>FTCV01002088.1_pt1 | contig 35253 bp, 23 predicted proteins | sample 1639691 | NCBI WGS metagenome assembly FTCV01 (sample SAMEA3914864, study PRJEB12502) | metagenome | biome: forest; material: soil | place: USA | collected 2012-03-12 | depth 0.3 m
AGCAAAACGAGTTCCCTGTGATCTGACGTAGGGCAAGATCTCCCGGTAGTCTGTGACAGTTCCCGAACTGTCGCAGACTGCCGGGTCTCGTGGTGAAACGAGGCGACCGGGATTGGGCGGCTGTTTGACAGCGTTCGGCGGTGGCGCCGCTGGCGCGGCGCATTCGACGAAGGCGCTGAGTGACAGCGCGCAATCCTGGCGAATCCTGCTCAAGGAGACACGTTTCAGGCTCTGTTGCCAGAGCCCAAATGATGTTTCCTGTTTCGTTGATCACGGGTGGAGAATTGCATTGCTTGTTGAAGAGATAAAGCGGATTCAGGGTAACATACATGAGTGTGGTCGTACGGAGCGGAGCCCGGCCCCGGGAGCTCTTCGTCGCAACCCTAAGCGGTGAGAATCCGTAACTAACCAACCCGCCCCATCGGCAGCCGCAACACCGCCCGCGCTCCGCGTCCATCCTGCCGATTCCCTACAATCGCCTGGCCGCCGTGCAGCTCCACCGCCTCGCGCACGAAGCAAAGCCCCAAGCCCGAGCTCTTTCTCCCCGTGGCCGGATGTTGCAACGAGTAGAACCGGTCAAAAATCCGCGCCAGCGCGTAGTCCGGAATGCCCGTCCCATCATCCTCCACCTCGATCTGCGCCCACTTGTGGTCAACGCAGACCAGCACGCGGATGCGCCCCCCTTCCGGCGAGAAATCGACGGCATTTTGCAGCAGGTTATCCAGCGAAGTCTCGATGAGAAACCGTTCGCCGAGCAAAGCCGGCTTCGCGCAGCACTCCAGATGCAGCGTCACTCCGCGGGTCTCCGCCGCGGGGCGGATGCGATCGAGTACACTCTGCGCCAGCTCCGCTACCTCGATCCACTCGGGGCTTTCGAGCTGCTTCCGGTTTTCAATCGCAGAAAGCGCGAGCAAACGATCGATCTGCTGCTGCAACCGCTGGGCCTCGGCCTGGATATTGGCCAGAAACTTTTCCCGCTTTTCCGGCGGCATCGCCGGCTCCTCCAACAACTCCGCCGCCCCGCGGATGGCCGCCAGCGGACTTTTCATCTCGTGGGTGAGCGTCTGGACATAAGTCCTCACGTACTTGCGATCCTCCAGCGCCTCGCGCATCTCCTCAAAGGCTCGACCGAGCGCCGTGATCTCCGGCGCGCCGCGCGGAGGCGGGCCCGGACGCTCGCCTCGCGTCACTGCATGCGTGTATTGCGTGAGCTGACGAATGGGCCGCGAAAAAACGCTCGTTACGAGGAACGCTCCGAGCATCACGAGGAGAAAAAACAGAAACCCCAGCCAGCGGATCTGCGCCCGTGTTTCCTGGATGAAGGCCAGCAAACTGCGCTGCGGCTTGGAGACCGACAACACGCCCGCAATGGTCCCGTGATGGTAAATCGGCGCGGCCACAAACAGCGTCGAAGTCATGGAATCCGTCGCATCCTTGCGCGAAGCCCGCGCGCCATAGCTGCCGGCCAGAGTCAGAGCGACGTCCCGCTTTGCCAGATAGCTTTCGCCTTCGGCATGGCCGCCGTCCGAGTCGAATAACACCACCCCGTGCGCATCGGTCACATAGACATTCATGTTCACGTCGGTCTTGACGACATGATAGATGAGCGCCTCGAAGCGCCGGGAGTGCGCGGACTTCATCGCGGCGCGAATGGTCGTCACGTCGAGCTGGCCATCCTGTTGCACCTGCTGTTCCACCACGGCAGCCAGGACGCGGGCCGCATCCACCATGGGTCCTTCGGCGGCTTCCAGGTATTGCCGTTCCACCCGCGCGAGGAGCGGCTCGAGCAGCAGGCCCAGCGCACCGGCGAAAAAGATGAGAAAGCCAACCAGGATCCGCGAGGTCGTGCTCATCCGCCCGAGGCGCTGCAGCGCCGCCTTCACGACTCCGTCTCCCGCAGCGAATAGCCAAAGCCCCGATGCGTCTCGATGGGATCCGCGCCGGGCCGCGCTTCCTTGATTTTGGCGCGCAGGCTCTTGATGTGCGCATCCACGGTGCGCTCCAGCGCGGCGCCGGGGTCATCCCAGGCAATGTCCATCAATTGCGCCCGCGAATAGATGCGCCCGGGCTTGTGGCAGAGCGCCCGGAGCAAACGAAACTCCGTGGAAGACAGCGCTAGCGCCTGACCGTGGTAAAGGATGCGCGAGCGCTCCTCCTCGATGCGAAATGGTCCGCACTGCGCCGACAGCGCGGCCCCCGCCGAGGTCGACGCGCCTTCCGCCGTGGCGGCGACCGGGCGCGCCCGGCGCAACACCGCCTTCACCCGCGCATTCAATTCCCGCGGACTGAACGGTTTGACCACATAGTCATCGCCGCCGATTTCCAGCCCCACCACGCGGTCGATTTCCGACGACCGCGCGGTGAGAAAGATGATGGGCACCACCGAAGTCCGGCGAATTTCTTTGCACAACTCGAAGCCCTGCGTATCCGGCAGCCCCACATCCAGCACCACGAGCTGAAAGCCGCCGTCGGCCAGCGCCGTAAGCGCCTCCCCGCCCGTGGCGCAGCCGCGCGCTTCGAAGCCATCCGTCTCCAGCGCGTAGAGGATGTTATCGAGGATGGAGGGCTCGTCTTCCACGACGAGAACGCGGGGCTTCATGGTCGAATTCATGGAGTGGCTGAAGCGGGCGGGCGAGGCAAGATCAATCACTGGCTGCACCGAGGCAAAAACCCAGGTCGCGCATGTAGGCGGCTGCGGCGCAGATTCGCCACGACACCCCATACAAAGACGGGCTCCAGGCGGCCCGGCGCGCTCGCGGCCTCCCGGGCGCGGCCATAGCGCTTTACCTCGATCATTGGCGATCGACCGCATCGATTCCCGGCCGCCATGGCGGGTTTGTGTTGCTTCATGGCCATTTTAATGGGCAGGCAGTTTCGGCGGCCGGACCATGATTGTGCTCCAATTGATCCGCGCCGTGAAGGCCATGAGCAGCGCGAGGGTAATGATCGCCCCCACGGTGATCGTGATGCCCGTCAGCCCGTCGAAGAAGAAGCTATAGGAAAAGAGCACCATATAGGCAAACTGCGCCACGAGCGAGACCGCTCCCAGCCGACGCCCGGCGGCTCGCCAGATATAACCATTTACGAGCAGCAAGGAGACGGTGGCCGCGATGACAAAGCACCAGCCGATAGGCAGCAAATCTACGAGATAGGCAAACAGGAGCTGAAAGGCGAAACAGCCCGCGGCCAGGAAGAAGTAATTCATGGGGTGCAGATTCGCGCGGAATTTCATCCCCACGATGACGAGCACCGAGAAGAAGAAGAGCAGCGAAACCGGGGCGAAGAAAGTCATGCGTCCCGCGATGTCGCCGGGATTCGTCACCGCCGGCATGCTCATCGAGATCGAGTTAGCGCCGATGACATCCGAGTATTTCCAAAGCAGCGACCAGCCGGCGCCGTCTCGCTTGCGGCTGGTGGGAGACTCCGCTCCCGCCGGAAAATCGATCTCGGCGAAATTCGTCTTCATCGCGAGCTGGAGATTCTTCACCCGCGACGCGTTGTGCAGGGAATAGGACCATTGATTCGTGCCTGCGGCCTTATAGGAAATGACGAGCGGCGTTTCCTGGCCAGGCTCCAGGCGAATCGAATCGCGGATCACGCCATTCACCGGCGCTTTGTCGGTCAGCTTCCCGCCGAGCTTGAAGGCGAAGGCGTCGTAGCGCGCATCCTTGTTGGGCAATTGCACTGACGCATAGATCGTCTGCGCGATGGGCGTGGGATTTTGGATGAGATACTCCGCGGTAAAATCGACGAAGTAGGTGCGATACCAAAGCAGACCTTTTTGCTTTGGTTCATAGGAAAGATCGACGTCGATCTTGCTGCTCGTGGGCAGAATGGTCCGCGGCGGCAGGCCGGCGGTGGGTGATTCGTAGGAAAGCGTCGGCTGCTCCTGCGCCAGCGCCGGCCCCCAGTTTCTCACGACCTCCTCGCTGAGTTCCGCGTTGGCGGAGCGGGAACGAAAGACCACGGCCGAGCCCAGGGTAAACCAGGCTACGGCCGTGCAAAGGAGGATGCCGACGATGGCGGCGAGATGTTTGAGCGACATATAACGATGAATGGATTCAGGTGTGGATGTTTTGGGAAAAGGGGGTGATTCATTGTTGGAGGCCGAGACGCTGGTAGAAGATCTCCGCGGTCGGGGCCTCGCCGCGGCAGAGGTCCTTGCGCAGCGCGATGATCCGCTCTTCGCGTCCCTCGCTCGAGGGCGCCGGCGCCGACGTGAGGTTGGCATTCACCGCAGTCGGTTCGTAGATCGCGGGAATGGATATATCCCAGTTGAGTTTTTCAATGAAGAGATCTGTCTTGGGCAGGCGCAGGCTGACCTGGCCGGAGACCGGATCGAGCGCCTTGGTCGCGGAGGCGAAAACCACGGTGACCGTGCTAACCGCAGAGCCGCCGGCGCGCGCTCCGGAAAGTCCAATCTCCATGGAGCCATCGGGCCGCTGCAGCGGGTGGGCGGCCTTCTTGTCGACCTCGCACACGAGGAGTCGCACGTCCGGCGGCAAGTCCAGCTTCCAGGCGAGCGGGGCCTGATGCACGATGGTGTAGACGGCTTGCGTACGCACGCCGCCGTCCACGACCAGCCGCAGCGCGCATTTCGCCTCGGTAACAACCGCCTCCGCTGTCGGGATCTCCGGCAGCCAGCGGGTCGTGACGGCGAGCGAAGCGTCTCCCTCAGCGCTCCAAAAGGCGCCGCCTTCCAGCGCTCCGCGAATCCATTGCGGCAGCCGGCGCGATTCGACCGCGGACTTGACGTTTTTCCCCACGATTTCCACGCCGTCGTTGGGGACGATGACGAAGAAAGCTTTGCTGGCATTGTTCTCCTCCTGCGCCGGCGCGACCAAATTCCACTGCTCGGCGAGCGGAGACTGCGGAATGGCGTAGGAAATATGCAGGACGCGATCGAAGACATCGCGCGTTTTCCAGGGGACCTTCAGCATGCGCCGCCCATCCGGCGCCGCGGCGGCCCGCCAGTCGCCAAGATCATCTCCAGCGACAGCGATTTCGCTGGCATTGGCCGGCAGGTAGAGGGCGATGCTGGCGCCGGATCCATCGGCCGTGCGGGCGAAGACATGATTGTCGAAAACCAAGCGGCCATCGGCATAGCGAGCCAGGGTTTGTGATTCGACCTGCCAGTGACTCGGCTTTTCCGGCTGAATCTCCTTCGATTGAAGCTCTTCACGTTTCGTGATGGTGAGCGTTGCTTTTCCCGCTTCGCCGGCCAGGGCAAAGGTGGCGACGCCATCCTTCGTTGCGAGCGCCGGCAGGCCATTGACCATCGCCTGCGCGCCATCCGGCACACCGCTCACCGACAGCCACTTCACCGTCGCGGCGGGAAACTCGAGCTGCAATCCGTCGCCGCCCATGGATGTTTTCTCCGGACCGGCGGCAAGGTGCAGGACAACATTGGTTTTTTCGGGATGATCCAGGAGCAGCCCGTACCCGTCGCGCCAGACGATTTTGTTTTCCTTCGGCTCGGCGCTCTGAAGATTGGCATTCCCATTGTAGAGCGGGACCGTCTGCCAGGTCGAAGCGAGCCCCTGGATTTGGTAAGTCGCATCGACCGCAGTGACGCCTTCGCCGAGCTGCACCCGGCAATCGATCCGGTCGATCACATAGGGAACAGGAGGCGGATTTTCGACCTTGGCTTCGGCCTCCTTGGGCTTGTGTCCGGCCTCCCAAAGCGCGCGTAGCTCCGTGTAGGGGATGGTGACGTAAGTGCGGTCGAGGCCGGTGACCGGCGGCGGTTCGGCGGGTTCGGCCGACTCGGCCTGGAGGGGGATTCTAGCAAAGGTGAGCGCGGCGCAACAGAGGGCGGCGCAACACGGGATGTTTGTTTTCACGGCGCCACGTTGCCGTCTCCGCGTGAAACGCGAGCGAACCGAGCATGAAATAACCGTGAAAAGTCTGTGAAACGACGCCCTGTCGCAGAGCTTCCCCTCGCCCGTTCTAAATCAACGCCGGTCGGCCGTCTGGCGCTCCGGAGCCGCTGCTACAGGCAGCCGCCAGCCACGGCGAATCGCCATGAAGCGCAGCCCAAAACAGAGCGCCGCCCCCACGATGGCCGTGGGCGTCGACGGCCACTGGAGCAGATGCCCGACCACCACCACCGCCGATCCCGCCAGGGCCGTCATGGCGTAGAGCTCAGCATGCAGGACGTCCGGGATCTCACGCACCAGGACATCGCGCGCCACTCCGCCGCCGACTCCGGTGAGCACTCCCATCAAGACGGCCGCCATCGGTCCGAGATGGAAGGCAAGCGCCTTGCTCGCGCCGACGACCGCGAAAAGCCCCAGCCCCGCGGCGTCGAAGATCTGCACGGGACTGCGCAACCGATCGACGAACGAGTAACCAAAAAAAGTCGTGAGCCCCGCGGCCATGGAAATCACCAGGTAACGCCAGTCACTCACCGCCGCCGGCGGCACTGAGCCAATCAGCACATCACGAAGAATCCCCCCGGAAGTCGCCGCGACAAAGGACAGCGCGAGCACGCCAAAAAGATCCAGCCGGTGCTTCACTCCCGCCATCGCACCGCTCAGCGCGAAGACAAAAGTCCCCACCAGATCGAGCGTCGCCACGAGCGCGCCCAGGAGGCTGACTTCGTTATCGAAGAGTGATGACATCGGATTGCTGAATGAATGTTATGGCAACTCGACGCCTAACTACGCCGTCAACTTCTATATATCCAGCGGCAACTGCCAGAGTGCATTTCCGAGCGTGCGGACTGGATCCGCAACCGCCGCTTCGAGCGTGGGTTGATCCAAGCCGAGCGCAATCCATTCCGGAAGATTCGGCGTGCCGCCACGCAAAGCGACATAAGTCAGGAGGGCTTCAGCGAATTTCTGCGGAACGAGCGGCACACATGCCGTGCCGTCCGCAACGCTGTAGTTCACGGCTGCCTCCCAGCTGCGTTGTGGGAAGAAATCCTGGGGCGAAGTTCCCAGGAGTTCCGCCACGCCTGGCTCGATGGCCTGGGCTTCCGTGGCGTCGAGGATATTGGCATCCGCGGGCTCGCGTGAATTCAGCCAGGAATTGGCGGCGGCAAAAACGAGGCGAGTCACTTGCTGTACTGCTGCCGGATCGGTCGGTGATAGATGAGCGGGCACAAAGAAATGCCAGCGTTTCGGCATGTTATGCGCTGGAGCGAAATCCAGCGTCGCCGGCTGGTACCGCCGCAAGGTGTGCTGGAGTTCCATGCGCCACAGCCGCACTTCGCCGGCTGCGGTCGCCGGCTTTAGCTTGCGCCAGAGCGGCGCGATGGCGGCGCCGTCCACGGCAAATTGCTTCCGCACATCCGCATCCACCTCGGCTTGGCTGACAATGTAAAGCGCGCGTCGCATGAGGCCTTCGGCGCCCACGCCATCGCCAGCATGCGCCATGGCTCGCGCCGCGGTGAGCAGCGCCCGTGCGAAGTACGGATGCCCTTCGCCCGGGCCGCCGAGGATGATTCCGGCCGAGCGACGCAGCAGCGCAAGCCCTTCGTCGGCCCGCCCGGCATCGATGAGCGCCTGCGCCTGCAACATGCGGGTCTCGACGGTAGTGGGGTGACCTTCCCCCTCGATCTGCGCATGAATCGCCGCCGCAGCCGTGGCATGCGGGATCGCCGCCGCGGGCTGATTGTCGGAAACCAAGGCAAGCGCGAGATTGTGCAGGATCGTGGCGCTGGTCTGGTCGCTCTTCAAATGTGCCGTGAGCGGCGCGAGCACCTGTACAACCTGCGCAAAGTCATGCTGCCGGATGCAGGCCAGGCCAAGCGCCGCCCCGATGCCGCGACTAACATCCTCTGCGCTATTCAGCTGACGGTAGCCGTCATAAGCAATGCGCAACGCCGCGATGGCTCCGGTATATTCCTCGCGATCCGAGCGCGTAAGTCCAACGAAGTAATTGGCCAACAGCCGCGGCGGAAAGAGTGGCCCGCCTTCCCGAAGCGCGAGATCCGCCATCGTCTGGTACGCCGCCTCGGCCTCCGTGCTCCGGCCGGCTTGGCGCAGGCCATTGCCGATTTCCGCGAGCGCGCGAAAGCGCAATTCGAGTTCCTCGGGATCTTGGGTTCCCACAAACACCGCCGCCGCCTTGCGGTAGGCTTCGCCGGCCTGCGGCAAATGACCGGAGGAGGTCAAATGCTGACCCTCCGTGATGGACGCGTTGTATTGTGGAAGAAGAGATTCGCGCGCTGCCATAAAGGCGGAGAAAATACGCAGCGGCGCGGCGATCCGCCAAGCCCGCGGTGAGAGAAAAAATCCCTTTGCCTTGCGCAAGCCGGGGCACGCCATTCGTAGGGCGAAAGTCGCATTTGCTAGGCCGCACGCACTTGCAAATGCTCGGCAGAGCTGGTGGACTGTCCAAGTAAACCGAGTTTGGCGCATATGAAAACCATGGCGACGTTCAACACCCCAGAGGAAGCCTTGCAAGGAAACTCACCTCACGGTCGATTTGAGGCGGATCTTGTTTTTGCGTTTTTTCAAGCATATTTCCGCAGAAGATGTTGGGCCAATGGATAGCCGAACGCGATGAGTGGAATAGGACACACCCGCAGCCGCATACAAAAGAAGAACGACGAGAATATTGTGAACGATTTCCCGCTCGGATGGAATACTGGCTGGATCAAGGCTATGGCAATTGTGTTCTGACGCGGCCCGAATTGAAAAAGATAGTCGAGGATGCGCTGAGGCATTTCGAAGGAACGCGCTACAAACTCGGCGAGTTCATCGTGATGTCTAATCACGTCCACGCGCTCGTGACGCCCCTCGGCGCGCACGAACTCTCGGGCATTTTACATTCTTGGAAATCGTATACGGCGACGGAAATCAATAAGCAAATCAGGCAATCCGGTTCATTTTGGATGAAAGAATCGTTTGATCATCTGGTTTGCCACTCCGATGCGCTGCAAGCGTTTTCTCGTTACATTCGTAACAATCTTACACGATTTCGGCATCCATCCGGTCATCTGCTTGAATAGATGAGGCGGCTGCTGGCCCGCGGGTAAGACTCGGCGGAGGGGCCGATGTGGTCGGGCAGATTTTACGTTCGAGCTGCTGCTTGACGCAGTTACGCTCTTGGAAAGCGACTGGAAGCCGCTTTTACACCTGCTTCCTTCGCCAAGCTTCGACACTTGACGTGTCTAAGGCAGGCGTTGGTTTAAGCTTCAGCAAAAGCGCTCGTACAAGTTGTAAAAGCGGCTTCCAGCCGCTTTCCAAGAGCGTAACTGCATTAAGCAGCAGCTCGACCATAAGCACGCTACACGAACAATGTGTGTTCCGACGGGAGTTAGCTGTGATGCTTCCGCGCCGTACGGATAGCCTCCCTCGCATCCAGAAACCGCCGATGGCGCTCTTGCAAATTAGGCAATCTCCCGGAAGCGGCTACTCCGCGCGCTTTCTGTCCATTTCCGACCTGTACTCTCCAAAAACCCCGCTATCCTTCCCCAAATGCACCTCGAAAAATCCGCCATCGATGGCCTGCGTATCCATCGGAAAGCCCCGCTCCCGCAGCGCGAAGCGCCGAGCCGGATCCCGCTCATCGCGCTGGTCGTTGCCGCGGCTGTCGGCGCGGGCGTGTGGGCGATGACCCGTCCCAGCGGCCTGCCCGTTCAACTCGCCACGGTCGCCGCAGAGCAATCCGGCGCGGCAGCGTCGGGTGGCAAAACCCTCCTCAATGCCTCCGGCTACGTCACGGCCCGCCGCGAGGCGACCGTTTCCTCCAAGGTCACCGGCAAGGTGACCGAGATGCTCGTGGAGGAGGGTATGAAAGTCGAAGCAGACCAGGTCCTAGCTCGGCTCGATGCCTCGAATGTCGCAGTGCAATTGCACCTGGCCGAGGCGCAATTGGCCTCCGCGCGCAAGCAGGTGGACGAGAGCAGGCCCAATCTCGATTTCGCCGAACGCGAGTTGAAGCGCTTCAACGACCTCTCCGCCAATCGCGTCGTCAGCGACTCCGACTTCAAGCGCTCGGAAATGGAGGCGCGCCTCTGGCAGGCCCGGCTCACCCGGCAGCTCGCCGATGTCGACGTGGCCGAAAACACCGTGGCCATGCGCAAGCAGGACCTCGACGACACCATCATCCGCGCGCCTTTTGCCGGTGTGGTCACGTCGAAGAATGCGCAGCCCGGCGAGATGATTTCCCCCATGTCCGTCGGCGGCTTTACCCGCACGGGCATCTGCACCGTCGTGGACATGGGTTCGCTCGAAATCGAGGTCGACGTGAATGAAGCCTACATCCAGCGCGTGCAGCCCGCGCAACCGGTCGAGGCCACCCTGGACGCATATCCCGATTGGCGCATCCCGGCTAAAGTTATCGCCATCATCCCCACGGCTGATCGCCAGAAGGCGACCGTAAAGGTGCGCGTGGGCTTTGTGCAGCTCGATCCGCGCATTTTGCCCGACATGGGCGTGAAAGTCGCCTTTCAGAGCAGCGAGACAGCCAAACCCGCACCCGAGGGCGCCCATGTCGTTTCCATCCCCGCCGACGCCGTGGTGAAAGACGCCGGCCGGGACATTGTCTGGGTCGCGCAGGGCAGCCGGGTAGAGCGCCGTGCAGTAACCGTCGTGGGAGCCCGGGACGGCTCCGCGCTCATTACTGCTGGCCTTTCGCCAGGTGAAAAAATTGTGACCCACCCTCCAAAAGAATTGACCGAGGGAAGCCGAATCACCGAGAAGGCCGCCGGGGTCTGAGGCTGGGTCGCATAGTGTGTCCTCATCGGACGTCGTGCGAGGACCGAAGTCCGCGGTGGCGACGCCGTGCTCTCGCCGGGTGAAAAGATCGTCACTTAACCACCTAAAGTATTGACCGAAGGAAGCCGGATCACCGAGAAGGGGCCATGAGCTCCGACAAAGCCCTCGTCGCAGTCCGGCAAGTCACCAAAACCTTCCGGCGCGGCTCGGAAGACATTCACGTCCTTACCAGCCTCAATCTCGAGGTGCAGCCCGGGGAATTCCTTGCGCTCATGGGCCCATCGGGTTCGGGCAAGTCCACCCTGCTCAATCTCATTGGCGGCCTGGATCGCGCGAATGAGGGCGAAGTGGAAATCGGCGGCGACCGCATCGGACAACTCTCCGACCGTCAGCTCGCCGCCTGGCGCGCGCGGCATGTCGGCTTTGTCTTTCAATTTTACAACCTCATGCCCGTGCTCACGGCGGAGCGGAATGTGGAGCTGCCGCTCCTGCTCACGCATCTCTCGAAGAGCGAGCGCATGAAGCACGTCGAGGTGGCGCTGAAGGCCGTGGGCCTGAGCCACCGCATGCGGCACCATCCCCGCCAGCTCTCGGGCGGCGAACAGCAGCGCGTCGGCATCGCACGCGCCATCGTCACCGATCCCACGCTGCTCCTCTGCGACGAGCCTACGGGCGATCTGGACCGGAAGAGCGGCGACGAAATCCTGAGCCTCCTCCAGGCGCTGAACCGCGAGCATGGCAAGACGATCATCATGGTGACGCACGATCCACACGCCTCGGCGCGGGCCACGCGCACCGTTCACCTCGACAAGGGCCAGCTCTCTACAGAACAGGCGGTATGAAATTCCTCGCTGTCGTCTGGAGCAATCTGCAGCACAAGAAGCTGCGCACCACGCTGACCGTGCTCTCGATTCTCGTGGCCTTTCTGCTTTTCGGCTTCCTCTGCGCGATCAAGGAAGCGCTCGGTGGCGGCGTGAGCATGGCTGGCGCGGATCGCCTGGTGGTGCGGCATAAGGTCTCGATCATTCAGTCGCTGCCCGTCAGCTATCTCCAGCGCATCGAGAGCATTCCCGGCGTTGCCGCCGCCGTGCACCAGTCGTGGTTTGGCGGCATTTATCAGGATCCGAAAATTTTCTTCGCCACCATGCCCGTGGAGCAGGAAAAATTTCTGGATATGTTTCCCGAGTACGTCGTGCCGGAAGCGCAAAAGCAGGCCTGGCAGCGCACGCGAAATGGCGTGATCGTCGGCAAGGCGACGATGGATCGCTTCAAGTGGAAAGTCGGCGATCACGTGCCGATCACGTCGCCCATCTGGGGCCAGCCGGCGAATCAGCCGGCGTGGGATTTCGAGATCGTGGGCGAATACACCGGAGCCAAGAAATCCACGGATACGACGACCTTCTTCTTTCGGTATGATTATTTCGACGAAGCGCGGACGCGGGGCAAAGGCGAAGTCGGCTGGTTCACCGTGCGCGTGAAGGATTCGAATCAGGCTGAGCAGATCGCGGCCAAGATCGACGCAGAGTTTGCCAACTCGCCCTATGAAACGAAGGCCGAGCCGGAGGGCGCCTTTGCCGCGTCCTTTGCCAAGCAGCTCGGCGACATCGGCGCGATCATGACGGCCGTGCTGAGCGCAGTCTTCTTCACCATCTTGTTAGTCGCGGGCAATACCATGGCCCAGGCCGTGCGCGAACGCACGGAGGAGATCGGCGTGCTGAAGGCGCTCGGTTTTCCCAATGAACTCGTGCTCGGGCTGGTCATGCTCGAGTCGTGTTTTGTTGTGGGGCTGGGCGGGCTTGTGGGGCTGGGCTTGTGCTGGCTCATCATCAGCGCGGGAAATCCGGCGCCGACCATTTTCCCGATCTTCTATCTGCCGCCGCGTGATCTGCTGCTCGGCGTCGGCCTGGTGGCCGCGCTCGGCATTCTGGCCGGCCTGCTGCCGGCGATCACAGCCATGCGCCTGCGCATCGCGGAGGCGCTCCGTCGCAATGCCTGAGGAAATAGTTAACTAACCCGCCCATTCCATGAACTGGTTCGTGCAAATTTTCTCCATTGCTTTCTTCAATCTGCGGTCGATCCCGGAGCGCAAGGGCGCGGCCATCGCCGCCATGGTCGGCATCGCCGGAGTGGTCGCCGTGCTCGTGGGTGTGCTCGCGATCGCCGAGGGATTTCGCCGCACGATGTCCCGCTCTGGCGATCCCAATGTCGCCGTAGTTCTGCGCGCCGGGGCCGACAGCGAGATGACAAGTGGATTCAGCCGGGATGATACCCGGGTCATCGCCGATGCCCCCGGAGTGGCGCACGACGCCCAGGGGCCGCTCGCCTCCAGCGAACTTTTCGTCATCATCGACCTGCCAAAGCGCTCCACCGGCACGGGCGCGAATGTGCCGCTGCGCGGAGTCGAGCCGCGGGCCTTCGATGTGCGCGGAAGTGTAAAAATCGTCCAGGGCCGGAAATTCGAGGCCGGGAAAAACGAGGTCGTAGTCGGCGCCGGCGCGGCGCGGGAATTCGCCGGGCTGGATCTGGGCCGCGATGTAAAGGTCGGGCAAAATACCTGGCGCGTGGTGGGAATCTTCACCGCGAATGGCGGCGTGGCGGAATCTGAGATCTGGTCGGACGCCGCCGTGCTCCAACCGGCATACCACCGCAACGACACCTTTCAATCCGTCTATGTCCGGCTCACGTCGCCCGAAGTCTTTAACGACTTCAAGGACTCACTAACCACGAATCCGCAGCTCACCGCAAAGCCTAGCCGTTTGTCGGAATTCTATTCCGAGCATTCGGAGGCGCTGACGCAATTCATCACCAAGATCGGGACCTTCATCGCGGCCATGATGGCGCTCGGGGCGCTCTTTGGCGCGTTGAATACGATGTACAGCGCCGTAGCGGCGCGCACGCGGGAGATTGCGACGCTGCGAGCGCTGGGCTTCAGCTCGGGGCCGGTGATCATTTCGGTCTTGCTGGAATCCTTTGTTCTGGCGCTGGCTGGCGGCGTCATCGGCGCGGCGGGAGCCTATCTGGCCTTCGACGGGTTCACCACCTCGACCATGAATTTCCAGACGTTCAGCCAGGTCACCTTCGCCTTTGCGGTGACCCCGCCGCTGTTGGCGCTGGCGATTATCTGGGCGTCGGTGTTGGGATTTTTGGGCGGATTGTTCCCCGCCATCCGCGCAGCGCGGCTGCCGATTGCGACGGGATTGCGGGAGACGTGAGCAACTTTTGTCCGTCCCGTGAAACGTGCGCTCGTGCGAAACTCCGTTTCGTAGGCACGCAGAGCGATGCGGTCATTTGACGCCAAAGGCACGTCCCACACAAGCCTAGGACGTAGCGAAGCAAGACCTAGGTCTACTACCACACGTGGGCGAGCTCCAAGAATGCAAGATTCGGTCGAAGTGCGCACGATTCTTGCGGCAATTTCCGCGCAATGCGCCACCCCGCCATTCTCCCAGCCGCCGTCAGCCTGCTGCTCATGATCACAGGCAGCCTGGCCCTCGCCCAGACCACGCCTGCCCCAGACACGGCCGTCAGCCGGTTGCTGCAGGCGAAGAAATCCGGCGACTCCTATGCCGTGAGCCATTATCTTGTGCAGGCTCTGGCCGACGCCGCGGAATTCACCCGCCGCGGCAAATCGCTCGGAGACGCGATGCGCGCAGCCTTCGGATCGGCAGCCGATAACGAATGGCTGCACGCCTGCGTGCTGGCCAATTGGCGCGTCTTGGACGACTTCAGCCTGATCACGCCGGAAAATCTGGTCCGCATGCATTCCGGCAAGATGCCCGTCATCAGGCTGGGATCTCACGCGGGCGCACCGATGATGGTGAGGTCCACTCCAAACACGGGTCCCGCCAATATAACCTATCGTCTCCAGCCCATAGTCCCGTTTGGCAACAAGTCCAATGCGGAGCTTCTGCAGATTTCAGACAGTAATGCTGAATCGTTTGCCACGTACGGTTCTCCCCAGGAGTTCCACAATTATAACCGTCCAAACGAAAACCGCGCGCTAACTCCGCCCGAGCTCGCAATGCCTTCCGGATATACCCCGGCTCCTGGATATGTGCCGCTGCCTCCGAACGTGGCGCAGTCCTGGAATACCACGCCGCCTTCGGACGATATATCGGTCCGCCTCGTCCCGGTCGACCCACCCGAAATAGATCGGCAATATCCTTACGAGTATCCGCGAGACCGGTGGACATCAGGGCCGGCTCCAAAATTCCAGGCCCCGACCGGAGCCAATGTAAACCCATTGCAAAAGCCGATTCTTTTTGACGTAAAGATCGGAGAGGCGGTGCAAATGGATTACTTTGCCGCCAAGGACCAAAACCGAAACAGCCAACATCTGATCCTCAATAACGTCGATTCGTCGAAAGGAATCAACTTCGGAGTGGTAGATCCATCGAAAACAAAGGGCGGCATGGCGCTCAACTCAAATGGAGGGGGAGGGCCGTTGTACTCGACGAACGTAGTGTACTACCATGTGGAGTGGAACGAAGAAACCATTCCGGGCGCCTATGAGAAGGGAGTTTATCTTATCTCCATCAACGGCTTGAGGCTTTACCTCGACAGCTTTCAGCCAGCGCAAAACACCTTTCGCGTCATTGCCTGCGCGTACCCCTTACCCGAGGGAGCGGAGAAATCGCTCCCGCAGCCGACAATCGTCAATAAGGGCAGATCAAAATGAGCTGCGGGTAACAACAAGCGGCTGGTTGGCGCACGCCTGAGGGTGATTTGCTAATTGCCCCCAGGCTACGGCAAGATGCGACGGCTCGAGGCAAAGCGAACTAATAACAAAGCGTCGGCGCGCTGACCCAGATCTCGCTGTCGAGCGCCTTTCGCCCGCCGTTATCCAGGAGCAGCAAACAATTCCATTTCGCCGGCGCGTGGATGACGCCGTCATTCCCGCCGCCCCAGTGCGCCACCGGATGCTCCGACGGCGATTGCAGCGGGATGGTGACGTAGCGCCAGCCTTTCCAATCGATCCGCGGCCCATCGGGTTGGAAGATCTGGCCGCTGGCATCGGTGATGCGCAGGCGCGGCTTGAGTTGCTGGCCGTCGCCATAGATCCAGAGGCCGAGCGCAATCGGCGGCTTGGCAAAGGGCGCGGGCGCGGGGTCGAGGTGAAATTGAAAGAACTTCCAGCCCTCGCCGAAGTGGCTCTTGATGCGCACGGCCGCTTCCTGCGTCACCGGCGCGCCTTCCGGGGGCAAATCGTCGGACAGCGTCGCCTCGCCTGCAACCTTGGCATCGCCGTCGACCGTGACGCGCAGATGCGCCGCGTCGAAGCCCTCGACCTTTTGCATGGGCCGCGGCTGGCCTTCATACAGGGGAGTTTGTTGCAGGTCTTCGATGCGGAGGATCTTCGGCTCGGCATCTGGTCCACCGGTGGAGAGATAGACCACTTTCTCCGTTTCGCCTTTGGCAAAGGTGATCTGCTCGGAAGCCAACCCCGGCTGGCCTTTCCGCATGAAGTCGAGTTTCACGAGACCGTCGAGCGCCGCGCCGGAGGGGTTTTCCACCTGCGCCGGGTAGACGGTGGCATTGCCGGGGAGCAGCTGCGCCTCCAGCGCATTGCGGGCGATGATCGGCGCCGACTGGATATACGAATGGGGGTCGCCGGGCAATTGCAACGTCTCTACTACGCGGGATTGCGGATGCTTCGGATCAAAGCGCAGTTCGCCCGTGCGCACCTGCGTCTCCTGCGGCGCGACGTGAAGATTGCGAAACGCGTACGCCCGCACGGTGGAGAGCGGCGCCGTACGCCAAATGGAAAGATCCGCGGTGATCGTGTCGTCGGCGCCGTTGTTACTTAACTGCGCACTCACGGAAAACTTGTCTGCAGCATTGATGCTATATTCCAGGGGCAAGCGCGCCCAGCCGGCGAGAATGCGCCAGGCGCGGGCCTCGGCGGCATCTTTCGGGCTTTGGTAGACCGGCGCGCTGTCCGTGCCGCCCAATGAATAAGGAACGTCCCAGCGCACCAGCTTTTGTTGCCCGTTCCCATCGAAGAGCAAGATCCGGCTTGCCGGATCATCCGCCAGACGCTTGCTGTAATGCATCCCGGCCAATTGGCTGGTTAGCTCCTTCGCCGCAAGATAGGCGGGCTTCGGCTCAAATGCCGGATCCTGCCCCGCGCGATATTGTCGATGGACGATGCCGAAATGATGCTCGGGCTCCTTTGGATCGCCTCCATCTTCCTTCCAGTCGTACCAAATGGAGAGCGGCACACCGTTGGAGATATTCGTCAGCAATTCGCGGGGCAGATACTTGGCTTGTCTGGCCTCGTCGAAGTCCTTCCAAACCGAGGAATACCCCCACTCGCCGGAGATGATCGGCACGGCGCGATCCGCCGGCGCGTAGCGCTGAATGACCAGCCGCAGCTTGCGATACTCCTCCTCCGCGCGCTCGGGTTCCCGCTGCCGATAGGGATGCACCGACACCGCATCCCAATAGTCGAGCAGCCCCGCCTTGCAGCAGGCCTCGAGGTAGCCCATATCGATCTCGGAAGTGGCTGGCCCGATGTAGGCCTCCGTCGCCGACGTCGGCGTGGCGGCCTGATCCGCTGGCCGGATGAGCCCGGCCTCGCGCAGGGCTTTGCCCACGACTTTCGCCAGTGCGATATAGCCATCCACGTCGGCGCGCGGTTTCCAAAAAGTGCCGTTCGGCTCATTCCAGAGTTCCCAAATGCAGCCCTTCCCCTTGAAGTGCGACACCACGGCCACCGCCCAGCGGGCAAAGGCCGCGCGGCCTTCATCGGTACTTGGCGAGAGGCCGCCATCATAGAGCCGATTGTCGTAATCCAGGATGAAGAGCGCGTGCATCTTCTGCGCTTCCAGCGCGGCCACAAGGCGATCGTAGGCCGAGAAATCATACTGGCCGCGCTCCCGCTCCGTGGCGCCCCAGGTGAGATCGTTCCGCACCCACTTAAAGCCGGCGGCGGCGATCATCTCCAGCTCGCCGGGCTGCGGATCGGTGAAATGGATGTTTACGCCGAGCCCATCGAGAGTTCCCGCGGCGGGAATGGACGGATGCGGCTTCGGCTCAGCCGCAGGAGCGCGCAACGCGAGCAAGGCAAGGGCGACGGGGAGGAGAGGGCGAAGCTTCATGCGGGAGGAGGCGGAGTTTGAGGCTGGTCAGGATTTGAATGCTTATGAGGAATTCCCCCGGAGTCGAGACCGCTCGCGCTTTTTCGAAACCGCGTCCTGCGCGATTTCCGCGACGAACTGGCTGTAGGCTTCCCCGGTCGGGAGCTGAGCTTCGACGAACAGTTTACGGCGGGTCGCAACCACGGGCTGGCCGGACTTTCTATTTGCCGGAGGCTTGATGGCCGATGAAGACCACGAGTTCCATGGCGGGGCCAATGTTATCTCACCGCCTGAGCCTGCGCCTCGAGCGCCAGGCGGGTGGCGCGAAGACAGTCGGCCGTAGTGAGTTCGGACAACTCCGGATAGCCGCGGAGTTCATACAGGAAGTCTTCCAGGTAGCCACCAGGCCGGCCGGGACCGCAAGTCCGTCGCTCGATGGTCGTTGCGCCATCCGGGATGACGGTGATCTCCTCGGCAAGCAGGTGCGTCTCAGCCATTCCGGCTGTGCCGTGGACCGTGACCCTCCAGTATTGCGGGAGTTGATAGCCGAGGCCGTCCGGCGCGAGGTAGGAGAAGTCGGCGAGGATGCCGGCGCCATTGGCCAGTTTGCCCACGACCTGGGCGCAGTCTTCAAAGTGCGGCGCGTGGCGGGCCTTGGCATTCCAGGAGCGCGCGGCGACGGTAGTCTCCCAGGCGCTGCCAGTGAGCCAGGGGAGGAAATCGAAGGCATGCACGCCGATGTCATTGATCGTGCCGCCGTGGAGGCCGGGCTCGAAGTACCAGCCGGGGCGAGAGCCGACGAGCAGCGGGTGCTGACCATCCACGCGGACGGCGCAGATCTCGCCGATCTCACCCGAGCGAATCACCTTGCGCAGGCTGCGCAGCGCGGGCCGATCGCGGCTGTCCAATTGCAGGCCGACGGTAAGGCCATTTGCGGCGGAAAGACGCTCGATTTCCGCGAGCTCCTCAAGGCTGGTGCAGAGCGGTTTGTCGCTGAGCACACTGTAGCCGGCCTGGAGCGCGGCGATGGCAAGGCGGCCGCGATGGCCGTAGCAATCGCCGATGGCCACCACGTCACAAGGCGCCTCGCGCAGCATGGTCGCGAAATCCGTGTGCGTAAGCGCGGCGCGGCGCGTTTCGGCGAGGCTGCGCCGCGTGGCTTCGTCTTCTTCGCAGCAGGCCACGATCGCCGCGTCCTCACGGCCGGCGACGCGTTCCAGCAGGTCATAAATATGGCCGTGTCGAAAGCCGACGAAGGCAAAGCGCACGGTCTTCTTCCCCGGAAGCAGCACGGCCGAATCGCGGTCAAGATGGAGCCGCGCCTTAATGTGCCGGCGCAGGATGGTGGAGGGACAGGCGACGCCGGAGGGTCCGTAGATGGTCTCGCGGACCGCGGCCGCCTTACGCGGGCCGGGGACGACGCAGTTCAATTCCTGGCCGCGGAAAAGCGCCGGGATGGTGAGGGTAAGCGCGTGCGTAGGGACGGCGGAGAGTTCCGGAAAGCACCCGTCATTGACCTGCTGCTGACGGCAGAGTTCGTCGAGCTCGACGACTTTGATGAGATGGGGATCCTCAAAATCGGCGACCGGCGGATCATTGAACGCCAGGTGGCCATTTTCCCCGATGCCCAGGCACACGAGATCGATCGGCGCCTCGGCCAGCAACGCGCTGTAGCGCGCGCATTCCGCCTCCGGATCGGCTTCGCCGGCGATGAGATGCGCCGCGCGCGGCGCGGGGATTTTCGAGAGGAGACTGCGTTGCAGATACTGGCGAAAGCTCTGCGGATGCTGTCCATCGAGCCCCACGTATTCATCCATGTGGAAGATCGTGACTTTCGACCAATCGACGTCCAGCCGCACGAGCGTGGCAAGAAAGTCATCCTGCGACGGAGCGCAGGCGAAAATGACCCGCACATTCTCGCGGGACGCGCAGATCGCGCCAATGGCGGCGGCAACGCGTTCCGCGGCGGCAACGCCCATCGCGGCGCGATCGGGATGAATGCGGTACTCGAGTCTCTCGGCGTAGTGGGATTGCATGGCGGCAACGTGACGAGGCTGGGCTTGTTTTGGGGAAATCCTGGCCGGCGAAGTCATGGCATTTCCTTGTGCCCTTGTCTACGCGCTCCTCGACTTTGCGCGGCTTCATGACTATCCTCGATTCAGCCTGCCGGGGCCGTGGAAGCTTTTGCCGCGTCCGGCGCTGCCGCTGAAGTGAACGCAAATCCAAAACCGAAGATCTATGGGCCTTGATTCCGTCGAAATCGTGATGGCTTGGGAAGAGGCCTTCGGCATCGCCATCGAGGATGCCGAGTGCGCGAAGATGTTCACTCCGCGCATTGCGATCGACTTCATTGCCGCTAAGCTGAATGCCGTCAGCGACACTGGGAGACCGTGTCTCACGCTTCGCGCCTTTCATCGGCTCCGACACGCCATCAGCACTGCCGCGGGTGTGCCCCGCGCCATGATGCGCCCAAAAGCGCGGCTCAAAGATTTGATCCCGACGGAGCGACAGACCACCTGGGAAGCCGTGCGCTCCACTTACGGCTTTCCGGATTTGCCCGGCATGGGTTGGTTCTCCTCGCCTACGATCGGCGGTCTCGCTCTCTGGATCGTCGCGAATGCTTTGAAAGACTTAAAGCGCGCGGATGAACCCTGGACGCGAACGGAAATTCGGACCGTCGTGCGGGCCGTAATCACTCACCAAAGCGGCGTCGAAGATTTCTCAGATGACGCCGAGTTCGCCCGTGATCTTTGCATTGACTAATCAACTGACGGGCTGCGCCGGAATTTGTGACAAACCGTACTCTCGCCATCATATCCGACACCCACCGCCAACATCGCGCGGTGAAGATCCCCGCTTGCGATATCCTCATCCATTGCGGTGACTTCTGCAGCTTCCAGCAGGCCGACCTCCAGACTTTGAACGACGTCGATGCCTGGTTTGCCGAGCTGCCGGCGAAGCACATCCTCTGTATCGGCGGCAACCACGATTTCCTCCTCCAGCGCCGGGAATTCCGCTTTGCTCACGCCCAGTTTCTCGAGGACACACTTGTCGAGATCGCTGGACTTAGCATTTACGGGTCGCCCTGGTGCCCGGATCTCTCCGCCTTCGCCTACTATGCGACCTCAGATCAACTCCTGGAACGCTGGAAAAAGATTCCCTCGGGAATAGATATCCTGATCACGCACACCCCTCCGCACGGCGTTCTGGATCTTTCAACCTCCGGAGTCACCCACCTGGGATGTCCGCACTTGCGCGACGAGCTTAAAAGGATCCGACCGCGGCTGCATGTCTTCGGTCACATCCACGCGAGCCATGGTGTAAACAAAACGCCCGCGACTCAATCTATCAATGCAGCAGTGGTCGGCGGACGGGATTTTGAAGTGCGGCATCCAGCGACGGCGGTTGAACTCGAGCTTTCGTGAACAAAACAAGCTGACATGGGCCCACTCAATGCATTTTATCTTGGCGCCGCAAAATTTTCACGCAGCAGACTGATCGGCGCACGGAACCGGCGCCAGGACTCGCGCCGCGGGCAGGACGATTTCGAATCGGCAGCCCGGCCCTGGGCAGGTGACGAGTGTCACCCTTCCGCCCATGCGCTCGACAAGGTCCCGCGCGATCGCCAGGCCCAGGCCTGTCCCGCTAGCCCCTTCATCCACGCGATTGCTCAGGCGGGTGAAGGGCTGGAAGATCCGTTTCCGCTCGGCGAGCGGAATGCCCGGACCATAGTCGCGGACGGCCACCCACAGAAATTCGCCGTCTTGCCAAGTCTCCACGGTCACACGCTTTCCGTCTGCGGCGTATTTTTCGACATTGGAGAGTAAGTTTCCCACGATCTGCGCCAGGGCATCCCGATCGAGCAAGACACCATCCCCGGCTGCGGTCTCTAGTTCCGGCGTGATCCCGCGTCGGCGCAGCGCGGGCTCGAATTGACGGAGCACGGAACTCAATACTTCATCCGGCACGCAACACGAGGCCTGGAGCTGGACCGCGCCGCGTTCTTTCCGCGAAAAGGTCAGCACATTGGAAACCAGCCGGGCCAGGCGCTGCACTTCGTCTGTGACCAGGCTAAGGCGCTGCAGCGCCTGCTCCGGCTTCGTGCGAAAGGCTTCCGTGGCGAGGTCGAGGTTCAGCAACATATTCGTGAGCGGCGTGCCGAGCTCGTGCGAGACGCGATTAACGAAGGAAACGCGCTGCTCGGCCACCCGATGCGCGCGCGCTTGTTGCTGAAAGACGAATAGGCCCGACAAGACCAGCGCCAGGCTCACGCTCAGCGAGATGGCGAGACCCGCGCTCGAATAACTCGTCTGCGTGATGATCCGATCCCAACTAACAATCTCCCAGGCGCCCATGCGGCTGTGCATCGGGATGACCAAATCTGGCATGCGGGTCGAAGACGGCGGTATTCCCAGGAGCGGATGATTGTCCGCCCCCAGCACCACGGCATCGCGGTCTGCAGCGCGCAATTCGCTATATGGCCCGACTGCCCACTCCAAGAGATGCTGGTCTGTCTGCCGGCCGACTTCGCGCCAATCGGTCATGAGCACGACTGCGGTGCGGTCGCCCGTTCGCCTCCAAAAGACGCCGTAATCTTTATTGGGCGAGAAAAGCCAACCGTGGGCGTCCATTTGGGTGTGGCCGAAGACCTCCTCCGACAGCAACACAAAGGCCGTTTTGTTTTTCACTTCCTTGGCCGAGGCCTTGTCGCGGGCAATCCAAACCTCGGGCAAGCGCTCTCCAGCCGGCGCGACCACGAGATCGATGGTGACGCGTTCGGGCCGGTTTTTCGCCTCAGAGGAGATGCTTGCGTTGCCGCAAACTCCGTGAAGATTCCGGCAGGCCTCCGTCAGGGTTCGCAGAGGATTGTCGCGGGCGGCATCCGCGATTTCCTCGAGATCGCTGTCGTAAACTTCCTTCAAGCGCACCAGTTCGTTTTGCCACTGTTCACTGAAATCGCGGAGCGCCGCCCGATCCGCCGGGATCCTTTGTTGCCACTCCCGGCGCGCGAGCCACACTCCGGAGCCGCCAATGACCAGCGCCGCGACGAGCAAGGTCACCAGGATCAAAAGAGGAACTCGCATGGCGGGCAGAGTATAGCTTGAAGGAGACGCGGGGCGCTACGGCTTCTTTTCTGCGGGCGGGATGCCGACAATCCGGCCCTGCGCCGTGATCACCTCGCCGGTCACGAATTCCAGCCAGACCGTCCGCTCCGGATCCGGTTTCGCGATGCCATCGTCATAGGGCAGATTCTTCGTGCCGATGAGAAAGGGCTTGTTCGGTTCGATCGAGACGCTCGTCGTGATCTTCTGGGTCTCGAAGGTTGGCTGGCCAAATTTGAGATCCGGGGAGACGTTGTGGTCTCCGAAATATCGCACCAGTTGCGGCACCACATTCAAGTCGATGGTTTTGCCATAGGGGCCAAGAACGGGCTCAACTTCGATGGTCATGCCGACATTCCGTGTCTCGAAGGACGTGGGAGTTACCGACATGCCAGTGATCTGGCCCGCAAATGCTCCGCCTGCTTCCGCCGACCGGGCGTCAGGGGCCGTCTTCGGCGCGTCCGGATTGGCTTCGGTCCCCCGATCCTGGATTTTGACCATCGGGTTCACACTGATCTCCGTCATGTATCTAAACTCGTCGATGCTTTCGGTCACCGCGCGTTGTCCTGGAGTGGTCCGCACGACCGCGATCAATTCCTGGCGCACCTTCCCTGTCTCCATCATTTTCAGCACGCGATCGAGCCGCGCTTTATCATTCAGTGGCTCTCGCATGAGCGCGGCCGCATCGGCCAAAGACAAGGAGAAGTCTTCGAATCGCAACGAGATCTGCGCGGATTCTTCCGGAGTGGCGGAGATTTGATTTGGCGAGGCCGCCTCGGCTCTGCCATCCAGCGTATCCCCTCCGGCCGTGACCACATGAGGAGTGATAAATGTCAAAACGACTTGCCGCGCGGGATTCTCCTTGGCGACGCCATCGTGACTTGGGCGACTCCTTGTTCCTAAAAAGTAGGGGATCCCAACTTCGGCGGCGGCGGAGGTCGTAATTTTTTGCGTCGAGAAGTGGGGCTGCAGGACCCGAAGCATGGCCGTGCCTTCCCGCTGGCCGAGGGGCGCGCCTGAAGCTTCGTGGTCTCCGGTAAAGCGGACGATCTGGGGAACCAAATTCAGATTGATTCGCTTCCCGTCCGAACGCAGGGTGGGTTCGATTTCCAGCGTTTGGCCACAGTTCCGAGTTTCGAAGGCCGTGGGGGTGGGCCCCATCACGGCGAGTTGCTCGCGGGAGAATGTTGGCATGCCCTTGGGACGGGGAATCGGCATATTGACGATGACGTTCTTGGCATCCTTGGGCGCGTCCTTCGGCGGCTCGAATTCCGACGGCTGTAGGTCGGGCGGTTCAAACTCGGTCGGGTATCTCCATTCATCGATGCTCTCCGCGACCATTCTTTGCCCGGAAAGCGTCCGGGCCACCACGAGTTGCTCCTGGTACGCCTTGCCCTCCTTCACCCACCGCAACACTCGCTCCAGCCGCTCGCTGTCGCTCATGGGCTCCCGCAGAAGCGTCGCGGCGTCGGCCGCCGAGAGTGAAAAGTCTTCGAGGTGCAGGGAGATATTGCGCTTCTGCGCCGGGAGCGCTTGCTCCGCGGCTTTTGCGTCGGTTTTTTTGTAGGGATCTTTCGGGCTCGCCTCCTGAGCGTGATTCGGCCCGCCAGAGAGGATGAGGCCGACAAGGACTGCGGCGCCGCTGTAAATCAATGGTTGTTTCATATCGTGAGACCACTATCCCACGCCGCCGATTTGCCGGGTCAAAGCACGGTCAAACGCGTGTAAAAAGCTCGTAAAAAGATCGCCGGCTTGCCGGCTTTGCCCGCTTGGATAGTTATGTGGGGCTGGGCCCGCTGCTCACCGGATCGCCGAAACCACCTTCGCAAACACCCCGCCGATTTCCTCGCGCTCCTGTTTCTCCTTATCCATCTCGCGAATGAAGTAGTCGTACGTGAGATGCTGGCGCGCCTGGGTGATATCCGACAGGCAGGCCACCTTCATATATGATATCAAATTCGCATCCGCCATCTCGACATCCCGCGCGCTGACGCTCCGGCGCTTGCGCACGTCCATCCATTGATTGATGCGGTCGCGGATGACCGGATTGTTATGCCTTTCCGGATGAATGCCGCCGCCGGCCAGGTCTTCGAGAAATTTCACGAGATCCGCCGTCAACCCGTGGATCTTTTCCGCCTCCACCGCTTGCGCATAGAAAGTCGACCAGACGATCGGCTCCCACTTTTTCACGCTATCCAGCCGGTAGCCAAAGCGCCGCACCTCTGTATTTACCGCCTTGCTGCCATCGTCGGCATAGCGCCGTCTCATGAGATACGTGGCCACGCCAATGACCTTTCCCGTGGATTTGTGAATGATGGGGCTGCCGCTATTTCCCGGCACGAATTCCGCATCGATCTCCACGAGATTTGGGCCCAGACCTACGATTTTCCCTTCGAGAGGATGAATGACGCCCGCGCCCTCGGAATTGCCGAGCACCATCACGGTATCGCCAATGGCCACGCCGGTATCGACGTTTTCCATGACTTCAAAGGCCTTGCCGCCATTGGTGACCGCCAGGGCGGCGATGTCGTGGCCCACAGCGACGGCGCCCGCGCCAACCTGGATCGGCGAGCGATCGAGCAACTTGAACGTCGGCGCCTGGATGCCCGCGAGCACATGCGCATTGCTGATGAGGAGCTTGTGCCCGTGCATCATACAAATGAAGCCGCTGCCCCGCCCGGCGGCGCCTTCGACAAAAACCAGGCCGTCGCGGTAGTCCTTTACAAGGTCGCCGCTTTGCGGCAAATCCGGCGGCCGCGGCGCCGCCGGCGGCGCGTTCGTGGCGAGCGCAGGTTGTTGCACCGGCGCATTCGTCGACGTGGCGACGCCGCGAAAAATCAGCCCCAGCGAACCCAATTCGGTCCCGCATTTTCCAAAAAGTCCGACAATGGGCCGGCCGTCGCCGCTCACCGTCTTCGCGTCCCCACTGCCCGTCCCGCCATACCAGTCGCTCGTATAACTTCCCTGCGGCTGCAAATGCTGCTGATCCACCGGCCGTTTGAAAATAACATCGAAGCCCTCGATGCGTTCACCGGAGCCGATGTCGAGCCCCGCGATCACAAATCCCTCCCGCGCTTCCACCGTCGCGTCGACTTTGTCGATCACGCCGCACTTGCCGCCCAGCGCCCGGCCGCCAGCCGTGGCGTAAATCGGCTGCAATCCCTTGATGACCTTGCGCCCGCTAAAGGTTCCGTAGGCAATATTGAGGCCGATGAGCCAGCCATTGCTCCGCACATCTTCGAAATCGAGCCCGCCAGGGTTGCCGAAGGCCGTAGTCCGCGCGGTCGGCGCGAGGGGCGCCGGCATTCCAGAAGTCTGCAGACCGGGAGTCGGCGAGGGAAGATCCGCCGCCCGAGTGCCTGCGGGCGTCATTCCAAGGGCCAGCGCCAAAAACGTGGCGCACACCATTCGCAAGGGGTGAGGGATCCGGTTCATGCCAACTGGACCCAAGATTTGCACGAGAAGGAGGAGGAGACAAGCCGACAGTTGTGCGTCGAAAATTTCGTCTCGCCGACGCTCCCATCGCATTGACCGCCCTCACGCGCTCCGTTTTTACGCCATGGTCGCCATCAAAAGTGCAGCGATCTCCGGGTCAGCGACCGCCCTGATTTTCCTGCTGCACGAGAAACTCGAGCGTTTCCTCCGCCATGAGCCCGCGATGGGGACGCGGGTGATTCGGGTCCTCCTTCGGCGGCTGAACAGGCGCGCCCGCGCGATCAAAAATGACAAGCCAGGGAATGCCCTCGTCGGCATACTTGTTTATTCCTTTGTCGATCTGGTCGAATCGAACAGCCGGCCACGGCATTTGCTCTTCATTCATGTAGGCTTCCATGGCGGAGGCGTTGTGATCATGGCTCACAAAGATGATCTCCACTTCCGGGTGTTTTGCCTTGGTCTTGTTATAAAAATCCACCAGCTTTGGGGTGAACTGCCGGCACGGTGCACACCAACTCGCCGAATAGTATAACACGACGTACTGAACCTGTCCCAACTCACTCAGCGCGCAGGGCTCGAGCGAACCGCCTTTCCGGCGCACGAGCTTTCCATCGAACGCGCGCAACATATCCCCAGAAATCGCCGCCAATCGAAGCCGATCCGCCATCACTTTCTCATCTGCGGCTTTTTCCCGGGCGATCACAGCATCCCGTTCCCAAGCGGCGCGCGCCAGAGCCGAAGCTGTTTCCGCCGGGACGGCATAGTTGCCCGCCTTGATGGCCGCGATGAGTTTCGCCGAGGCGCCATCGCTCGTGAGCTGCTTCTCCGCCGCCGCGTCGAGCGGCGTCAGCAGGCGTCGCGTCGTGACATTCTGGAGGATCTCGCTTTCCGAAAAATGCATGCGCACCATGAGATCCACCTCCTTCAGCGCCATGGGGGTGGCAAAAAGGGGCGCTGCACCTAACGCCGAAAGCAGGGCAAAAAGAGCAGCGGGGCGGTGCATGGGCCATAAACGAGCATTTCGGGCGCCGAAGGCGATGTGTCGTTGCAGTTGGCGACTATGAAACCGGCGGGCCACGCAGCGACATGAGATGAATGGCTTTGTTATTGATCAAGTTCCGATGCCGGGCGCACTCCACATTCCAGCGACCGCCCTACGCCTAACGCGCGCTCGTGCGAAGCTCTAGTTTCGTTACTGGTCGAGGGGAGCTCTGTTTCCCAAGGGGTTTCTGCAGGCGGGAGCGAAACGCGTGTGCCAGTGCGTCTGTTCGCAACCAAACCAGCTTTGTCACGCAATTCATATTCCAGCTTAGCTTGGAATTGGCGAAACTCGCGGGCGCTCGCGCCTCACGGCATCCCGTTTTCCCTGCGAACCATCATCTCCCCCGTCTCCCGTTCCGTCTGATCCGAGGACTTCCGCAATGCCTCAGCCACTCGGTCGCGGTCTTCTGGCTGGCGATTCTGGCTGAGCTTGTACTTGGCTTCGACGCGTGTGATCTCCATCTCGACGCCGACGAGGCCTTTGATCATACGATCGCGGTAGTCTTCGGGCATTTCTCCCGACCAGCGATCCGAGCGCGGGGCTTCAAAATATTCGACGAGGTCGCGCAGAAGGGTAATCAACCGTTCCGGGTCGGTAATGAGGCGCGGGATGCCGTAGGCGTGGACGGCCGTGTAATTCCACGTCGGCACGGCGGGCGCGGCGGTGTACCACGAGGGCGAGACGTAGGCGTGCGGGCCTTGGAAAATGATAAGCGCTTCCTGGCCGTTTTCGAAATGTCTCGCTTGTGGATTTGCCCGGGCGAGGTGGGAAACGAGCGTGCCGTAAGGTCCGCTGCGCCGCTCCAGGAGCACGGGCATATGAGTGGCAAAGGACGAATGTTCAAAATAGGTGACGATCGTCGCAAAGCTATGTTTCCGCATGAACTCCGCGATCGTTTCAGGATCGTGGATCTGGAAATAGTCGGGGATGTACATGGGAGCGTGCGGGAATAATCAGCGCAGGTCCGTTAGGCGCCATAGGGCGCAAAGCGCTCCAGCGCCTCGCCGCTCATGCGCATGCGCCGCCAGTCGGGATGCAGCTCCGCGCCCCAGCTATGGTAGAAATCTCGCGCGGGTTGGTTCCAATCCAGCACCTCCCATTCATAGCGTCCACAGCCGCGCTCGCGCGCGATGGCGCCCACGCGGCCGAAGAGCCGCTTACCCAGCCCGCGGCCGCGATGTTGCGGGCGCACGTAGAGGTCCTCCAGATACAGGCCCGGCTTGCCGACAAAGGTGGAGAAACTCGTGAAGTAGAGGGCGAAGCCGGCGACTTCATTGGCCTCTGTCCAGGCGACGATGGCTTCCGCCGCCGGGCGTTCGCCAAAGAGCGCCGCGCGCAGATCGTCCGGTGTGATGCGGACTTCGTGCAACAGCCGCTCGTATTCGGCAAGTTCACGGATCATGGCGACGATCTCGTCGGCATCGGCCGGAGTCGCGGGACGGATCTTGGGAGAGGACATGGCAGGGACGATAAGGTCGCCTCAGTTTTCGGCCTTCACTCCGGTTTCGTAAAGCGGGAAGCGTTCTGGCGCTGCAGCACTATTTGACAGCCATGCTCCATTTCCTCCATGAACCCCCGAGTTCTTCCCACCCTGCCTTCTGCTTTCTTTGGCGCCATCGCCGCCGTCGCGCTGCTCTCCGGCTGCTCCAGCGCGCCGCCCTACGTGTACCACTACGTCCCGGGCCGCACCGCCGTGCCCCAGAACGGAATCGCCCTCACCCCGCCGGAAGCGCCGGAGCGGGTCGCGATGGCCATCGCCGCCGGCAATCGCATCGCCGGCCTGCCCTACGCCTACGGTGGCGGGCACGCCAACGAATTTGCCTCCGGCTACGATTGCTCGGGCGCGACTTCCTTTGTCCTGCGGGAAGCGGGCCTGCTCCATGGCGCCATGCCGTCGGATGCCTTCCGGCATTACGGCGAATCCGGGCCGGGCAAATGGATCAGCGTCTATGCGCGCCGGGGGCACGTCTTTCTTTCCGTCGCCGGACTGCGCTTCGACACGGGCTACAACGGCGATCACGCGAGCGGGCCGCAGTGGACCACCCGCAGCCGGCCGGCCACCGGCTGTGTGCTCCGGCATCCGCCGGGGTATTGAAACTAGGGCTTAACGTAAACTCCAATGTCCCCGGCAACCGGACTCGCCGGAACGAAAGGATAGCGATGTCCGCCCACCAAGTTGCCGGCCGGGAACGTCAACCCGAGGTCCGTGAGCGAAGTCTTCGTATAGGAATAGAGCGTCACGAAGCCGCTGGAGCCCGGAGAAAAGGCGTTGGAGGCATTGATCCCATGCCCGTAAACGATGATCGATTTGCTGGTCCGCATATCCGAAGCGATTGTAATGCTGCCCGTGCTAGACGTTGTCGCGTCCGCCAATGTGAGTTTAGTCCCGCCGGAAAGCACCGTGATGTTCCCAAGGGCAGAAATGCCGTCCAACGTGGAGATCACATTGTTGGCATTCGCGAGCGTGATTGCGCCCGAATCCGCCGCGATGGCGAGGCTGCCGGCTTTCAGCGCGGCGGTCTGGATGACATCGCCTCCCGCAGTGAGGGAGAACGCCCCGGTGACGGTGATCGCGCCAAGAGTGGCATCGCTGCTATCCGTGATCGTCGCGGCCGCCGCCGAGAGGGTCAACGAGCCAAAGTGGTTCAAGGCTCCCGAGAGAGTAAGCGCGGCGGAAGCCGCTTTGATCTGCGCAGCTCCGCTGAAAATCCAGTCGGAGGAATCTGTGATCGGCGCGCTGGCTTTCGTCGTCAAAGAAAGCGTCGTCCCGGAGAGCGCGCCGGAGAAGGTGGCATTGCCAGAATACGTTTGACCCTTCCAGGTCGTTACATCGGCCACGGCAAAATCATGCGCCGAGATTTTTAGCGTTTGCGCATGGATCGAACCGCCCAGGGTCGTGTGGCCGAGCGCCGAGATCGAGATGGTCCCCAGGGGATTTGGATATCCGATGGATGCATCCACCGTCAGATCGGCGCTGCCTTGCTTAATGCTGAGGTTATAGGTTTTTAGCGGGGTGCTGTCGATCGAACCTTCGAAGTGGGTGAGGCTGGTTTTGTTCGCGATGGAAACATTGCCTAACAGGGTAACATCGCCATCGAAGACGATGCCGTTCGTGCCAGTGACCGTATAGTTCCCGCCAAGGTTCAGGGCGCTGCCCATCACTGTGATATCCGTGGCGACGATTCCCTTGAAAATCGTCGTGAGCCCACCCGCGGTCGAGGTGAATGATCCCAAGCCCGCGCCCGCTCCACCCGTGAGCGAGATGTTGCCGCCGGCGGCGAGGTTGAGATCGTGGCCGCCCGACGCGGTATCAATGATTTTGCCCGTGAAGCCGATGTTTCCACCGCCTCCGGCCGTGAGGTCCACGTCTGTGAATAGCCTGGCGCCGACGAAAAGAATCGACCCATTTTGCGTGATGATATCCGCGCCGAGACCGACCTGCGCCATGGCGAAGTTGAAAGCAGCATTGCCCGTCCCCGTCAATGTTCCCGACACGGTGACCGAGCCCTTCTTGCCTTGGTTGAAGGTGACCGGATCACTGAACGAAGCGCCGCCCGAGTCGATCGACAGACCGCCCGTGTCAGTGATGTTTCCGATCGTAATGCTCGAAAATCCATCGTGCAGCGCGGCGAGATCCGCTGTTGTCACGGTGAAGACTCCGAAGACATTGGAAGGCGCGCCGACTTCAATCGGCGTCGTGAGCGAGTAGGGCTGGAGGGTGAGAGGTCCGCCGCCCTGCACCAATTCTCCAGGCGCTCCGTCGAAATTCACCTGATTCGCCGTCAGGCTAAGTCCTTCCACCACGGCCAGGTCATGCTGAAAGGTCACGGTGGAAGCCTTGACAACAGAAAGAGAAATCAGCCTCGTCCCATGCCCCACGGCCTGGGCAAAGGTAACATCGCCACCTGCGCCGGGATCGGAAATACTCAGGGCGCCGGAGCCGCCGGTAACATTATCGACTGTGCCATTGAACGTCACCGCAGCGCCGGATGTCGTGACCCGCATCGGATGAAAGATGTTCAGGTCCCCGTCGAAGGTAATGCTTCCGGCGCTCGAACTCATGCCGCCGGCATTGAAGTTAATCGCATCCTCCGCATGATAAAACTGGCTTCCAGTCGTTAGGATGAGCGGCTGCAGATTCAGAACTTCGCCATACAGCTCCAGGGAAGTCAGCGGCGCACTGCCGCCGACGCTGGCATTCACCTTGAGATGACTGCTATTCAAATTGATCGCGCCCGTCGTGCCGGCCTGGAGATTGAGGTCGAAGTGTCCGTTGATTGTTCCATCGATGCTGATGTCGGCCCCCGTGCCGGCGGCATTGGTCGCGAGCTCGGTGTTGGCCAGAAGCGTCACGGCGGCATTGATGACAATGGGGTGCGAATGGGTGGCGACCGCGATCCCCGATCCCACATTGAAGGAAAGCGCCGGCGCCTCGAAAGTCGCGCCGCCGTCCGCGGCGATCGCTCCGGTCACCTGGATGGAGCCGCTCGTGGAAAAGACTTCCAGCGGATCGTTAAAACCCACCGCGCCGACCGTCACCACTCCGGAATCGCCGGCAGCGCCAATTTTAATCAGGGTAAAACCAGGCTGGAGAAACCCAATTTCGCCCGAGTCGAGATTCAGACCCACGACGAGAGCGCCCACCCCGATGGAGCGACTCAGGGTAAGAGGCTCCAGGAACAGGGCGCCGGCGCCGTGAACATTTGCCGCGATGTCGATGTTATCTGTCGTCCAGGAAATATTGCCTGCAGCGCTGACTGCCCCGAGAATTTCCAGCGTACCGGTCGTGGCCGAGAAACTCGCGGCCGGGTTGGTGAGAGTCAGCGCGCCTCCCACGGTGGTGGTTCCCAAAACATCGGAAAGTACGAGGGAAGCCGCGTTGAAGGTCGAGCTGAGATCGACATTGAGCGCCGTGTTGATTACGACCGCGCCGAGCGGCGTGACACCGCCGACAGTGGAATTGAAATCCACAATTCCCGAGACAGCATCGATGGTGAGAGCGTAGCCGCCATTCACCGTGGAATTGAAGGTCGTCGCATGATTCACCGACGTGAGCGCCACGTCGCCGGTCAGCGTCACCGCCGTGCCAAACGTGATCGTCCCGGAGGTCTTTACGGCTCCGCTCAAGTGGAGCCCGCCAGCGCCGGAAGTAACAAAAGAAAGCAATGCCGCGTGAGAGCCGTAGCCGCCGGCAAGATCCGCCTCGCCGCCCGCGCCGTTGGCCACCGTAACATCCACCGCGCCATCCCCTCCTCCGCTCGCGGTCAGCGTGGTTCCCGCGGCAACATTGATCGTCGTCGCTCCCGTAAAAGTGATCGGGCCAGTGATTGCGTTGTCGCCGCTGGAATTCTCCAGCGCGCCGGCAGCGCCGCCCACTCCCGCGCCGGAAAGCGCGAGCGACTCGGCCAGCGTGATGTTGCCTTCGAGATTCAACGTGGCGCCGGAAGCAACGATGGTATTGGCCGAAACGCCCGAAGCGCCGAGCGCAGAATCGTTTGTGGCGGTAAGCGTGCCGGCTTGAATACTAGTGACACCGGTATAGGAGTTCGCTCCGGAAAGCACGAACTCGCCGGCGCCTTGTTTGACCAGACCGCCGCCGGCGCCGTCAATCAAGCCTGCATAAGTGGTGCTGGTGGCGTCGCCTTCCGTAAGCGTGAAGGCGTTGAGATGAATGGCAGACCCGGCGATGCCGGCGAGCGAATTGACTGCAATGCTGCCGCCGAGATCGAGCGCCAGCGCCTGGTTGACATTGACCGACTCGGCATAGACGCCGGTGTTCACATTGACCGTGTCACCCGGCGAGGATCGATCGATCGCCCGCTGAATGCTGCCGCCGCTGCTCGCGGAGACGAAGAGATTGCCGGCCTTCACACGCACGAGCCCGAGCGTGGTGTTGTCCATGTAATGGGTGATCTTGTCTTCAATGGCAAGGTTCTGCGCCAGCGTGGCTGTGGCGCCCATATGGCCGTCAAAGGAAACCCCTGTCGCATCGAGTTCGGCGCCCGCCAGAGCGGCGGAGGATAGGAGAATGTATTGTCCCGACTGCCCGCTGAAGCTGAGCGCGCCCAAAGTATTGCCGGCAATGCCGGCTAACGAACCGGCGACTTGCAGCCCCGTGGCGCCGCCGCTGATCGAGGCCGCGCCACTCACCGTCAAGGTTGTGGCCGTGCCACCCGTCGCGTCGACTTTGATGCCAATGCCGGAGGTTGCCGAGATGCTCGCGCCATCCACGGCGAATGTTGATGCCGCACCCACCGGAAAAACGGTCGTGCCGATCGGATTGAAACTAAGTACGTCGGTATGATAGAGGCCGACAACATGCGTCGCCGTCACCGCATCCGTGGAATTGAGAGTGAGTGTGTGGCTCGTGGAAGCATTGATCGCGACGACTCCGTAATCCGTGCCGGTGACCGTCGTATTGGTCACGTTCACCTGCTCGGCATCCTGCACCGAGGCAAAGAGCAAGCCGATGTTATTTGCCACTGCGCCCGTCGCCGCAGAGATCTGGTCGTGATCGAGGGTCAGCGGCGCCGCAGCGGAGTAGTCCAGATTGACCCAGATGCCGGCTGCATAACTTTGGATCGTGTTTCCACTCACATTCCACGCCGCCGGTCCGGCCTGATAGAAATTGTTCAGATGCACCCCGGTCCAGACGCGCGTCATGAGATTGTTCGTCACCTCCGCGTAGAAATTCGTGCGCAACGAAACGGCATATCCGAAGTCATAGTTGCCAACACTATCGAACCAATTCTGGGTGATGAGATTGTTCGAAGCCGCTCCATCGCCCCGGAAGCCGATGGCCACATCCTTCACGATGTTATTTTGGACCGTAAGATGAGAGTACGCGCCCGAAGGACGCACGCCATACACGGAGTTCGAATCGACGCCGCTGCCGAGCGCTCCACCGGTGACGCCCGGATCGTTCCCTTCCAGCGTCAGGCCGTCGATTGTCACGTTCCCTGTATTGAGTGTGATGACGGCGTTCTGATTTCCATTGGTCTGGAGGATCGTCTCCGCAGTGCGATGGGCGCTGTCCGAACCGGCAATGCCAGCGTTGGCTCCCAGCAGGGTGAGAGAGGTATTGATCGTGACGTTTTCCACGAAGAGGCCGGTCGCGATCTCGATGGTGTCTCCGGCGTGAGCGGCGGCTACGGCGGCCCCGATGGTTCCAAATGCATCTGTCCCGTAGGTCAATCCGGCGACTGGAGTCGTGAGGTGACTGCCCGTTCCGGCATTCCAGGTCACGGTGTCGTTCGCGTCCAACCCCGGCGCTCCCTGATCGAGAACCAACGTGTAGTCGGAACTGTGGCCGACGTAGAGCGTGGCCGGCGCGATCCGGGATTCCAGCGGTTCGATCTCAGTGCTTTTGCGGCTGGCGAAATCCGGCGCGTGCGTTAATGGTTTCGATGTCGCAGGATGCAGCCAACGCCGGGTTGCCAGCCAAAGAGTGGAGGAAAGTAGGTGTCGAAACATCGGACGCACGAGAGTGGGGACGCGGGCTGGCGGTACGGATTTGTGTGTAGGCCATAACCCACGGACCACAAGGAACTTTATGTATAATGGGTATTATTAATTGTTACAATTAGTCGCATACATCCGAAAGCTGGGTGATGGGAGGCCATGGATCGGTCACTGGCTTCGCTGAGATTTTGGGGCCAACGCTTCCGCACAATGACTTAAGTGCCTTATGTCAAGATACTTATGTATTCGATTTGCTCACCCCCAACACCAAACGCGGGCCTTTTTGCCTTAAATGTTTGCTGGTCCGTTCGATAGATCCGTGGAACTTCGCCGCTTCCGTGGGGACTTGTGCTAGGAAAGGTTCCTGCGTCTCGGCCAGAGCAGACGCGGCCTGCCGTATGCCCGCACTCAATTTCGGATAGCTCGCACCGGGTCTTATTTAGGGATTTGAGAACGTGCTGCTG
>FTCV01001223.1_pt1 | contig 35203 bp, 27 predicted proteins | sample 1639691 | NCBI WGS metagenome assembly FTCV01 (sample SAMEA3914864, study PRJEB12502) | metagenome | biome: forest; material: soil | place: USA | collected 2012-03-12 | depth 0.3 m
AGCGAATGCTCTCCCCCTGCGGCGCAACGCCGGGATCACATTCGACATAGCTGCGCCGATGAAAGTTCGGATGCGCCCGACGGAAATTAATGAGCCGTGAAGTAAACTCAAGCAGCTGCTTCCGCGGATCGTCGAGATTCCAGTCCAGCCAAGTGATCTCGGTGTCCTGGCAGTAGCCATTGTTATTTCCGCCCTGCGATCGGCTCATCTCGTCGCCTGAGCAGAGCATCGGCACGCCCTGCGAGAGAATGAGCGTGGCCAGGAAATTCCGCTTCTGCTGCTCGCGCAGCGCATTGATGCTCTGGTCCTCCGTCGGCCCTTCAGCCCCGCAGTTCCAACTTTCGTTGTCATTGGCCCCGTCGTTGTTGTTATCGCCGTTGGCTTCGTTGTGCTTCTCGTTGTAGCTCACGAGATCGTGGAGCGTGAAGCCGTCGTGGGCAGTGATAAAATTGATGCTGGCGGACGGCCGCCGCCGGCCGTGTTCATACAGATCGGCGCTGCCGCTCAGGCGCATGGCGATCTCGCCGTGCATGCCGGTGTCGCCTTTCCAGTACTTGCGCACGCTGTCGCGGTATTTGCCGTTCCATTCCGTCCAGTTGATTGGAAATTGGCCCACCTGGTACCCGCCGCTCCCGAGATCCCACGGCTCGGCGATGAGCTTTGTCATGGCCAGCGTGGGATCCTGGTAAATCGCCGTGAAAAAGGCGCCAAGCTGATCCACATCGTACAGCGACCGGGCGAGGGCGCTGGCCAGGTCGAAGCGGAAGCCATCGACATGCATCTCCGTGACCCAATACCGAAGGCTGTCCATGAGCAACTGCAGGCTATGCGGGTGCACCATATTGAGCGTATTGCCACAGCCCGTGAAATCCATGTAGTGACGCTGCTTGCCCTCTACTGTGCGATAATAAGCCCGGTTATCGATGCCCCGGAAAGAGAGCGTCGGCCCACGCTCATTTCCTTCCGCGGTGTGATTGTAGACGACATCCAGAATGACCTCGATTCCCGCTTGATGCAGCGCCTTCACCATCTCGCGAAATTCCCGGACGACATCCGCCGGATGTCCCTGGCTCGCCGCGTAACTGCGATGCGGGGCGAAGAAGCCCAGGGTATTATATCCCCAGTAGTTGTGCAGGCCCTTCTCCTGCAAATGACGGTCATCGGCGAAATACTGGATCGGCATCAGTTCGATGGCCGTGATTCCGAGCTTTTTCAGGTACTCGATCACCGGTGGGCAGGCGATTCCGGCATAGGTGCCGCGAAGCTCCTCCGTAACTCCGGGATGCCGCATGGTGAGGCCCTTCACATGCGCCTCATAGATCACCGTGCCATGCCAGGCCGTGGTCAGCGGCTTATCGTCGCCCCAATCGAATTTGTTGTCAATGACGATGCCCAGAGGGGCGAAGGCCGCGCTGTCGCGTTCGTCAAAAGTCAGGTCATCTCCCTCGGCTCCGATGGTATAGCCAAAAAGAGCATCATCCCAATGGATCTCCCGGCCGATGGCATTCGCGTAAGGATCCAGAAGAAGCTTGTTATGATTGAACCGCAAACCGTTCTCCGGTTCGTAGGGGCCGTGCACTCGGTATCCGTAGAGCTGTCCGGGACCCACATCGGGCAGATAGACATGCCAGACGCCGTTGGTCCGTTCACGCAGGCGAATGGTTTTTGCCTCCTTGGCGTCTTCAGATTTGTCGAAGAGGCAGAGATCCACATACTCTGCTTCCTCGGCAAACAAGGCAAAGTTCGTCCCCTTCCCGTCATAGGTGGCGCCCTGGGGCGTCGGCAGGCCCGGTTGATATTCCTCGCCCAGCGCTGGAGCGGGAATCTTGCCTTCGGTAGTCAGTAGTTGGCTCATGGTGGTGGTGATTTGACGACGCAGACCTGCGCAGAGCTCGTCTTTCAGGACGGTTGCGGCAGCCGCAGATTGCTCACGGGATAGATCGGACGTCGGGCCAATCCGGCCTCATGGATTTTTCTAAAATCCATCCTGATCCTGGGTAGAACGGACGGATCTCGCGGTCGACGTTCTCTCGACTCGAGATTCAATGCTCGTCGCTCGACTCGGCGGCCTCAGTCTCGCCGAGCTGAATCAAGGCAGCCAGAACGCGTCGGGCCGTAAGCACGTTGGCCGCTCCAACCCGGGCAGAAAGTTCCACATCTATTTTCTCGCGCGCCAGCGTTTGGACCGCCGCCGCGGCGCGACCGCGCTCCGTTAGAATTACCGTCAATTTCCGACGGTCCTCCGGGTCAGGACTGCGCTCGATGTAGCCCCGGAGCACCAACGTATCCACGAGTTGCCCCGCCGCCTGCTTGGAAACACGCAGTTCCTTGATGAGCCGGCTCAGCGGGGCCGCCTTGGCCCCCAGCGCCAACCCGCCGATTACATACATTCCATTTTTCGGCATATCGTCATACCCGGCTTCCGTCAGGGCGCGGTGCATGGCTACGCCATACGTCGTGCGAGCGTGCCGAAGCAGGGCTGGAAATGCGATTTGTTCAAACCAAGGTTGTGAGTCGTCCATAGGCGCAATATTAGTCCATTTTATTTGCCGTAAATATTTTTTACTTTCAAATCCATCGCGGCCGTCCACAGCGCACCGCGCCCGTACGTAGGCAAACGGAGGACGAATAGGTTTGCGAAAATCGCCCGGTGAAGTTCAGTGGGCGCTATGACTGAGCCGGAATTCACCGCATTCCTCGGCGAATGGATCCCCGTGCGGTCATTGCTCCCGCCGACGACTCCGCCTCAAAAGGGGGTAGACTACGGTTGGGAAAGAAGCCGCGTTCGCATCGAAGCGGAGGGGCGGATCGTGAGCACTTTTCCGCCTTACAAATCCAAAGTCATAGAACTGATCAATGAATACGAGGTCGTTGACGGGGATATCTTCGTCTGGCCCCGCGGCAGGCGCGATATTACCAGCAAATTCGAGTTCGCGTTTGATGGGAAAGAGCTAAGCATAAGGCACGTTAAGACCGGCACTACAACTTGGTTTGTGAAGGCAGATCCCTCCGAATAAGCCCAGGGCGCTCTGACGGCGGTCCCAGCGGCCGGCTCCAATCGCACGGGACCGCTAAGGTCCCCCTCAGCCTGCGGGTCAATCTCGACATGAAGTTCTCCCCCACCCTCGCGCTGCTTTGCTCGGCGCTCGCACTAATGTTGAATCGTTCCGCAGCCGTGGAGCTGGTGCGCGATGGGCAACCGCAAGCCTCCATCGTGGTGCCGGCCACCCCTCTGCCCATCGAGTCCTACGCGGCGACGGAGCTCCAATACCACGTCGAAGCCGCCACCGGCGCACGGCTGGCGATCATGAAGGAGGGACAGAACGACGCCTTCTCTCATCACATTTATCTCGGGCGCTGCGCAGCGGCAGCCACGGCCAAGGCCGATCCAAGCACGCTCGCCGGAAACGGCTACGTCGTGAAGACCGCCGACACCGATCTCTTCATCGTCGGCCAGGACAGCAGCGGCGACCCGCTCAGCCTCGACACGCGCGCGGGCACGCTCTTCGGGCTCTACGACGTTCTTGAAACTAACCTGCACGTCGCGTGGCTTTGGCCGGGCAAAATGGGTGAGGTGATCCCGAAAGCCAAGGACCTCTCCCTATCGCCGCCGGACGCCGCCGTGCCGCCGGCGCTCTGGTTCAAGGAATGGCGCGGCGGACGGTCTGAAGGAGAACGCGTGTGGCTGCGGCGGCAACGTTTTGGCCGCAGTGTTCGGCCCGGCTACGGCCACGCTTTTGGCAAATACTGGGACCGCTTTAAGGACACCCATCTGGAATACTTCGCCATGCTGCCCGACGGCACACGCCGTCTCGAGCCGCACTCCGACGGCCCGGACTGGAATCACATGTGCGTTTCCGAACCCGCCCTGTGGCAACAAATCATCACGGACTGGAAAGCCAAGGGCGCTCCGCAATTCCTCAACATCTGCGAAAACGATGGCTGGGCAGGCTGCGCCTGCGCCCGCTGCCTGTCCTGGGACGAGCCGGATCCGGAGAATCCCGTGCCTTTCGACAAACGGCTCCCGGCGGCGCTCGAAGAATTCGAGCATGGCAGCAGCTGGCAATTGCAACTCGGCTCGCTCTCCGATCGCTACGCCCGCTATTGGAAGAGCGTCGCCGAGGAGGCGGTGAAGGTGCGTCCGGATGTTACCGTCATCAGCTATGCCTATGACAACTATCGCAAGCCGCCGGTGAAGGCGGTTTTGAATGCGAATGTGTTGCTCGGCTTTGTCCCAGACGCAGTCTATCCCTACAGCCAGGCGGAGTCGGACCTCTTCCAGTCCGAATGGCTGGGCTGGGAGAAAACGGGCTGCAAAATGTTTCTCCGACCCAACTTCACGTCGCAGCAGCCGAATTTCCCCGCTTTTTACGCGCGCCCTCTGGCCAAGGACTTGAAATTTGCGCTCAGCCGCGGGGTGCGCGGGATGGATTTCGATTCGCTCGAAAGCCAGTATTCCGTCCAGGGGCCAACGCTCTATGTATTGCCAAAAATCCTGAATCACCCCGACGTCTCGGTGGATGCGGTGCTCGACGAATTTTACTCGGCCTTTGGCGCTGCCAAGCCTGCTGTCGCGGAGTATTTTCAGCTCTGGGAGTCGGTCTACCCGCAGTACATGTTTTCAGACTATCTGAAGAAGCTCCGGACGAAGCGGAAATACGGAGCCGGGACTTATGGCCCGTTCTACACGCTGGCCGGCGATACCTATACTCCGGAAGTCATGACCAAAGCGGCGGCGCTGCTGGAAACGGCTCGGACGCTGGCGGCGGGCGACGAATTGGCCACGGCGCGTGTCGAGTGGCTGATGAAAGGCGAGCACCATTGCGAACTAATCCTTGCCACCGAACGCGCTTCCGAGCATCGCGTTGATACGGGCGATGCCGAGCCGTTGCAGGCTGCGTATAAAGCGCTCGTGGATTTTCGCCAGGAAAATGCCGAATATGACAAACTGAATTTCGCCGGGATAACGGTGGATAACGAGCGGGTGTGGAAAGGTGTGGGTAAGCCGTAAGCGGAGTTTGCTGTCGAATTTGCACGTTGGGATGAGCCCCGTTAGGATTCGGGCGCGCCAAAGGCGCCCCCGCAGCCCGAAGGGCTGCGTAAAGTAGCCGGGGATAACATCCCCGGAATTGTCATTACGCGGCTCGCACCCCGGCAGGGGTGCTGAAGCATAAAGCGCTCAGCACAAACAAGATGCGCGCGGCTTGTATGCGGCCTTTTACCGCGCCCCTACCGGAGCGCATCGCTCGTTTGTCCGTTTCCGGGGGTGGTTACCCGGTGGTTACCCGGTGGTTACCCCCGGCTACTTTACCGCAGCCCTCCAGGCTGACACCTTGCTCCAAAATTGGCCAAACTCCAGCGGGCGCGCCAAAGGCGCGCCCCGCGCATTGTATGCGCTCTTTTGGCGCACATGATTCTGAGCGTTATTGCGCTGCCTTGGCCCAAGCCAAGCCATCCGCCTTCTTCCCCGCGTCGATCAAGGTCTTCACCTTCATCTCCTTCAAATCGATGACCGCCACCTTGGCGCTCGCGTCACAGGATACATAGGCTTCCGCGCCGTCCGGCCGGATGAGGATCTCCTGCGGCGCGTGCGGGACTTCCAGCGACTTGACCACCTTCATGGTCTGCAAATCCACGACGGCTACATCCGTGAGCCCGACGCAGACGAGCAGCGATTTGCCATCCGGCGTCGCCGCTGTGCCGTAGCCGAAGTCAGTCAGCGGAATCCAATTCGCCACTTCATTTGTCTTGGTGTCGATAACCGCCAATTGGGGCTTCTTCTGGTCCGCAGTGAAAACCCAACGTTCATCCACGGAGAGCGAAATGCGCTGCGTCATGCCGGAAATCGGAATGGTCGTAACCAGCTTCTTTTCGACGAGATCCAGCACCGACACGGTGCCGGAGGCCACATTAGCCGTGTAGCCGCGCTGGCCATCGCGCGTCACGCAAAGCATGTGCGACTCGGGGTGACCGGTCGGAATCGAGCCGACGATTTTCAGCGTCGCCGGATCGATGATCGACACCGAGTTTTCCAACTCGGTTGTGACGTAGAGCACGCCAGTCTTGGCGCTGTAGATCGGGCAATGCGGCCGGATGCCTTTGCCGAAATCCACCGCGCCCACAATCTTGCGCTGTGCGAGATCGATTACCTGCACGATTTGGCCATCGGTGCCGGGCTTGCCGACGCCGGAGTTTCCATAGATCGGCACATAGGCGAGCTTGCCGTCCGGCGAAGTCGCCACTTCATGTCCAGTTTCACCTTCCTCTGGAATATTTACGACGACCTTATCCGTCACTGGGTCGATGAGCGAGAGCGTCTTATCTCCTTTGTTGGTCACGAGGAGAGTTCCGGCCGAAGCGCCTTCGGCCGCGGCTTGAGCCGTGCAGATCAGAAGGCCGGCCAACCCTGCCGCAGCAACGAGGAGCGCCTTGCTGCAGGCCGCCTGAAGGCGGTTTTGACGGGCGCAGGAAAAGACGGCAAGGGATTGAAAATGGCTCATGGAATTTGGGGACGTTCGCGTAGGGATTGAGTGGGACATCCAGATAAACCCGCGCCGCTGCGCAGGCGATGGAATTATTTTTCGCAAAAGCGGGTTTTAGTCTTCTAAAATGGCGCGTAAGACCGGCGCCAAGGAGGGGCGGTTTTCAGCCGCCTAGGGTGAGGAGGAGGTTCTTCTAAAGTGGCGGCTGGCGTCAGATTACAATCCAACGAGCTTCCGTTGTGTCTCGCCGCACGTTTGCGAACGAGCTGCTGCTTAACGCAGTTCGCTGAAAGAGCAGCCGCCGTCTTTTTGGACGCTTCCGCGCCCTGCGGACGAGACGTCCGCGCTCCCAGGAGGGGCGCCGCTCGCGCACGAAAATTGGCCAAACTCCAGCGTGGGCGGTTGAAAACCGCCCCCCTTGGTTCAGCCATTCGCGCCACGTTATCCCGACCTACTTCGCCGGCGGCTTGCGGGCCACGACAACTGTCGACAGCCCGCTGGTTGGCAGAATTTTATCAAGGATGCGGAAGACGGGGGTCAGGAAATTGTAGACCTTCAATTGCAGCGGAGTGAGCGCCTTCTGCTTGCCCAGCGTGTTCGCCACATACCAGGCGATAACGCCAAACTTGTTGAAGTAAAACTGCGTCTCCACCGCGAGCCCGGCATCGCGCATCTTCTGCTCGAGCTCACCTGTCTCATAGCGGCGGAAATGGCCGAGCTGACGATCGAAGTCGCTATATAACTTCATGCCAAAGGGCACGAGCACGACGATGCGGCAGCCCACGGGCACATTCGCGTAGAGCGCCTCCAGCACCGCGCGGTCGTCTTCGATGTGCTCCAGCACATTGAGAAAGACCACGCTATCCGGCGCGAAATCCCGCAGCTGCTCGAAATCTTCCCGGCGGCTCATGTCGAGCTTGCCGATGCGCAGATTCTTGAAGCGCCGCCACTTGTGTTGAAGCGTTTCGAGATAGTCGGTGCGATAGTCCGTGAGCAGCACGTGTTCGTGCCGGCGGATGAAGCGGCTGATATTTCCCTGCCCCACGCCCAGCTCCGCGACGCGGTCGCCGAGCCAAGGCTTCACACTCTCGTACATCCACTCGTTGAACTTCGGCGCGCAGGCCAGCGCATCCAGCGTCACCTTCCCCGGATCGGAGAAATTCGACGAAAAGCGATATTTGACGATATACCAGAGCGCCGCCACTCCGTCGCGCCAGGTGATCTTCTTGCCCTCCTCATACTTGCGTCCGTTGTAGGCGATGGGCACTTCAAACATACGCAGGCGATTGCGCGCGGCCTTGGCGGCGATTTCCGGCTCGATGCCAAAGCGATTGCTCTCCAGCGGAATGCGCCGCAGCACGTCTGCGATGAAGGCCTTGTAGCAGGTCTCCATATCCGTCCAGTTCGTGTCGTTGAGCATGTTCGAAACCAGCGTGAGAAACTGGTTGGCCACGGTGTGCCAGAAATACAGGATCTTTCGCTCCACACCGGTGAAGCGGCTGCCGAAGACGACATCCGCTTTCCCTTCCAGGATGGGGCGAAGCACCTGCGCGTAGTCGCGTGGATCGTACTCCAGATCGGCGTCCTGAAAGATCGCGACGTCGCCCGACATCTCGGCGATGGCCCGGCGAATGGCCGCGCCTTTGCCCTGATTCGGGCTCTGCTGAAAGATCCGCAACTCGGTATGCGCGGCGGAGAGCTGTTGCGCGACCTCCCAGGTGGTATCCGTCGAACCGTCGTTGACGATGATGATCTCGCGCTCCAGCCCTGGCGGCAGGGCGACGGCAAGCACCGCTTCGATGCACAGGGAGAGCGTCTCCTCCTCGTTGTAGGCGGCGATGAGGATAGACAGTTTTCGGAAGGTAGGGACGGACGATTCCATCGAAGAAAGACGAAGGGCAAGGGTGGGTGGAGCCCCGGTTTCGCAGCTACTTCGGATTATTGCCAGATTGATTCTCCGGAGTCGCGGAAATTTGACAAAGCTTGGCTGGAGTTGCGCCTTCCCGTCCGTCGCGCCAGATCGTGGCGTCGGCAATACTCCAGAATTCTGTGGGACTGGCGGTCATGGCTTGGTGCAAAAGCTCGTGGTGCGGCTTGTGCAGGCGCTCCGGCATGGTTTCGTCGGCCACCACGAAGCGAAACTTTTTGGCGAGGTACTCGGCGAGCTCGGCATCGGTGGTGAATTTCGGATGATAATCGCGGCCGCTCCATTCGCTCGAGGCGAACTCCTTGCTCGCGCGTTTCACCGTAAAACTTGGCCGATGAGGATCCCGCAACGCCACCTCGGCGATGAACATGCCCTCCCCGCAGGCATCCGAGGAGACCAGCGTGAGCTGCGCGGGCTTCAAGTCCTTTACCGCTCGGGCCGCAAGTTCGCCAAAGCCCGAGGCGCGCTGCGAGCGGATGGGAAAGATAAAGCTGAGAAAGACGACGATCGTCGCAAACCCCAGATAGAGCGTGGGCGCCACGACTGTAGTCGACGAAGCTCCAACCGGGGACTTGCTGCGCGCTTCCCGAATTTTCTCCAGGAAAAACGCCAATCCTGCCATGGCAAAGGCCATCGCGGCCGGAAGCGCGGAGATGAGATGCCGCTCTTCCTTCCCCGCAGGAATGATGGATTGAAACACCGGCACGGCCACGATCAATCCCGCCATGGCGGCCCATTTCCCAGTGACGGCGGCTGACGCAGGAGCAGGACTGCCATCCAGCGCCACCGCACCACCCCTCGACTGGGCATAACGCCGGCAAAAGACTACGACCAGGCCCGTGATCATCAGCGCGAGAACGAGCCAGCCCAAGGCCAGAGCGAATTTGACGGTGAAAAACCGCGAGGCGTCGAGGCTCCAGTGCAGGGAGGGCGTGGGCTGTTCCCAGCCGCCTTTCCCCTGGTCTTTGAACTTCCAGGTCCAGGGACCTGCAAGCACCGCGGTAATCGCCGCCCCCACCCATAGCGCCGGTGCGCGCAGGATGCTCCATTGGCGCGAGATAGCGATGGCCAGAAGCGTCATGAGGGCGAGGGCCATTCCCGTGCCCTTGGTCATGATGGCGAGGCCGCTGAGCAGGCCGAAGAGCCAGGCATCGCGCGACCGCTTTTCGTCCAGGAATTTTCCGAGGGTCAAGGTGGCGCCGAACATCAAAACTGCGCTCAGGGTCTCCGCCATGACCATCCCGTAAAACATTCGCGTCAAGGGAAGCGAAATCAGCGCCAGCGCTCCCAGCGCGGCAAGCCAAAGGCCGAATTCCCGCTCCAGCGTGCGATACAGCTGCGTGGCCAAGGTGGCAGCGAGCGCACACATGAGGAGCATCAGCGAGGTGCGGGAGACGCCAAATGGCAACGTCCACACCGACTGCACGAGATAAAAAACCGGCGGCCAGATCCCGAGGCCGATCTTGGGATAATGCTCGTAGTACGTCTCGGCGTACTTCATGGGGGAGCCGGGAAAATGCGCGGCGATATAGTCGCGCATCATGAGGCCGGTGACGTAGTGCGCCGCCTCGTCGGGATGCCCGCCAAATTCGCTGTCGTAAGCGGACTCCGTCCTCTGCCAAAGGTAGGCCAGATCGAACGCCAAAACGAACACGACGGCCGCGCAAAGGGCCGATCGGTACTGGGAGAGGAATTTCATGCAGACGAAATGACCAAATCTCCCGGACTCGGCAAGCGCGGGAAATATTTATTGAGAAATCGACGGCGCTGCGGCTCCGCGGGATTTCGAAACGAGTTCCTGCTTAAGGCAGCTTCATGAGGAGGATGGGAAGAATGGGAGGAAGATGCTGTCGGCGTAAAACCTGCGGCTCAGGCGCCACACACCTTAAAAAACAAGCGAGCCCGGCGTTGTGCCGGGCTCGCTGTAGTTGATTCGTTGAGCGGGATACTCCCGCCGCCTTAGCTCGCCTTCGCCGGCGCTTCCGGAGCCCGGTCGGGCACCGTGAAGGTCAGCTTGCCGTCGGTCATCGTGACCGAGGCGGTATCCCCGGGCTTGATGCCGCCGCGCAGGATCTCTTCGGCCATCGGATCCTCGAGGTAGCGCTCGACCGCCCGGCGCATGGGACGCGCGCCGTATTGCGGGTCGTAGCCCTTCTCGATGAGCAGATCCTTCGCCTTCTCGTCCAGCACGATGTGGATTTCCTTGATCCGGATACGGGCGGCAACCTTCTCGATTTCGAGGTCGATGATGCGCACCAGTTCCGCACGGCCCAGCGGACGGAAGACGATGAGATCGTCGAGGCGGTTGATGAATTCCGGCTTCAGCACTCGCTTGGCCTCATCAAGGATCTTCTCCCGGATCGATTCGTAAGCGCTTTCGTCGCGCTTCGGAGCGCCGAAGCCCAGCGAGGTAGACTTCTTGATCAGCTCGGCGCCGATATTCGAAGTCAGGATGACGATGGTGTTGCGGAAGTCGATCTTGCGACCGAGCGAATCGGTGATCTTGCCTTCCTCCAGGATCTGCAGGAGCAGGTGGAGGACATTTGGGTGCGCCTTCTCGATTTCGTCGAAGAGGACCACCGAATACGGCCGGCGACGCACAGCTTCCGAGAGCTGGCCGCCCTCGTCGTGCCCGACATAGCCGGGAGGCGAACCGATGAGCCGGGAAACCGTGAACTCCTCCATGTACTCGGACATGTCGATCTGGATGAGCGCGTCGCGGTCGCCAAACATAAATTCGGCCAGCGTCTGCGCGAGGAAGGTTTTGCCGACGCCCGTCGGTCCGAGGAAGATGAACGAACCGATCGGCCGGCGCGGATCTTTCAGATCGGCGCGGGAGCGGCGGAGCGCCTTGGAGATGGCGGTCACGGCCTCATCCTGGCCGATGACACGATCCTTCAAATCGTTCTCCATGCGGAGCAGCTTCTCGGTCTCGGCCTGCTCCATGCGCTGGAGCGGGACGCCGGTCCACTTGGAGACCACATGCAGGATGTCGTCATCGGTGACCACGACTTCGCGCTCTTCGCGCTGTTCGCGCCATTCCGTGAGAATGCGCTCGAGCTTTTCCTTGGCCTGCTTCTCGTTGTCGCGCAGAGCGGCGGCTTTCTCGAAGTCCTGGGCCTTGATGGCGCCTTCCTTCTGGCCACGGATCTCTTCGATCTCGTGCTCGATGTGCTTCACATCCGGCGGCCGGGTCATGGCGCCGATGCGGGCGCGAGATCCGGCCTCGTCCATCACGTCGATGGCCTTGTCGGGCAGGAAACGACCGGTGAGATAGCGATCGGACAGCTTGGCGGCGCTTTCCAGCGCGGTATCGGTGTAGCGCGCCTTGTGGTGCTGCTCGTATTTCACGCGCAGCCCCTTGAGAATGAGGATCGTCTCCTCCACGCTCGGGGCCTCGACTTTCACCTGCTGGAAGCGGCGCTCCAGAGCGGCGTCTTTCTCGATGTACTTGCGGTACTCGTTCAAGGTCGTCGCGCCCACGCACTGCAATTCGCCGCGGGACAGCGCTGGCTTGATGATGTTCGAGGCATCCATGGCCCCTTCGGCCGAACCTGCGCCTACGATGGTGTGCAATTCGTCGATGAAGAGAATCACGTTCCGTGTGCGGCGGATTTCATCCATCACAGCCTTGATGCGCTCTTCAAACTGGCCGCGGTACTTCGTGCCGGCGACCATCAGGGCCAGATCCAGCGTGATCACGCGCTTGTCGCGGAGCAGTTCCGGCACGTTGCCGGCGGAAATCTCCTGAGCAAGGCCCTCGACAATGGCCGTCTTGCCGACGCCGGCTTCGCCGATGAGCACGGGATTGTTCTTCGTGCGGCGGCAGAGCACCTGGATGACGCGCTCGATCTCGTTCTGGCGGCCGATCACGGGATCGATTTCACCTTTCTTGGCGAGTTCCGTCAGGTCGCGGCCAAAGGCGCGCAACGCGGGCGTCTTGACGTCCTTCTTGCCGCCGGGACCCTGGCTGGGCTCCTGGGGCTGCTCTTGCTCGCCTTCCGGCGGGGTGAAATTCGGATCGAGTTCCTTGAGGATCTCGTTGCGGGTCCGCTCGATGTCCACTTCCAGGTTCTTGAGGACGCGGGCGGCGACGCCTTCGCCTTCGCGGAGCAGGCCGAGGAGGATGTGCTCGGTGCCGACGTAGGAGTGGTTGAGCGACTTCGCTTCCTTGCCGGCCAGGGCAAGAACCTTTTTCACGCGAGGCGTATAAGGAATATTGCCGACCATCTTGGTCTCCGGACCCGAGCCAACCTGCTTCTCGACCTCCATACGGACGGTCTCGAGGTCCAACCCCATCTTCTGAAGCACATTCACGGCAACTCCCTGGCCCAGCTTGATCAAGCCGAGAAGAAGATGCTCCGTTCCCACATAATTGTGGTTGAAACGGTCGGCCTCCTTTCGAGCGAGTGCCAGTACCTGCTGAGCGCGTGGTGTAAAATTATTCATCGTTTTGGTGGGCGCTTTTGACGCCGCTTTCGTCCCTTATCCTTTTATAGGAGGTCGGTGACAATTACAACTTGGCGCTTGTAAATCGTGGGCGCAAGGCATCCAGCGCGGCCAAACGCAAGTTTTTTTGTGTCATGGGTCGGAATCGCCATTTGCCCACGCGCCCATTCGCGTCGATATTCGGTCCTTGGCGCGTCATAGAATAGGCCCTCAGCCTTCCTCCCGAACGCCCTCGGCGTCCGTAAAATCCGTACTCGCGACCTCCCCGCGCGCCCAGGTAAATTCCAGACCGAGATTCTCGAGCGCCCGCGCCGCTCCGCTCGTGCCTTCCCGCATCAAGCCGAGCAATAGGTGCTCAGTGCCGACATAGGCGCATTTCAGTGACATCACTTCTTTTCCGGCATATGCGATGGCTTTCTGCAGGCGCAGTGTGATGGAAGTCTTCCCCGCCAATGGGAGTTCGCCTTCTGCATCGGCCTGCTTCTCGACCTCCAAACGGATCACCGCGGGGTCCAATTTCTTCCTTCGCAACAACGCGGCCGCCCCTCCCTGACTTAGGTGCGTCAGCGCAAGAAGAAGGTGCTTCGTTCCGACATGATCTTCGTTCAGACGCACAGCCTCCTTTTCCGCGAAATTCAGGGCCTCCAAGGCGCGAGGCGAGAAGTTTATCCGGCTTGGGCTCAGGTCCGGAGCCGAGTTTGCAGCTTCCGGACAACCCGAAAGGTGTCGGCGGATTTCGCCGCGCATCCGCTCCAGGTCCACTTGGAAAGCTTTCAGGACGTGCGCGGCTGCGCCCTCTGTTTCTTCCAGCAAGCCGAGAAGGATGTGCTCCGTACCCACGTAGGTGTGATTGTGCGAGAGCGCCTCCCTTCCAGCGAGCGCCAGCACCTTTTTCACGCGCGGAGTATAGGGAATACTGCCGACCATTTCAGTCTGGGCTTTCGCCCCGCTCAGTTTTTCGACCTCCCTGCGAGTCGTCTCCAAATCGAGTCCTATTTTCTGCAGTGTCTCGACAGCCATGCCCTGCCCCAATCGGATCAAGCCAAGAAGAAGGTCTTCCGTACCCACACAATGGTGGTTCAGACGCTCAGCTTCTTTTCGAGCGAGCGCCAATACCTGCTGAGCCCGTGGCGTAAAATTATTCACTTTGGCGTCGAGAAGTTTCGCCGCTGCTTTCGACGTTAGCCATTGCGTGAGGTTCGTCGAGTTCTGTGCGCGAATAATCCGTAGTCTGGACTTCATGGCGCACCGAATCCAAACGACATCCCAGGTCGTGGAGCGCACGCGACGCAGCGTCTTCTCCCTCTGCCATCAACCCAAGCAGGATGTGCTCCGTGCCCACATATCCATGCCGGAGACGTCTGGCCTCCTTCCCCGCCAGAGCCATCACTTTTTGTATCCGCGGGGTCATCGGGCGATTTCCGGACATCACTAGCTTCGGTCCAGCGCAGAGTTGCTCATCGAGCGTCTTCTCCACAATCTGCAGGTCCAATCCGAATTTTTGCAGGATGGCAACGCCGCCTCCGCGGCCCAATTTAACCATCGCGAGCAGCAGATGCTCCGCACGCACATCTTTGTGATAGAATCGATTGGACTGCTGCACCGCACTGACCAGCAACCTCCGCGCACAGGGAGACAAGGCGATCCTCCGTCGGAATAGGGAATGAGTCCGTTTGGTTGCCATTTGCAAAAAGGCCGCCGTCACGACGCCTCGCTCTGGCATTTCCATTACATGGCAAATGCGATCGTGATCGACGCCCATGCACAGCAGTACTCGCGCAGCGACGCCCTCGCCTTCTCTCATGAGGCCGAGCAGGAGATGCTCCGTGCCAACGTGGGAGCTATTGAGAGAATTCGCTTCCTTGCCGGCCAGGGCCAGCGCTTTTTTCACACGGGGCGTATAGGGAATTCTCCCCATCTTCGCTATAAGACCGCATCTGGGCAGTACACCGCGCACTGTTCGCGGACTTTGCATCTCGACCTCCATTCGGACGGTTTCGAGATCTACATCCAGCATCCGCAACGCGTTCACTGCAGACCCCTGCCCCAGCCTGACGAGCCCGAGAAGCAGGTGCTCGGTTCCGACGTAATTGTGGTTGAAGCGGCTCGCTTCACTTCGCGCGAGAGCAAGCGTCTGTTGGGCGCGCGGAGTAAATGTGCGCCCAGAGTTCCCGGCGCCTCGCGCGCTCTTGAGACGGCTTTTCGCTGAGTCGAATCTCCCCTGGCATTCCTTTACGACCGCCCGGCGAACTTCCTGCAAATCCGCCCCCAAACTCTTTAAAACACGCACCGTCGCGCCCTCCTCGCTTTGCAGAAGCGCAAGCAGGACATGCTCGGCTTGTACTTTGTAATGCCCCAGCTCGATTGCTTCCATGATGGATTGCTTCACGGCTTTGTCCGCTCCTGCCAAAGGCGGCCGCTTTCCGAACATCTCTGCCTTTGGCTTCGCCTCCAACTGCCGTTCCATTTCCCGCTGAATTCCCGCGACGTCCGCATTCGCCCGTTTGAGCGCTTTGACCGCCCCGCCCTGACTCCTAACCAATGCCAGAAGTACATGCTCCACTTCCACGGCCTCGTGTTGGAGCCGTGTCGCTTCGTCCCAGGCGGCCCGAAGGATATCAAAGGCGCCTTGCGAGAATATTGGCGGCAATTCGAGCGTCCCGACCGAAGATTTGACGCCAACTTCCCTCATGTCGACTGCAACTTCGCGGTTGGGAAGCGGACCGAGTTCGAGCGCCAAGGCGCCCGTTTCGATTTGCTTCGAGACCGCGTTTCGCGCATCCACGAGATCCACTCCAAAGTGCTTTAGCACCCTCGCCGCCACACCTTCCCCTTCGCTCAGGAGTCCAAGCAAGATGTGCTCCGTTCCGACATAGGAGTGATTGAGCGACTTCGCCTCCCGACCTGTCAGGGCCAGAACCTTTTTAACACGCGGAGTGTAGGGCTTATTCCCAACCATCTTGGTTGCCGGCCCCGAGCCAACCTGCTTTGCGATCTCGCTGCGAACGGTCTCGAGCTCGAGCCCCATTTTTTGGAGTACATTCACGGCGCTCCCTTGGCCCAGCTTGAGGAAGCCGAGAAGTAGATGCTCCGTTCCCACGTAATTGTGGTATAGACGGTCCGCCTCCGTTCGAGCGAGGTGCAAAGCCTCCTGAGCGTTTGTCGAAAAATTGATCACCGAGCGTCTGACGAATTGAAGTCGATCATCGCTCGGCTCCTTCGCTTCCTAGTGCTCCCCGGGCGTCGCCTTGCCCACATCCGGCACCGGAAACTCCGCCAGCTTCACGCGGATGATCTCCGCGCGCAGCGAATCCCGCTCCTCCGCCGCCAGTTTTTGCTGGGAGCCCTTCTGCAAATGCGCCGGCTGCGTCTCCATGAAAAGCTCGTCAATCGGCACCCGCCACGATTCCGGGAAAAAGCCCAGATCGATGCCCAGCTTCATGAAGGAAAGATGGCTCAGCGCCTCCTTCGACGCCATGGAGTAGGCGTACCGCAGGATGCCGTACCCGCGGCCGATATGATCCAGCAGGGTCGTTGGCCGTTTCTGCAGCAGCGTCTGCCGCGCATTCTGCTCGTGCTCGATGATCTGCTCGATGACTTTGTTAAGCCGATTAATGATCTCGTCTTCTTTCTCCCCGAGCGTGGTCTGATTCGATACCTGGAAGAGATTGCCCAGCGCCTCGGTGCCCTCTCCATAAAGCCCGCGCACGGCGAGTCCGATCTTGTTCACCGCCTGGATGACCTGATTGATCTGTTCGCTGAGGACGAGCGCCGGCAGATGCACCATGGCCGAGGCCCGCATACCGGTGCCGACATTTGTCGGGCAGGCCGTGAGATAGCCGAGCTGCGGGTGGAAGGCGAAATCGAGCTTCTGCTCCAGTTCACTATCCACCTTGTCGATCATCTTGAAGGTCTGCTTCAGTTGCAGCCCCGAGCGGATGGCCTGCATACGGAGGTGATCCTCCTCATTGACCATGATCGAGAGCGTCTGCTTCCGATTCATGAGCACAGCCGAGCCCACGCCTTTGGCCGCGTGTTCGCGCGAAATGAGGTGGCGTTCCACCAGCACCTGCTTTTCCAGCGCCGAGAGATCCTGCGAATAGACCGAGAACAAATCGTTCATCTCGGGCAATTCCTCGACCCGCGGCTTGATGGCTTCGAGGATCTGCAGCCGCTCCGTCTTCTTCGCCCAACCGGGAAAGGCAAAATTCTTGAGATTCCGCGCCAGGCGCACCCGGCTGGAGACGACGATCTGGTGATGCGGGCCTTCGCCCTTCAGCCACTCGCCGGCGGTGTTGAAAATATTGTTGATGGGCATGGCGTTACTTGTTCTCCACTTCCAAGCCGCGGATCTGGTCGCGCAATTCCGCCGCCGATTCGTAATCCTCGGCTTCCACGGCCTTGCGCAGATTCCGATGCAGGTCTTTGAGTTGCTGCTCACGCTCCATCGTTTCCTGGAGCCGCGACGGCACCTTCCCAACATGGCTGGTGCCCTTGTGCATGCCTTTCAGCAGGGACTGCAGCCCCTCGGCAAAGGTGTCATAACAAGCCGCGCAACCGAGGCGGCCAGTCTTTTTGAAATCTGCCTGACTGAACTGACACACCGGGCAACGCTGCACGCCCCCGCCGCGCTCGATCTCCTGTGCGGCGCCCAAGCCGAGCAACTTGTCGGCGAGGGAAAAACCCACGGGGTCCGTGATGCCATTCTCCTTCGAACAGCCTTCGCAGAGGTTCACCTTTTGGAGCTTCCCCCCCACGATTTGGGTGAAGAAGACCGTAGCCTGGTTTTTCTTGCAGACGTCGCAGATCATGTTCTTGACCTCATTTTCCGCCTTTCCGCGCCGTAAATCAACCTCGCAGCGCTTTTAACCGTAGATCGGAGCGCCGGTATTTTGCGTCTTCTCGCGGAAGCTGGCGATGATGCGCTGGGTAAGCGGACCAGGCTTGCCGTCGCCGATCACGCGGGTATCGAGTTTGATCGCGGCGATGACCTCGGCAGCCGTGCCCGTGAGGAAGCACTCGTCGGCTACGTAGATATCGTAGCGCGTCATCTCGGTCTCGCGGATCGGGATGCCGAGCTCGCCGCAGATGTCGAAAACCACCTGCCGGGTAATGCCGCGCAGGGCGCCCGCATAGATCGGCGGCGTATAAATAACGCCCTTCTTGGCCACAAAGATATTGTCGCCAGTGCACTCGGCCACAAATCCCTCTTCATTCAGCATCAGCCCCTCGTCGGCGCCGGCATTCGTGGCCTCGATCTTGGCCATGATGTTGTTGAGGTAATTCAGCGACTTCACCGCCGGGCTCAGGACCGCCGGGGGCACGCGGCGCGTGGCCGTGGTCGCCATGATCATGCCAGTGTCGTACTTCTCCTTCGGATACAGCTGGATCGTGGAGGCGATGACGATGACCGAGGCCTTCGGGCAGCGGTCCGGGCTCAGGCCGAGATTGCCTTTGCCGCGAGTCACGAGCAGGCGGATGTAGCCATCCTGGAGGCCGTTCTGCCGGATGGTTTCCTTCACCGCTTCCGTCATTTCGGCGACGGTCATCGGGATCGTGAGGCAGATGGCCCGCGCCGATTCCCAGAGCCGCTCGAGGTGCTCGTCGAACTGGAAGATGCGCCCGTTGTAAAAGCGAATGCCCTCGAAGATGCCGTCGCCATAAAGCAAGCCGTGATCGAAAACCGAAACTTTGGCATCCGGTTCAGGATAGAATGCGCCGTCGATATAGATTTTGAGCGTCATCGGAAAAGGGGGGAAAACAAACCAGAAAAGCGCGGTTCAGCAAACCGATTTCGCGACTGATCGCGGAAATTTGCGCCGCATTCGGGCCGGTTGGGCTGCGAGATCGCCAAAATGGTTTTGCCACCAGGCCTAATTGGCCAGGCGCCCGTCATGAATCTCCAGCCGGCGATCGCCACGCGTCGCCAGGGCGGCATCGTGGGTTACCACCACCAGGGTCGTCTGCCTCTCCCGGGCAATGCCGAGCAAGAGCTCGATGATCGATTCGCCGGTCTTCGAATCGAGGTTTCCCGTCGGTTCATCGGCAAAAATGATGCTCGGCTGATTCATGAGCGCCCGGGCGATGGCCACCCGCTGCTGCTCGCCGCCGGAAAGCTCGGCCGGCAAATGCTGCAGGCGCCCTCCGAGTCCCACCCGCTCCAGCGTGCTTTCGGCCTCGTCCGTGCGGACTTTTCCGGCGATCATCGTAGGGAGGAGCACATTTTCCAGCGCGGTGAGCTCCGGCAGAAGGAAATAGCCTTGGAAAACGAAGCCGACGCGCTCGTTGCGCACCTTGGCCCGCATGGTGTCGGAGGCGCCGTAGAGGTCGAGGCCTTCAAAGGTCACCGCGCCGGCTTCCGGAGTTTCCAGGCCGGCCAGGGTGTAGAGGAGCGTAGTCTTGCCTGCGCCCGACGCGCCGCAGAGGAAAACGGTCTCGCCGCGCGCGATGTCGACATCGATGCCCCGCAGGACCTCGATCTTCCGCGGCCCGAGCTGAAACGAGCGCCGCAGGGCGCGTCCGCTGAGGTGGGCGGAAGAGGCGCTGGAAGAAGGAGAATCGGAAGTGGACGGAACAGTCATTGGCGGCGGGCAGCGGAAGACACGAGGGCAGAGTCTCCGTTATACAACTCCACCAATTCGGTTCATTCGGACGCAAAATGTCAATCCAAAAGACCGGCGACGCGATTCATTGCATGTCGAGCCCTGGCAGGCGCCACAAATGAGCGGATAATTCCGCCAGGTTTTGGAGTGCGCGCGGTTCTCCGCCGCTTTCGGAGAGGGCCGGTTGAAAGCAGTCCAAATCCGAGCGAAATTCTTCCACACCGGAAAGGCGTCTTCGACTTTGTGGAGGTAAAGCGTGAGATAGCGGCCCTGCGTGGATCTGCCATTGCGCGGAGGAATTGGCGAAGCTCGCATGCATTAGCTTTCCGAGACCGCGGGGCAAACGCGGCGCTCACGCAAGTCGCTTGTTTTGCCTGTGCCTCAACTGGCCCTTTCCAAAAGCGGCGGAGAACCGCGCGCACTCCAAAACCTGGCGGTATTGCACGCTCATTCGACAAGCTAAACGTCACGGATTGCACTTCGCTTTGGACAATCTGCGCAAAGGGGCGCGCCGAGTCGGCGCGCCCCTCGAAAGCACGACAAACAAACGGCCGCCGCCCCGGTCAATTTGGTGTCAACTGAATGTAGTCGACGGCGATCGCGTAGGCGTCCGTCCCTGTGCTGGCGGCATTCTTTCCGGTCACGGTGAAGGTAAAGGCCTTATCGCTCGTTGTAGCAGGAGCCCAGGCGCCAAGATCGACTACCGAATACGTCGCGGTCGACGTGTATTCATCCACCGTCCCGCCGATGTTCGACCCGCCGGAAGTCCCGTCGGCCCGCGCCGCGGAAAGCTGGAAGATCCCGCGCGTCGTGTTCTTCTTGATGCCGACTTTCACGTCGTAGTTTCCCGCCGCCACGTTCGGCACGAGATAGGTGATGTTGTCGCCGGTGTTATTCGAATCGAGCTGAATCGCGTCGCTATTGCTTAGCAAGGCATCCGGCCCCATGTGATGGTATCCCCCGCCCGTCTGCGAGATATAGCTCATGACTTCCAGACTCTCGGCTTCGTAACGATAGCTGGTCGCCGTCACCGGATTCAGGATGTATTCGACCGATTGTCCCGGCGGCAGCGTGACACTGAAGGACAGCGTCGGCGTGGCGTTCAGCCCGCTCACGGTATGGCGCGCTGCGGTATAGCTGCTGGAGCCGTCGTAGTAGACGCCGCTGTACGTTCCCGGCTTGGGCATGGTGACGACCACGGAGATGGTGTTCGAATTGACCACATCGAAGTTAACAAAGCTGAGCAGGATCTTATTAGAAGTTGCGCCGCTGCCGACGATCGGCGCCAGGATCGAGGTATCGACCGCGCGGAAATAGGCGAGCGGGAAATTCGTCCCGGCATTTTGCCAGGTGTAGTGGAGCGGCGCGCCGTGCGTGCCGTACGCCAGCGCGAGCCGGCGAAAGGTTTGCACCCGCGTATCCGTGTCGCCGGCGCCAGGATTGGCCTGCGCCGCCGTCCACGTCGACGTATCCGTATTCGTTCCATTGATGTAATCATAGCTGGATCCGTTATTCCAGATGTCCGCGGCGCAGAGGTAATCTGCAAAGCCGACGTGCGCCCGCAGGTCGCGATCGAGAGCCGAGGAATACTTGCGATTGGTCGGAATTCCTTCGGAATAGTCGTCAGGATTCGAAGTATTCGAGCCGCATTCCGTGCTGATGAAGGGCTTATCCCAACCATTTGTGACCTGCGGATTGCCGCCGACGAAGGCGCCGTGGGCGTCGATGTTCTCGCAGAGGTTTCCATTGTCCAAGCCGTAGGAATTGCCAAAGGCGTGGCCATTGTAGGCGCCGCACAAGGCATCGAGTCCCTGACGATTGGCATCGTTCGCGCCGTTGTCCCAATTGACCGGATTTCCCGAGCTGCCGCCAAAGGCATAACCGGGAGGAGCCAGGATCAGCGTCGAGGGCTTGATGCTGTTCACGTAATTCGCCACGGCCACGCAGTACAAATGAGAAGCGTTGGTGATGCCTTCGCAGGGTTCATTGGCGATCTCGTAGAAGCGCGCGTAGGAGCCGTAGGAAGACAGCGTGCTGCTGATGTAGCTCGCCGAGCCGTCATTCGGCAGTTGGCCGTTCACGATTTGCGAGTCGGTGGTGTGAGCGCAGTTCCAGGCATCCAGAATCACCGTCATGTTGAGCGAGGCCAGCGTCTGCAGGTAACTCAACTTGCTCGCGGCCGATTGCACCCCGGTGAGATCGTTCCAGAAACACACCCGCTCCGGGTTGTTGCAATAGGCGGAGCCCATCCACTCCGCTTCCGCCTGCGTCGTCGCGATCATGGCGGCATTGATCGTAAAATTTCCGTCGGAGAAACCGACGTAGCTCAGCTTGCCATGAATGGGTTCCGCAGCCGGAGAGGCCAGTGGATCCAACTGCATATAGTCGATCCAGAAGTCGAGAAAGAGCGTAGAATTGCCCCCGTTGCGATTGTACGTCGTGCCGAGGCGGGATAACTGCAGCTTGTTCGCTCCAGCGACCAGGAACTCCGCCGGGATGTAGATTTGGTAGGCACGGGTGAAGGTGCGCGAATACTGCTGTGGCGGCCCGAAGCCCGGGCTTTTCGCGCCGGCAATCTGGATGATGCCGCAGGGGTTGTAGTTCGAATACACGCCAAGCTCCGGGATCTCGCGTGTCGAGGTCACGGCTTTAAAGGTGAATGTCACGCCATTCGCCGGTACGCTCGCCAGCGTGTAGTTGATGGTGCTGACCAATGGCCCGCCGCTGATGTGGCCAGGCCACTCCGGCCAGGTGGTCTGGGTCGACCAACCGCTGCCGATGGTGTAGTTCGCGGGCATCGAGGAACCCGTGCTGGTGAGTTCGGCAGATGCGCCATCGTTGAGGCCGATGCGCCAGAGGGTTTGTGCGCCGGCATGGGAACTGAGCGCGGCCGCCGCGCAGAGCAGCGACGCCCAGAGGCGGGACGGTTTGCGGGATTTGAGGTTCATGGGGATTTGGATTTGAGACGGTGTTCCGAGGGAGAAGCCGGGGCGGAAGCCTCGGTTTAAAATGCAAAGGCGAACGGGAACGGGAATTGGGCGGAAAAAATTCCACGCCTCCGAGTTTTTTTGCTCGGAGATGCGGACTTCGGCTCTGCTGCCTCAACGTGCGATTGCGAATGCGGCGCCAATGTAGGCGAGGTTTGCAACCTCGCGCGGCGTTTTGGAGAAGCGGCAGGGCGGATGCACCGTCGCGATCACACAAATCGTGTTCTTAACTTAAATCGGCCGAGCAGATGCTAGTCGAGCTGTTGGAAGTCTGGGCGATGTTTCCTCCCCTGCCGCTTTACCAACATACCGCGCGAGGTAGGAATACCTCGCCTACATTGGCGCCGCGCCCGCCACACCGTGATTTGAAAACGTAAAGTCTCGCTTCCGAATATTACTCAACCAACAAGATCGTCAGCCATTTCGGCCCATGTGCGCCCAGAACGAGGATGCGCTCGATGTCCCCAGTGCGGCTGGGTCCAGTAATGAACGAAACAAAGCTCGGATAGTTTCCCTGATACTTTCGCGCCAGTAGCTCGTAAGCCGCCACCAGGTCTGGCTCGAGTTGCGAGCGGCGCGCGAGGACCAGATGATGCGGCGGCAGCACGCTCAGCGCGCGCCCGCCCGAACTGCGGCTCGTCACACAGACAGATCCCGTTTGCGCGACCAAGCATTCGCATTCGGTCAGACCTCCATCGCTTGCTTCCAAGGCGTCGCGATCATAGGCCGCCTCCACGCGCAACAACTCCAGCGACACCGGCAGTTTCGAAGCTACGGCGTCCGTGAGTTCACCCGCGTGCAGGGCCAGTCGTCGCCAACCGCCGGCTTCCGCGATCGTCGCGATTTGCCCAGCCGCGCCGGCGACATCGGCGCAAAGCCGCACCTCGGCTTTCAACGCCGCGCACTGGCGCGAAAACAAAGCCAAACGTTCGTCTGCCGATGGTCCGACCGGCGGCAGCCATTCGCGAAACTGCGGCGCGTGATCGCCGGCTTTGGCTGTTCCTTTCGCCGGACCATGTCCCGCATGAGCCGGCCGCGCCGGCGCCCTGAGCGCCTCGGCGATGCGACCAAGCACTTCTTTGCGCGAACCATTCATGGGCGGCCTCCTTTGCGTTGCTGCCAGAGATCGTGGAAGGATTGCGGCGCGGCTTGGGGAAATTCCCGGCTCGATGTCCAATTTCGCAACGGGTCAAGCGGCGTGCCCTCGAGCAGCGGATGAAACTTTTGCGCCAACGGCGCCAGCCGCGCGCCGAAGCGATAGAGCCACGGCCGTCGTGCGGCAAAGGCGAAGGCTTGCCAGATCAGTTTCTCCCACCAGACCGGCTTCTCCGCAGCGGCATTGCGGCGATTATGCAACAAGTGATGATGGATATCGATCTTCACCGGACAGGCATCCGTACACGCGCCGCAGAGCGACGAGGCGCCCGAAAGATGTTTCCAATCCTGCAAGCCGCGAAAATGCGGTGTGATCACCGAACCAATTGGCCCCTGGTAAGTCGCGCCATAGGAATGGCCGCCGATATTCTTGAAGATCGGGCACACATTCAAACACGCGCCGCAGCGGATGCAATGCAGCGCGTCTCGTTGCTCGGCATCGGCGAGCAATCGCGTGCGATGATTATCGAGCAGCACAACGTGAAATTCTTCCGGCCCGTCGATTTCGCCGAGTTGACGCGGGCCGCCGTACATCGAGTTATAACAAGTGAGCCACTGCCCTGCTCCAGCGGTCGCTAACATCGGCAAGAAAAGCGCGAGATCCTCCAGACGCGGCACGACTTTCTCGATGCCGACCAGCGCCACGTGGATCTTTGGCATGGCCGTGGTGAGCCGCGCGTTGCCTTCGTTTTCCGTGATCGAGATCATGCCGGTCTCGGCCACGATGAAGTTGCCGCCGGAGATGCCCATGTCGGCCTCCAGGTATTGCCGGCGCAGGAAACGCCGCGCGATCATCGTCAGCTCCTCCGGGCTATCTGTCTTTGCCGAGCCCAGCTCGCGCTCGAAAAGCTCGCTGATCTCATCCCGCCGTAGGTGCATGCAGGGAAAGACGAAATGATACGGCGGCTCATGTTTCAACTGCTGGATGAATTCACCGAGATCGCTCTCTACCACCTTGTACCCGGCATGCTCCAGGGCGTCATTGAGATGAATCTCCTCACTCGTCATCGCCTTCGATTTAACGATGGATTGCACGCCACGTTCCGCCGCGAGTTTCAGAATGTAATCCCGCGCCTCCCCGCCATTGCTCGCCCAGAAAACCTTGCCTCCGCGAGCCGTGAATTTGGCCTCGAATTCCGTGAGGCAACGGTCCAAGTGATCGACTGCGTCACGCTTGATATCCGCGGCGACCTCGCGCGCGGCCTGCCAATTGGCAAAGCTGGCCTTGTTTTCGTCGCGCTTTACTTCATAGCCGCGCAGGGCCTGGCGCACGAAGGTCCGGCGCGGTGCATCGGCCGCAGCGACAGCGGCATCCTTTTGAAATTGCTCCTGGGCGGTCATTCGGCTTGGGGAAGAAATTCGCGGCTCATTCAGACGCTGGCCAGGACTTCGGCCAGATGCAGCCCCTTCACCACGCGCGAGCTGTTTTTGTCGAGCCAACCTTGGATTTGCATGAGGCAACTCGAATCGTTGCTCACCACATAGTCGACCTGGGCTCCGAGCACCGACTGGCATTTTACCTCGGCCATAGCGGTGGAGATTTGCGGAAATTTCACGGCGAAGGCGCCGCCAAATCCGCAGCACGACTCCTGGTCGCCCATCTCCACCAATTCCAACCCGCGCACCGCGCGCAGCAGCTCTCGCGGCGCTTGTTTCGTCCCCAACTCGCGCAGTCCGTGACAGCCATCATGAAAGGTCACCTTGCCGTCGAATCGGGCCCCAACATCCTTCACCCCCAGGCGATTCACGAGAAAATCGGAAAACTCGAAGGTCTTGCTGGAAAGCGTTTTTGCTTCGGCTTCCTGCGCCGTTCCGCTGAAGAGTTCTGGGTAGAATACCTTGAACATCGCGCCACAGGATCCAGAGGCCGAAACCACCACTTCGGCGTCGTGAAAGGCCTTCATTTGCGACGTCGCCACGGAGCGAGCCTCGGGCCAAAAGCCGGAATTGAAGGCGGGCTGGCCGCAGCAGGTCTGGCCGGCCGGGTACTCCACCTCGTGACCCAGCCGCTCCAGCACCTCCGCCATCGCCAGCCCCACCCGGGGGTAAAGCGAATCGATGAAACAGGGGATGAAGAGGGAAATGCGCATGCGGGAGAAGCGACGGGCTACCTTCGGGAGAAATCGCGGCGAGGCGAGCAAATATCACCTCCGGGAAGGCCGTCGCGACATACTTTGGTGGCAACCGGTGGAGCGCGCCTTCATCGACGTGCCAGTCATTAGCACGATCGTGCCAATGCACGGCGATTCACCGAACTCCACCGCAAGCTTGCAAAGCGCGGCATCCTCCCAATGCTTGCGTCAAACTCCATGAATCAAGCCTGGCTTTGCCTCATCCTCGCCGCCATTGCCGAAGCCCTCTTTGGTATTGGGCTCTTTCATTCCCGCGGCTTCACCGTTTTCTGGCCCGCCACCCTTGCGGTGGTCGCCGGCATCGGCACGTCGATTCTGCTTGGCATCAGCATGCGCACGTTGCCCATCGGCCTGTCTTTCGTGGTCTGGAGCGGCCTGGCTTCGCTCGCCACGGCGGGATACGGGATCATTTGTCTCAATGAACCGCGCGATCTGACCCGCCTGTTTCTCATGGGATTAATCATCGCGGGAGTGGCAGGATTGAAAATGACGGCGTGACGGAAATCGCCCTTAGAATTTCTGAAGCGCTCATCTCGGGCAATGTACCCGGTCTGAATTCGCGCGCACCAATCTTTAGAGTATCTAAAATCGGCGCGCGTCTGGCACGAGGCAAGCATCCATAACGGGTGATTTTCCATCCGCCCCCAAATGAATCCCTTTCTACAGCACGCCGCCCGCTTTGCCGTGGCGATCGGCGCCTTCCTGCTCTGCCTGGGCATGGAGTGGACCTTTCATTTCTGGCGGCGATTTCGGGCCAGCCCATTGGACGCCATCTTCGATGCCGCCAATTTTAGCGTAGAAACGCTGCGGCGCGGGCATTTCCGGATCCTGGGAAGCGTCGCAAGCGCCGCCATCACCCTGTACGCCGGCCTGGCGCTGCTCTACCTGAGCTGGGGCGCTGCGGATGAAAATGCCATCTCGGCGCGTTGGGGCGCCTTGGACCATGCAAAGTGGGCGCGGCTCTCGCTCTGGGCCGGCATCGGGATCGCGATCTGGTTGATTGCTGCATTCTGGCTCAGTGAGAGAATGGCCCATCCGCTCCTCCCCGGGTATCTGGCGCGAATGCTCGGCACGTGCTTTCGCGTGATCGCGATACCGGCGGCAATTTGGGCCGCGCTGCGCGGCGCCGCGAATTTCAATCACTCTCCCGCTGGCGGCGTGGGAGCCGCCATCTTGATCTTCATCGTCTTCAAATCCATCTGGAGCAACGGCCTGGGAAATCTATCGGAAGACTCCAACCCACGGGATTCAAATGAATTCGATGAGGCTGGTCTCTATCCTTTCAGCTATCTTTTTCTTTCTGCCGCTCTCCTTCTGGGCGCCTACTTCATGCTTGTGGCAACGCCTCTAAAGTGAACGCGTTCTTTTTTGATCGAGCGTGAGTTGATGGAATAATCGCCCAATCGCTGCCGCGACCGTCACACGATCCGCAAGCGCGCCAGATCCTGCGAATCCACGATCCCGATGGGCCGGCGCTCCCCGTCGACCACCACCAGATCGTCAATGCGATGCCGCTCAATGAGGTGCAGCACCTCCACCGCCAGCTTGTCGCCGTGCACGGTGATCGGGCTTTTCGTCAAAAACGACTCCACCGGCAGCTCGCCGATCGCCGGATTTGCCTGAAAATGCCGGGCAAAATCCGAGTGCGTAAAGATCCCGGCCAGCCGCCCATCCCCGTCGGTGGCCACCGCCGCCCCAGCGCGGAGCCGCGTCATCACCTGCAGCACCTCCAGCACCGGCATCGCCGGCCGCACCAGCGCCATCTGATCGGCCGACCGCATGATCTGCCGCACCTTCAGGAGCAGTGTGCGGCCGAGATGTCCGCCCGGGTGATACCGGGCAAAGTCCTCGCGCGTAAAGCCTCGCGCCTCCAGCAGCACCATGGCCAGCGCATCGCCCAGCACCAGCATCACCGTCGTGCTCGAGGTCGGAGCCAGATTCAGCGGACACGCCTCTTGCTCCACGCTCGTATCCAGCACCACGTGACTCGCCTGGGCCAGGGACGACTTCGGATTTCCCGTCAGAGCGATGATCTTCACGTCCGCCCGGGCCAGCGCCGGCAGGACATTGAGCAATTCCTCCGTCTCCCCGCTCTGGCTCAGCGCCAGCACCGTGTCGCCGTCGGCGAGCAGGCCCAAGTCGCCATGGAGCGCATTCAGCGAATTCAGCACCACCGCCGGGCACCCCGTGCTCGTGAGCGTCGCCGCGATCTTTTCGCCGATGTGGCCCGATTTCCCCACTCCGCACACTACGACCTTCCCGCGCCGCTCGATACAGGGCAGGATCGTCTCCACCGCCTGGGAAAAGGAGGCGTCCAGGCGGTGATCCAGGCGGCGCAACTCGGAGATTTCCAAGTCGATGACCCGCCGCGCTTTATCGAGATAATCCATGGAGGGAGAACATCAAAAGCCCCCGCCCGTTTTGCAACCCGCGAAAACAGCCGCCCCGATTTTCCCTGGTCTCGTCAGCGCAGTTCGCGTTCTTCCTGCTCCTTGAATTCCTGCAACAGCGCCTCGAGGCGATCAATCGCCGCCTCGGCATCCGGGCCGATGGCCTCGATGACCAACTGGCAACCACAGTCCAGATTCGCACTGAGCACCTCAAGGATGCTCGCCGCCGAAAAGGCTTCGGAATCCTTGCGCAGAGTGATCTCGCATTGAAACTTCTGAGCCGCGCGGACAAATTCCGCCGCCGGCCGTGCGTGCAGCCCGAGTTCGTTCAGGATTTGGACTTCTCTCCGCATGGGATCGATCAGTTCACGTTAGCTCCGGCTTCTTCACGCAGCAATTCCATCGCCCGCAGTTCTCTCCCAGTGCCCACGCACCCATCGACTCCGCTCCCGGTCGCCGCCCAGTACGTGGCGACGTTTTTAAAAGCGGAGATGCTGCACATCTACAGGCAGATTCGCGCCATGCGGAGCTTTGCGCCTTTCGTCTTCTGCCAAAAACGCGAAAATACAGAAGATTTTCCATTTGACCGCGTGCTGGTTCTGCCTAAGCCGCGCACGCATCCGCTGCGAAGATTATGGCAAAAGCAGATCCTGGGTCGGCCCATCACCATCTACCGCTCCGAGGCCCGGCGCCTCCTTGGAGAACTGCGGAAGGTCGACGCCCGGCTGCTCCACGTCTATTTCGGCCATATCGGCGTCCATCTGCTGCCTTTCCTCGAGATCTCGCCCTTGCCGGTCATCGTCTCCTTCCACGGGGCCGATGCCCAGGTCGATCTGGAAAAGCCGTCACACCGCCAGCCCTTGCAGCGCGTCCTGCAAAAGGCTGATCGCCTCCTCGTCCGCTCCGATTCGCTGGCCCAGCGTCTTCTCGCTCTGGGCTGTGACCCGGCGAAGATCCGGCTGCACCGCACCGGCCTGCCCCTGGCCGAGATCGCCTTTCATCAGCGCACTCCGCCAACTGACGGCGCGTGGCGCTGTGTCCAGGCCTGCCGTCTCATCGCCAAGAAAGGCCTGCCCACCAGCCTGCGGGCTTTTGCCGAGTTTGCCGCGTCGCATCCCGACGCCACCTTCACGATCGCCGGGGAGGGGCCCATGCTTCGGGAATTGCAGGACCTCGTCCAGAGCCTCGGTCTCGCCGGCCGGGTCCATTTTCCCGGGTTCCTGTCTCAGGCCCAGCTGCGGCAGCTGCTTTCCGAAGCGCATCTTTTTCTGCATCCCAGCGAACTTGGGCCCAATGGCGACCAGGAGGGGGTGCCCAATTCCATGCTCGAAGCCATGGCCTCCGGCCTGCCCGTGGTGGCAACCCGCCACGGCGGCATCCCGGAGGCGGTGGAGCATGGCGTCAGCGGATGTCTCGTGGCCGAAGGAGACGCTCCCGCCCTCGCAACAGAGATGCTCCGCCTGGCGCGAAATCCGCTCGACTTCACTCGCATGAGCGCCGCCGCCGCAGATCACGCCCGCAAGCGTTTCGACCTCGACGTGCAGTCCTGCATACTGGAAGAAATTTACCGCGAACTGCTGGACGAAGTATCAAATAGCGTAAAATAGACGTCCCCATTTCCAGTCCTTTTTACGCTATTGCACGTAAGTAGTTGTTTTCCATGATTCAGACCTCGCCCATCGACCTGGACCGATACCTCGACCGCATCGGTTTCACCGGGAAGGTCGCGCGCAATGCCGAAACGCTCCACGCGCTGCATCTCGCACACACCACTCATGTGCCCTTCGAGAATCTCGACGTGCTTCAGGGCCTGCCCATTCGCCTCGATCTGCCCAGTCTCGTGGACAAGATGGTCGACTCGCGCCGGGGCGGGTATTGCTTCGAGCAGAATGGCCTCTTTACCGCCGTGCTGGAATTCATTGGCTTTCGCATCACGCGACTTTCCGGCCGGGTGCGCCTCTTCAATCGGCTCATGCCGCGCACCCACATGGTCTTCCTCGCCGAGGCGGATGGCCGCCAGTGGCTCGGCGACGTGGGCTTTGGCGGCTGGGGCCTTTTCGAGCCCATCCCGCTGGAGCTCGACCGCCCGGTGCAACAGCACGGCTGGACCTTTGCCCTGCGTCAGGAAGACAACCAATACGTGCTCCAGTGCGCCGAGTGCCCCATCGCAGTCGACCAGTACGCCTTCACTCTGGAACCGCATCTTCCCATCGACTACGAGCCAGCCAATCACTACTGCGCCACGCACCCGGAGTCGCGTTTCGTGCAGACCCTCACCGCACAACTTCCGACGCTGGAAGGCCGGTACATCCTGCGCAATCGGGAATTCATCACCATCACACCCAATGGCGTGAACACCGAGATCCTGGAAAACTCTGCCGCGCTCCTCGGAGTGCTCAAAGAGCGATTCGGCATCGACCTGCCTGAAGGGTGTGAATTTCCGAAAGTCTTCGCCGCCGCGTCGGAGTAGCCTTCTGTGAAGTCGCTCAACTCCGCTGCCTTGTCTATCACTGGTGTGCGGGCTTGAAGCATCGAAAGGCGCCTACCCTCGCCGTGCGATGATGCGGTGCGCCGCCCGGCCCAGCGGGACAAAACTATTGCTCAAGATGGCCGCCATGAGCAAGGGCGTCAGCGCGGGATTCGGAATCAGATGCAGTTTCGCGAAGACCGGCATGACTAAAGAATAAATCACCGCGATCGCGGCGGCCCATACCAGACTCTTTACCAATTCGGCGCCGGGCCGAAGCCATTCGCAGATGGCCCGGACTAACAACGCCGCAGCGCAAAAACAGAGCAGACCGACGACAAGGCCCTGGCTGGCATGCAGCACAGTCAGCTTGATACTGAGCAACGCCGCAAACGTTGAGACAATGAAGAGAACCAACGACAAGGTTTTGGGAGGCATGTTTTTCATTCGATGGATTTGGTTGCTGAGGTGTTCGTAAAAAGCCGTGCAAACAAGATCCAGCAAGGTCTTGCCCCAAAGCCGTGCCAGTCCCCGCCGACTGCCGTCTTCCCTGGCGGGCAAGTCACGGCATTGATCCTGGAAAAGTTGCGCCATCAGCGCGCCGTATTCGCGCCGGTGACTTCGTGGATATAACAAAAGGAGGCGCCGATAAATATTCACCGCCCTGCGCATCGATTGGTCGTGATCGTCCATGGAAAGGTATTTGGTTTTGGTCAGTTAGTCAGTTAACAAGCGCTCGCATATTGGGCGGCCTGCGCCAGGACTCCGGCAGCGCGGATGAGCTTCACCAGCCGTGCATACCGCTTCGCCTCGGCCTCCATGACCTTCTGTCCCCAGTCCGTCAGTCGGTAATAACGGCGGCGCTCGTCATCCAGCGTCGCATCCGGCCGTTCGCCCGATTCCGCAATCAGCTCATCTGCCAGCAAGCGCTTGATTGTGCCATAGAGAGTTCCGGGCCCCATCTTCACCTGCGCGTCTGTGGACTGGCGAACATGCTCCATGATCGCATACCCATGTTTCTCCCCATTCGCTAAGGCGAAGAGAATATGAAAAACGGCGGGCGTCAGCGGGAGCATCCGCTCGGGATCGGAGGAATGGGAAGACATGCTGCGTATATCCACAATGGATATATCTACCACGGATATACGCAAGCGCAATTTTGCCCCTGGAGAATTAATTAATCAATGGATCGTCGGCGCCAGCGAACGCCAGAGACCCCGGCGTTAACGCGGAAGCCTCCGATTTGCCACTCCCATTAGTCCCATCCGCAGTTTACTGCCGAGCCCGCGCGACATCGAGTTCTTGCCGCGTAGCAATGGGCACATAGCCGATTTCCAGCCCCTTTGGCGGCGCGACAAGTTGGGCCGGGTCGAGGTCAGCGAGCTTGCCTACGGTGGGCGGCGCGAGGTAATCGCGATCGCTGGTCCAGGCGCGGTGCAGTTTCTCGACTCGGGCCTGCATCTCCTCACGCTCGCCCGAGGTGAGATCCGCATGGAGCAAGGCGGGCTGATCGGCAAAGCGATACCAGTAGTAGGTCACCACGCTGCCGTCGCCGAGATGCGCCTGAAAGGGGCCGGCCACCGGGCCCGGTTTCTTGAACGAACTCTCTGCGGTGTCGGGAGTGTCGTAGGGTTCCGCCGCCTTTTCCCTGGGTCGCTCGAAGCGGAGCGCAGCCAAGTCCGGCGCGGCGGGCTTTTCGGCAGGTTTAAGCGCGACCCATTGGCTTTTGGCGCCGTCGGTCTGAAGCTGAAAGTATTCCGGCAGGGCCGCGCGATCGCCGTGTGGCGAGGCCACTTTGCTCACAAACTGCTCGTTCCATTTGAAACCGTACGTCATCGGGTCCGGCGCGATGGCGGTGGCAAAGGAGTTCCAGGCCAGGGCGATCTTTTGTTCCTTGGGCGTTTTTTCCGCGGAAATCTTCCAGGTCGACCCGCCATTCGCGCGCAGCGTCTGAACGTAGGAGCCCTCGGGATTGATCGCCCCACTCACCGCGGGGCCGCCCTCGAACCAGGCTTGGACGCCATCCCACAGCGCCTTCCTGCTATATGACGTGAGTCGATGCAGCGCGATGGTCTGGCCATCAGGGCCGATGGGAAACGAGGTCGGCGCAATGCGCGCGCAGGCGCGTCCGCTCTCATCGATGGATAGCGCGGCCGGCACATACTGGGTCTCCATTTGGAAAGGCTTGTTCGGTGTCGACGGACGCGAGTCGAGCAGGAGCCCCGCGTAGGCCGGATTCAATTCCGCGGAGTGGGACCAGAAATATGGGGTAAAAAAACACACCGGGCCTTTGAAACTCCTGGTCTGAAGAAACAAGGTCCAGCACTGGTCCCCGGTCGGAACGGGCTGGCCGCCGGTGGTTGGCTTCGGCCTGGTCAATGGCAGCGGCAGATATCCGTACCCAAAGAGCTCGCCGCAGGACCCCTGCGCCAGATTCAGGCCATCGATCGGGAAGAGCAGCCGCGGGCTCAGCTGCGCCACACCATAGAGACCCTGCGGCTGCGTCCAACTCCCGCGGCCATGCGCGGGGCCATTGGCGATTTCTTTGAAATTTACCGCCACCCCTCCCATGATGAATTTCGGCGTCTCTGTCGGAAAGCGCGTATCGCGCCACCAGCCGAGGCCGCCCTCGATGTCGGAGTAGAGATTTTCCGGCGGCTTGCCGTCGTACTGGGCATGCATCCACGTGCCAAAGAGGCCGGTTTGGAAGCGATGCCCCGGGTAGCGCTCCAGCAGCGGCCAGGCGGCGGTGTAGAGTGAAAAGCCGGCATTGAAGGCATCGGGAACCTTGTCCGTGGAAACCAACAAATAACCGGCCATTTCGCCCATCTGGACCTCGGCCACTACCGCGGTCGTCGGAATGACGATTAGAAGAGCGAGGACAATGGGGGCGAAGGGCTTCATAGCTCCAGGAAAACAAAAGCAACCACCGCCAGGCCGATCAGAGATCAGAAGGCAATTCGCACGATTTTTCATTAGCCTAAGCATAGGGGTCCGTTCTGGAGCCGTCCCCCTTTTATTGGAACGACATTTGTCCGATTCATCGGCCGCCATTTCTTCCTTCGCCCGCTCTTGCATCCGCCTGGAGAACCCGCTCGAAAAGCCGCTGCCAACGAGGCCGCAGACCTTCTGTAATCAGACCGAGCGCCACCACGATCGCCAAGACACTACTCCCGGCGATCGCCGCCTTCCACCATGGCCAGACATCAGTCTTCGCGATCGCGGTGGCGAAGGCGAGGAGCGGGAAATGGTACAAGTACAGCGAGAACGTGTGATCGGCGCAATGGCGGATGGCAGTGGCAATCGCGCGGGCGGGTGGAGGGCATCGCATGGCGTCGAAAGCCGCAATCGTCAGGCCCACGACCAAAGCCAGAATCCAATCGGAAACAAAAGCACTCGAATACCAAAACGCGGCGCTCCCGGCGGGAAATGGATATTCGGGCAGTCGAACAATCGCGATCATGAGCGCGAGAAAGGCCACCGCGAAGACTGCAAACGCTCCGCTGCGCGGCAGGCGCAGCCTTTCCCGCCAGTAGTAGAGTCCCACCCCGAGCAGCCAACATGGGAGCAGCAGGAGGATGTTTGGTCCGGCGATGAGCATGACCGCCGCCGCCAGCGCCACCTTCCTCACCCAGCCTCGCGCGAAAACGGCGGCGCCAAAAATCACGTAGTACCAGAACTCGTAGGACAGCGACCAGAAGGGACCATTTGTTCGCGGCGCAGCCGATTGATGCCATACATTCTGCAGAAAAAACGCCGTGGCCAGATAACGAACCGTTTCAAGCCCGCGTGAAAATCTTTCGTAAAAATGCGGATTCAGGAGACGTCCGATGCCTTCGACCGCAGCGGTGAGGATGAGCGCCGGCGCCACGACGGAGTAAAGCCGCGACAGACGGGCCGCGATATAGTGCTTCAGGTCCCGCTTCTTGCTCGCGGTCGCATACGCGACCACGTAGCCCGATAACACAAAAAATACCACCACCGTGCCATGCGCGACCGGCGTCAGCGTCTGGAATGCCTCCGGACGCCAAAACAGGGCGCAATGGACCAGGAAGACCGTCAGCGCGGCCGCGATGCGCAAAATATCGAGGTACGCTGAAAGCGCCGGATCCAAGCGCGAACCGAGAGCCGGTTTTCCACCCACGCTCACAGTCTCGCCCAACGTCAAAGGAATCGCCATAGGCCGAAGCCAAAAGAAGCCGGGACGTATTCGATTCGCAGTTGCCTGAGCATGCCTGTGCAGCCTGACTCCGCGGGCGATTTGTGTCAATCAGGGCCTCTGGTCCGTCAAGCGCCAAGAAGCAGCCGGCAGCTTCTTTGGATATTGTGTCCACCCAAAGGACTGCCCTCCTTTCGACGCGCAGGCGAAGCGCGAAGCAGATTCGGCCGTGGCTACGCAGTTCCGCAAAGAACCGCGAGAGGCCACTGGCTCTCCTTTGCAGGGAGGCCATGGTTGGAGCATGGGCGCGAAGCGTCGCCCGAAAGCGGCGCTTCAGGCATCGCCTGACGCTGTTTTAAAATGTGAAAGAACGAAACCCTGGATGAACCAGGGGGTGTCCCGCAGGACGGTGGTGTGTGGATGGATGTGTGTACGCCAGCTTTCTCCCACCTC
>FTCV01001789.1_pt1 | contig 35129 bp, 23 predicted proteins | sample 1639691 | NCBI WGS metagenome assembly FTCV01 (sample SAMEA3914864, study PRJEB12502) | metagenome | biome: forest; material: soil | place: USA | collected 2012-03-12 | depth 0.3 m
GCCGTATCCAGCGGTCATGCAGAAGCGCCAGGAGAAGAAGAACCCGCCGCAGCCGCCGGTGCTACTCACCAAGATCAAGAGCGCCGATGCCGAAGACTGGGCCCGTACGCCCAATGATCTCAAGGGCCTTCTCGAATCGCTCAGCGCCGAGATGAACGTCCACTTCTCCTCGAACATTAAGTCCTTCGACGAGATCTCCGCCGAGCCGACGAAGAACCCGGTTCTGTACCGCTCGGGCTACAAGCCTTTCACGCTGAGCCAAACCGAAGCCGCCCATCTGCGCGAGTACATCCTCAATGGCGGCAGCATCATCTTCAATTCGCTCGTGGGCAATCCCGACGCCTACCAGTCTGCTTTGAAAGCCGCCCAGCAGATCCTGCCCGAGCGCAACATCTACCGGCTGCGGATGGATCACCCGATCTTCCACAGCTATTACAACATCGACAAAGTCCAGTACCGCGACCGGATGGTAAAGGACGGCGTCGTGGTCGATCCCTTCCCGTACATCGAGGGCATCGACGTGGATAACCGCACCGCGATCATCATCTCGCGCTGGGACTTCGCGCTGGGTTGGGAACAGAATACCCACGACAGCTGGGGATACGCAGATGCCGATTCCCGCAAGCTCGGGGCGAACATCATCGCCTATGCGACGGCGATGCGCGACGCAGGCCGATCAGTGGGCAAGAGCGTGGAGCTGGCCGATGCCGACAAGAAGAATGCCGGCAAATTCCGCGTGGGCCAGATCATCCATGCCGGCCCCTGGAACACGCGTTCCGCGGCGTTTCCGATGCTGCTCAATTCGCTCAACAAGGAGACAGGCACCCAGGTGAGCTTCGAGTTGCGCACGATTGCGCTGACTGATCCCGCGATTTTCGAGATGCCGTTCCTTTACCTGACCGGGACGACGGACTTCGCCTTCAACGAGCAGGAGCGGGCGAACCTGCGCAAATTCCTGATGAATGGCGGTGTCCTCTTTGTGGAAGCAGGCGAAGGGCGGAAGTCGTTCGACACCTCTTTCCGGCAGGAAATCGCGCAGGTATTGCCGGGCAAGCAGCTGCAGCCCTTGCCGACAAATCACGAACTCTTCCGTCAGCCCAAGAGCCTCGAGACAGTCAAAGCCCGTCCGGCCTTGGCAGCTCGCAAAGGCAATCAGATCGATCTGCCGCCGGAAATGTACGGGATCGACTTCAATGGGACACTGGCCGTGATCTATACGCCCAATGACCTCAGCGCCGGCTGGGAACGAGCGATTGCTCCGTATGCAGCCGGGTATGAACCCGCCGACGCCACCGCGCTCGGACTGAATGTGCTCTATTACGCTGTCACTCACTGATCGCCGCATGATTGGCAAAATCCCCTCGCTTCTTTCATTGCCGTTTTCGCATTCCAGCCACGCTGTTCTGATTTCCACCCATCGCCATCTGATGGGCCGCTCCGGCTTGCTCTTCGCCGCGATCCTCCTCGTTTCCGCGATTGGTTCGCATGCAGCCGTTCCCGATCCATGGAAACTCGGACCCATCGCGCCGAGTGAGTTGAGCGCCCGACTGGCAGCCGTCGATCGCGAATCTTCGCCGCTGCCGCTCTCGCTCCGGCCCGCGACCGAGTTCCAGAAGATCCTCGTCCGAATTGCTGCCGCGACGCCCTCTGCCGAATGGCGGTCCGACGTCGAGAAATTCGCCAAAGCCACTGGAGAAGATTCGGTGTCCAAGGCATTGCGCGAACTCGCGCTCTGCTGGGAAGCGCGTGTGCGGATGCAGGAGATCGACAAGGCGTTGCGCCAATTCTACCGGCAGTCCGTTCGTTTTCCCGATCGTCTCGACGAGGTGAAGGACGCGATCCCTGCGAATGCGAAGACCGATCCGTGGGGCGAAGCATGGGTTTACAAAACCGCCGCGCCGCAAGGCTTCAGCAATCTCGCGAAGCAGCGGTATCAGCTCGGCCCGACCCGATATCCTCAGCTTTCCACGATTCAGGAATTCATTCGAAGCACTCCTCCCGTCCGTAACTGGAAGATCTCAGCCCGGGACGTTGGCGGCGCGAAAGCCCTCGAAGTTCGCACGTCAGATGGCAAAGCTGCAGTCGTTCAGGCGGGCGGAAAGGTCGCGGATGCGACGCTCGCTTACATCGGCGATGGCTGGGCGCTTTTCGCCGATACCGACCGGCTCTTTGCGATCGCTTTTTAACGGGAGCTCCATTCACATGAACCGTTTCCTTCCAGAAAATACTCATCGAAACCCCGTGTCATAATCGGCCTCTCGTTGTATTGGCTCTCAACCTCCCCTCAATGGCCCTCATCACCGATTTTTTAACGCCCGAAGCGATGCGAAAGCTCGAGACGCTTTCGGTTCGTTCGCGCTACGTTTCTGAGGGATCGATGAGCGGCGCGCACAAGAGTCCGCTCAAGGGCCAGAGCGTGGAATTTGCCGATCGCCGTGAATACGTGAAGGGCGACAACCTTCGCCATCTCGACTGGAAAGTCTTCGGCCGGACGGAGCGCTATTATATCCGGCAGTTCGAAGAGGAGACGAGCCTGCGAGTCAACGTGATCATCGACGGCTCGGGCTCGATGGCTTACAGCGGCGCTTCCACGCGGCCGACCAAATATGGATACGCGTGCCGGGTCGCAGCGGCGCTAGGTTACATAGTCAGCAAACAGCAGGACGCGCTGGGACTTACCATTTACGACAATGCCGTTCGCGATCGAGTGCCGGCGCGCAGCGGAGCGCGGCATCTGCGGCTCTTCGTGGAGCGCCTCGGCGCGCACGACGCGCGACAGGTGACCGACACCGGCAAGGCTTTGCATGCGCTCGCCGAACAGCTTTCCCGGCGTGGCCTGATCGTCCTGATGACCGATTGCTTTGATGATCCGGATGCGGTCTTCAATGCCCTCGCGCATTTCCGGAAGAAAATGCACGACGTGATCCTGCTTCAGATTTTGGATCCCGTGGAACTGGAACTTTCCATCGATCGAGTCGCGGAATTCGAGGATTTGGAAACCGGCGAAAAGCTCGAGGTCGATCCCACCCACGCTCGCCTAACCTACAAGCAGGAGCTGCAGAAGTTCATCGATCTCGTCCGCGAAAAGTGCTCGGTCATGAACGTCGATTACCGGCTGGTGAGCACTGCCGAAACTTTCGAGGACTTCGTTCACCAATACCTCAACGAACGGCGGAGGATGAGCCTCTGATGGAACCTGCCTGATTCCAGGATTCCTGCTTGCGATGTCTTTCCTAACTCCCTGGCTCTTATACGGATTCTCGCTGCTGGCGGTGCCGGTGATCATTCACCTCTGGCAGAGGAAGCGGATCGTCCACGTTCCGTTTTCGACGCTTCGCTTCCTTAAAATCGTGGCGGCCCGTACGAGCCGCAGCGCGAAGATCGAGAATCTGCTGCTGCTGCTGTTGCGCTGCCTCATTGTTGCCCTGGTGATTGCCGCCGCGGCCAAGCCTGTGGTCTCGACCGAAGCGACCCGTCTCTTTGGAGGGAACGTCCCGCGTTCTATTGCACTGGTCATCGATCACTCGATGAGCATGGGCTACAAGAGCGGCGACGAAGTGCGGCTCGAACACGCTAAGCGGCAGGCGATGGCGGTGATCGATGATCTCAAGCCCGGCGATGAGGTGGCCGTCATTGCCGTGAGCGATCGCGCCAAACTGCTGGTGGCGGAGCCGACCGTGGATCACGCGGTCGCGCGTCAGGCCGTAGATGGCGTCCAACTCACCGAATCGAAGACCGATTATTCCAGCGGACTGCGTGCGGCGCGCAAGGCCATCGGGCAGAAGGTGCGTGGCGTAAAGCAGATCTTCCTTTTTACCGATAACCAGGAGAGCGGCTGGCAATTCGATCACAACGCGGTTTTTGATGACGCCTGGAAGCAGGTGAATCCAAAGCTGGTGATCGTGCGGCCTGACGATCTAAGTCCGGTGAATTCCGCCGTGACGAAGGTGCGGTTCGATACGCCGTTCGTTTCCTCGGGCACCTTTACGCGCGGCGTGGCAACGGTCGAAAACCATTCCGCCGCGCCGTTGCACGACATCCTTGAATTCAAGATTGCCGGCGACCGCGTCACTCAGAAGCCCGTCGAGGCCGCGCCTGGAAGCGCCGTGGAAGTTCCATTCGAATTCCAGATGCCAGTGGTCAGCGGCCGCTGGGTGCAGGGAACGGCGAGCCTTTCTGGCGACAATCTTCCGGCGGACGACCGTTACTATTTCTCGCTCCCGGCATTTCAGCCACCGCGCGTGCTCATTGTCGAGCAGGGGGATGGCCCAGAAAAGGCGCGGCCCGGCTTCTTCCTGCGCAAGGCTCTCAGCGCTGGTGTGGCGAGTGCGCCGATGAAGACCATCACCCCAAACGAACTCGATGAAATGCCGATCGAGCCGTACTCGGCGGTTTTCCTGGCAGGCGTGCCGAATATCAGCGACCGCTCCTCGGTCCGCCTGGAGCGCTATCTTGAAAGCGGCGGGACGGTGGTGCTTTTCCCGAGTGATCAGACCGACATCGGCTCACTCGGCCGCATCGAATGGCTTCCGGCCAAGCCGACCAAGCTCCAGGAATTGCCGCTCGGTCGCCTCGCAGCGCGTCCGCTCGAGCCGCAGCATCCGCTGTTCACGAATTCGTGGGATGCCAACACGCCGTTCCCGGCGCTGCCACAGCGCAAGATGCTCGACTTCACGCTGAACAAGGATGGCCGCGTGCTGCTCACGCTGGGCGACAACCTTCCGTTCATCCTCTTCGCCCAACATGGCACCGGGCGGGCGATCATCGTCAATGCGTCGCCGGACCGCGCGTGGGGTGACTTTCCGCTCACGCCTGCGTTCCTGCCGCTCGTTCAGCAGATTGGCCGGCTCTCGATGTCGCGCACCGGAAAGGATGCGACCTTCTCCGTGGGCGATCCCGTGCCCGCACCGCTCTCGTTGCCGCGCGATCAGGCGCTGAATCTCAAGACGCCTCATGGCGCGTTCATCCCGATCCAGCCCGGCGCGGCGCTTCTCGAGTACGCTGAGCAGGCCGGCTTCTACTCCGTAGTGTCGCCGACCGAAGGCGAGGTGCATCAGTTCGCGGTAAACATCGACGGCAAGGAATCGAGCCTCGATCCGATCAATGACGAATCGCTGAACAAGATAGTCACCAGCGAAACGGTCACCGGACTCGATGCCCTGCGAGTATGGCTCGCGCAGAGCCGGGGATTGAAGCCGTTGTGGCCCGCGTTGCTGCTTCTGGCGCTGCTGCTCTACGCCGGTGAATCGATCTATTCGAATCTTCTCGCACGGCATCGCGCACAGGGCGAGGAATCGCACATCAAGACGGGCCGTCTCAACAAGCGCCGCTTCGGCCAGCCCTTCCGCGCGGCTGAGAATACCGGCGAAAACGCTCCAGCAGAGGAAATCACGGTATGAGACAGCGTGACCACGCCTTCAATTTTCTCGTGATTCAATGAAGGATTTCCTCACCAGCCCGATTCTTCCTTGGCCGCTTCTCGTGCTCTTTGTCCTGCTTATTGCAGGCGGCATTGGTTGGAGCCTTTGGCAGGGGCTGCATTCGCAATCCCGGGCCTTGGCACTAGGCGGCTTTCGCCTCGGGGCGCTCGGTATTTTCGTGCTCATCTTCATTCAGCCGCAGAAGCGCTACGATGAAGTGACCATCCTCAAGCCGCAGCTCGCCGTGGTCATGGATACCTCCGAGAGCATGACCGATCCGGTCGATGAGGCGCAGCCGCGACGCGCAGATCACGTGAAGGAACTGCTCGCCTCGCCTTCGCTGGTCCAGGCCCGGAAGAACTTCGACGTGCGGCTCTTTTCGTTTGATTCAAAGCTGGCGGAACTGCCATCCGACGCGAAGGATTTCAAATTCCAGGGCGGGGGATCAAACATCGTCTCGGCGCTCAATCAGGTCGAAGATCGCTTCCGCGGCCAGCCGCTCGCGGGCGTGCTGCTGCTGACCGACGGTCTCGATACCTCCGGAGCGGCAAAGGGAGCGGCGATCACGCCCAACGCGCCCGTTTACACCTTTGAGTTGGAAAAGGAATTCAAAGCGAAGCAGCGCGCCAGCCGTGTTTCCATGGGCAATGTGGACTATCCCGCGCGCGTCGTCGTCGGCTGGGATTCCGAGATCCACGCCGGCATTGTGGGTTCTGGCATGAGCGGGAAAACCGTGAGCGTTGAGCTCTGGAAAGACGGCAAGAAGCAAACGGAAACGACCGTCGCATTCAATGAGGACGAGCAGACTCGCAATGTAGGCTTCCCCGTGGCGCCGACTGAGCCGGGCATGATCCAATACGAGTTGCGCGTCAACGATCCGGCTGCCGACAAGGATGCGAAGAATTATCCGTTCGTCATCGAGGCCCTCGCTCCGGGCAAGCGCATCCTCTATGTCCAGAATACGCTGGATTTCGATTTCAAGTTCCTGCGCAAGGCCATCGTCAGCGATCGCAATCTGCAGCTCAACGCCTTCGTGCGCTGGGGCGACGGGCGGCTGATCAGCATGGGCGAACGTGGCGTGCCCGCCGCTGCCAAACTGGATCTGACCGCGGCAGGGTTATCGAAATACTCGGTTGTTCTCCTTGGCGACTTGCCGCCGGATCTGCTCACTGCGGAAAACTATGCGGCGCTTAAGGAATTCGTGAATCGCGGTGGCGGTCTCGTCATGCTGGGCGGGCCGAATCAACTGACCTCGCAACAGATCGCGCGGACTGCGCTGGGCGAAGTGTCGCCAGTCAAACTTCCCGCCGATTACAAGGAAGGCAACGCCTCCGTGCAGATCACCGAAGCGGGCTTGCGCCATGCCGTCTTTGGTCCTCTCTTTGCCAACATCAAAGACTTCCCGCCGCTGCTGACGGCTAACGTATCCGCAGGACCTGCGAATCCCACGACGGAAGTCCTGGTGGAAGGCAAACTGGGAGATCGGACCTTTCCATTGGTCGCATCCACGCGATTTGGTCAGGGGCGCGTTGTGTCGATTATGACCGACACGATCTGGCGCTGGCGTCTCGCGGCAAAGAGTTGGGGAGCGGACCGTTCGCCTTACGACACGTTCTGGACGCAGCTCATGGACTGGCTCATTCCGAAAGAGCAGGACAAACAGAATACCAACAAGGTCGAGCTTTATACCGAGCGCGCGAACTACCTCATGGGCGAGCGGCCCGAACTGCGGGCGATCGTCACCCTTGTCGATGACAAGGCGAAAGCGCCTGCAAGCCTGTCGGTCAAAATCAAGACTCCGGACGGAAAGAGCTTCGATTACACCATGAAGTCGGCGTTGCTGCCTGCGGCTGGGGGACGTCAGGTTCCAGGCTATCGCGTTGAAGTCGAACCCAACGTGCCGGGCGTATTTGCCGCTCATTCGGTCGTGGAGATCGCGGGCACCAAGATCGAGGGAGATACCCGCTTCGTGGTTGCCAAGCCGGCCACGGAACTAACTTCCAAGCCGATCGATCGCGAATTTCTCAAGCAGATCGCGACGCAAACTGGCGGCCGCTACTTTGCGATGACCGAATGGGACCAGTGGCCGGGCAGCATTCATTACAAGGAACAGCAGTTCTCCCGGATGCAGATTGCCGATCTCTGGAACAATCCGCTCGTTCTCATCCTTTTTCTCGCCGCCTTATCGGGCGATTGGATCCTCCGCAAGCGCTGGAATCTTCCATGACCGTACCCAAGCACGCTGATACTCTGACCGTTAACACCCGTTCCCCTCTGCCATGAAAAAGTCCCTCGTCGCTATCCCACTCGGCTGCGCCTTTGCCGGGTTTGTCTCTCTGCACGCCCAAAGCCCGCTTTCCTCGGGTTCGCGCGCGAGCGATCTTGATGCGCTGAAGAGCCACGCCCCGCTTGGTAGTTCGAGTTCGGCCGGAGGAAACCTTGTGCCGAACTGGAATTTTTCCGATCCGACCCCGCTGAAGTTCTTCCGCTTCGACTATCCGTATCAGGACTTCTATGTCGATAACGTGAAGTACCTGAAGCAGGTGAATCAGAACGGGAAGAACTGTGCTGAGATCAGCCTCCCAGCGGGAATTGCGGGCAATCAGGGCGGCAAGATCGAGACCGCGTTGATTCCATGCGAGCCCGGTGCCACTTACCGTGCCGAGGTTTCCTGCATGACGTGGGACTTTGCCGCGAAGATCCATGCGGAAGCCTATGCCGAAGACCCGCGGCCGAGCGCGCAGCGTATGAACGAGGAATCGAAGGGCGTAAAGACCACCGTCATGCGCATTCCACCCATGGAAGGCCACAATGCGCTGGTCATGATCTATCGTTCCCAATTCATCGATCCGCCGGCGCATTCCAAGAAATGGGATACAGCCAAGCGCGAGTTTACGCTCCCTATGGATTGGAAAGTCGCCGGCGATACGGTAAAGCCTGCGTTTATCACTATCAAAGTGACGGTCTATGACGCCACGCCGAATGCGGGTAAGTCCTATTTCACGGATTTTAAGCTAACGAAGATCAAGGAGCCGGGCGCGTCGACCGCACCGAAGACATCCGGCCCTGCATCGAATAAGGATGCGGTTGTTCGCTAATGCAGGGTTCTTTGAACTGATAAATAATGGTCTTTGTTATCGATAACGACTTATTTGATCAGTGAATCCTGTGTTTCTATTTCGTATGATTTCTGCTGGTAGCTGATAGAGAGTAACTAACCCAACCCCTCAATTATGCCACTCTCCTCACAAATCGTTCATGCGCGCCTGCAGGATACGGCGCGTAAATATCGGTGGTCGCGGAGTGCCAAGTTTCTCATCGCCGGTGCGGCGCTCTCGCTGTTCTTTCTCATCGTTTTCCTGACGTTCGACGCCTGGATCCATTTCGGTGCCACAGGTCGCTGGACCGGCTTTGCGATGACCGTGACCGCGCTTGCCGCTGGGCTCGGCCTGGCTTGGCAAGCCTGGCGCCCGAAGATTTCGGAAGCGAGCATCGCCCGCCGGATCGAAGTGGCATCCGGTGCTGGCGGCAACGTTCTGATCAGCGCAGTCCAATTCGATAGCACGCTTCCCGCAAATTCCCCACTGCGCGCGGCGATCTTTTCCGAAATGGCCGATCCGTTTCCCTCCGTGCGATGGGATGCGGTGTTCGACGTTCGCAGGCTGAAGCAACTGGCATTCGCCCTAGCCGGTGTGTTTCTCGTCATCTTTGCCTGGGCGGCGATCAAGCCGGGCTACTTTGCCAATTCCGCGGCCCGCATCTTTTTACCGGCGAGCAATATCGCGCCACTTACGCGGACCAAGATCGATACACTGATTCCGGGCAATGATACGGTGGTCCGTGGTCGTGAGGTGGTTCTGACCGCGACGCTCGCGGGCGAAATGCCGAAGACGGCGTGGGTACATTTCCGCGAAGAAGGATCGAGCTGGCAGAAGGCGCTGATGGAACACGAAGTCGGCCGGCCCGAGTTCAGTTTCACCTGGAAGGAAGTAAAGCAGCCGTACGATTACTATGTGGAGGCAGGCGATGCCCAGTCGGCTGCATTCAAGATCACCGTTCGTCCGAAGACGGCGATCAAGGCTCGCACGGCTGAGATCGAGCCCCCTGCGTATACTGGCCTGCCGAAACAGGCGGTGAATGATTTCAGCGTACTGCAGAATGTGACGCCCGGTTCGCGCGTTTCGATGAAGCTCGAATTCAACAATGCGCTTTCCGATCTGAAGGTGAGCGACGAAAAGGGCGAGTCGGTTTCGGCGGCCAAAGCGAGCGATACCAGGTGGACAGTGACGACTGAGGTGAAGGCGAACCGGACCCTGAAACTGGATTTCCGTGACGCGCTCGGGCTCGCGGACCAGGCTGTGCTGCAGGTTTCAGTGCGACCAGATGATCCGCCGAAGGTCGTCGTTTCCGATCCGGTCGAAGGCCGCGATCTCGTCGCCGCCAAAGGGGCGAAGCTGAATGTGAAGTTCAACGCGACCGATAACTTCGGTCTCGGTTCTGTCGCGCTCTACCAGAGCAGCAATGACAAGGATGACGCTAAGCTGGTTCAGGAATGGTCGGATGCCGACGGCAAGAAGGCTTTCGATGGTGTTGCGCAGGTGACGCTGGCACCGCTTGCGGACGAAGAACGAGTCACTTACCGGCTCGTTGCGAAGGATAAGAATAACATCACCGGCCCGGGCGTCACAATGTCCCGCCCGATCGTGATTTCGCTTACCTCGGCGCAGAAGGTCGAGCAGCAGATGAGCGAGGCGGCGAACAAGCTGCAGAAGGGCCTGGAGGCTCTGATCAAGCTCCAACAAACAAATCTCGACGAATCGCGCGTGGTTCTCGCACGGAAGGATGCAGGCCCGCTGACCGCGCTCGTCGACCGCGAAGTGCAGGTTAACGATGGCGCCGCGAAGCTGGCGTCGGCTGCTGATCTGCTTTCACCGGACGTCCGGCGTGAGTTGGCAGCGCTATGCCAGAAGGAGATCAAGGATGCCGTGATCGCTCTACGCAACGGCGGTGCGGTCACTGGCGATAACCGCACGAAATTCCTGGTCGCGGGTGTTCAGCTTCAAACGATCATCCTCGCGCGGTTGCAGGGAGTTCCGGCAAGCGCCGAGGAAGATGCGAAGAAGGCAGCGATTGCCGATGTGATCTCGGGCGTTGAAGACCTTCTGAAAAAACAGCGCGAGATCCTGCGCCAGACCAAGGCTGAAGGCGAAGCCTCGGCGTCAAAGCTGGGGACTCAACAGGATGCCCTGGCCGAGAAGAGCACGGCGGTGCGCAAGACCGTGGACGCGGATAGCAAGAACGCTTCGGTAGGTGATCCCGATTTCCGCAAGCGTCTCGCGAAAGTGGCGTCGATGTTCGGCGAACTCAAGGTGTACGAGGACATGCTTGCTGCCGCTGATCAGCTCGAAGGCAAGAAGCTTGCACCTGCGGGCGACACGGAACAGCGAGTCGTAAACAATCTCGGGAAGATGGTCGAACTGCTCAATCAGTGGCAGCTCGCCGACGCCGAGAAGGCTGCGGATGATTTGCGGAAGGACGCCGAGCAGATGGAGCAGAAGCTCGACAAGCTCGCGGCGATCCAGCGCGACATCGTCGAGAAGAGCAAGGACATGGCCCGGAAGGACGAGTTTCGTCCAGAAGACATCGCGACGGCCAAGGAGATCCAGGAGCAGAAGGATCTGATGAAGGACGTACTCGAGCAGATGACGACCGATCTTCAGGCATTTCCGGACATGAAGCCGGGCAATGAAATGAAGACGGAACTGATGAGTGTCTTTGAGGACGTGGATCAGACCGACAAACAGGACGCAATCGACGGCAAGCTGAAGGCGCAGGACATTGCCGTGCAGAAGGAGCAGGGGATTCTCGATGCCATCGAGCAGGCCAAGAAGATCGCTGCCGACATGGAAATGTGGCTGCCGCACAAGAGTGACACGGCGAAATGGCAGCTTGAGAACTTTGATAAATCGGAGATGCCCGAGATCCCGAATCTCCCTCTTGCCGATGCCATGGAAGATCTGGTGGGCGATCTGCAGCAGGATCAGCAGAACCTCGACGCTCAGGACGCCGCTTCAAATCAGGCCATGGCGATGAATCCCGCCAATGGCTGGGAAGTTGCCGACGGCCCGCAGCCGGGCTTTGGAGCCCAGGGCAAGAGCGGCAACCAGAAGCCGAATCACAATGAACAGATGGGCCGTTCGAGCGGTGGCCGCGAAGGCATGAGCGACGGCGAGATGGCTGGTAACGAGGCCAGCAATCTCAAAGGTGACGAAGCCGACACCCGCCGTACGAAGGATCCGCTCCAGCAGGGACAAGTGAAAGACGAAGGCGGCATCAATAAGACGAAGGCGACCGGTGGCGGCAAAGCTGGCGGTTTCTCCGATCGCAATGGCATGGATGGCGATGCGCCGATCCGCGCCGTCAAAGCGCCAAAGACCGAGGTGCAGAGCGCCGAAGCTGTGAAGCAGGCGCTGCTGGCAGAGAAGACTTCGAAGAAAGCGGCGCAAGCTAGTCTGCTTCACCTGCAAGGCGGCGAACAGCTTCAGGAAGTGGCCCGGCTCATGGATGAATCAGCCCAAGCCATGCGCGAAGGACGCATGAAGGATGCGCAGGGGCTGCATCAAAAAGTCATCGGGCGCTTGCGCGACATCAAGAGTGGCGTTGCTGCCAGCGAAGTGATCAGTGTCGCAAGCGGAGATGGCGCTCATGGGCAGGATAAACAATTGCTCGGAGGAAACGAAGGCGAAGCTCCGGCACAATACAAAGATCAAGTTGCGGATTACTTCCGATCGCTAGTTGAAGAGAAATGATTGCTGCCGCGCTCCCTTGGAAAAAGCATCCGCAACGTCGGTTCTGCCCACAGACGAATCCGCTGATGGTCGTTGATCCCTGCGCCTGGCCTATTCGGTGTGTATTAGTCGCTGGACTTAGCATAGCTTCCGCCGGCGCAGTCCGCGCCGCAGATGCGTGGGCGGTTCCGGACGCGCCCTTCCGTGCGGTCGTGCATGCGACGAAGCAGGCGCCTTCGGTTCCGGAGAATGGCTACGGCATTGAGCTGCCCGAACTGGGCCAGACTATGCCAAGCGCGGCGGACGTCGTGCTTGCCGATGCCAAGGGGCAATTGCTGCCAGTTGCCAAGGTATGGCGCGGCGAAGGTCAGAAGGTTCTCCTTCTCGCGCAGTCGCTGGCGCCCGGTCAGGACTATTACGTTTACTACGGCGGAAATCGTCCGCGGCGTGCAGCATCATGGACACCGAAAGTCAGCCTTGTCCTGGAAACCCGACGGCTTGCGTCTCCGGCGAAATTCGAAGAATGGCCTGCGCTCGAGGCCGCCTGGAAAAAGGCGCCGGATGTCGATGGCGCAGGATTTGTCGGAGCGATTGATCACGGCGAAAACCCGTGGGGCGATAGTTCGGACTTCCTCAGCCATTACTCGGGATGGCTCCGTACCGATGGAAAGCATACGACGCTCTACACGCTATCATCCGACGCTTCGTTCGTCCTGATCGGCGATCGCATGGCCTTTGGCTGGCCGGGCCAGCACAACGCGCGAGCCAACGTCAACAACCTCTCCAAAAAGGAAGTCGATACCCAGCCTGTAGCAACGCAGGTCGATTATTACCACGCCAAGACCGGAGGCGATCCGGCGACGATGGTGCTGGGCTGGTTCAAGGATGGCAAGCCGGTGCCGATTCCCGATGCGAGCTGGCTGCATCCGGGAGGCACCGAAGTTGTCCGGATCGAGCACGCGCAGGGTTGGCCCGTGCCGCAGGTGGACGTGAAATTCCGATCCTATGTCGGCTGGAATGGCCTCTGGCTCTACGACACCGAATGCACGCTGCGTGGTGGCGTTCCCGCAGGCTGGACTGCGGAATGGACCTTTGATGATGGCTCGAAATTGCAGGGATCGGAGTGCGAGCGCGTCATTCCTGGGCCTGCCGCGCATTCCGTCCGCGTGCAACTGGTGCGAGGAAAGGATGCAATTCAGGGCCTCAAGAAGATCGAATTCACCGGTCGACCGCAGGAGGCGAATACCGAGCATGCGGCCACGCGCGATAATTACCTCAAATTGTTGGATGCCGAGACGCCGGCACTACTCGCGCCGCAGACCTTGAAGCCATACTTCGAGTTCGCGAATGAGTTTGGCACTGATCAGCAGATTGGCCGCATCGCGACAGCGTGGATGTCGAAGTCTCCAGACATCAATGATCCGCTCTGGTTGCCGGGCCAGCTCGCGCATATCCGTTCTCTCGCGCAGACGAATCCGCAGCAGGCGCTGGCGGAATTGCACCGCTTGGATAGTCCTTCCCGCATCAAGTACGGCAAGGATCTCGGCCTGGCGGAGCTCGATATTCTGGTCTTTCACTTCAAAGACCCATCCGCTGTGCAGACGGGGAATCGCCTCGCCTTCGAAAACCCGAATACCGACATCGCGCGCCTTGCCAAGATCCGCATCGGCGACCTTTACCGGCTTCTCGGCAAGACGGCGCAGGCGGTGGAGCAGTATCAGTCGGTGCAGAAATCCGCCGGCGACGAAACACAGGGCCGCAAATTCGCGGCGCAGGATCGCGCGAATTCGATCACGATCACGGATCTGATTGAGGGAGATTATCGTCACGAAGCCGAGGAAAAGGTCCGCGCATGGGAGATTGAGCATCCCATGGCCAAGTACGACAGTGACCTGCTTCTCATTCGCGGACGCGTGCTGATGCTCTTCGGGCGCTGGCAGGAAGCACTGCAGGAGATTGAATCCTTCCGCCAGATGCAGCCCGATAGCCCGTATCAGATCCCCGCCGATTTCTATCGCGCACAGGCGCTGTTCCAACTCGGCAAGAAGGATGACGCGCGGAAGATCTGGGGCGATATCGCGACGAAATATCCCAAACACGAACTGGCTTCCGACAGCCGCCGGCTTTCCGAACAAAAATGAACGCCCTCCTTCTGAATGATCTCATATCATCGACGCGGTCCGCGAATTCGGCCCGCGTCGCATCGCCCCTGAGCCGATGGTTATGTCGGTCGCTCCAAATGGCTGGCGTGATGGCTGGAATGCTGTTCGCCGCTGCTTCAGCGCAGACTTCAAATCTTTATACCAAGCCGCATACGGACGCGTCCGGCGGGCTCTCCGGTCGTGTCGATCAGGAGGTTACGCATGCGCTCGCTTTGGAGCATGATCACGTCTCGTGTTACAAGGCGGAGCTCTCCGAAGGAGGAAAGGCCTTCCGATTTACAGGGCTTCCAACAGGCAAATACGACTTGGTATTTGTGACTAAGTCGGGAGCTGTTTATGAGGGGCTCGCACTTGGCGACGATCCGAAGCTAAGTCCCCCGTCCCAGAAGCATTTGGAAGAGCGGGTGAACAAAGCCGACACCTTCTTTAACAAGGCGAAGATTGTCCGCTTTGGTTCGACCAATAATGGCGAAACACTGCTCGTCTTCATCGAACGCGACCGTGACAAACAGATCCTGAAGCAATCCGGCGAAGTGTTGAAGGCCAACCTGCGCCGGCTCGAAGTGACCGAATTGGAAAAGGCCACCGACGACTGGCAGATGATGACTGGCCGGCACCTCTACCGCGAAGAGGCCGAACTCGGCCCTGGCATGGATTTCTTCAAACATAAGTACATTCCCGAAATCGGGAACGTGCGGGTCATTGACAGCAACAAGGACCTCGGCACGATTTCATTACCCTCCGCAAGCTAAGCCCCTTTTCCCCAACCCCATGCCACAAATCCGCGCACGCATCGGTCATCTTCAAGGTAATACCTTTCCACTTGGCGAACAGCAGGTTGTCATCGGACGCGATCCGTCCAGCGATATCACGTTGAATCCTGAGTCGGCGGCTTCCCGCCGGCACGCTGCCGTCTATCCGCAAAACGGACGCTGGCGCATTCAGGATCTGGGTAGCGTCAATGGTACGATTCTCAATGGCTCGCGACTGGAGGACGGCGAGCTGAGCCACGGCGATGAGATCGTCATCGGCGACGAAGTCTTCACCTTTGAGGAAGACACAAACGGGTCTGTTGCCGGGGGTCATGATCAGGCGCCGCCGGTTCCTCCAGAAGCACCGGCTGCACGTCAGAAGGCCGCGCCGGCTTCCATGCCAGCGGGATCTCCTGAGGTGCAGGCCATGATCCGCCAGATGAGCGAACGCACGAAGCAGATCGAGCGCGAGATCGGCAAGGCCATTGTGGGTCAGCTCGACATCATCCGCGACGTGCTCACGGCGATCATTTCGCGTGGTCATGTGCTTCTGATCGGCATGCCTGGTCTCGCCAAGACCACCCTCGTGCGCACGATTTCGGAAGTGCTGGATCTGCAGTTCCGCCGGATTCAGTTCACGCCGGATCTCATGCCGAGTGACATCACGGGCACCGATATTCTCGAAGTGGACGATACGACCGGGAAGAAGGAGTACCGCTTCATCAAGGGGCCGATCTTCAGCCAGATTCTCCTCGCGGACGAAATCAACCGTACTCCGCCAAAGACGCAGGCCGCGCTGCTCGAAGCGATGCAGGAGTATCGCGTAACGGCGTCGGGACAGACTTTCCAGCTCGAGCCTCCGTTCTTCGTTCTCGCGACGCAGAACCCGCTGGAGCAGGAAGGAACGTATCCGCTGCCCGAAGCCCAACTCGACCGCTTCATGTTCTCGGTTTACGTCGAATACCCGACGGAGGACGAAGAAGAGCAGATCGCCAAGTTCACGACATCGAACGTGAAGGTGATCCTGAACAAGATCCTCGACGCGCGGCAGATCATCGAACTGCAGAACGTCGTGCGCGAACTTCCGATCAGCGATCACGTCGTTAAATACGCGGTGCGTCTCGTGCGGGCGACTCGTCCGGGCGATGCGCGCGCGCCTGAATTCATCAAGAAATGGATCCATTGCGGCGCCGGTCCTCGTGCTGCTCAGAACCTTCTCCTCGCAGCCAAGGCGCGTGCGGTCATCGATGGCCGGATGCTCGTGACGGCTGCGGACGTCCGCTCCGTGAGTCGTCCAGTGCTGCGGCATCGTATGTTCACGAATTTCACCGCCGATTCCGAGGGCATGGATACGAACAAAATCGTGGATAAGCTCCTCGAAGCAGTGCCGGAGCCGGGCGAGAAGGACTATTGATCTGCGGCGAGCGAAGGACGAAGGAACGATTCCGGAACGGGGACGTTCGCTCGGAATTCGCCCAGCTTTCCGGCATCATCAGTCGCCGGCTGCGATTACCAATGCGCCGCTCAATGATTTCTCTCGAATCCTGAACGGCGCGCGCCAAATTGGCGTTGCATCATGGCTCGCCAATACACGCTCCACCGGCATTCCGCCGCGCCTTCAGCCCGCATCAATTTCGCCGCGGAGCTGAATCCGCAGCAGTGCGAGGCTGTGACCGCGGGGCCCGGGCCGGCATTGATCATCGCCGGAGCGGGGAGCGGTAAGACGCGCACACTCACGTATCGCGTCGCCTATCTCATCGAGAACGCCGTCGAGCCGTCGCGCATCCTGCTGCTGACCTTTACCAACAAGGCCGCGCGCGAGATGCTCGAGCGCGTCGCGAATCTCATCACGAGCGATATTTCCGGGCTTTGGGGTGGCACGTTCCATTCGGTCGGCAATCGCATCCTTCGGCGGCATCCGGAAGCGGCCGGGTTCGCGCAGGGATTCTCGATCATGGATCGCGAGGACCAGAAGGACATGCTCGACGCGGTCATCGCCCAGATGGGAGTCGATCCGAAAGAGAAGCGCTTTCCGAAGGGCGAGGTGCTCGCCGATGTTTTCTCCTTTGCCATCAATACCGGCCGCAAGATCGAGGACGTCCTGAGCGAGAAGTATCCGCATTTCCTCGATTTTTCCGACGAAATCGCGAGTGCGCAGAAGCGCTACGAGGCGAAGAAGAAGTCCGCCAATTCGCTCGATTTCGACGACCTTCTCGAAAAGACGCTGCGGATGCTGCAAGAGAATCCAGCTCTCGCTGAACGCTATCAGCAGCAATTTCAGTTCGTTCTGGTCGACGAGTATCAGGACACGAATCATCTCCAGGCCGACTTCATCGACATCCTCGCGGCGCGACATCGCAACGTTACGGTCGTGGGCGACGACGCGCAGGCCATCTACGCTTGGCGCGGCGCGAATTACGAAAACATCCTCAATTTTCCGAAGCGCTATCCCGAGGCGAAGATCTACAAGATCGAGACCAACTACCGCTCCATCCCGGAAGTCCTCGAACTCGCCAATGCCGCGATCGAGGCAAACGTGAACCAATTCCGGAAGGAACTGGTCGCCAATCGCACGAGCGGCATGAAGCCCGCGCTCGTGCCGCTCGGCAACTCGAACCAGCAGGCGGCCTTTGTCGCACAGCGGATCCTCGAACTGAATGACGAGGGCGTTGAATTCAACGAAATGGCGGTGCTTTACCGCGCGCACTACCATTCGATGGAGGTGCAGATGGAACTGACCCGACACGGGATTCCATTCGATATCACGAGCGGGATGCGCTTCTTCGAGCAGGCGCACATCAAGGATGTCGCGGCCTTTCTGAAATTCGTGGTGAATCCGCGCGACGAGGTTGCCTTCAAGCGAATGGCGAGGCTGCTGCCGGGAATCGGCGCGCGATCGGCAGAGCAGCTCTGGAAGGCCGTTTCAGATCAGATCGAGCAAATTGCGCCGGCTGATTTCGCGCCAGAGACGACTGATGCTCCTGCAGCGCCCGAGACAGGATCCGGTATCCATTTCCGCGATTTGCTCCTTCCGATGAAGGTTCCGGCAAAGAGCCGCAAGGCGTGGGAACAACTCGCGCATACGCTCGAGGAGATTGCGCCTGGTGGAGTTCCGCTGCCGCCAGCCGAGATGGCGGCGTGCGTGATCGAAGCAGTCTATGATGACTACGCGCAGGCGAATTTCCCGAACTATGAACAGCGCCGGGAAGACCTGAACACGCTCGCGAACTACGCGCGCCAGTACGAAAACGCCGCCGAGTTTCTCGATCAATTGGCGCTCATGACCGGCTTGGACAATGAGACAGGGGCGACGAATGCCGAGACGGATACCGTCACGCTTTCCAGTATCCATCAGGCAAAGGGCCTGGAATGGAAGGTCGTCTTCGTGATCATGTTAAACGACGGGCTGTTCCCGAGCATCCGCTCGCTGGAAAGCCCGGGCGCCATCGAAGAAGAGCGCCGGCTTTTCTATGTCGCGGTGACTCGTGCGAAGGATGAGCTGTATCTGACGTATCCGAGCATCCGGCTGAATGCGGGTTACGGTGAGATGCTCCAGCGGCCGTCGCGGTTTCTCGCGGAGATCCCGCAGGCACTGCTCGAAGAATGGCAGATTGGCGGCGCCTGGTAAGCGGAGAGTGATAGCGGTCGGGACTCGGGCGAACCGCTGGGAGCGGCGAGCGGAAATTTATGTCACGAGAAGTGGTTTAGGTATGTTGGATTTCAGCCAAGAACGGCTTTGCATCCAGCATTCATCAGGACCGGCCTGTTGATCGGTCTTGTCACGTGTCACCCATGATTGTCTCCAAAATGAAAGCCTTGCCGTTGTCCGTCCTTCTGCTTGCTGCGTTTGCTTCCGGTTCGTACGCTCAGACGCAGCCGCAGGCGGTGGCTCCGGCTTTATCCACTGATTGGCTGGTGAATCCCGCTCCGTTCAAGGCACAGGTGCGCTTTGATCAAGCCAAGCACGAGCTGATCCTCGAGAACGGCCTTTGCAGCCGCACGCTGCGTGTGGCTCCCAATGCCGCCACGGTCGATTATAGGAACCTCGTGTCGGGTGAGCAGATTCTCCGCGCGACAGGGCCCGAGGCGTCGGTGACGCTCAACGGAATCGACTACGCGATTGGCGGTCTCTCCGGTCAGCCCGTACAGAATTATCTCAAGGCGGAATGGATCGATGGGCTGCATGCCGATCCGCACGCTTACGCTTTTGCCGGCTGGAAGGAAGAGCCACTGGCCGCCCGCTTTGGTTGGAAAAAGCGCCCGGAATGGCTGTCGAGAGATCTGCCATGGCCGCCACCCGGTAGGATGGTGACGATCCGCTTCACGCCGCCTTTGCAGCCAGCGGCCAAAACGGATGGGAAGGTCCTGTTTGAGGAAACATTTGGCGGTCATCTGGATGCCGCCTGGAAGACGCATGTCAGCGCTACGAATTCGCGGTCGTCTTTTTCCAATGAAGGCAAGCACGGCGAAATCTACACGCCGCCGGATACGGCGGTGTACGCCGAGCGTTCCTGGCCAGTCGGGACGTCGACTGTGGAGGTCACGCTCGATGCTGGTGACGATGCGCTATCGAACGCCTGGGGGCCGGGCATTGCACTCGTGCTTCCGGACCACGCGATCTCGTTCTGTATCCGCCCGAACGAGCAGCATTTCGATGTGAATGGGCAGCCGCAGTCCAAAACCTTCGATCGCGCAAAGCCGGTGACGCTTCGCGTCCAATTGGATGGAACGGAAGCTCGATGCGAGGCCGCGCAGGCGGGTGGCGCTTTCCAGGACATTGCCACTGTGCCGTGTGCTCAGGTCCCAACCGCACTGCGTGTGGGGAAGGTCGGATCGGCTGGTGTGGGGCAGGATTATTCAGGCGCGAAGAGCGATCCGTTGATTCGCTGCCACATTTCCCGGGTGGTGTTGCGCGAAGCGGCGGTGGCCGCGCAGGCTGCCGCTCCGGTCCAGTCGGAGTTGCCGGAAATCGATGTCCATTATGCGGTGTACGATGGCATTCCTCTGATCGAAAAGTGGCTGACCATCCGGAACACGACCAACAAGCCGGTGCGGGTGAACCGAACGATTGTGGAGACTCTGAAGGTCGAGGAAAACGAAAGCGCCGTGGAACCGAACATCAACTGGGAGTTGCCCGGCTTGTATGTGGAATCGGACTACACTTACTGCTCGATGAACGGCAAGTCAGCCAACCGCTACACGGTGCGGTGGCTGCCCGATCCGAGTTACTCGACGCAGGTGAACTATGAGAAGCAGACGCCCTGTCTGCTTCAGGTCGCGCCACAATTTGGGCCCGATACCGACGTCGCTCCGGGCGGTCAGATGACCTCGATCCGCGCTTTTGAGTTGCTTCGCGATGGCTCGGATCGCGAACGTTGCGGACTCGCGCAGCGCCGCATGTATCGCACGATCGCGCCATGGACTCAGGAGAATCCTATCATGGTTCACCTGATCTCCGATAAGCCCGAGACCATTCGGAAGATGGTCGATCAATGCGCGGAAGTCGGTGTCGAGATGATCATCCTGAGCTTTGGCAGCGGAATGAATCTGGAGAATGCAGATCCGCAATATCAGGCGAAGTACAAAGAGGTCGCCGATTATGCACGGAGCAAGGGCATCGTGATCGGCGGCTATTCACTGCTTGCGAGCCGTGGCGCTGCCACTCCAGCGGATAACTGCGGAGGACCTGGAGCACGCGTTCGTTTTGGGACAATGCCGTGCCTGGGTTCGAAATGGGGGCAGTGGTATCTTGGCCAACTGCAGTCTTTTTTCAGTAATACCGGCTTTGGGATCCTCGAGCACGACGGCTCGTATCCTGCCGATACATGCGCCCATACGGACCATCCGGGGCATCACGGTTTGGAGGATTCGCAATGGGTTCAGTGGACTGCCATTACCCACTTCTATCAATGGTGCAGGGCGAACGGGATCTATCTCAACGTGCCTGATTGGTACTATCTCAATGGAAGTAGTAAGTGCGCGATGAATTATCGCGAGAACAACTGGTCGCTGCCGCGCGATGAACAGGAAATCATCGAGCGCCAGAATGTCTATGATGGCACCTGGGAAAAGACGTCATCGATGGGGTGGATGTTCGTGCCGCTGACTCAATATCATGGCGGCGGTGCGGCGGCGACGATCGAGCCGCTAAGCGAACATCTCCCGCACTACGAAGCGCGGTTGGCGGATCTGTTTGGCGCAGGGGTTCAGGCCTGTTATCGCGGCCCGCGCATTTACGATACCGACGAGACAAAGGCAGTCGTGAAGAAGTGGGTTTCCTTCTACAAGCAGCATCGCGAAGTGCTTGATGCGGATCTGATTCATCTCCGCCGGCCGGATGGCCGTGATTGGGATGGCTTTGTGCATGTTAATCCGCAGGGGATGGAGAAGGCCCTGGCTGTCTTCTACAATCCGCTGCCTGAAGCGATCGAGCGGGAGATCAGCGTGCCCTTGCACTATGCCGGACTTACTGGCGGCGCGCAGGTTTCCGTTGAGGGTGGAGCGCCGCAATCTGTGGCGCTCGATCATGCGGAGACTGCAACGCTTCGCGTGAAGATTCCGGCTCGGGGACGGACTTGGATGGTATTCACCGCGGCGCGGTGAGTGTGCCTGCGCTATGAAACCATGCGGCTCTTGCGTGAATACGCTCGAGCCGCAGTGATTTTTTACTGGCTGCGAGCCTGCGAAGTTACAGCTTCGCCTTTGTTAGAAATGCTTCGAGTTTCTCCTGGCGCTTGCGTTCCTCTGCGTAGAGTGCGGCGATCTTCTGGCGGCATTTGATCGGCCGCTGCAACTCCAGCTTGGCGATTTCGCGACCGAGTTTTTCCAGGACGAAGACAGCGGCGCCTCGAATCGAGGCTTCGGGTTCCGGATTCGCGTAAACGGAATGGCCGAGAACATCGGCCAGCCGTTGCATCGCTTCACGTGAATGCTGGATGCCGCCCGATACCAGGAATTTGGGCGGAGCCTTTTCGTCCTTCACCACAAGAGCCGCGATCTGCGCGATCCGATGATAGGTCGCCTCCGTGATAGCCTGAAGCAGATCGAGGGCGTTCGTGTGGAGATTGATTCCGAGGATCGCGCCACGAAGGTCTTCGTTCCAGGTGGGCGCGCGTTCGGCGGCCCAGAAGGGGAGCACGGTCAGGCCATGCGCGGGGCTGGGGCGCAGTGCCAGCTGTTCCTCCAGCGCGTAGCCCGTATCGAGCCGCAATTCGCGCAGGCACCAGGCGCGAAGATTTCCGGCGTTGCTAATCGCACCGCCAACGAGGTAGCGCCGCGCGTCCACGCGATAACAGAAAAGGCCGAATGGCGCGCGGGCTTCCTTGCCTTCGCGCATGACGCGCAGGGCCGCGCTGGTGCCGACATTGATGGCCGCGAGGCCGGGCTTGGTCGCGCCGGAGCCCAGGTTGCTAGCTGCGCCGTCGCCGATCCCTGGGAACCACGGAACTCCGCGTAATTCCGGAAATTGCGACGCGAGGCGTCCGCCGGTTTCTGATGGAGCATCGGAGAGTGGAAGGAGTTGGTCACGCGAGACATCAAAGCGATCGAGGAGCGCTGAGTCCCAATTGATCTTCGATGGATTGAAAAGGCCCGTGCCGGTGGCCATGCCGATGGCGCAATTCGCTTCGCCGGCCAGCGTCTGCTGCAGCCACTCGGCGGGCGAGAGCCAGCGGCGGACCCGCTTGAAGAGCTTCGGCTGAGTTCGCTTGAGCCACGCGAGTTTGGCGGGCCAGAACGATGCGCGGAGCATGCATCCCGTGCGGGCGTGGATCGTCTTTTCTGAAAACTCCTCGCGAAGGGCGGCGGCATCTTCGCGGCAGCGCGCATCGGCCCAGGTAATGATGCGGGTGAGCGGTTTTCCGGCGGCATCGACGCCGATCATGCTGTGCCAGAAGCACGAAACGCCGATCCCGATGATGGGGCGTCCACGCAATTTCGCGTCGGAGCGATAATGCCCGAAGGTGGTTTCCAAGCAGTGGAGAACGGCTTCGAGCAGAGTCGACGGCTCGAGTTCCGCAGCGCCGTCGTTCGAGGAAATCAACGGGTATGTCTGCTGGGCAGTCGTGCGCAGGAGGCGATGACCTTCGCCGTCAAAAAGCGACGAGCGGGCGGAGGACGTGCCGATGTCGAGTGTCAGGATGAGAGGCGAAGAAGAAGCCATGGGCGCTGCTAGACTAGTGACCTAGGTGAGAAATAAGGAGGAAATTGCGATCGGAAAGTCGCAAACGACGTCGCTGTGGCCGTCGCTGTGGCCGTCGCTTGTCCTTCTTCGGATGTCTTTGTTATCAAGCGCGAATGACTCTCTCACGCCTTCTCGTCGTTTTGCTTTGCGTGCTGGCAGGCATCGCGTTTTCCGGATGCAGCCCAGGCAGCCCCAACCCGTTCAGTACAGACGGGGATGGCCGAGTCTATAATGCCGCCAAGCGGAACTACGAGCGGGTCGAGCGGTGAATCTTAGCGAGTGGCCGCGCGATTGCTTTGCGCGCTGCACGCGACTTACTCGGAGATCGGCGCTTTTCCGAAGCGGCTTAGCAGGTCGGATGGTGCGAGTACGATTTCTTCACGCGTGGCCAGCGTCTTGAGCTTCACTTGAGGCCATTCGTCGCCGACGAGCACGGCATGCCGTGCGCCCAGCGTTTCGGCGGCCTGGAATTGCTTCCCGACCTTTGCGGGCGTGAGCGAGAAATCGGTGCGCTGTCCGGCTTCGCGAAGCTGCTGGACGAGCCTGAGCGCTTCGGGGCGCCGCTCTTCCTTGGCGATGACTACGTACACGTCCGCTGCGTGCTGCCGGGCGATCCACTCGGTCATGAGCGCCTTTGCCGTCGGTGAATCGTTGATGAAATTTGCGAGCACGACGTCGCCCATTCCGAAGCCCAGTGCGGGCATGTCCACCTTGCCGTCACTCATCAGCGAAAGCAGTTTGTCGTAGCGTCCACCGCCTGCCAGCGCGCGTTCGTTCAAGCCGCGATCGAAGACTTCGAAAACCACGCCGGTGTAGTACGCGAGCCCACGGACAATCGCGTAGTCGATCTCGACGAATTCGCCGAGCCCGCGGGCCTGGAGGTCTGGCAGAATCGGTGCGAGCTCCGCTGCCGGTTCCTTCGAGCGCATGAAGGCGAGGACTGCCTCCGCAGTTATTCCGAATTTTGTGAGCGCCTCGTTGGTTTTGTCAGGTGGGTTGCGTTCCGCCTTATCGACGATCTGGAAAAGCTCGTACTCGTCTTCCGACGTCAGCGCGGAGCCGTCGGGCTTGCGGGCGTTGGCTGCGAAGAACTGCTGCCATGCGGTGCGTGACGAGAGCCGCACGACGAAGTCTTTCTCTCCGAACCCAAAGGTCCGGAGCATGTCGATCGTGATGGCGATCAGCTCAGCGTCCGCAGCGGGAGATGATTCGCCGAGGATGTCACAATTGAGCTGGTAGAACTCGCGCAGGCGTCCGCGCTGATTGCGCTCGTGACGGAAAAATTGCGGGACGCAGAACCATTTCAGCGGCTTTTTGAAATCGCGGCCGCGGCTGGCAACCATGCGGGCGAGCGTCGGCGTCATTTCAGGACGCAACGCGCTCTTCGGTTCGCTGGATTCTGCGGCACCTTGCTCCTGAGTACGGCCTGTGAGCGTTCCGACCGTGTAAAGCTGTCCGACCAATTCGCCGCCGCTCTTCTTTTCATAGAGCGCGAGCGGTTCGACGGTAGGGCCATCATATTCCACAAATCCATAGCGATGCGCGACCTCGCGCCAGCGCGTGAGGATGTAATTCCGTTGTGCGCACACATCGGGATAGAATTCGCGGAAACCTGAGAGCAATTGCATGGGGCGGGGAAGATGGGGGAAAGGACGGACGGACGCAAGGGCCTTGCGGTATCACTCTGGAGGTGACTTGATAACCTGCGATCGAAGCTGAGGACCTAAAAATTTGGCGCTCGAAACGCGCTCCGACAGCGGCAACATTGATTTTTCCGCCGATGCTCCGCTCCTTCAAAATCCGCCATTTCCGCTGTTTCGAGGCGCGAGAGGTGGAATTTGAGGCTGGAATGAATCTCATTGTGGGACCGAATGCCCATGGCAAGACCTCGCTTCTGGAGGCGGCGTGCATTCTTCTGCGGCTGCAGTCTCCGCGGACTTCGCGATTGGGCGATGTCGTTCAGCACGAGCGGCGCGGGTTTGTCGTCGATGGATATTTCGACGACCGGCACATGCAGTTCTATTACAGCCCGGTGCGAAAGAAGCTCGCGCTGGATTCGGTGGAGCAGAAGAGTTCGCGCGAATATTTGCAGATTGGCCGGCTCGTTTATTTCGCGACTGGAGACATCGAAATTGTGCGTGGATCTGCGGACGTGCGGCGGAGGTTTCTCGACTTCGTGGCAGCCCAGCGAGACGCCGGATACCGGAAGGCACTTCGGGATTATGAAAAGGCGATTCGTTCCCGAAATGCTCTGCTGAAGGCGCCGATGATTCGCTGGAGCCAGGTCGACGCGTTTCTCGAGCCCTTGCTCGCTGCCGGCAATGAATTGGGCCGCTTGCGCCGGCAATTGATCGTAGAACTGCAACCGCACGTGGAAGCGGCTCAGCACGCGATCAGCACGGCGAGGGAGACGCTGCAACTGGAGTATTTGTCTGGGGCGGGGGATGATTTTGCTACGGCGCTTTCAGAGTCGCGCAACGAAGACGCGCGGCTGCGAATGACGACTGTCGGACCGCATCGCGACGATATGCAGTTTTTGGTCAACGGGCAGCCATCGCGGTTTGCTTCGGAAGGCCAGCAGCGGACCCTGGTGCTGTCGCTGAAGCTTGGGGCGGCGCGGTTGTTGGAGGAACGGTTTGGCACAGCGCCGCTGCTCCTGCTCGATGATATTTTCGGTGAACTGGATCTTTCCCGCCGGGTGGCCTTGCTATCGGCACTGCCTGCCGGAGCTCAGAAACTCATCACGACGACCCATCTCGACTGGATGCCGGATGGAATGGAAGCGCGGGTCCTGAGGCTCGGTGGAGAGGGAGTGGCGAACCCAGAATGACAATCTGAACAAACTCAGAGCTCGCGTCATTCGTTGAGGTGCGAGCCAGCCCCTTCCTCTTTCAGATTGGTTTATTCGCCGTGCGGCGCCGACGGATCGTTGAGTACGAGGCGCATCGGAATCATATTCGACTCGGCAAACCCGTGTGCTTTGAAAAAGCGCTGACCGTCCTCGTTGATGCGGTCGGTCAGGAGCGTGATCCGGAGGAAATCCTTCTTCTTCGCGTATTCGATCGCGTGATGGAGCAGCTTATCACCGTAGCCCTGACCGCGGTAATCGTGATGCACAACCACGTCTTCCAGGAGAATCACGAAGCCGCCTTCCGCCGTCGAAATCGTGAAGAGCAGGTTGATCATTCCGACGATCACCCCGTTCAGACGAAGGACGAAGATCCGGCCGCGATTTGGCTGCTCGAGGATCAGCCGCAGGCCGCGCAGTTGCTTGGCGCGGTTTGGGACGAAATCGGCTTCCTGCGTAAAGAGGTCGTAAAGAAGGTCCGCCAGTTGCGGCAGGTCTTCCAGAGTCGCTTGCTCGATGTGCGGATCGTCCATCGGAGCGCCTTATGGCAGAAACATCACAGTGTGAAAATAGGGAATCGTTTGTAGGCGCCAGCTTTTCACGTGCCGGACCTCGGGTCCCGAATTCTCCACCGGCTTCTTCGCGTGCTGCGTTTTTGGCGAAAATCGCATATTGCAGCCGCGAAGGCCGGATGAGAGCGGGGACCGCTAAATGAGAGGGATTTCTTTTTACAGCTTTTCCACGTGGGCCAGGATCTCGGCCTTGGGCACGCGGTCAGTGAAGTCAGCGAAGTTCTCGCCGTCCTGTTTCAAAGCGTCGTACGTCTTGAGGAGCTTGTCGATGAAGAGATGCACGTCCTTCGCGATGACCTTGCCCTTGAGCAGTTCATTGAAGCGACGGTTGTGCCCGAGGCGACCACCGATGAAGCAGTCGTAGGCATCGACCATCTCGCCATTGACCTTCGTCCGGGCGCCACGGAAGCCGATGTCGGCGATCTGGTGCTGTCCACACGAGCTCGGGCAGCCCGAGAAGTGAATGCGGATCTTGCCCTTGTACCAGCCACTCGTGGCTTCCAGTTCATCCACCAGGCTGATCATCCGGTTCTTGGTCTCGGCAACGGCGAGGTTGCAGAATTCGATGCCGGTGCAGCTCACGCAGCCGCGGCGGAAATTCGTCGGATTGTAATCGAGGCCGAGGGAATCGAGCTCGGCTTTCAGTGCCGGGAGATTCGCTTCCGGGATGTTGACGAAGAGCAAGTTCTGCTTGTTCGTCAGGCGGATGGCGTCCTTGCCTTCGGCGCAATACTTTGCCGCGAGATCGGCGAGCTTGATGAGGATGCCGTCACGAACACGTCCGCCAGGGAAGCAGACGCCCACCCAGTAGAGGCCGGGCTGCTTCTGCGGATGAATGCCGAGGTGATCGGTCTCCTGATCGCGCAACACCGGGAAGTCGGTATGCGACTCGATCGGGAAATCCAGGCGCTTGGCGACTTCGGCGGCCATGCGCTCGACGCCCCAGTCGGCGACGAGGAACTTGAACCGGGCACGGTTGCGCTTGAGGCGGTAGCCTTCGTCACGGAAGACTTCGGTGACAGCCTTCACGACGGGCCAGACCTGCTCGGGCTTGATGAAGAACGGAAGGATCTGCGCGAGATGCGGCGACGCGGAGAGGCCGCCGCCGATCATGCAGCCGTATCCGGCTTCCACGACACCATTGACGGTGCGCTTCAGGCCGAAGATCGAGCAGTCGTTGATGTCGGGCTGGGCGCAGTGGATGCAGCAACCGGAGACGCTGATCTTGTATTTGCGCGGGAGATTCGAGAAATCGCGATTGTCCGTCATCGCCTGGTTGACCTCCCACAGCTGGGCCGTGGAATCGATGGTTTCCTCCGGATCGAGTCCAGCAACAGGGCAGGAAACGACGTTACGCGTGTCGTCGCCGCATGCGCCGCTGGTCGTGATGCCGACTGAGTGCAGTTCGGAGAAAATCGTCGGGATATCCTCGATGCGGAGCCAGTGCATTTGAATCGTCTGCCGCGTCGTAATGTCGCAGAATCCATGGGCGAAGCGTTCGACGAGTTCGCCGATCTTTTTCGTCTGCGCCGCATTCAACTGTCCGCCCGGCACCTTCGTACGCATCATGAAGTAGCCCGAATCGCTGGGCTTCTGCCGGTACACGCCGTACCACTTCATCCGGTCGAAATCCTCGGCGACGATGGAGGCGAAGCCTGTCTTGGCGTAGCGATAGATGTCGTGGATGACGTCCAGTCCATCTTTCTCCAGCTTCAGCTTTTCCTGCGGTGTAAGGGGAATGAGCCCTTGTTTGACGGCGGCGAAATTTGGATGGATATCGTGCATGGCTGGCGAAAAGACGACTAATCCTAGGGGGAATTGGGTGAATGGCAATTTTTTTTGCCGGATCCCCTGCAAATTGTCACGAAGGCGGAGGAGAGATCGTTCCTGTTACCCGGTGCGGATTTCCCAGGTTCGAATCAGAGAGGGATGCGTCATAAGTGCTTTTCCGCTACCCGGTCGATACGTAAACAGGACTAGGTTGCACGCCTCTCACTATGATCATCGGAGTTCCTAAAGAAGTTAAGTTGCAAGAACACCGCGTGGCCCTGTTGCCGGCCGGAGCCTACCAGCTCGTGAAACGCGGACACACGGTTCTGATCCAGGCTGGGGCTGGAGCGGGATCCGGATATTCAGACGAAGATTACACGCGCGCTGGCGCGGAGATCGTTGCGAAACCGGAGGATGTGTTTGCCCGGGCCGAGATGATCGTGAAGGTCAAGGAGCCGCTGCCGCAGGAATATCCGCTCATCCGGCAAAACCAGATCCTCTTTACTTACCTCCATCTCGCGGCCAGCCGGAGCCTCACTGAAGCGCTGGCCGCCTCGAAGGCCACTGCGATTGCCTACGAGACCGTCGAGGTGAATCGCCGCCTGCCGTTGCTCGAGCCGATGAGCGAGATCGCCGGTCGTATGTCCACGATCGTCGGCGCCTATTCGCTGGCCAAGCATCGCGGTGGCAAGGGGGTCCTGCTTGGAGGCGTGCCCGGAGTTCTTCCAGGCAAGGTCGTCGTTCTTGGCGGCGGTACTTCCGGCGTGAATGCCGCGCGCATGGCAACCGGACTCGGTGCTGATGTCACGATTCTCGAAGTCGATGTCGAGCGGATGCGCTTCCTCGATATCACCATGCACGGCGCGCATACCCTCTACTCAAATGCCACGCACCTTCTCGAGGTGCTGCCGAATGTCGATCTCCTCATCGGCGCCGTGCTCGTGCCTGGAGCAAAGGCTCCGAAGCTCATTTCCCGTGAAATGCTGCGGAGCATGAAGCCCGGCAGCGTTTTCGTGGATATTGCGATCGACCAGGGCGGTTGCGCCGAGACCTCGCGTCCGACCACCCATGAAGACCCCACCTACATCGAGGAAGGGGTCATTCACTACTGCGTGACCAATATGCCTGCGGCCTATGCCCGCACGGCGACGCAGGCGCTCACCAATGTGACTTATCGTTACGTCGAGCTGCTTGCGGACCACGGCGTTCCGGGCGCTTTCCGGCGCGATCCGCATCTCCTCTCGGGGCTGAATCTGATCGACGGCCACGTGACGTACCCCGGGGTGGCCGCGGCGCACGGTCTTCCGCTGAGCGAGCCCGCGGCGCTGGCTTTGCTGTAGCGGTCGTTTTCCTTTTCGCCCTTTCGGGTTTGGCAGCAGCAGGTTGCCGGCTCTCCACTGCGGGAGCCGGCGACTCGCCTTGCCGCAGCGAAGCGATTTCCGCGGAGTTGAGGAGTCGCCATTCGCCTGAGTGCAGATGGCCGAGTTCGACCATGCCGATCCGCACGCGACGGAGTTGGGTGACTTCGTAGCCGAGTTCGTAAAGCATGAGCCGGATCTGCCGCTTCAGGCCCTGGCGCAGGACCACGCGCAGCTTCAGGGTTTTGATTTCCTGGATTTCTTCCATCTTGGCGCGTCCGCCCTGAATGTGAAAACCGCGTAGCAGCTTCTCCCGATGGGCGGGATCCAGCGGCTTGTCGATCGAGACCTCGTATTCTTTGTCGATCTTGTAGCGCGGATGGGTCAGCGCGAGGGAAAGCTCTCCATCGTTGGTCACGATGAGGAGGCCTTCGCTTTCCTTGTCGAGCCGTCCGACGTGGAAGACACGCGGCCAGCCGGCGGGAAGCAGATCGTAAATGGTGCGGCGATCGAGTTCGTCATCGGCCGTAACGACGTAGCCGCGCGGCTTGTTCAAAATGGCATGGATCGTCACCTGCGTGCGCACGACGCGATTACCCACCTTCACAACGTCCTGGGGGCCGACTTGCGTGGCGAGATCTTCGATGAGGTGGCCATTGATCCGCACACGGCCGCCCTTGATGAGCTCCTCCACACTTCGGCGGGAGCCCAGACCAGCAGCGGCGAGATAACGATTTAAACGCATTCGGTTAGAAGTGCCATGCGTGGCGCGGGATGCAAAGGGAAGTCGCGGAATTTTCCTGATTTCGCGGCTTTATGATGCGAATTTTGCGTAAAAATCGCGGTCGGCCGTATCCGCCCTTCGTTGCGAGACTTGTGACTTGTCAGTAAACTATCTTCGAGTATTTAAGCGCGCTTGCTCGTGCCTTTTCACAAATGTCGAAGCTAATCATCCCTCGCAAGACGGTTTACCGGCTCTCTCTTTATCAACGGGCACTCCAGCGGCTGAAGGCGAACAAGATCGACACGGTTTCGAGCGCGGCGCTCGCCAAGGCGGCGGGGGTGAAGCCCACGCAATTGCGAAAGGATCTGACCTACTTCGGGCAATTTGGAACACGCGGACTCGGCTACAGCGTGGATGCGCTGAGCGGAAAACTGACGGAAGCCCTTGGGATTACCCATCTTCAGCCGGTGATCCTCATCGGTGCCGGTCACCTTGGTTCGGCGCTTCTGCGGTATCCGGGGTTTGCGAAGGAAGGTTTCGAAGTGGTGGCGGCTTTCGACGTCGATGCCTTTAGGAAGCGTTCGCGTGATCTTGGGGTAAAGGTGCTGCCGATGACCGAACTCGCGGTCTTCGTGCGCGACCAAAAAATCAAGATGGCAATCGTCACGGTCCCCGGACACGTGGCACAGGAGGTAACGAACGAACTCGTGGAGGCCGGGATCCTTGCCATCCTCAACTTCGCGCCGATTATCCTTCAGGTGCCAGAGCACGTGGTCGTGAATAATGTCGACCTGGCCATCGAGTTGGAAAATCTGAGTTATTTCATCCAGTGATGCGGGGGCCTGAGCGAATAAAACGGTCATCGCCGACGGGCGCTCTGGCTTCAGTGCCGGCTCCTGAATTCGATCTGGCTCTAACGCTGGGCTGCGGACAGGTCTTTCATTGGGAAAAGTCCGGCGAAGGCTTCCGCGGCGCGATCGGCGACAGGGCGGTGTATGCCGAGCAGCGAAACGAGGAACTGCTGGTGACGCGAGGCTGCGAGGAAATCGCCCGGCGTTATTTCGCGCTGGATCATCCGCTGGACGAGATCTACGCGACTTTTCCGGATGACCCCGATATGGCGGCAGCGTTGGAGTTTTGCCGTGGCTTGCGGATCATCCGCCAACCGCTATGGGAATGCGTGGCGACCTTCATCACGTCGTCGATGAAGCAGGTCGCACACATCGCGCAGATTTCCCACACTCTGCGGCGACGCTTTGGACGCCAGGCCGAGTGCGAGGGCGAAAGCGGCGGTCTCTTTGCATATCCTTCGCCCGGTGATCTCGCCCGTCTTGAGGAGGCGGATCTGCGAGCTTGCAGCCTCGGTTATCGCGCGGTGAACCTGCTTGGCTCAGCGCGGATGATTGCGTCCGGCGAGGTGGATCTCGATGCCATCTCAGCTCTCGATGACAAAGAAGCGCGTGCGATGCTTTGCCGCTTGCCGGGAGTCGGCGTGAAAGTCGCCAATTGCGCGCTGCTCTTCGGCTACGAGCGCTTCAAGGCGTTTCCGATCGATGTCTGGATCGAGCGCGTGCTGCGGGAGTTTTACTTCAAGGGAAAGCGTCGCGTGACGGTCCGGCGACTGGAGGAATTCTCCAGCCGGTACTTCGGCGATTATGGTGGATACGCCCAGCAGTACCTTTTTCATTATGCCCGGAAGACATGGAAAGAACGTGAGGTCTCGAAGCCTCGGCGAACTGCGCGAGGCTAAGTTTCTATGAACAACCCGGAAACGTACTTTATTAAGCGCGCCGAAGCCGAGCTTGGGCCGTTGACCGCAGTGCAGGTCAATAGAATGAAGCAACGGCGGGAGATTTCGGCCGAAACACTTTGTCGAGCCGCGAATGAATCGTCCTTCCGGCGGCTTGATGAGGTTTTGCCACATCTGAAAGATCGGCAACCGGCCGACGTCGAAAAGATGGCGCAACTTAAACAAGCGCTCATTGATAACGAGGTTCGGATCCTTACACGGGTAGCGTTTGGTTCATTTTTCCTGTTTTGGGCACCGTTTGGTGTAGGTCCCATCACGGCTGCAACCGCTGCTTGTAGCGGTGCCATCCTGCTCTTCAAATATCGCAAGCCAATCGGAGCCGTGGCCATGTTTCTTGGCATGTTCGGATTGTTCGTGCGCTTCAGCCGTGTTTTCGCCCATTAAGCAATGTGTGGAGGTAGCCATTCGGAGCGTCGGACTCCGAAGCCGAAGGTCGCCCGAAAGACAGCCGTTAAATGATAAAAGAAACAATCTGACTTCCGGCCAGAGATGTTTGATCGTTGCCGCTCCATGATCCTCGATGCCGTTCTCAATCCCGCGGAAATCGCGCTGCTGCCCAAGCGCGATCTTTCCAACGCGACCTGTGTGGTTTTCGACGTGTTGCGGGCGACTTCCTCGATGATCACCGGCCTTGCGCACGGTGTCGCCGAGATCCGGCCCGTCCGCACCATTGAAGAAGCGCTGGCCCTGAAGACCGAACTTCCCCATGCGATTCTTGGCGGCGAACGCCACGGCGAACGGATCGATGGATTCGATGTCGGCAATTCGCCGTTCGAATACCGCGATCTCGCGGGGCGCACCGTCATCAGTACGACGACGAATGGAACCGTTGCGCTTCGAGCCTGTGAGCACGCCGATCGCGTGTTGGTTGGAGCTGCGTTGAATTTGAATGCACTCGCAGAAGTCATCAGCGAGGCGCAGCCTGAACGCCTAGTCGTCGTCTGCGCGGGGACTTTTGAAGAATTTGCCCTCGAAGACGCGTATGCCGCTGGAAAGCTGATCGAAGCTTTTGAGCGCGACGCGGAATTGACCGATTCGGCCCGCGCCGCGTTGGCTGTGGCGAAGACGTATGCCGACCCGCTCGATGCGCTCCGCCAGGCGCGAAATGGCCGTGCTTTGAGCGCAAAAGGCCGGGAGCTCGAAGTGGACTGGTGCGCGCAGCTTTCCCGGTTTACTGTCGTCGGCCAAATGCAGGAGGGCATCATCCGTGCGCGGCCGTCAAAAGGCGGTGTGAAGGATGCTGTGCCTGCAGAGAGTGCGGGCGCCGTTTGAGGGTGCCATTTGAATGAGAGAAGCCGTTCACAGATTCACTGCTCCGCTGCTGGCGAAGATTCCAGACATCTCCCGCCAGCCGACGCGCCGTCGTGCCGCCATCGGCCTGGGGGCGTCCATCCTCGTGCATCTGGTGATCCTGCTTCTGATGATCATCCTGACGAGCGTGTTGCCGGAGCACGTCGATCTTCTTCCCGCTGCGAAGAAAGGCACGATCGACCTGGTGGTGATGCCGCCTGCTCAGAAGAAGCTGAGCCTGGCACCGCCGATGCCAAAAACCACGACCGTCATCGATGCTCGCGGGATGCAGGCATCGAAGGAAAAGCCGCTTGATCCGAAATTCGAATCGGATCGTGACATGGTCGAAGCCAGTGAAGCGCCGACGTCGGGATTTCTACCGCTGCCGAGCCAGGAGGGGCGGACTGACCGCAATTCTCACGATTTTGCCAATCAGGAAGTCCGACTCGGACTGGCCGAACCGGGACCGAGTGCTCCTCCGGCTGCAGCAGCGCCGCCGTCGCCAGACACTGCGCAACAGCAAACGGCCACGGCTGCCAATTCCATGCCGCCGCTTTACGATCCGAATCCGGTTGCGAGGGAGAAGCTTCAGGAAGCGGAACACGCTACGCCAAATCAGAAGCTGCCCGAGCCGGCCAAGCCGCGAGCCACTCCGCCGCCGCTCAAGCAGACCGCCGCTCCTTCTGCGGATGAGATCGCGGTTGCCACGCCATCGACCGAAACCAAGCCCGGCCCGCTCACAAAAGTGGAGACTGCTGAAGAGACTCCGGTAAAACCGGCGATGCGTACGAGTACGACGACGCCCAAATACGAGACGGCGTCGTTGGCGACTCCCAAGCCCTTTTCCGGGCCGAGCGTTAGGGAGCGCTACCAGGAGAATCTCCAAAAGACGCGAGTCGAGGGAAACATTTCGAACCGGGGAAAGGCCGGCGTTTCTGCCGTCGCGACGCCGCTTGGGCGCTATTATGGCCAGATTGGCACGGCATTGGGATCCACGTGGAATCTCCTCGTCAACGAGCGCAGATCGTTGATCGATTTTGGCACGGCGAAATTTACTTTCCACATTGGTCCGGATGGCAAAGTCAGCGACGTGCATATGGAGTCGAACACTGCGAATGCCGCGTTTGCCAGCATGTGCGAGGAGGCCGTGCGCCGCGCTCCGATCCCAAGTATTCCTGCCGATCTCATCCCGTCCATCCGTGATGGCGGGCTTGATTATAGTACCAGCTTTACAATGTACCCTTACTGATTCCATGCACGACCTTCCACTCTCCATGGCCGCAGCCTCGTCGGTCTTCCGCTTCTTTTCGCAGGGCGGATTTTTCATGTTCCTGCTGCTGATTTGCTCGGTGGTGTCGGTCTCGATGATCGTGCTTCGCGGTCTTGCGCTCCGGCGTGATCTGGTGGTTCCGCCCGAGATCGAGAAAGAAGTCGAGGCCCTGCGCCACGATGA
>FTCV01002006.1_pt1 | contig 35014 bp, 32 predicted proteins | sample 1639691 | NCBI WGS metagenome assembly FTCV01 (sample SAMEA3914864, study PRJEB12502) | metagenome | biome: forest; material: soil | place: USA | collected 2012-03-12 | depth 0.3 m
CAAAGACCGCACGACTGGATTTGAGATGACGATGCCGGAGTTTGATTACTCAGGATTCCAGTGGACCCCGAGCGGCATTGATCTCGGCAATCTCCGCATCGATACCGACCGTCTCGAAGCCACGACCCAGCCCGGCAAAACGATCCTGATCGACGGCAGGCCGGTCACTTTCCAGAAGTCAATCAACGGCACTCTGAAACCTCTCCTGAATCCGTCGATCAAAGATCCAATCGCCTTTCATCTCGATGTCGGACTCGGTGATAACAACCGCCTCTTCTACCGGTTCACCGCGCTCGATGGAAAAGCCGAGATGTACTTCGATGAATTCCGCGCGGGATATTACAAGGCTCGCAACCTGCCGCTCACCACTTATCTTTCTGCCGCTCCATACGATCTGCCCGACACATTGACGCTCGATGTCCGCATGACGGAATCGCAGGATGCCCGGCTGGACCAGGAACACCTGCCGTCCGGAAGGCTGACGCTCGGGGTAACCGACTTTGTTATTCAGCCAGACCAAACGGTCACTGACGAAACAAGCGATCACTACCGCTACAAGTTTAAAGCCATCCACAAGACGGCCGCCGGCGAAATCACCGCGACGCTGCAGCTGCAATCCATGGAACCGCGCGTCCTGCCTTCCTTCTCTTCGACCCCGGCAATGGAGCCGAAAGACCTCCTTGCCACGATCTTCTTCGGCAAACCATACGCCGACATATCCCCTGAAGCCAGGCAGGCGACCGACGCACGAATCCCGGTCTATTTCCCGGCAACGAAAGGCGATACATTGGAGAAATAGACGCGAACAGCCAGTGAGATCCGGCAGCCCCACCTCCACGCCTGCCAGCGACTGACTTACAAAAAGAGAAAGCCAGCCACCGCTGAAAGCAGCACGACCAACCAAGGCGGGCACTTCCAAAACATCAGCAAGCCGAAGGCTGCGAGGCCGACGATGAATTCGACGGCATTGTGGATGCCGGAAGTCCAGACAGGCTGATACAGCGCGGCCAGAAGCAGCCCGACGACTGCGGCATTCGCCCCTTTCAAGCCGGACTGCGCCCATTGCTTTCTTCGGAAGGCATCCCAGAAAGGCAATGTTCCCAGCACGAGCAGCATCGACGGGAGAAAAATGGCAAGGAGACACCACACACCGCCCAGCCATCGGTTTTGTGCCGGATGCATGACCGTGCCGAGATATGCGGCAAAGGTAAAGAGCGGCCCCGGCAGCGCTTGAGCGGCGCCATAACCGGCGAGGAATTGATCGTTGCTCACCCACCCCGGAGATACGACGCGAGCCTGCAGCAGCGGAAGCATCACGTGCCCGCCACCGAAGACCAGAGCGCCCGCATGATAGAAGCTTTCGAAAGAAGCGACAGCCCGCCCCGGAAAGATCCTCTCGAGCACAGGCAATCCTGCCAAAAGGACGAAGAAGAAGATGAGACAGACCATCGCGCGACTGCGCCCCGGCATAAGCGGAAGATGCCCCGCCGGTCGCGACTCGGCGTCCTTTCGATAAAGCCACCAACCGGCAATCGATCCCAAAGCGATGGCGAGCAACGGACTTCCCGCCACAGGCCATGCCAGCACGCCAATCGCAGCGAGCAGCGCGAGCGTCGCGCGTTCCCGATCAGGACATAGCTTTGCGGCCATCGTCCACACTGCCTGGGCGACCACGGCCACGGCGGCGACCTTCAGTCCGTGCAGCCAGCCCGTTCTGGCAAAATCCCCCATCGCAGAGAGGCCATAAGCAAAGCCAATCATCGCCGCGGCAGACGGAAGCGTGAATCCAAGCCACGCCGCGATCCCTCCAGCCAAACCGCCGCGGATCAGGCCGATGGAGAAACCCACCTGGCTGCTGGCTGGGCCGGGCAGAAACTGGCTCAGCGCGACGACGTCGACGTAGGTGTCCTCCTCGATCCATTTGCGACGGACAACGAATTCCTCGTGAAAAAAGCCCAAGTGCGCGACCGGGCCGCCAAAGGACGTGAAGCCCAGGCGCAGGAAGGCTGCAAAGATCTCCAGTGGATGCGCCTTCGGGCGATTTTCGGCTTTCTCTGCGAGCGGATTCGATACGCGGGTCATGCGCCGGTGTTCGGATGGGTTGACTTTCGGTTGCAGGTTTTCGGATTAATGGCGGGCTCCGTCTTCCATCACGGATAGAACACGAAAAGTTGTCCCGGAGAACTTTGAAAAACAGAGACCGCGCGCGAGCCGGAACCGGGCAACTCACCAACAAACATTCGAATTTTCATCAAGTCATGGCTGAAGTGCCTCAATCACAGAAAACCGGGAGCCCGCTCTCCGCGCTCTCACGTGTGCTGACGTTCATCCGATTTTCGCACACGGTTTTCGCCCTCCCCTTCGCGCTGGGCTCCATGCTCGTCGCCGCAGGAGGATGGCCTTCAGCACGAATCATCGCGCTCATCATCCTGGCCATGGTCTTCGCTCGCACGGCGGCGATGGTCTTCAACCGGCTGGCCGATTGGGAAATCGACAAGCGGAACCCACGCACGGCGGGTCGCCACAAGCTGATCTCCCGCCCTGGCGCGATCGCGCTACTCATCGCTTCGTCGGCCGGTTTCGTGGCAACGACCTACTTCATCAACGCGATGTGCTTTTGGTTCTCGCCGCTAGCGCTGGTGATCCTATTTTTCTACTCGCTAACGAAGCGCTTCACTTCGCTATCGCATTTCTTCCTCGGCTTGGCGCTCGGGATCTCCTGCATCGGCGCGTGGCTCGCAGTGCGCGGCCATTTCGATTTCCCGCCATTCGTGCTGGCGACGGCAGTCATCCTTTGGGTTGCCGGCTTTGATTTGATTTACGCAACGCAGGACGTCGATTTCGACAAGTCAGCCGGGCTGCATTCGCTCGTCGTCCGACTTGGTGTGCCGCGCACACTGGCTCTGGCGCAATGGCTGCACGGCGCGATGTGGCTCCTGCTCGGAGTTTTCGGGTGGACCGCGCACCTTGGACCAATCTTCTTCGGGGCACTCGTGATCATCCTCGGAGCGCTCATCTATGAACATGCCGTCGCGCGGAAGCTCGATCTCGCGGCGATCAACGAAGCCTTCTTCAAGAGCAACGCCTTTGTCGGCGTGGTGTTCCTTGCGTCAATCATCATAGACTTGGCGCTGCGCTAATCGCCGGTGCCGGAGCGGGATGAAAAAGGAATCCGTCACGCACTGAGGAGCGATTCACTTTTACCCAAGCACATCTCCCCATGCGCCATTCCTCGCTCTTTACCACGGTCCGAACCGCCATCGCCGCGCTGCTCCTTGGTGGCGCCTTCCTTTACATTGCCAGCGCGGCGGAACTTCCACTCGATCCCAAAGGCAGTTCACTGAGATTCATCGGCGAAACCATGCTCCATAACTTCCACGGCGAAGCGAAGGAGTTTTCAGGCAATGCGGAACTCAATCCGCAACAGGAACCGCCGATCCAACAGGCGACGCTCAAATTCACCACCGCCCGGATGACGACTTTCAACGAAGGCCGGGACAAAAAGATGTACGAATGGCTGAAGGTGGAGGTGCATCCCGACGCTACGTTTCATTTGGAAAAAGTCAGGCTCACCTCCGGAGATTACAAAGCCGCAAATGCCCAGCATCCGGCCCGATTTGCCGTCTCGGGTGTCTTCACGTTCAATGGCGTGAAGCAGCCGATCAGCGGCACCGCCACCGGATGGCGCGAGAAGGACCGCGTGATCGTGACCGGCGAAACCGTGGTGGATACGCTCAAATACGGACTGCCACAGGTTCGCGAAGCGTTCCTGACCGTCGGCACCAACGTGCGCGTGATGTATCGCTTTGCATTTGTGCTGCCTGCGGACTACGCCGCTAAATAAGTTCGCGCTGCGAATCCTTTCCCTCTGCGCGTCCGGTCATAGTCGACCAGCAGAATCCTCCACCTACCAGTATCCCGGCGGTTACGACCAGCCACACCGGAATCGCGTGGAGATTCTGCGCAATCGCGATTCCCAGCGCTGATCCGAACCATCCCGCCACGGCAAAGAGAATCCCCGCCCTGCTTGCGGCTACTCGCATGTCGCCGCCGGATCTGGCCGCTGGCGCAAATGCGAGAGCCGCAGAGTAAAGCGACACCCCGGCAGCGTAGGGCCAGTGAGTGGCAATCGCGTACTGGCCGCTTGTCAGGCACATGCTCGCGGCTGCCAGCAGCGCGAACGCAATAGGTGGGATCCAGTTGAGTCCACGACGATCCAGCCAGACACCCGCAGCAGCAGCCGCAAGGAGATGAATGGCCGCGTTCTGCCACTGGAGGAGGCTGCTGGCCCAGCCGAAGCGATTCAGAGCGGGCGTATTCTGCAGGATGAAGAAACCGCCTGAATCGAGGCACACCAGAGCGAAGAACGCTGCAACGAGAGCGTAGAAGGCCGAATCCAGCATCTTCGAACCGGAATCGGTTTGCGTGTCCTGTTCCCCTTCGCGCTTTGCGATCGCCGGAAGAACCAACAAACCCAGCGCACAACAGGCGATAGCCACGTCCGTCTGTCTGTGCGGATTGGCAGCGAACACTGATGGAATATTGCAGAACGCGTAGGCAAGTCCCGTTCCGACGCCAGCCTTGAGCCCAAACCGGCGAAAGCCCGCAAGGAATGGAAAGCTTGCGGCAAGCGTCACCGTGAGCAGACCGACGCTTGCGCCAATGAATGCCGCGACTACACATTTTGCGAGGATTCCCTCCATGATCAAGGAGAGCCCTGCAGCCGCGGCGCAGCCGATCAGGCCAGCCTGAAGCATCCGCTGCGCATTCTGAAGCGAGCAATGGCGCGCCGCTGCAATGCTCGCGAAGATCCCGCCGAACCCCATGAAGGTCATCACGACGCGCACCTGCAGAATCGAAGCCCCGCCCTGCTGGATCAGGTGAAGAAACCCGAACTGCGCGAAGATCAGAAAGTAGCTGTAAGCGGCTGCGATCACAAGGGTTCCGGCTGCCGCTCGGAGAAAACCATTCACACGAATCGCCGTCGTCACCTTGCCTCCTCAAGTGGCATCGCGTGGCCATTTTGAATGCGGAGCGCGCGGTGGCATCGCTCCATGAAACGCCGCTCGTGCGTGGCCAGCACTACGGTCGCCTGCTCCTGTTCCACCAGCCGGCAGAGCAGATCAAACACCGCCGCCCCCGTCTCTTCATCCAGCGAACCGGTGGGCTCATCCGCAAAGATAACTTTGGGTCTGTTCATCAGTGCGCGGCAGATCGCCGTACGCTGGCGTTCACCTCCCGAAAGATCCTGGATGCGGTGCCGCAAGCGATGCGAGAGGCCAACATCGGCCGCCAGCTGCTGCATCCGCTCTCGGGTCGCATCGCGCGGCTGTCCGGCAGCCATCGCGGGAATGCAGAGGTTTTCCTCGACGGTCAGATCGGGAATGAGGTTGTGCAGTTGAAACACGAAGCCCACGTGATGGCGCCGAAGTTCCAACCTTGCCGCTTCCCTCGATGGATCGTGACCGAGAATCGAAATCCGTCCGCGATCCGGAAGATCGAGGCCGCTGATCAAATGCAGCAGCGTGCTCTTTCCCGAACCCGACGCCCCCCAAAGCGCGACCATCTCGCCACGGCGGACCTTGAGATCAATACCACGAATGACCGGAATGCGTCCGGCATCGAAGCTCTTCCAGAGATCATGTGCCTCGATGACCAGGCCAGAGGCTGAATCAGCTGAGTTACTCATTCAAAACGCAATGCCTCCGCAGGCTGAATCTTCGATGCAAACCATGCGGGATAGAGCGCACCCGCGACCGCAGTAATCAGAGCAATGAGCGCAATGGCACCTAGAAAATCCGTCCGGATCACCGCCTGGACATAGCCCTGCAACTGCGGCGCGGCGTTCATTCCTTCCAGCGCGGCAATTCCGATGGCGAAACCAGCAATCACACCCAGTGCCGCAAGCGTGACGGCTTCACCGAAGACAAGGAGCACCACCTGCCCTTTGGAAAAGCCGCAGACGCGCAGCACCGCGATCTCGCGCACACGGGAGAAAACCGACATGAGCATCGTGTTGGCCACTCCCATGCCACCGAGCAGAAATGAACAAACGCCAACCGCCCAACCTGTGACCTTGAGAATGCGAAACTGCGAATAGCTTTGATTGAACTCCTTGTCCTCGAGGGCGACGAGATTTGGAAACCTGCGAGCCACCTCCGCTTTAAAGGCAGCGTTTCCATTCGTGTCCTTCAATTTCACCGTGGCCAGTGAAGCAATGTCTTCGCGATGGAAATACTCCTGGGCGAGCTCCAGCGGCATGAAAACGCCGCCATCCTCAAAACCATTCTTCGTCTGGAAGACGCCGCCGACTTCAAATTCGCTCTTCCCGATTTGCACGCGCTGTCCGGCCGAGGCATTCATGAATTCGGCGGCACGTGCCCCTAGAAAGACGCGTTTTGGTTCCTTGGAAAACTCGGCAGGATTGCCGCTCAGCCATTTCGCGCGGGTGAGGTGCGGGTCATTTGCCTCCACGCCAAAGCACGTAATGATCGGGTGATCCGATGACTGGACAATCCCAACAAGCATCGGCGCAACCGATTCGACATTGGGAAGCGTGCGCAATTCGCGGAGCTGGTCGAGCGGCACGCTGCTGAAAAAGAGATCGGAAACGTTCCGCTCGAAGACGACGAGGTTACTCTCCGTGGCGAGGATGTTTTGAAACATCCCGATCGCGCCAAACACAACGGATATGATCGTCAGCATCGCCGCGACGCCGAAGCTGATTCCGGCCACGCTGATCAAGGCGCGGATCCGGTGGCGGCGAATGTTGACGAAGATCAGTTTTCCGAGGCCAGTCATCGCAGCTTCTCCTAACCGTCATCCAAAAAGATCCCCGTCCCGTCGCGGTTCGGGCATCCCAATCTTCCGATAGGCCGGCGGCAGCGCGACACGGCCCTGAGGCGTGCGCTTCAGGTAACCCTGCATGATCAGATAAGGCTCATGCACTTCCTCCAGCGTGCCGGCGTCTTCGCCAATGGCAACAGCCAGCGAATTGATCCCCACAGGGCCGCCGCCGAATTTCCCGATCAGCGCCTCGATGATTCGCTTGTCCCATTCATCGAAACCGTCGCGATCGATTTCCAGCATCGCGAGCGCACGATCTGCGACATCGCGGTCGATCTTGCTGCCGGCATGAACCTGCGCGTAATCGCGCACCCAGCGCAGGAGGTTATTCGCCACGCGTGGCGTACCACGGGAGCGAGCCGCGATCTCGAGCGCGCCGGCATCGTCGATCTCAATCCCGATCAAGCCTGAGCTACGCTTGATGATTCTCTGCAATTCCTCGGCAACGTAATAGTCGAGCCGGCAATTCATCCCAAAGCGCGAGCGCAACGGCGCGGAGATCATGCCGGAACGCGTGGTTGCCCCCACGAGCGTGAATTTCGGCAGGTTCAGCCGCAAGCTGCGGGCATTCGGCCCCTGGTCAATGATGATATCGAGCCGGAAGTCCTCCATCGCCGGGTAGAGATACTCCTCGATTGCCGGGCTGAGCCGATGGATTTCATCGATGAAAAGGACGTCGCCCCGTTCCAACCCGGTGAGCAGACCCGCGAGATCCCCCGCCTTTTCAATCGTCGGACCGCTCGTATTCTTGATGTTCACCCCCATGGCGTTCGCCACGATGTGCGCGAGCGTCGTTTTGCCCAGGCCGGGCGGACCGCTGAGCAGGATATGATCGAGCACGTCGCCACGCTGCTGCGCGGCCTGCACAATCAGTTCGAGACGCTGGCAGACCTTGTCCTGCCCGGCGAATTCGCTGAACATCGGCGGCCGCAGCGAAACGTCGAACGGCGTGTCGGGAACATCGGATTGGCTTTCTATAGGGCTCTTTGCCACGCTGGATATGAAAGATGGCATAAAGGCCGTTGCCAATGGCGGAGTTTGCATTCCGAGCGGAAACGGGAGGCCGCGATTTTCCAACCGTGTCTTTTCACAATTCCCGGCGCGGCTACACTGGGAACCTTCCATGAGCACTTCGATGAATTGGGAACAACTTCTCTGCGCCGATCGCTTCGGCTCCAATCGCCAGGCAATCCCCGACCCGGCGCGTTCCCACTTCCAGATCGATTCCGACCGGATTATCTTCTGCTCGGCCTTCCGGCGACTGCAGGACAAGACACAGGTCTTCCCTCTCGCCGATAATGACTATGTCCGGACACGGCTCACGCATTCTTTGGAAGTAGCGAGCGTTGCGCGCTCCCTCGGCGCACGAATCGGCGCTGAGATCTGTCGGCGCTATGGCCTGGGCGAGCGCTTCCACGCGTCGGATTTTGGCGCGATCGTGTCGGCGGCAGCACTGGCGCACGATCTTGGCAATCCACCCTTCGGCCATTCTGGTGAAGATGCCATCCGGCATTGGTTCAAAACCTCCCCGGCGGTGCAAAAAATCCGGGACGAAGAACTCAGCGAAGCCGAACGCATGGATTTCGCGCGTTTTGAAGGCAATGCCCAGGGATTCCGGCTCATCACCCGCCTTCAGATGCCCGACAATCCCGGGTTGCAACTCACCTGCGCCACGCTTGGCGCCTTCACGAAATATCCGCGCGAATCGGTGCTTTCAGGCGGTGGTGAGCACGTCGGCGCAAGCACGAAAAAATTCGGTTTTTTCCAAAGCGAATCCGGTTTTTTCGAGGAAATCGCTAGTCGCACGGGACTGATCTCCCGCAGCGGTATCACGCGCTGCTGGGCGCGGCATCCGCTGGTCTTCCTCGTCGAGGCGGCAGACGACATCTGTTACCGGCTCGTGGATTTCGAGGATGGCTTCCGCCTCAAGCACCTCGATTTTGCCGAGGTTCGCGACAGCTTTCTCGCAGTCATCGCAGATTCTGCGGATCTGGAACGCAGCAAACGGCTTCGCGATCCCAAGGAACAGATCGCGTTCCTTCGCGCTCGCGCCATTGGCGCTGCGGTGGAGCAGACGGCGACGCTCTTCCTTGAAAAAGAGCCGGACATGCTGAGCGGTCACTGGGATCAACCGCTTCTGGATCACATTCCATCCGGCCCGGCGTTGGATAAGATCCGGTCGCGGTCAATCGAGACCATCTATGCCACGCCGCGCGGAGTGGAAATCGAAGCCGCAGGTTATGAGGTGCTCGGCGGTTTGCTCGACGTCTTTTTCGGAGCGGCGGACGATTTCGCCCGGCACGGAAAAGCCGCGTCCGCGCGCTCACGAAAGCTTCTCGAGCTAGTCCCAACACAATTCCTCGGCAACGATCGCCAGCCAGCTGCAGAACCCGCGGAACGCCTCCGGCGGATGATCGACTTCGTCTCCGGCATGACGGATTCCTACGCCGTATCGCTGTACAAAAAGGTCCGGGGCATTTCGTTGCCGGGACAATAATCGGGAATTACTCCGCACGAATTTGAACCAAGACTTACCAACATGAGGCACGGAACCTGCATCGCCAAAGAATTGTCCTACCCATTTATGAAAAAGACCTTTCTCGCCCTTGGCAGTGCAGCGCTGCTCACCTCTTGCGCCGGTGTCTATGTCTCGGATACTCAGACGGCCGCAGTGGTGACGGATCGCCCGCATACCATTTATATCGAGCCGTTCTCCATCGCGGGCGCGGAATATGTCGGCCATCATCCCGGCGGTCCCGGAGAGCGCCCGATCCGCGAATCGCTTGCTCCTGCCGCTTTCTCCGAAGATCTGAAGGAGGAGCTGGAAAAGCTCGCTCCGGCCCGTGTGTTGCGGTCGGATGAAGTGGCCGTGCATGGCTGGCTGGTACAGGGCTCGATCGAGAAAGTCGATGCAGGCAATCCTACCGTCCGCCATTTTGCGCCGCTCTTCCTCGTCCCGCCGGCTGGCCGTTCCAAGATCAAGATTCATGTTCGCGTGCTGGACCTCGACCGTGTGGGCATCGCTGCCAGCGACAAGGACGTCGATGTTCATTCTGCACGTGGCCACGTCATTTATGAATTCGACGTCGCAGGCGGCAGCCGCTGGAGCAGCCGTTTCGGTAACATGGACCATCCGGCTCCGGGTGGCGGATATGCCGACTGGTTCGACTATCGCAATGCTGCCGAGCGCATTCGCACGGCTCTGGAAGTCGACTCGCACAAGTACGGCGATCGCACATCTCCGACGATCCGCGAGTAAAGCCGATTTGTTGGTGGTTCAAAAGGAGGGCGGGACTTCAGCCGGGCAGTGCGAATCATAATTCGCCGCCCGGCGGAAGCCCGCCCTCCTTCCTTTTTGTGGAGTGAACTGGAGCTTCGAGAGAAAGGGTAAGCACAGTTAGGGCGTGAGAATTGGAGACGCGGCTCCATACGAACTGGAGCGGCCATTCTTCCCATATCTTTTGTCGTGCCGCCCTGAGAAACAGGGAGGAAACGTCAATCCGTTCACCACGCTTGACCTGGACGAGAACGGCGTCTCCAATCGGAGAAAGATTTTTATCTCATGCCGCACCTAGCTTCCACCTCACGGCTTTTCTGCAGGGTGGCTTTGACAGTAATCGCGGCAGTAACTGCCCGAGCGACGGATGTGCTCAGCTATCACAATGACCAGCAGAGTACGGGTCAGAATCTCGCTGAGGTGCATCTTACTCCCAGCAGCATCACGACCGGGGCATTTGGAAAACTGTACGCGACGCCGGTGGATGGACAAGTCTATGCACAGCCGCTCTACAAAGCCGGCGTCAATATTACCGCAAGCGGCAACGCCGGAACGTATGATACAGTCTTCGTGGCGACAGAGCACGACAGCCTTTACGCCATTGATGCCCGCACAGGGATGATCCTCTGGCACACGGTGCTGGCATCCAATGGCATCCCAGGCGCAACGAATATTTCGAGCATCCCTTGGCACTGGATCAATTCGGACGATCTCTCGCCCGAAATCGGAGTGACAGGCACGCCTGTAATCGATCCCGCGACGAATGCGCTCTATGTAGATGCCAAGACGATGCAATCCACGGCTGACACCGGGACGCTTCATTTCGTCCACACGCTATTTAAAATCGATATCCGCAACGGTGCTATTCTGGCCCACAACATCTTCGCGGATACCGCCGTCAATCTCAATACCTTCGCTGCGACCTTTCGTACGAATTCTGACCCAACTGCAGCGCAGGATCCTTTTATTCTTGGAACTGGCGACGGTGCCATGGCAATCGGCGGCCAGAGCCGCATTTACTTCAATGCCTGGCGCCAGGCGCAGCGTCCCGGGCTTCTCCTCTTGAATGGCATCGTGTATATCGCCTCAGCTTCGCATGGGGATATGAACCCGTATCACGGCTGGATTCTTGGTTTTAATGCAAGTGATCTCTCACTTAACGCGGCCTTCAATGACACGCCAAACGGCAGCCAGGGTGGCTTCTGGCAGGCTGGCGGCATTCCTGCCGTCGATTCCGACGGGTATATTTATATCGAAAGCGGCAACGGCACTTTCGATGGCTACGCGGATGAAAATGGAGTCTTGCACGGACTTGATACCAATACCTTTCCTGTAAATAGCGACTACGGCGACTGCTTCCTCAAACTGGCAGTGGATCCTGCCACCACTGTCACAAATCAGAATCCCAACGGCTGGGGTCTAAAGGTCGTGGATTACTTCTCACCTAAAGATACCCAAAGCCTTGATGCCCGCGATGCCGACCTTGGCTCTGGAGGCCTTGTGATCCTGCCAACCAGCGCAGGTACCGTCTCCACGCCCAGACTGCTCATGGGCGCTGGAAAGGAAGGCACGGTCTATCTCATTAACCGTGATAATATGGGTAAATTCGATCCGAATACGGACCATGTCCTGCAAGAGCAGGGCAATGCCATTGGCGGATCGTTCAGCACACCGGCGTACTTCAACGGCACCATCTACTGGGGCGGCATGGGTGACCGTGGCAAAACCTTTTCCATTGCATCCGCTGTCTTTTCGCCCACGCCCGTGAGCCAGACACCGGATGGCTTTAACTTTCCCGGCGCAACGCCAAGCATTTCGGCAAACGGGGTGAATAACGGGATCGCTTGGATGATTGACCTCAGCACCAGCCAGCTCCGCGCTTATGATGCGACGGATCTGTCCAATGAACTGTGGACCAGCGCCAGCGCAGGCAATCAACTCGGGACAGCCGTGAAATTCATAGTTCCCACTGTGGCGGACGGGCGCGTCTTTGTCGGCACTACCAACACACTAGTCTGTTACAGCTCGCCCTTCTGGTCATCGGGACCTCCGGCTGCGCCGGCCAATCTCACCGCCGTCGCCGTCTCCGGCGCCGACGTGCTGCTCAGCTGGAAGGATCACGCAAAAAATGCAGACGGTTATAAGATCGAGCAAGCAACGGATGGCATCAACTTCACGGAAGTGCTGACAGCCGGCTCCATGGCAACCTCAGCCTCAGTAACAGGCCTCGATTCATCGACAATCTACCAGTTTCGCGTTCGCGCATTCAACGCCTACCAGACGCAGAGTTTCTCAGCTTACACGAATGTCGCAAGCACCGTGACGGCTCCCCAGCCTCCCAGCCTCAACTTCCTGTCAGGATTCGGCAACGCGGCGCAAACGCTGACCTTCGTCAGCAATAACAACAATGCGATCATCGCTCCGAATAATGCCACCCGGATTACCGACGGCGGCCAGAACGAGGCCGGTGCGGTCTGGTCAAAGGCCAAGCAGAACATTGCCCGATTCACCTGCGAATTCACATTTCAGATTACGAACACCTCCGGCAACTCACCCGCGAATGGATTCACTTTCTGCATCCAAAACGCCGGCAAGACGGCACTCGGACCGCTCGGCCGGGATCTGGGCTACGGTGGGCTCAAACACAGCGTGGCGCTGAAGTTCGACTTCTACAATGGCAGCAATGGCGGGAGCACGACTGGCCTTTACGTGAATGGCTTGCGCCCGCTGGCAGGACCGCGGGCACTGGACATGACCGGCGCCGGCATCAATCTCCAAAGCGGCGATACCTTCTCAGTCTCCCTGGTGTATGACAACGGTGTCCTGTCGGAGACGGTCACCGATCTCCAGACAAACGCTATCTATACCAATAGCTATACCATCAATCTGCCGGCGGTAATCGGGAGCAGCACAGCCTATGTTGGATTCACCGGCGGCACCGGATCACTTACCTCGACCCAGGATATCCTGACTTGGAGTTACGCACCGATCCCAGCCCATCCGCCGACGGCTCCCGCGCATCTTGTGGCGGCTCCTGCTTCCGCCACGCAAGTGAACCTGACTTGGAAAGACACTTCATCGACTGAGGCGGCCTTCATCGTTGAGCGACGCATTGGCACTCTGGGTGCCTTTACTCAAATCGGGTTCACCGGACCAGGCACGACGACCTACATGGACACGGCGCTCACCACTGGAACAACGTACTATTACCGAATCCGTGCCACCAATGCCGCGGGACAATCGGCCCCCACGGCGGCCGTCAAAGCAACTCCCCCGGCCATTCCCACCGCTCCCACAAATGCGAGGGTCGCCTCATCGCAACGCAACCGCGTCACGCTCACCTGGACGGACAATGCAAGTGATGAAGCGATGTACATGATCTTCCGGACCACCGCGAATAACTTCACGCAAATCGCGAAGCTTCCTCCGAACAGCAAGTCCTTCACCGATACCAAGGTGCAGCCGAACACGACGTATATCTATCACGTCGAATGCTCGAATGTAGCTGGGTTTTCGAACTACTCAGAAACCGGGACCACCACCCCGCAATAAAAAAGAACCGCAAGGAGCGATGTCGTCCTTGCGGTTCGTTAGAATTGGAGGTTCGGAGGCTGGCGGCCTCGCCTGTCTGACAGCGCAGACTAGGCGGCCGGCCCCTTCGACACCATCACCGTCGCAGGACGGATCAGGCGGTCGCGGAGCTTGAAGCCCTTGCGCAGCTGCCGCACGATCACGCCCTCGGGCACAGTGTCACTGGCTTCCTGTGCGACGGCCTCGTGCAGATTCGGATCGAAATGCTGGCCTTCGGCATTGATCGGCTCCACCCCATGCTGGGTGAGAAAGTCGTTCAACTGCCGGGCCACCATGTCCATCCCCATCAGAATGGCTTCGGAGCCGGGAGTGGCGCGGGCAGCATTCAAGCCGAGTTCGAAATTATCCAGAATCGGGATCAGCTTCTCGAGAAGGCCGAGATTCGCGTACTTGATCGCGTCGTCCTTCTCGCGGGCTGCGCGCTTGCGGAAATTTTCGAAGTCGGCCTGGCTGCGTAGCGCCAGGTCACGGAAACGGTCGAGATCTCCTTGTAGCTGGGTCAAAAGTTCCTCCTGATTCTGTGATTCGGCGGGAGTCGGCTCGGTCTTCGGAGAAGATTCGGCGGAATCGCCGGGCTGAAAGTCGGTGGTTGGATTGCTCATTTTTTACGGATCACGATCATGGTGATGTCATCATGCTGCGCCTGGTTGCCCACAAATTTGCGCAGGTCATCGGTCAGGCGCGTGATAATGCCGGCCGCTCCATCGGAAGCGCTGGAGAGAATGGACCGGGTCAGGTTTTCCATTCCAAACTCCTCGCCTTCGACGTCGAGCGCTTCGGTCACGCCATCGGTATATAGAATGAGGCAATCGTCGGGCTCCAGGTGCAAGGAAAAATCGGCGGTCACCCGGTTAAATACGCCGCCGCTGTCGATCCCGAGCGCCATTCCGGGGGGATTAATCCGCGTGACCGACTTTTCCCGCGCGGAATACAGCAGCGGAGCATCGTGGCCGGCACGGCAGAGCGTCACGGTCGCGGAATTCCGGTCGAGGATCGCGTACGCCATCGAAATGAACATGTCCTCTTTGATGTCCGGGAAAAGCTGTTCATTGACCCGTCGCAGAACCGCCGCCGGAGAGTGCTGCGCACCCGCTTCACTACGAAGAACGCTCCGGCACATGGCCATGATGAGCGAGGCAGGCACACCCTTTCCCGAGACATCAGCGATGGCCACGCCGCAATGCTCGGCATCGACCGAGATGTAATCGTAGTAATCACCGCTCACCTGGCGGGCAGGAATATTGATCCCGCTGATCTGGAAGCCTTCGATGTCCGGCGAGCTGGAAGGGAGTAGGATCCGCTGAATCTCATGCGCAACTTGAAGATCCTGGTCGAGTCGCTTCTTTTCCGCTGCATCGGAGAAGATGATCGCCGTGCTCAGAGCAAAGGCCGACTGCTCGGCGATTGCTTTGAAAATCTGAAACTCGCTCGTCAGGAATGGATCCGTCTCGGGTCCGCGGGCCACGAGCAGCACGCCGAGTTCGTGTTCGCCGTAATTCAACGGCGCGAGCATCGCACTGGTCGTCTGGCGGCAACTCTGTCGCGCGTAGGCCAGGCGCGGCTCTTCCCCTCGCAAAAGCAATGGCACACGCAATGTCCATGCATCGCCGATGACACCGTCATTCATCTTGATGGCGTGATGCCGCAGAAACTTGTGCAGGACTCCGGTTCCTTTCCCCGCCTGTGCGGCGATCTCCGGTGGAACCTCGAAGAATGGAGGGCATCCCCGCGAAACGAAAGCCGGGCGAAGCTCTTCAGTAGCGCTATTTGCCAAATAGAGCGCCCCGCCGTGGGCATTCAGAATTCGGAGGGCTCCCTCGACGATCAGTACATGCAGATCGGACGGACGGGAACTATCAGAAAGCGCTGTGCCCAAGCCGTGGAGAAAATCGAAGACGCGAGTCTCTTCGAGCTGAATCCGTTCGCGGGCCTTGTCCAGCTGCTCGATGCGCCGCTGCTGTCGGCGGTAAACCACACCTGACGTCACCGTGACAGCAACGAGCAACGCAGATAGGACGGCCTCCACCATGCGGGCTTAGCGCGCCAGGTGCAGGTCCTGTTTCAGATACTCGAGCACATCCTTGAACTTTGCGAGGTTCTCTGGATTCGCCTCGACGCAGTTTTCGTGAGCTTCGAGCATCGTCTGCGCCTGCGCGACTTTATCCACCGCACTGCTTTCAAGAGGCTGCTGGACAGCAGCAGCTGGAACCGAATTGATCTTCTCCTCAATGGTGAAGAGCTGGTCCAGGCCAAGGTTCGCAAGGAGATTGCGGTTGCGCTCGTTGAGATTGACCACTTTGAGCTGCCCCTGCCCGATCTCTCGAAGGCGCAGGGCCACGCCGGCCAAGGTTCCCATGAAGGTGGAATCCATCACCGGACAGTTGTTGAGGTCGACCACAAATTCGCGGTGGCCGCGGTTGATCATCTCCTTGGTGAACTCTTTCAAGCCCGTGCTGTTCAGGAAAGATCCTTTTCCTTCCACGCGGACCCAAACGGTCTTGGCGGCAGTCCCAACGAGGATGGATGGCGTTGTGTTCACGGAAGACATGGGTTCCCGCCTGGCTTCGGCGGTTTGGATTGGACGACTCTTCTCATCGCAATATTCGCACCCGCTGGCAGAAAACCTCGCGGGCACCATGAATGAGTTAATTTAGTCCCAGAGGAAGGATTGATTCAAGGCTACGATTTTTCCGTTCTCGATGATGAGCGCTCGCCAGGCGATGACACGGCCTTGATCATTGTAGTCGTCGCCCTTCACGTCAAAGTTCGTTTCAACGGAACCCTTAACGTTGTTATACTTGCGCTCTTGAGCCTGAATATAGGAACCGAGGTTCTGCTGGCGATACTCGAGACGAACGGTGAAGTTCGACTGCCGCTTCGTACGCCAGAAAAAGTGAAAGTACATCCCCTGCCGCTGGAGACGGTCGTAGGCGGTGATCGCGCCGTAATTGATCCGCTGGCGTTCGAAGTTCACCATCTCGTTGATCGAGGGTTTGGCCAGCTTCGGATCGTTCGTGAAAATGCTCGTCTTCCGGAACTGTACGGAATCGTCCAGAGCGAGCGGCAGCGCATCCGCCTTGGTGAGGAACTCAACAGGAGGCGCCGGTGGCGCGCAAACGCCCGTCGCGGCAAGTCCGAGCGCCAGCAACTGGGGAATGATGCGTTTCATGAAAGGACCGGCAACTTAAGCGCTCCCGTTTTGTACTGTCAATCCATCAACCCACACCAATTTCGGGCAACGTGTGTCATCAACCGGCATTTCTGCCGTGCCCCTGCGTCATAATACCCGTGCTTGAACACGACGCTTGGCCATTGAAAAACCAGCCGACCGCGGCGAACTTCCCCTCTCCTGCCGTGCCTGCTTTTCCCCGGAATCTTTTGATCACGCCAAGTCTCCACGATCGCCAGGCATGCGGCGCCTGAGACCATGATCGACGTGCAATATCAACGCGGCGTGCATCTTCCCGATCTCGGACTCTGGCTCGATCCCCAGGGCCGCAAGCCTTTCGCCTTCGTTTCGCATGCGCATAGCGATCACATCGGGCGTCACCCGAGCGTCATTCTGAGCCACGGCACGGCTCGCCTCATGCAGGCCCGCATCCCGGGAAAACGGCAGGAATTCGTCCTGCCATTTGGCGAAACCAGTGTCTTTGAGCGCTTCCAAGCCACGCTGTTGCCGGCGGGCCATATTTTCGGTTCTGCCCAGATTCATTTGGAAACCGACCACGGTTCGCTCCTGTACACCGGGGATTTCAAGCTGCGCCCAAGCCTTTCCGCAGAGCAGACCGAATGGCGGCACGCCGAGACGCTGATCATGGAAACGACCTTCGGGCTGCCCCGATATCAGATGCCCCCGACTGAGGAAGTACTCGCGCAAATCGCAGCGTTCTGTTTCGAAGCGCTGAATGATGGGGTCGTTCCCGTGCTGCTGGGCTATTCGCTAGGGAAAGCACAGGAGATCATCTGCGCCCTGCTCCGGAATGGGCTCACGCCGATGCTTCACGAGTCGGTCCATCGAATGACCCGGCTCTATGAGGCGATGAATCCGGATTTTCCGACCGGATACGAGCGATTCGCGGCGACGGAGATCGAAGGAAAAGTCCTCATCGTTCCGCCCAATGCCATTGGTTGTTCACAGCTCAGACGGGTCACGAACCGTCGCACGGCAATTCTCACCGGCTGGGCGCTGGATCCCGGAGCAAAATACCGCTTCCGGTGCGATGCGGCCTTTCCACTGACCGACCACGCCGATTACCCGGACTTGCTTCGGTATGTTGAACTGGTGCAGCCAAAGCGCGTTCTGACGTTGCACGGATTCGCTGCCGCACTGGCCGCCGACCTGCGGAGGCGCGGAGTCGAGGCGTGGGCTCTTACCGAGCAGAATCAGCTGGAACTGATGCTGTAAGAGGGCAGCGAAGCCCGCTTACTTCTCCAAATTGAGTACCGCGTAAGTCCGCTTTCCGCGCCGCTCGATATTGAGCAGGACACCGCGGTGATCAGCCTTGTCCGCTGCGGAATGCAGCGCTGCCATGCAGCCCGCCGCATCCGACACCTGCTTGCTCTCCACGTCTGTAATGACGTCGTCGGGCTGAAGTTCGGCCAATGATGCCGCACTGTCGGGCAAGACTTCCACGATTTGCGCACCGGTCTTCACGTCCTTTAACCGCATTCCGTAGCCCTCGTCCTTGGGCTCCGGAACGACCGGCTTGTGCACTGTGGCAGCAGCGATTCGGGAAAAATCGCTCGGAAGTTCGCCGGTAAAAACAGGAATTCGGAGCATCTGCCCCGACCGCCAGACGGTGAGCAGCACGGATTGCCCGACCCGCTTTTTCAGCACTTCCTTCTGGAGATCATGCGCGGTTTCCACGCGTGCGCCGTCGACTTCCGTGATGATATCGGCAGGCCGCAGATCGCTTTTAATCGCCGGTGCATTGGCCTCGATCGTATCAACGACAACGCCGCGATCCACACCGATCGCATGTTCTCGCAGGAGCGGATTTTCGCCGAGTGACTCGATACGGACCCCCAGCCACGGACGCACCACTTTCCCGGTGGTGATAATGTCGGTACTGATCTGATTGAGAATGCTCGAGGGAATGGCGAAAGCCAGACCTCGGCCGATGCCATTGATCAGCGTATTCATTCCGATCACCTTTCCGTCGACGTCGAAAAGCGGTCCGCCTGAGTTGCCCGGATTGATGAAGGCGTCGGTCTGAATGTAGTCCTCGTAAAGGATCGTCGAAGAAGTGGGCCCAAGCAGATTGGTCCGTCCCTTGCCGCTCACCCAGCCGCAGGTAAAGGAGAAATCCTGATTGTAGGGCGTGCCGATCGCGCAGACGAGCTGTCCAATCCGCAAGGCATCGCTGTCGCCAAACTCCAGCACCGGTACGTCCTTCGCATCGATCTTCACGACGGCGATGTCCGTCTTGTCATCCGCGCCGATCACCTTCGCCTGGAAATTGCGGCCATCCTTCATGCGAACGCTCAACTTATCGGCATCGGCCACCACATGCAGGTTCGTGATGATGAATCCATCCGGGCGAATGAAAAACCCCGAGCCCTCGCTTCGGGCCGGCTGTTGAGGGAGCTTGAATGGATGGGGCGCGGTCTTCTTTCCCTCGTCCGGATCCTTCTCGTTCATGAAGAAGTCGAAGCCTTTGTCCGGACTCTCCAGATCCTCGATCTTTTTCGTGGCCTCGATGACCACCACTCCAGGCGCGACCTTCTCGTAAACTTCGACGAAGCCCTGATCGATCTGCTTGAGCAGACTAGGCATCGGCGCTGGCGGCGGCACGGTCTCGGAATCTTCGGCCAAAAGAAGCCCGGGCATGGCACACAAAAGGGAGCCGAAGACGATGGAGAGAGAGCGTGGCTTCAAGGTCGGGATTGGACAGGATGATGAGGGCGGTGTTCAAAGCTGCCTCATCTCCCGGGATTTTGCAGCAAGATTGGAGCCTGTAAACCGAATGATGGGATCCACGAATTCCACGAGCCTCACAGGAAACACGGATGAAACACCCCGTTGACTTGTTCCGGCTTTCCCCTACCCTTGGTCGCCACTCTTCATGGCCGGCATCGTCGTTAAACCCCGCTCTCGCATCTATCACGGTCACGACTGGGTTTATTCAAGCGACGTACTGAAAGCCTTCGGGAAACCGGAGGATGGCGACATCATCTCGCTCAAGGACGGCCAGGACCGTCTCCTCGGAAGCGCCATTTACAACAGCAAATCGCAGATCGTCGCCCGGCGTTTTTCGCGCCAGCGGCAGGATCTCGATCTCGATTTCTTCCAGCGCCGCATACGCCAGGCCGTCGATTACCGTGCCCGTCGCGGCTTCGACCTGCGTCTTTGCCGGCTCGTCTGGAGCGAAAGCGACGGCATTCCTGGAGTCATCGTCGATCGCTATGGCGATCATCTCGTGCTCCAGACGCTCACGCTCGCCATGGAGAATCGGAAGGCCGTCATCGTCGAGGCCCTCCGTACGATCCTGGAGCCGCGCTCCATCGTCGAACGCAACGATGCACCGATCCGCAAGGCAGAAGGCCTCGAGTTGCTGACCGGCATGTTGTACGGCGAAGATCCCGGCGCGTTCCTGATCAAGGCCTGCGATCTGGAATTCGAGATCGATCTCCTGCGCGGGCAGAAAACAGGCTTTTATCTCGACCAGATTTCCAACTATCAGGCAGTGGCCCCTCTCGCCAAAGGCAAGCGGGTGCTGGATTGCTTTGCCAATCAGGGCGCTTTCGCCCTTGCATCCGTACGAGCCGGAGCCTCGCACGTCACGGCAGTGGAAATCAGCAGCGATGCGGTGAATTCAATCCGCCGCAATGCCGCACGGAATTCGCTGTCGCTCGATTGCGTCGAAGCGAACGTCTTCGATTTCCTCAAGGAACAAGAACAGCAGAACGGACGATGGGATCTGATCATTCTCGATCCCCCCTCTTTCACCAAGACAAAGGGCAAGCTGAACGACGCCCTTCGCGGCTACAAAGAGATCCATCTCCGCGCGCTCAAGCTGCTGAATCCGGATGGCCTTCTAGCGACCTTCTGCTGCTCGCATCACGTGAGCCGCGAGATCTTCCTGCAGGTGATCAATGAAGCCACGGTGGACGCCAAGCGCACCCTGCGGCAATTGGCGATCTACACTCAAAGCCCAGATCATCCGGTGATCTCGACACTACCGGAGACCGAGTACCTGAAAGGCTTCCTTTTCGAGCTGGCTCCGGGTCGCTGACCGCTGAGTTACATCCCCCGGGCACCGTCGGGAGAAATTCGAGCCATTCACTGCTCGCGATGCCCCCCCGGGAGGGCGGCGTGATCCGATTAAAACAGCAGATTGTTTGAGCGAACTGCGCCAGCTTGCGTGCCAGCCAGATTCGTGGATCATCCATGTCAGCCGTGGCCTCTAACGAACCGACTTCCCCGATCCTGCCGCCGTTCTCGACCCGCAGCCTCTACCGCCTTCTGCTTTGGGTGCACTGGCGCAGTTTCCTGGCCTGGCTTCGCAAGACCCGGCGAGACTCGCCGCTGCTCATCGGCGTCCTCGCCGTATTGATGATCGGTTACGTCTTCGTTGGTTACACGCTCTTCAGCATCGGGCTGGACTATCTCTATCATTTCCCGCTCGTGGGCAGCCTGCTGAGCCAGAGGATCCTCTTCCTGATCTTTCTGTTCTTCTTCGTGATGCTGATCTTTTCGAACCTCGTCATCGGCTACTCGACGTTGTTTCGAAACCGGGAGACGACCTGGTTTCTCTCGCTGCCGATCTCCCACCACAGCGTCTATCGGTGGAAGTTTTTTGAAGCACTGGTGGTTTCAAGCTGGGCGCTCATTTTCCTGAGCGCTCCGATGATGCTGGCGTACGGCCGCGTGCATGACGTCAACCTCATGTTCTATCTGCAGGTGGCTCTGGTCTACGTGCCATTCGTCATCATTCCCGCCCTGCTTGGCTCATGGTGCATGGTATTTCTCGTCCGCATCCTGGCGCGACCGATCGTGCGCCGAAGCCTCATTGCCCTGTGCGTCGGAGGCGTCCTGTTCATCATCTTCGGAATCAAGCCGGTGACCGACGCCGACCTATCCCCCACGCACGAGATCCTGACCTTCGATCAAATCCTCCGTCACACCCGGGTCAGTGTGAGCCCATTCCTCCCGAGCGCGTGGCTGGCCCGATCCATCCTGGCCTGGAGCGATGGCCTCGCACGGCAGGGCGCCTTCTTCTTCCTGCTCCTGCTCAGCAATGCTCTCATGGGGCTTCTCATTGGTTTTGAGATCATCGGCCGCTGTTATTACGAGAGCTGGGTCTCGGCGATCTCCTCGCGGGCAGCCCGCTTTCAAAAGGAGGCGGAAGCCAAAAAATCACGCGAATGGCGGCGCTCTCTCATGGAGCGGATCATCGACTGCGTGCGTCCGATTTCACAGCCCGCTGCGGCACTGGTCTTGAAGGACACGCGGCTCTTCTGGCGCGATCCGGCGCAGTGGATCCAGTTCATGATCTTCTTCACGCTGCTCTGCATCTACGTGCTGAACCTTCGCAACGTGACGGTGAACTTCCAGACGCCCTTCTGGGAGACGATGATCTCGTATCTCAATCTCGCGGCCTCCGCACTCACGCTCTCGACCCTCACGACACGGTTTGTCTTTCCGCAATTCAGCCTCGAAGGCCGGAGGATATGGATCGTTGGGCTATCTCCCATGGGCCTGCAGAAAGTGCTGCTGCAAAAGTTCTGGATGAGTTGCATTGCGGCACTGTCCATCACGGTCACGCTCATGGTGGCTTCGAGCATGATGCTCAGTCTCCCGTGGATGAAGGTCCTCTTCTTTGTCGGCACGATCGCCATGATGAGCGCCTCGCTGTCCGGCCTCGCGGTTGGACTCGGTGCGCTCTACCCGAACTTCAAGGAAGAGAATCCGTCCAAGATCGTCTCGGGATTTGGCGGCACGCTCTGCCTCGTCATTTCTTTCATCTATGTTGCGCTCGCCGTCGCCCTCAGCGCGTTGCCGGATCTGCGCAAAGTTACCAAGATCAATTTCTTCATTCCCGACGGCATCGCCTTTCTCCTGATCCTGCTGCTCAGCGCCTGCGTGCTCTTTTTTCCGCTCATTACCGCATGGAAGCGCGTGAAAAGGCTGGAAATCTGAGCTGCGATCATTAGTCTGCGGGCAGCACCAAATCTGCCATGCCTCAGCCTCAGCGCTACGATCAGGAAAACTTCGAATTGCAGGAGGACGATCTCTCGAATGAACACCTGGATTCGCAGGTGCAGAAGGCACAGGATCAATTGCTAGCGCTCAAGCGCCAGCAGGAGATGATCGAGAAGCAGAAGCGGGAACTCGAGGAACTCTCCCGCCGCCAGGAGCAGCTCCATTCCGGCAAGATGGACATGGTGGAGAAATTCACCCGCGCGATGGTTGTGCTCGAACGCGAGGCTTATGACGCGCAAAAGCGAGTCGAGCTCCTGCACGGCATTCACGATACCTTTACGGCGCACTTACAGAATCTGGAAACGATCAACCCGAAGGGCTGGGAAGGTCTCGACATCAACCGCGAATTGACCAAGGCCCTGAGCGCCGTCGATGACGCGCGCGCCGAATACGGCAAGTCGCTGCCCAAGATCAGCCCGGCCACCGATACGGACGGAGCCGATCCAGTTGCGGCCAGCGTCGGCTATCAATACGACTACGGCCAGCCGGATCGGGATTTCTTCTATTGGTTGAAAGCAGGCGCAGCCTTCACACTGCCGCTTACCGTTGTTGGAATCATCCTGATCATCCTCGCTTACTCTTACCTTCCCCACTAGTTGAGCTGATGGCCCCAAAAAGGACGACGAGCAGCAATCCCCGCAAACGGGAAAAGCCAGCCGGACCGCTGGATAATGCACAACGCAAGATCGCCGAAGAAGAGGCGAAGCTGCGTGCTCAGATGCAGAAGTATCAGGACCTGATTGATCAGGCACCTAGGATCGCGGAAGAGCGCAGGCGCGTGCAACGCGAGCAGGCGGCTGCGCGCATGGCCCGGATCGAAGGCCGCTTTGGTCAGGGTTCCGCCGCATCGTTGCCCGATGTCCGGTATGAGCTCAACGCCGGAGCACCCGCCAAACAGCGCCGCTTCCGTGCCGAGCGGAATCGGGGTCGCTTCATGTTTTTTATCCTGCTGCTCATCTTCGGAGCAGCACTTGGCTTCCTTTACTGGACGGTCCAGCACGGATGAGCCGCCGCAAACTTCGCGCAGGCGTCCTCGAGGTGGAGATCGAACTGATCGACGATCGCCTTAGCGCGGTAAATCTGCCTTCGGTGATTCCGGACGGACTCGAGCCTTCGATGCTCGCCGATCTGCTCGAGCAACTGGACCAGTTTCCACTTGAATTGCCCGAGTCCGGCCCCTTCACCCGGAAAGTCTGGGAGCAGATGCGGAAGATTCCGGCCGGTTCGGCACTGACATACCGCGAATTGGCCAAAGCCGCTGGCAATCCAGGCGCCGTTCGCGCTGTCGGCCAGGCGTGCGCAAAAAACCAACTGCCGCTCGCAGTTCCATGCCATCGCGTCGTCGCGGAAGACGGCCTTGGTGGCTTCAGTCTTGGATTGGACTGGAAGCGCAAGCTTCTGGAACTGGAAATCGATTTTGTCTGAGCTCGAATTTTCCGGACGCTCACGGACCCCTCGGATTCGATGTTTAATAGACGGTTAACAACACGAGGCTTCGTCGAAATGCCTCGTTCGCAGGCCGGGCTTGCCATCCCTCCTGCGACATCTACAATCGACGCTCCCTGTTTTTCGGCTACGAATCATGAGCGCCTTATTCCTTAAACGTTTTCTCCAACGACCCATGCAGGTCGCATCGATCGTTCCCAGTTCAGGGACGCTCATCCGGAAGGTGGCGGGCAAGATGGACTTCACGCAGCCCCGGGTCATCGCTGAGTTTGGTCCGGGCGAAGGCTGCCACACCCGCGAAATCGTCCGCCGGATGCATCCGGACTCCGTCTTGCTTCTCTTCGAACTCGACGCCGAACTCGCGCAGCACTTGAAGCATCAATTCCGGGATGATCGCCGGGTGACGGTGATCAACGGCGACGCGGCGCGCCTTCCCGAGGAACTCGCGGAACGCAATCTTCCACACTGCGATTACGTCGTCTCCGGCATTCCTTTCAGCATCCTCGAGCCGACGAAAAAGAGGCAGCTCCTGCGGAATATCTTCGACAGCCTTGCCCCCGAGCATCATGCGGCGTTCATCATCTACCAGGTGACGAACGAACTCGTGCAGCACTGCCGGCATTTCCCGCGCGTCGAGAGCGAATATTGCCTGCGCAACATCCCGCCGATGTTCGTCACGAAGTATTATAAGACGGCAAATGGCCACTCGAACGGCTCGACAAACGGCCGCAAGGTGAACGGCAACGGCCGCCACTAAATCCATGAGCGCGTCCATCGCGCTGGCGGTGACTCCCGAGGAAATCGCCGCCTGCTTTGACGTCATGCGGGAACTGCGCCCGTACCTCACGCCTGAGGAATTCGCCCGGCGCGTAAAGGTCCAGATGGAAGAAGGCTACCATCTTGCGCGCCTGGAGTCCGGAGGAAAGGTCCGCGCCGTCACGGGATTCCGGATTCAGCACAATCTCGTCTGGGGCCGGTTCCTCTATGTGGACGACCTCGTCACCACCGCAGAGGACCGCTCAAAGGGACACGGCCAGGCGCTCTTTGCCTGGCTGATTGAGCGGGCCAAGTCGGAAGGCTGCGAGGAGCTGCACCTCGATTCCGGCGTCCAGCGCTTCCCCGCTCACCGCTTCTATCTCGCGGAGCGGATGGACATCGTCGCCCACCATTTTGGGATCCGGCTCCGCTAAAGCGCGGGTTAGGGCTTCCCATTTTCGCGCCAGTTCTGGAAAGTAGGGGCCGTTTCCTCTTTCCCTGATCCAAACTCTCCCAAACCATGACATCCACCCGCACTGAAAAAGATTCCATGGGTCCCATGGAAGTGCCATCCGATGCTCTTTACGGCGCCTCCACCCAACGCGCCGTCCTCAATTTCCCGGTGTCCGGATACCATTTCGGACGCGAATTCATCCGCGCCCTCGGCATGATTAAATGGGCCGCTGCTGAGGCCAACCTCGAACTGGGCCGCCTCGACGAAGAGCGCGCCACGCTGATCGCCCGCGCCGCTGAGGAAGTGATGGAAGGCAAGCACGACGCCCATTTCCCGATCGATATCTACCAGACCGGTTCGGGCACCTCGACCAACATGAACGCGAACGAGGTGATCGCGAACCTTTGCTCGCAGTTCGCAGGCAAGCCGGTCGGCTCCCGCGATCCGGTTCACCCGAACGATCACGTGAACATGGGACAGTCGAGCAACGACGTCATTCCAACCGCGATCCACATCGCCGTGGCCGAGCGCATCCGGAAGTTCCTCATGCCGGCGCTCGAAGCACTCGACGGCGCGCTGGAACGCAAGGCCCTCGAATTCTGGGAAGTCATCAAGATCGGCCGCACCCATCTCATGGACGCCACGCCGGTCCGCCTCGGCCAGGAATTCCTCGGCTACGCCAAGCAGATCGAATACGCGCGTCTGCGCGCTGGCAATGCGATCGCCGCCCTGGAAGAACTCCCGCTCGGCGGCACCGCCGTGGGCACCGGCCTGAATTGCCATCCCGACTTCGCCTCCATCGTCATGCGCCACCTCTGGCACAAGACGAGCATCGCCTTCAAGGAGGCGCGCAATCATTTCGAAGCACAGGCCGCCAAGGACGGCGTGGTGCAGGCCAGCGGTCAGCTCAAGACGATTGCCGTCAGCCTCACCAAGGTTGCCAACGACATTCGCTGGCTTGGTTCCGGCCCGCGTTGCGGCATCGGCGAAATCCTCCTGCCTGAAACGCAGCCCGGTTCGTCGATCATGCCCGGCAAGGTCAATCCCGTGATGAGCGAGGCCGTCCTGCAGGTCTGCGCCAAGGTGATCGGCAACGACGCGACCATCACCTGGGCAGCCGCAAACCTCAGTAATTTCGAACTGAACGTCGGCATGCCCGTCATCGCGCAATCCCTGCTCGAGTCCGTGCGCCTGCTGACCAACGTTGTGACCATTTTCCGCGAAAAGTGCGTGGTTGGCATCAAGGCAAACATCAGCCGCTGCGCCGAGCTCGTCGAATACTCCATGGCAATGGTGACGAGCCTCGTCCCGCTCATCGGCTACGATCGCGCCGCCGAGATCGCCAAGGAAAGCCAGAAGACGGGCCGCACGGTCCGCGAGATTTGCCGTGAATGGAATGTTCTCCCCGAAGAAGAGCTTCGTAAGGCCCTTGACCCGGCCGACATGACCAAGCCCGGCGGAGAAGGTGCCGCAGGCGGTTAGAGACCATCAATGAAACGCGACGTGGCAGACATTAATCATCTATTTGACCGAAACCGAGCTTGGGCAGAGGCCATCAAGGCCCGGGACCCCGAGTTCTTCAGCAAGCTGGCCCAACAGCAAAAGCCGCAATATCTGTGGATCGGCTGCGCGGATAGCCGCGTGCCATCCACGGAAATCGTGAATTTGATGCCGGGCGAAATCTTCGTCCATCGCAACGTCGCGAACGCGGTCATCCATACCGACCTCAACTGTCTTTCGGTGATGCAGTTTGCCGTGGAAGTGCTGCAGGTGAAACACATCCTCGTCGTGGGGCACTACGGCTGCGGCGGTGTTGCCGCCGCCCTCGCCGCACGCCGCCTCGGGCTCATAGATAACTGGCTGCGACACATTCAGGACGTGCGAATCAAACACGCCGCGCATCTGGATGGAATCGAAGACGAGGAACGACGCGTTGATCGCTTGTGCGAACTCAACGTGATCGAGCAGGTCAACAACGTCTGCCTGACCACCGTGGTGCAGGACGCTTGGGAGCGTGGCCAGGACCTCACAGTGCATGGCTGGATCTATGCGATCCGCGACGGACTGATCCGCGACGTTCACACGACGATCACCTCACAGGCCGAGGTGGTTCCGGTCTATGAACGGGCGCTGTTGCAACTGCCCTCCATTCCGGGGCAACCCGCAACTGCGGATTCGATTCGGTAACTTCGCATGACGCCCAGGATGGCCTCCTCCCGCGACGCAACAACTGACGTCATGCGGACCGGCCATCCCGGGTGCAATTCGCGAGAGGCTAGCAATTCAGACGCGCCCGCTGACTCGATGCAGCTGATTGCGGCTGCCGCGGATTCGGAGTACCTATCAACTGGAGCCGGGCCAATCCGGCCGCCAAGATCGTGCTTCTGGTGACGCCATTTATATTTCTGAATCCTGGCCACCTTCAGGATGGCGACCTGCGGCTCGTGCTCTACGAAACCGCGCCACCGATGGGCGCCCGGGCTCCGACTTACCGCTTCCACATGCGGCGAATATACAGCACGGAGCGACTCGGCCGGATCGAATTGCGCCTGGCCAACACGGACGACATTCTCCTGTATGTCGGCCACATTGGTTACAACGTGGACACCCCTCATCGCGGGCATCATTACGCGGCACGTTCATGCAAGCTCCTGACCGACCTCGCGCGGCGGCATGCATATTCCGAACTCTGGATTACCTGCGACCCCGATAACATCGCCTCTCGACGGACATGCGAACTGGCGGGCGCCGAATTTGTCTCCATCGTCGCGGTGCCGGAAGAGCACCCGTTTTACAAGGCGGGCAGTCACGCGAAATGCCGATATCGGATGGATCTGACGAAGCAGTAACTGGCAGCCCAACTGCACAGCCCTCAAATTTCGGGAATAGGAATCCATGAAACTGACGGTAAATCTAATCGCCGCGGACCTTCTGCAGGGCGATCCACAATGAGCCGACGCGCCGAACAACATCGGGTGGAGATGGCTCAATACCGCCAGATTAAAGCGTATTACGCTTCCATTCGCCGGCCAGTCCTGGAACGCGCCACCTTTTTCATTGCCCTGCTTGCCTCGATCGCAGTTTCGTTCCGGAGATTGGGGATCGTTTTCGTTGACTACCAACACGAAAGCCAGTGGCTAACATTAGCGTTTTGGATTTCCGTCATCCTATTCGCTGTATTCGACCTGCTGTTTGCAAAGACACCCCACCCTGTTCCAATTGCCTTTGGCAGCTTCAATCCCGGCCGCATCTACGAAAAGTTCGCGATGCAGGAACGAATGTGGCAGCTGCTGCTGGTCCTGATGCTCCCAGTTACTGCCCGACTGATCGCAACCCTTCATTTCTGGAACGCCGTCCGCTGACTCAAGAAAGACGCCCGGCGCGAAGCGCATTACATACACACCACACTCGCTCGCAACGTTCCCACCAAGGATCTCGATCGCTTTACTTGCCTCGGTTAGAGTCTCCAATCGTGGACGACAGACCTGAACCCGACTTCATGGAGAAGTGCGTCCGCTTTGCATGCGGCTTTATCTTCGGCGGACTAACCGGCGTCTACTGCGCGCTTCACGATCTCGATTTCGCAGCGCCCACCCTTGGATTTTGGGGAATTGCCGCAGGGGCCGCCGTAGTCTTTGGCCTCCTTGCGGTACGTTACGGCGACGATTTCTGGAAAGCAGTCCTTCGCGGATGGTGGTAAAAACTTAGAGATCAAACACGGGCGCAATCTTTTCCACGGATGCCGCCCGGCCGTCTCCACCTCCGCAGGAAACTGCGACACAGTCGCGTCTTCATTTATGACGCGGCCAGATAAGAGGAGTGCCGGGTTTCGCAAAAATCTGGCTTTGCAACGGCGTGTGGCAGCCTCTAGGTATTTTCTTCCCACATGTCCCAATCTCGCAGCGTCGCTGTTCTCGGTGCTTCGCAAGACAGGCGGAAATACGGCAACAAAGCCGTGCGCGCCTTTCTGGCGTGCGGATGGCGCGTGCATCCCGTGAGCCTCAGCGCGGACACCGTGGAAAGCCTTCCTGCCGTTCGGAGTCTCGACGAGATCGCCGGTCCGCTTGACGCCGTGACCGTGTATCTTCCGCCAACCGTTGGATTGGCCACGCTTCCGGCCATTGCCGCGAAAAAGCCAGCCACGGTCTGGTTCAATCCGGGAGCTGAGAGCCCCGAATTGAAAGCGGCAGTCGCAGTTCTTGGATTGCCAGCCGTTTACGACTGCTCAATTGTAGCAATTGGTCGCAGTCCGAAAGAATTTCCCGATGAATGACGCACCTGCCATGAATTCACGAGCCTCGCTCAACCTTCCGCTGGCCATGCCGCAGCACAACACTCTCCCAATCGCGTGAATCCCATTACCTTCTTCTGGAAATCCTCCATCGGTAAAAAGTGGCTCGTCGCTCTGACGGGCATCGTCCTCGTCGGCTACGTGCTCGGCCATCTGGCTGGCAACCTGCAGATCTTCGAGGGACCGGCCCAGATCAATAAGTACGCCAGCTTCCTGCATAGCTTGGGCGGAATTCTCTGGGTCATACGACTCTTCCTCCTCGCGTGCTTCGTGCTGCACATCGTGATGACGATCAAGCTGGCCGTCGAGAATCGAGCGGCCAAGCCCGAGCAATACATCTTCAAGAACAGCGTCCAGGCCAAGGTTGCGACCCGCACCATGACGATCTCGGGCCTCATCGTTCTTTCCTTCGTCATCTACCATCTCCTGCACCTCACGCTGCGTGCGACAGATGGCCGCTTCCGGCCGATCGCTCAAGGCGGCAAGCTGCTCGGGGAATACGACGTCTATTCGATGATCGTTCTCGGCTTCAGCCCGAGCTTCCTCGGCATCCTCTGCGGGATTTTCTATCTCCTGGGCGTCGGATTACTCTGTCTCCATCTCAGCCACGGCTTCGCGAGTCTCCTTCAGACCCTCGGCCTGAACACCAAGAAAACCCTGCGGCCTCTGATTCTCTGCGGACAGATCCTCGCCGTTCTCATCTTCCTCGGATACGCCTCCATCCCGTTGGCGGTGTGGTTTGGAATCCTTCACCTTCCTTCCTCCCTATGATCGGATCTTTCGCTTCCAATATTCCGTCAGGCCCGCTCGAGAAGAAGTGGGAGAAGCATCAGTTTGAATCGAAGCTGATCAATCCGGCCAACCGCCGCAAATACGAGATCATCGTCGTCGGTTCCGGCCTCGCCGGCGGCGCGGCGGCCTCGACGCTCGGCGAACTCGGTTACAAGGTAAAGTGCTTCTGCTATCAGGATTCGCCACGCCGGGCGCACTCGATCGCGGCCCAGGGCGGCATCAACGCAGCGAAGAATTACCAGAACGACGGCGACTCGGTTTACCGCCTCTTCTACGACACGATCAAGGGTGGTGACTTCCGCTCCCGTGAGGCAAACGTGTATCGCCTCGCCGAGGTCAGCGCGAACATCATCGACCAATGCGTCGCCCAAGGCGTGCCTTTCGCACGCGAATACGGCGGCATGCTGGACAATCGCTCCTTCGGCGGTGCGCAGGTTTCGCGTACCTTCTACGCACGCGGCCAGACCGGCCAGCAGCTCCTGCTCGGCGCATATCAGGCGCTGGAACGCCAGATCGCCGCCGGTTCGGTGGAGATGTTCCCACGCACGGAAATGCTCGATCTCGTCCTCGTCGACGGCCACGCTAAGGGCATCGTCGTGCGCGACATGGTGACCGGCAAAATCAGCTCATATGCGGCCGACTGCGTGATCGTCGCCACGGGGGGCTACGGAAACGTCTTCTATCTTTCGACCAACGCGAAGGGCTGCAACACCACAGCGACCTTCCGTTCTTACAAGAAGGGCGCGCTATTCGCGAACCCCTGCTACACCCAGATTCATCCGACCTGCATCCCGGTCAGCGGCGACTACCAGTCGAAGCTCACCCTGATGAGCGAATCGCTCCGCAATGACGGTCGCGTATGGGTGCCCAAGAAGAAGGGCGACAATCGTGCGCCTCACCAAATTCCAGAGGACGAACGCGATTATTACCTGGAGCGGAAGTATCCGAGCTTCGGGAACCTCGCTCCGCGCGACATCTCCTCGCGTGCCGCGAAACAGGCCTGCGACGACGGTCGCGGCGTCGGCCCGGGCGGACTCGGCGTTTACCTCGATTTCACCGACGCCATTAACCGGCTCGGAAAAAAGGTCATCGAAGGCCGCTACGGCAACCTCTTCGAGATGTACAACCAGATCACCGGCGAGGATGCGTACCAGTCGCCGATGCGGATTTTCCCGGCCGTGCACTACACGATGGGCGGCCTCTGGGTGGACTACAACCTCATGTCGAATGTCCCGGGCCTCTTCGTGCTCGGCGAAGCGAATTTCTCCGATCACGGCGCGAACCGCCTCGGCGCGAGCGCGCTGATGCAAGGTCTCGCGGACGGCTATTTCGTGATTCCCTATACGATCGGCAACTACCTGGCGCCGGCACTGGGCAAGCGCCCGTCGACCGATCATCCGGAATTCAAGAAAGCTGAAGACGAGGTCCGCGGACGCATCTCCAAGCTTCTCGGAATTAACGGCCGCCGTTCCGTGGATTCCTTCCACCGCGAGCTCGGCCTCCTCATGTGGGATCTCTGCGGCATGGGCCGTACCGAGAAGAGCCTGAAGCGTGCGCTCAACCGTATCCCGACTCTGCGCGAGGAATTCTGGAAAGACGTGCGCGTCACCGGAGCCAACGAAGAGTTCAATCAATCACTCGAAAAAGCCGGACGTGTCGCCGACTTCCTCGAGTTCGCCGAACTGATGTGCCTAGACGCCCTTGAGCGTGAGGAATCCTGCGGCGGACACTTCCGCGAAGAATATCAGACCCCGGACGGCGAAGCGCTGCGTAACGACGAGAAATTCGCCCACGTCGCCGCATGGGAATTTGCCGGCGAAGGCAAAAAGCCAATCCGCAACGTGGAACCGCTGGAATTCGAAAACGTCCATCTGGCCACCCGCAGCTACAAGTAAGCCGGCGGGCTCCGGCACGAACCGGGCCTTCCTCCAACAAACTTCATTCCTCCTTTCAAAACTCCATGAATCTCCACCTGAAAGTCTGGCGCCAAAAGAGCGCGCAAACCGAGGGATACCTCGCCGACTACGAAGCCAAGAACATCCCTGCGGATGCCTCGTTTCTGGAGATGCTGGATATCGTCAACGAGGAGTTGATCGCGAAGGGCGACGAGCCGATCGCCTTCGATCACGACTGCCGTGAAGGCATCTGCGGCACCTGCTCGCTGAGCATTGACGGTGTCCCACATGGCCGCAGCGCCACCACGACCTGCCAGCTCTACATGCGGCAATACAAGGACGGCGACACGATCTACATCGAGCCCTTCCGCGCGGGTCCGTTCCCGGTGATCAAGGATCTTTGCGTGGACCGCCGTTCGCTCGACCGCATCATTGCCTCGGGTGGTTTCGTCACAGCTCACGTGGGATCCGCCCAGGACGGCAATTGTCTGCCGATCGGGAAGACCAAAGCAGACAAGGCGATGGAAGCCGCAGCGTGCATCGGTTGTGGCGCCTGCGCCGCCGCCTGCCCAAATGGCAGCCTCATGCTCTTCGTCGGCGCGAAGGTCACGCAATTCACTCATCTCCCGCAAGGCCAGCCCGAGCGGACCCGCCGCGTGCTGGGAATGGTCCAGCAGATGGACAAGGAAGGCTTCGGCAATTGCTCGAACTACTACGAGTGCGAAGCCGTCTGCCCAGCGGAGATCCCCGCAACGGTGATCACGACACTGAACCGCGAGTACGCCGCAGCGTCCTCGAAGGCAACCGTCGGCGCAGAGTAGAATTGGAATTCGGGGGCTGCGGTTGAGCAGCCCGGGTGTGTCGCCATGTACAATTCGCGCCCTCAGTCAAGGCGCGCCTCGGCCCCGCTTCGAGTGAATCCGCTCCGAAGCGGGCTGGTTCTGTTTCACTGCCTGAGCGCGGTTAGCTTGTATCCACGTATATGCAGGAATCGCAGGGCCCACGGGCCGCGCTCGCAGCGTGAACTCGAACCGGCATCGTCAGCCCTGCGACGAGCCTCCAATTCGGTTGCATAATCGCCTCAGGCGGCAGCGTTGTGCTCGGCCATTCGCCCATTTGCACGGCCAGAAGTCCTGCAACCGCCAATCCGCTTCCTAAAATCCGTGCCGACGTCTGGGCACTAAAAAAACCGGTCCTGCAATCATGGACCGGTTTTAAGAGCCGGGAGCCGCACCACCCCCGTTTTGCGGCTCCCGATTTGTACGATTACTTCGCGGCGGTCGTCCCTTTTGGACTGTGGGACAGTTCAATAAAATCGCCGAGGATATTCAGTGTTTCGTTTCGGACCGGGTCGATGGCCGCAGATTTGTTGGTCGTCTCGCCATCATCCAGATCAGCGGCGTCATCAGCATCATCTGCCGCGTCCGCCTTGTCTGCCGCTTCGCCATCCTTTTTCTCGGCCTTGTCAGCCTTGTCGGTTTTCTCGACCTTCTCAGTCTTGGCGAGCGTCAACTCCGGCTTGTTCACCGTGTCGAGCGTGATGACATAGTCCTTCTGCTCGGGAGTCTTCAGCTTGGCACGTGCAGCGGTGCGCTGCTCCTTCCGTGCTTTTTCGGAATCGAGTTCCGCGCGGCGAGCTTTCTCGTTCAGAGAGATCTTGTTCTCCGCGAGACGCTGTTTCACACGATCCAGATCTTCGTTGATGTAACGGAATTCCGGATCCGCAGCCACACGCACGGAAGACCGCTTGGCGAGTTCGCTCTTGAAGAGCGGCTTCTCCCATTTGTCGAAGGGAACCGGATCGACCGTGTCGTACGGCAACGGCCCCTTGAGCGAGCTTTCGCCGATCTCCGCTTGGTCGAACAGGGACGGGAGCTTCACATCCGATTCGACACCGTGGAGCTGGGTCGAACCGCCTGCGATGCGGTAAAACTTCTGAATGGTGAGCTTGAGCGCACCGGCTTCATTGCCACCGAGGAACGGCATGAAGTGGCCGATCTCGACCATCGTCTGCACCGTGCCCTTGCCGAAGGTATTCTGGTCACCAACGATCACGGCGCGGCCGTAATCCTGAAGAGCCGCCGCAAAAATCTCGCTGGCGGAAGCGCTGAGCCGGTTTGTCAGCACGATCATCGGGCCGTCCCAGTAGATGGCAGGGTCGCGATCCTTGGAAACGTGCATCGTTCCATTGCTATCCTTGGCCTGGACGACAGGTCCCTTCTTGATGAAGAGGCCCGTAAGGTTCACGGCTTCCTCGAGCGATCCCCCACCGTTGCGGCGCAGATCCATCACAAGGCCAGTGATGCCTTCCTGCTTCAGGCGGGTCAACAGCGCCAGGACGTCCTTCGTCGTGCTCTTGGCGTTCGGGCTGTTGCTGTGTTCCATGTCAGCATAGAACGAAGGAAGAGTGATCCAGCCGAGCCGCTGCACGGAACCGTCCTGCATCGGGTGCTCGATGATA
>FTCV01002240.1_pt1 | contig 34984 bp, 29 predicted proteins | sample 1639691 | NCBI WGS metagenome assembly FTCV01 (sample SAMEA3914864, study PRJEB12502) | metagenome | biome: forest; material: soil | place: USA | collected 2012-03-12 | depth 0.3 m
ATCGTGGATATCGAGAGGGGGGCGCAAGCCCCCGCCACCGCCACACTCACGGGCGACGCGGTCACCGGTTTGACTCTCGTCAACGGAGGCTCCGGCTATACTTCCACCCCAAAAGTCACGATCACCGGCGGCGGCGGCTCAGGAGCCAAGGCGGTTGCGACCATGAGCCAGGGTATGGTGGTTTCGCTTCGTTTGATCGAGGGCGGCAAACACTACACGAGCGCGCCGGCCGTGACGATTGCGCCCCCAAAAAGCGAAACGGTGACCACGCTCTGGAGCAACGACGGGACCAGTGTGGGCGGCAGCGAACCGGCGCAGCCCGTCACTCTCCAAGTATTCAATAAATATTACGCCGCGCTCCTGGGCTACACCGGCCTGCCAAATATGGCTGCGCTCCCCCGCTCCGTTTTGGATTCGACCGTCAATGCCCGAGTGCGGGTCTGGTACGAGCATGCGGCGAACAAGCCTTACAAACAAATCGAACCTGATTCCCCTTTGCAGAATGTCCCGTATGCCGAGCAGGCCAGCTTCGCCACGCTGGCCGGCGGCGTCCCAGATGGAACGCTGAGCGGCGCCAGTTTGGCGGCTGGATCGATCACCGGAACGCAAATCGCCGGCGGTTCGATCACTTCCGCAAACATCGCCAGCGGCGCCATCACCGGCGCCCAAATTGCAAATGGCGCGGTCGGGGGCGCGCAGATTGCCGCAGGATCAATCACCGCGGATAAACTTGCCTCGGGGGTCACCTCCGGCGCTCCGTCCGGAGCATTGCTCGGTTCGTTTACTCCGAACGATTCCCAGTTGACCGGCCAAGGCTACACGATGGTGCGCACCTTTCCCGGCGGCGCCTGGACAGCTTCCAATGTTACTGGCGCCCCCAGTGCCCGCTTTGGACATACCGCGATCTGGACCGGCTCCAGCATGATCGTCTGGGGAGGCAGCGTGAGCGGCTCCTTCAGCAATCAAGGCGGCGAATACAATGCGTCTTCCACCAGCTGGAGCACCCTTCCGATCAACAATGCCCCCGCGGCGCGCAGCGGCCATACCGCGCTCTGGACCGGGTCACAAATGATTGTCTGGGGTGGCGCGACCAGCGCCAATCCCGGTGGCGACGCCTCAGGCGGAGTTTTCGACGACCTCAATCAGGCCTGGCAACCGACGTCCACCGCTTCAGCCCCGAGCGCTCGCCTCTCCCACACCGCCGTTTGGACCGGCTCGCGCATGATCATCTGGGGTGGCAACAGCCCCTCAGGAGTGCTCACCGATGGCGGCAGTTACGCTCCGCCGACGGGCCCTGCCGATAGCGGCGCCTGGACGGCGATTCCCAGCTCCAACGTGGCAGGCGTGCGGCAAAGCCATAGCGCCGTCTGGACCGGCAGCACGATGATCGTGTGGGGCGGGCTCGATGCCCAGGGCAATGTGCTCAACACGGGCGCCGCGTACAATCCTTCCAACGGCTCCTGGACCGCGCTTCCCACGCTCAATGCTCCGAGTGCCCGCTCCGGCCACACCGCCGTCTGGACGGGCTCTAAAATGATTGTCTTCGGCGGCGTGAACGCGCTGATCGGCGGGCAAACCCTCAACGACGGCGCCATCTACAATCCCGGCACGAATGTCTGGACGGCGCTTCCGTCCCTCAACGCCCCAGATGCCCGGACAAATCACAGCGCAATCTGGACGGGAACGGAAATGCTCGTCTTCAGCGGCCAGGGCGCCACGGGAAATCTGCTCAGCGCCGGAGCCCTCAATCCCACCACTGGAGTCTGGCGCACGCTGCCTGGCGCTCCCGCCGGAGCAACACAACTTGCCGGCGTTTGGAGCGGCTCGCTCTTGCTCGTCTTTGGACCGAGCGGCCTCGACACCCTCGACCCCTCTCCAGCTCTTTACCTTTACCAACACTTTTAACCGCGCACTCGTTAGCTAGGTCTCCATCTCTTTCACCTATGAAACACGGCCTTTTCATTTTACTGGCCCTGAGCCTGCGCCTGGCCGTCGGTCCATCGGCCAATGCCGCGACCACGACTGGCGTCACGACACCCACCGTTCCTTCATCGATAACACCCGCGGTCTTGGCTTCGGAAGTGGCTGGCTTCACCACTATTCACATCGCGCCGGCCCAGACGCAGCCTGAGAAAGCGCAGCTCTCACTCGATGGCGTCGGCCTCGTCAACCACATCGCCTATGAAGGCACAACCAAAAAGGCGCAAGGCAGGACCCTCTTCGACTCCGCCGCGACCTGGAGTGACAATCAATTCAATCCCACGCCGGGAACGAAGTCGCCCCCCAGCCACTATCTCGAAATCACCAGCGGCCCGGCGGCCGGCTTGATGGTAGACATTGTTGCGACCCACGCCAAGCACCAGACGCTCACCCTGGCCGCGCCGCTTCCCGCAAACATTGGCAAGAACGCCGACTATTGCGTGCGCCCTCACTGGACGCTGGCCGGGCTCTTTGGCACCACCAATGAGGCCGGCCTGCAAACGGGCGACGCAAACGATGCCGATCTCATCTCGATTTACGCTGGCAAAGCCTACGATCACTATTACTTCAGCACCGTGAGCCAGGGGACAAACTCTCAGGATAGCGCGATCGGCAGCGGTTGGCGGCGGATCGGCGGCGGGTCCGTCGACCAGGCAAATACCCCCATCTATCCCGATGACGGATTGGTCATCACCCGCATGGTCGATACCCCGCTCGACATCATGGTCGCAGGCGTCGTGAAACTCGATCGTGCGATGATTCCGATCCGGCGTGGGCTGAATGTGGTCGCCAATGTCTACCAGGCCCCGATCACGTTGGCGGCGAGCCGCCTCTACACCGGACATCCGGGAAACGGACTGCGCGCCGGAGGAAACGCCGATTCCGCAGATCAGGTTCAAATTTACAACGGAACGGGCTATGACACCTATTACTATCAGATGAGCGGCCGCAATGGCTCCGGCTGGCGCTCGGCCACAGATGCGAAGACCGACGCCGGCAACACCGCGCTCGCGGTTGGCAGCGCCTTTATCGTCCGCCGCGACGGCCCGGCTTTTAATTGGATTCCACCTGTCCCGGTTCCTTAAGCGGCAGACCTGCAAACGCTTTACCGGCGGACCGCTGCCCCATGCTTCCGAAGCAGCCGCACCGCTTCTTGATTCTGCCTTTCGAGCGCGATCTCCAGCGCCGTCCGCCCCGGTTGTCGCCAACGCGGACTATCCGTGCGCGCTTCGAGCCATGGGTGATACCGTAGCAAAAGCCTGAGGATTTCCGAAGTGCCGTCTTCGACAGCCACCATCACGGCGCTCTCGTCCCAACGGCAACGATGTTGCTTCGCGCTGTGGTCGAGAAGTAGGCGCACGGTCTCGAGATGCTTTTCCGAAATTGCAAGGGAGAGAGCCGTCTGTCCCTGGTTCTGCTTAGATGCGCCGTCGTTCTATGGCGTAATGTAGCGGCGAGTGATCGTAGTCATCTGCACCGTCGAGGCGCGCGCCCTTCGCGACCAGCAATCGAGCAGTTTCGAGATGATCACCCCAAACTGCCGCACTCAAGGGCGTAAGGCCGCCCGACTGCGCCTCCAGATTGGCTCCCTGCCCGACGAGATAGCGCGCCACTTCAGTTTTCCCGTTGCCGGCCGCACAGATGAGCGCCGTAGACGAGCCAGCCGTGGATTCGATAGACACACCGGAAGCGAGCAGGTCCTTTACTTGGGCCAGATTCCCATCACGAGCAGCAACAGTGAGTTCGGGGCAAAAGAGTTCACTGGCCCGAATCACCCTCGGCGCGAGGAGCAATTCGAAGATCAGCGCAACAACCGGCCACCGAAGGGATTTCGTCATGTCAAAAATACGCGGAAACGCCTAACGTTCTTTCAAAGGAATACAGGCGCTCTCCGAATATCCCCACGAGCCAAAAAACAAAAGGCGGCGGCATTTCTGCCGCCGCCTTATTAAACAAAACTAACCTTTAGACGCCTGCTTTATTGCTTCGTCAGCTTGATGTAATCGAACGCCATCGAATAGTTCGAGCTGCTCGCGTTTTTGCCGGTGATCGTGAACTTGAAGGTCTTGTCGCTCGTGGTCGCCGGGCTCCAGTTACCGAGATCCACTTCGGTGAAGGTGGCGGCGGTCGCGTACTCGTCCACCGTCCCACCGATGTTGCTATACCCCGTCTGCGTATCGGCGCGGGAAGCGGCAAGCTGCCAGGTCCCGCGAGTGTCGATCTTCTTGACCGCGACCTTTACGTTGTAGGTGGCGGCGGGAACGTTCGGCAGCGTATAGATGACGTAATCGCCGGTCGCATTGGAATCCAGGATGGTCCCGTTGCCACCGCCGGTGAAGCCTGCATCGCTGATGATGCGATGGGCGTCTCCCGAGGTGCCGAAGACGGTGAGATCCTCGGTCTCGTACTTCAACACAGTGCCGGCTGTGATCTGGCCGTAAACGACCAGCTTGTTCGAAAAGGTCGGGCAGTACACCTTGCCATTGGCCACGACCGGCGCGGGGTTCTTGGAGAAATTGCCTAGATCGTCGCGAGTCGCGTTCTGTTTGCTGTTCCAGAGTTCGTTTCCGAGGTTGCTCGCGTTGAAGGCATGGATGATTCCAGGCTGCACGGCGTTATTGGCGTTGCCGCTATACACGCGTGTGGTCCAGATGATGCCGTTGGACGTGCCGTTCGAGGAGGCCGACAGCTGCCAGCCGGGCATGCTGTTTAACACTCCGGTGAAGGGGGTCTGCGAGGCTGGCGTGGTCGAGGAGAAGCTGCTGCCGCCCCAGGTATAGGATTTCAGCGTGTCGCTTTCGCCGCCGACGTACACCTTGCCGTTCCAGTACACCGGGCAGCCGTGGATGTGGTTGAGGCTCTGGGCCGGATCGGTGACCATGAAGCTCTGGACGGAAGCATCCGTGGTCGCGTTGTAGCCGCCCATCGCATCGGCATTGACCACGTAGAACTTGCCGTCCTTGCCGCCGCCGACGATGCGGCGCGTGCCCGGGATCATGATGCAGCCGCCGCCGCCGAGGTCGCGGTCGGCATTATTCAGCGCCTGCTGGCTGGCCGGCGTGAAGTAGTCGACGCGACCCAGGGTGCTATTCAGCTTCACGTACGACTCGCCCAGGCAGTTCCCACCGGAATTGGCGTTGAACGTGCCGTTGCCCGTGCTGAAGAAGAGATAAGTTCCGTCTCCGACCAGGCCGCCGCCGGCCATCCACACGCCGCCCTGGCTGCCGGCCGAGTCGGTCACCGGGAAGGCGCCCACCGACGCGAGGGTCGAGGCGTTGAAGCCCAGGACCCAGCCATGATAGCCGCCGCAGTCGTTGTGCGAAGATTCGGCGAGGTAGATGTTGCCGCCCTGGAGGAGGAGGCCTGCCCGCTGGTTATTGAGCTTGTGGTCGAAGGTCACCCCGCCGGCCGTAGCCGCCATGTCCACGGGAGCGACATTGTTCGTGCCGTCGGTGAGCTTGATGTTGTGAATGTACTGATGATAGCTGCCGTCGGCAAACTTCTGCTTGAAGACGAAGTACCAGGCGTTGTTGGCGACGTCGATGGCGCCGGTGCCAATCACGCCCACATAGGTGGCGATGTCTGTACAGCAGCACTGCACGTCGCTGGCCGGCACGGGAAAGTTGTTCGTGCTGTCGTTGCGCTGCCAGAGGAGCGCGCCGTTGTTCGCGTCGAAGGCGTAGCAGATATTCTTGGCCGTGGAGATGAACACCACGTCGTGGTTCGTTCCACCGATGTTAACTCCCTGCACGACCAACGGCTGGGAGTAGATGTCGCCGTCGACCGTGCATTCGAAGAGCTTGCCGAAGGTGTTTTCGTTGACGTTCGCCGGCGTGAGCGTGGTCTCGCTGGTGTTGGCGCCGGAGCGGTTGTTGTCATTGTGCGCAGTGACGACGTTTACCGCCTGTGAGGGTACGGTTGCGGCCAGGAGGACGCCACCGAGCAGCATCGTCCGGATTTGGACTTTGGATTTCATGACTGAAGCGTGGAGGAGTTCAGCGCTTCCACTGGGTCGGCGCGAACGAGGTGACTCGAGCGCGCGTTCTCCGGGAGAAACGCCGTGAGGGTTTGAATTTCTGGACTGATTCTAGCGCCGGTTTGAGCGGCGCTTTTACCCTGCAGAATCCATGGAGCACACCGCATCCGGGGCGGGGCCGTATCCCCGGGTACTGGCGCTGGAGGTGACTCCGGCGTTCGTTTCCTGCGGGTGCATCGGGCGAGGGCAGCTCTTGAGTTCTGAAGGGACAGATCCGGCTGAGATTCGGACCTGCAAGTTGACGGTTGTAGGGAAATTCATACCCTTGGCAAGGCCTTTCCCTTCTGCACCCGTTCAACTAACCATCGATATTTTTATCGAGAGACACGTAGAGTAAGTTGACTGACTCCTGACGCGAGCCGGCCGTGATCGTTATGTCACTCTTTTTTCGGAGCAAGTTCGTAAAATCCATGAGGCGGATCTCATCCAAAATGGATTTCATCCCAACTTACTAGGCGGAAGCGAACCGGCCTTCTCGGGAGCGCTGGCATCCCGCTGGCATGCAGCCCGTTCGGCGACGAAGCGTCTCACCAAACGTCCGCTTTCACGCAGGGATCGCAGCGATCAACAAGAACACGCCACAATTGGCACACTCAATGCTCTATTAGAGCCTGTAAGCCAACGAATGAAACCTTTCTGTAGGAGGAGTCATTCGGAAAGCTGACAAACCGCAATACATAACCCGCCGACGTCACCCCCGAAGGCGAAATGCAGGATCATAGCAGCCTGCCGGACCCCAAGCCGGCAGGCTGTTTTTTTGCGCGGCCTACTCCCGGAGCGCCACTCCTCTTTACCGGAGTCCGCGCAAATATTGGCACGACGCCTGCTCTATTATTTCTGTAAGCCAACGTGCGAGGCCTTTCTGTAGGAGGAACCGTTCGGAAAGCTGACAAAACGCAATACATAGCCCGCTGACGCACCCACCCCCGGAAGCGGTTGCAGAGAGAGAGTTCATCGCAGCCTGTTGGAAGCCCAAGCTCCAACAGGCTGTCTCCTTTTTGAGAGGAATTTCTCATGCGAAGGCCCCGTGAACACACGTGCGGCGCCTGGCGACCGAAGCACATTCGCCACAGCAACTGATTTTCGCTGCAAGCCAAATACCCATGGCACGCATCGTGCTTTAATTACCCTCGTAAGCCAACGACCGAGGCCTTTCTGTAGGAGGAATCGATCGGAAAGCTCACAAACCGCAATACATAAGCCGCTGACGACAATCACCCCCGGAAGCGGTTGCAGAGAGAGAGTTCATAGCAGCCTGTCGGAACCCCAAGTCCGACAGGCTGTCTCTTTTGGAAAGTACGGCCTCATTAAGCGGACCCAACGAGACGCTCGGACCCGAGGAATATCCCTGGTCACACAAAACGAAAGCTTGCGCCACCTGGCACACATCATGCTTAATGTATTCCCGTAAGCTAACGAGCGAGGCCTTTCTGTAGAAGGTGTCGGTCGAGAAGCTCACAAACCGCAATACATAAGCCGCTGACGACAATCACCCCCGGAAGCGGTTGCAGAGAGAGAGAGTTCACAACAGCCTGTCAGAACCCCAAGTCCGGCAGGCTGTCTCGCTTTTATAGGCAATCTCTCCAAAGGAGGGGCGGTATCTTGGCCGCCAAAAAGAGGCCGGAGGCCTCTTTCCAGAAGCGAGCTGCTGTAAGCAGAAGCTCGTTTATAAACGCGCAACCCATCGCACGGCGCACAATCCATGGAACGACACTTTGCCGCCCAGGCGAGGGCATTTCTGAAAATCTACCCTTCACCGCTAAAATCTCCCCCACTTGGCGCCGCCAAAAACCTCTCACTTCTGCGCCAGAATCTCACCGCTGCGAAAAAAACTCAATCCTTCCCGGCCACCGGGAAGAGCAGCGAGTCGACATACCGCCGATTGCTCTGCCGCAGCCGTTCGACCAGAATGCGGCCGATCGCCACCAGAAACTTGAAGGCCGCCGACGGATACACTCCCGCCAGCGCCGAAAGCGACGCCTGGGTGATTTGCAGAACCAGGCAGTCCACCAGGGTCTCCACATCCGCCGAACGCGGGTTGTGATCGACGAGCGCAATTTCGCCGAAGAAGTCGCCGGGCTCCAATGTCGCGAGAATGACCTCGCGCCCTTCCTTGTGATGCACCACCCGGGCCTCCCCGCGCACCAAGAGGTACATCGAGTCGCCGTCATCGTCCTGCCGCACGATGCATTCGCCCTTCGGGACCGTCTGCGGATCCAGCAAATCCATGAACTCGTCCAGCTCCACATCCGTAAACTCATGGAATAGCTTTGCGCTGCGCAAGACGGCTCGGATTTCTGGAGTAGGGCTCATACGGAATTACGACGCGAGTTTGCCGTCACGCATTCGCACGCGTCGGGTCGCAATGCGGGCAACATCTTCGCTGTGTGTCACGACTACCAGCGTCGTTCTACGCTGAGAAGCAATCTTTTGCAGGAGTTCCATCGCTTGGTCCGCATGCGCCGAGTCGAGATTTCCCGTCGGTTCGTCGGCCAAAAGCAACCGCGGTCCGTGCACCAGCGCGCGGGCGATCGCGGTGCGCTGCATCTGGCCGCCGGAAATCTGGTGAGGGAAATGACCGCGCCGGTGCTCGAGGCCGACGAGTTCGAGCATCTCCGCGGCGCGCCGCTGGGCCACGGCATTGGATTCTCCGGCCAGGAGCAGCGGCAGCGAGACGTTTTCCTGCACGGTCATGGTCGGCAGCAGATTGAAAAACTGAAAAACCACGCCCACGTGCCGGCGGCGGTAGTCGGTCAGTTCAGCTTCGCTCGCGCGGTGCAGCGCAAGACCGTTGACGAAGAGCTCGCCGCTCGAGGGCGAATCGAGGCCGCCCAGGAGATGAAGCAGCGTGCTTTTCCCGCAGCCGCTGGGCCCCGTGACCACGGCCAGCTCGAATTCGGCGATTTCCAGGGTAACGCCATCGAGCGCGGCGCCGGAGTTCGCGTAGCGGCGGGAGACGTTTTCGAGGCGGATCACGCGGCTATCGATGGCGGGAGTTCGCCCGATGCGCAAGCGCAGCGCTGAATCCTTTCGCCAGGCATCCCCAATTCGCAATGCACGGAGGGCGATCGGACGCGCGCTTGCCGCATACTCGCATCCGGCCAACACTTCTCCCTCTGTCCTCGCCTTCCAACCATCGCACCGCAGAAATTCCGCGCCCCTTCCCCATCGTGGCGGAGGGCGCCGATTGGCTCGTCGTCGATAAGCCGGCCTTTCTCCAGGCGCACCCGAGCAAACCGGGCCAGCGCGGCACCCTGTGGGACGAATTGCGCGAGTTGCTCGCCTTCGAGATCGCCTGCGGCGGCCAGGTTTCGCTCATCAATCGGCTCGACCGCGAGACGAGCGGACTCACCCTCGTCGCCACGACCCATCAGGGTGCCCGCCGCCTTTCGCGCCAAATGGCGGCGCGCCAGATTTCCAAGGAATACCTGGCCATCGTCTGGGGCTGGCCCGTCGAAGACGAGTGGACCATTTCCATACCCATCTTGCGTCAAGGCGACCGGCAGCCCTCGCGCGTTTACCTGAAGCAACTCGCCCACCCGGATGGCGCGCCCGCCTGCACGCGATTCCAGGTGGAGCGCCGCTTTCGCGCGGAAACGAGCGCCGGCGAGCATTTCGCCCTGCTCCGGGCTTTTCCGGAAACGGGCCGCATGCATCAGATCCGCGTGCACGCCGCCGCCGCCGGGCATCCGCTGGTCGGCGACAAGATTTATGGTCCCGACGATGGCTGCTACCTGGAATTCATCGAGACCGGCTGGACCCCGGCACTCGCGCAGCGCCTGCTGCTGCCGCGCCACGCCCTCCACGCCGCCCGATTGCAAGTCGACGTCACCGGCGATCGTTGGCAGGCGGAATTGCCGGCGGATTTAGCAAACTTTGTCGCTGGCAGGACAACGTGAGGGCCATTCTTTCCAACCGATTTCCAAGCGGCGCGCGCTCTGGAGCGGCCAATTTTCACTATCTACCCCTGGTAATGCCAGACTAGTCCCGGAGGGACATCGGAATTTAGCCGGTGGCGTGAGCCACCGGATTTACGATAAAATGCAACCGCGCCCCGACAGGGGCGCCGGAACTATTCTCACATGTCCTCGATCTCATATTTCGCTTCATTTATTGGAACTCTGCACGTTGGAATACGATCCTGATTGCATGTGCTGTTCGGTTCCGGCGCCCCTGCCGGGGCGCGACCGTACCTCATCGCAAATCCGGTGGCTCACGCCACCGGCTAAATTCCCATGTCCCTCCGGGACTGGCCTGAAATCAAAGGCGAGTGCTTTGTGTGCAATCAAAATTGGCCAAACTCCCGAACCACTTTCCCAGGGAAACCGGCCAAGCCTTGGATTTTTCTCGCGACTCGGGTTTTCTCGACCGTACAGTTGGTAAGACTATGAGTGTCGCCAAGTGTCACAACTACACCGGATGCCTCCTCGCCTACCGTGGAGAGGCCATCCCCGTGCCGGCGGATGGCAAGATGCTATGCCCGGAGTGCAAAAAGCCCCTCACCCGGGTCCGGCCCGGGGTCAAAGCGTTCATCACCGTTCTGATCTGGGTCACGGTCCTTGGCCTCATTGGCTTCGGGGTGAAAAGCGGCGCCCTCCAGAAATATTTCACCGCCCAAGCCACTCCCGCGCCGAAAACCGGGCCGACTCCCGTGGTGACAACTTCGACCCCGAAGACGGTGGCCAAGTCGGCCACCACCGCCCCGGCGACGCCCGATGTCCAGGCCCCGGAACCGCCGGAAAATGTGAGCCGGCCCGAGCACATCGATACCAATATCGAAAACGCCGAGAATAAACGTACCCGCGAAGAAGTTCTGCGGCGCATCGATCTCATGCCGAACGTCAGCGTTGCCAGCAAGGACAAGCTCTATGCCAGCGTGGAGCGCGCCCGCAGCATGGGCCTGGTGCTCACGATCCCCTTTGGCTCTGGAAAAGTGGTCCTGTCGCCCATGAATATCCAACAGCTCACCAACGAGTTGATCCGGCCGGATGTCGCCAAGCTGCGCGACGATCCCACCTCCATCTTCGTCATCCTCGGCTATGCCGACCCGAAGGGCGACGAAAAGAAGAATCTCGATATCTCCCAGAAGCGGGCGGACATCGTGCTCGAGGCCATGCGCGACAAATGTGGCGTGGCCAATGTCATGCACTCCGTGGCCATGGGCGGCCAAAAGCTCGTCGACGAACACAACCTGGAAAAAGATCGCGTCGCCGAAGTCTGGGTCGTCCTGCCCTAATTGTGTCGCAGGAAGCTTCCAACGTGAGCCCGGAAAAGGCCGCGGCGGCGGCGTATTTCATGGTCCTTTCGGGCGCGCCGCCCCAGGCCTTGCGCATCGCCAAGCCCGGCGCCTACACCGCCGGGCGGGCTCGCGATTGCGAGCTCCTCGTCGCCCATGCCGATGTCTCCCGTGAGCACTGCCGCCTCGACTGGAATGGCTCCGCCGCCTCGCTCGAAGATCTCGATAGCAAAGCCGGCGTCCAGCTGAACGGCGAGCCGCTCACGGAGAAATCTCTCCTGCGGCCGGGCGACAAGGTCCGGCTCGGCCCGGTCCTTCTGCAATTCGGCCTCGGCGAACCGCCGGACGCTCCTAAGCACGATGCCCCGCCGCCCCCGCCCGGAGCCATCGTCATGCTCGCGCTCGGCGAGCCGGAAGAACGCCTCTCCCCGAGCAATGGCGCCGAGTGGATCATCGGTCGGGACGCCAAGTGTGAAGTGGTGCTGAATCACCCCGGCGTCTCCCGCCGTCACGCCAGCCTGCGCCGGATTCCCGGCGGCGGCTGCTCCATCACGGACTTGCGCAGCACGGCCGGCACCTTCGTGAACGGCCATCGCTTCGACTGCCACGAACTCACGGTGGGCGATCGCGTGAAACTCGGTCCCTTCGATTTGCAGTACGACGGCGAGGCGCTCTGCCGGCTTTCCTCGGCGCGGGGGGCTTCCATTCAGGCGATCGATCTCTGCCAGACTACGGGCGAATGCACGCAGCTCGACCGCCTTTCCTTTACCATTCCTCCGTCTCAGTTTACGGGCATTCTCGGTCCGAGCGGCGCCGGCAAGACCACCCTGCTCCATATCCTCGCCGGCTTGCGCTCGCCCGCGGACGGCAAGGTGCTGGTCAATGGCGAGGACAGCCACGCGCACGCTCGCTCTTTTGGCCTCGTGCCGCAGGAGGATATTGTGCACCGCCAGCTCACCGTTGGCCAGGCGTTGCGTTTCTCCGCCCAGTTGCGCCTGCCCGCCTCCACACCGGGCATCCAGATCCAGAAGCTCATTCTCCAGACGATGGATGAACTCGGGTTGCGGAGTTACGCGGATCACCGCATCGGCCGGCTTTCCGGCGGCCAGCGCAAGCGCGTGAGCGTGGCCGCCGAGCTTCTCGCGCATCCGCCCGTGCTCTTTCTCGATGAACCGTCTTCCGGGCTCGATCCTGCGACGGAATTCCAGCTCATGGAAGTCCTCCGCGAGCTGACGAATACCGGCTGCACTGTGGTCTGCACGACGCACGTGATGGAAAACGCTTATCTCATGGATGAGCTCATCATCATCACCGGCGGCTGCCTGGCTTTCGTCGGCACCCCACAGGAGGCGCGCGAGTACTTCGATGTCACGCGGCTTCCCGCCCTTTACGAGCGCCTGTTGGAACGCCCGGCCGCTGAGTGGAAAGAGGAGTTTGAGGACCGGCGTTCGGTCAAAATGGCGGCTCCACCCGACGAGGCGCCGCTCCCGGCGCAGCAGCATCGTCGATCTTTCGTACTGCCCATCCTCCTCGCCCGCCAGTGGGCGATCCTGCGGGCGGATTGGCGGAACTTCGCCATCCTGGGCGGCCAGCCCATCGTCATTGCGGCGCTCGTCGCCTGGGTAACGGACGACGAATCGTTGGCCTTCTTCTTCGCCTACGTGACCACGCTGTGGTTCGGCTGTTCGAATGCGGCGCAGGAGATCGTCAAGGAAATCCCCATCTACCGACGCGAGCGGCTCATCGGCGTGGGCCGGCACGCCTACCTCGCGAGCAAGCTCCTCTTCCTCTTTCTCATCACGGCCACTCAGTCGATGGTCCTATACGCCGGCCTGCTCATCGGCCACGGCGGGACGGATGGCGCGCCGCAATTCCAGATCGGCGCGCTGCTCGGCATCGCTCTGGCCGCCGTGGGCATGGGCGCAGCCATCTCGGCCATCGCCCGCTCCGTCATGCAGGCCGTGCTCATCGTGCCGCTCCTGCTCATCCCGCAGATCCTTCTTTCGGGGCATCCGGTGCCGGCCAATGAAATGAAGCCCGGCGTCCACGCCGTGGCCTGCGCCCTGCCCACCTTCGCCTCGCAGACGCTCATGGACGTGAGCTTCCTCTGGTTGAAATCGGTCGACCACACCGCGCTCGGCAAGCACTGGACTTCCTTTCACAATCTCGACCGGAACAAACAGCTCCATACCGGCGAGATCTACGCCTACCTGAACCCGAGCATTTTCGCCTTTGCCACCCACGCCGCCTGGGCGCTCGGCGCCTATGTCGTCGCCTGGAAGGCGCTGCGCGCGCGGGATCGCCATGGCCGATGAAGCTTTGCGCCTGCAGGTCGCAGGAGCCATCGAGCACCACCGCGCCGGGCGTCTGGCGGAAGCGGAGTCGCTGTACCGCGCCTGCCTCTCCACAGACGCCGACTGCATCGACGCGCTGCATCTCCTCGGAGTCACACTGCGCCAGCGTGGGCAGGCTGCAGAGGCCGAACCGCTCCTCCGCCGCGCCATCGCGCTGAACGATTCGGTCGCGCAATTTCACAACAATCTTGGCAACGTCCTGCGCGACTTGGGCCGCCCGGAAGAAGCCGCCGCAGCCTATCGCCGGGCGCTGGATCTCGAGCCGCAGAATCCGGTGCTGAGCAAAAATCTCGGCGAATGCCGCCTTTCCCAAGGCCGCGTGGACGAGGCCATCGCCCACCTCGCGGACGCCTTGAAACTCGGCCTGCAGGACGCCGCGGCAAGTCAGAATCTGGGGCTGCTCCTGCAAAGCCGCGGCCGCCTGTCTGAAGCGGAATTCGCGCTGCGTAAGGCCATCGAGTTCGCCCCGGCCTGGCCAGCGCCTTACAACAATCTCGGCAATTTGCTGCACAATCAGGGCCGCCACGCCGAGGCCGTCGCCGCCTTTGAACGCGCGTTGGCGCTCGATCCCAACTTCTACGAGGCACACGTCAATCTGGCCAATGTCTATGTCGCCGCCGGAGAGCTGGCGAGCGCTGCCCGGCTGCTGGAAAGGGCGATCTCTCTTCAACCCGCGGCGCCCGCAGCGCACGCCAATCTCGCGGGTTTGCTTCGGCTCAGCGGGCGATCCGCCGACGCCCTGACCCACTACCGGACCGCGCTCAGCCTTGCGCCCGACGACGCCTCCCTTCACTCCAGTCTGCTCCAGACCATGCACTTTGTGGCGGGAGAAACACCCGAAGCGATCGCCGAGGAGCACCGGCGCTGGGCGGATCGGCACGCCGCCCATTTCTATCCGCGTGAGCGTCTACCGATCACACACCGTAATCCGTCGAGACCGCTGCGGATTGGCTACGTCTCCGGCGACTTCACCGAGCACTCGGTCATGCGTTGCGTCGAAGGCTTGTTGCGCCATCACGATCCTCGGCGTTGCGCGGTCACTTGTTATAGCAATTCGACGGCGTCGGATGCTGCCACCGCACGGCTTCAGCCTTTGGCGCTGCAATGGCGAAACATCGCGCTCCTTTCCGACGACGAGGCCGCGGATCTGGTGCGCCGGGATGAAATCGACATCCTGGTCGACCTCAACGGCCACACCGCGCGCCATCGTCTGCTCGTCTTCGCGCGGCGCCCCGCGCCCATTCAGGTCGCGTACTTCGGCTATCAGGATACCACCGGCTTGGCCACGATGGACTGGCGCATCACCGATGCGATCGCCGATCCGGAAGACGCGCCCAAAACCTGGCGCTCGGAACACTTGTGGCGACTGCCCCGCATCTCCTGGTGTTATCTCCCGCAGGAAGTTGCGCTCTCGCCCCTACCCGCGCAGCAACGGGGAGCCGTGACCTTTGGCTGTCTGAACGATCTCAATAAACTGACGCCCGAGATCGTCCGCGTCTGGAGCCGCATCCTTGCCGCCGTTCCCGACTCCCGTTTGCTCCTGCTCGCCAGCGCCGCCGGAGAAGGAGGCGAAACCCTCATGGCCGAATTCTCCAAGGCCGGGATTAATCCCGCGCGCATCGAGCGGCTTCGCCGGACAAATCTGCTCACCTATCTCGGCTACTATCGGCATATCGATATCGCCCTCGACACGTTTCCGTACACCGGCTGCACGACCACCGCAGACGCGCTATGGATGGGCGTGCCGGTGATTACCATGGCCGGCTCATGCTATGTGCGGCGGCAGGGCTTGAATCTCCTTCACTCTGTCGGCCTCAGCCATCTCATCGCCAGTGACCAGGCGAACGGCGAATCCGCCGAAGACCGCGCCGTCGCCATCGCGTACACCTTCTCCCGCGACCTCCCGGCGCTCGCCGCCCTGCGCTCCACCTTGCGCGAGCGCCTGCGCGCCGCGCCCCTCTGCGACGCCGCCGGCCTGGCGCGGGCGATGGAGGATGCCTACGCGCAGATGGCGGAACGCGGCGCCAAAGCTTGACAGCTTTTTGTCTCCCAGCGTCATTGGCGGTGCATAGGGAGCTCCTGCCCCAAATCATATGGCCGATCTCAAAAACCCCGGTGTGATCAAACTCAAAGGAATGCTCTTCCTTTTTCTCGGGTTCCTGGCTTCGGCGCTCCTGCTGGCCCTGGCGCCCTCCGCCCTCGTCGCCGTTCTTCTCATTATCGCTATCTGGAGCTTCTGCCGCTTTTACTACTTTGCCTTCTACGTCATCGAGCACTACGTCGACTCCAGCTACCGCTTCGCCGGCCTCGGCGATTTCGCACGCTACCTCCTGCGCCGAAAAGCCGCCGTTCCGCCACCCGCCGCCGGGCCCAAATGAATCTCCTCCTCCTCCCCCGATTCCGCCCGATGCGGCCTCAATTGACAAAGCCTCCGGGCGTTTCGATACTCGCAAAATAATGAGTCTAGACCTGAACGATCTGCTGCGTGACTGGCCCTATGAGCCGGGGCAGTTGAAGGTGCGCAAAATCCTCGGCAACGATGGCAAGGAAAAGCTGCAATTGCGGATCGACCTCGGCGTGATCCAGATGGAAACGCTTGGACGTCCAGACGGCGAGCACCCGCACGACTGCGACTCACTGCTCGACTACTACCAGCAGCAGCTCCGGAGCGCGCGGAAGAAGCCCGAGAATTTTACGCTGAATGCCGAGGCGGTCGGCGAGCTTCAGCAGGAAGGCATCCAGTACTACCACCGCTACATCTCATTCTTCCACCTGGGCGATTTCCAGGCAGTGATCCGGGATACGCAGCGGAATCTGGACATGTTTGCCTTTGTCGAAGAGCACGCCGAGCGCGAGGAGCTTTCTGAGGCCGTCATCCAGTTTACGCCCTACGTCCTCATGATGAATACGCGCGCCCGGGCCTCCATCGAGGTCGAGCGCGAGGACTTCGCCGCCGCCGTGCAGCAGATCGAGCAGGGCATGGATCAGATCCGCGCTTTTTACCAGCAGCAGGCCATGGCCGAGGCCCAGGAAAACAGCCCGGAACTCGCTTTCCTCGCCGAGTGGCTGGAAGAAGTCCGCGCCCGCCAGCCGCTCACGAAGTTGGAAAAAATGCAGCGCGAAATGGACCAGGCCATCGCCAACGAGGCCTACGAACGCGCCGCGGAATTGCGCGACGCCATCCGCGCCTACTCCACGCGGCGGCGCCGCACGAACAACGGCTAGCGTTCCTCCCCCCGGAGCGTGTCACAGACCGATGGTTTCCCATCGACGGAGTTGATTCGCTGCGCCCGTACCATTAATACTGCGCCGCCCATGATTTCCGCTTCCCCCTTCCCGAGCCGCTCTTTGCTCGGGTTGGCGCGTCTTGTCGGGCTGGCTTTGTCGGTGGCGCTTGCCGCAGGTTGCCGCAACGACCCAAACCCCAAGCCGCTGCACGAAAAGCGGCCGGACGGCTCGCCCTGGATCGTGCGCCACGTCTACTTGCCGGATGAAATCCGGTCGCTCGATCCCCAGGTGGCCTATGACCAGATGAGTCACACCGTGCTTTCCGCCGTGCAGGACACGTTGCTGGAGTACAACCCGATGAAGACGGATCCGTACGAACTGGAGCCCGATCTTCTCGAAGCCATGCCGGAACGAGTGCAGGAGCCGGACGGAAAAGTGACCTACGTCTGCCGGCTGAAACCCCAGGTTTTTTACCACGACGACCCGTGTTTTCCCGACGGCAAAGGCCGCGAAGTCATCGCCGAAGACGTGCAGTACGCCTTCCAGCGCATTGCGGATCCTGCCGTCATTTGCCCGATCGAAAGCACCTTCGTCGATTATATCGATGGGCTGCAGGAGATGTTCGACGCCGCAAAGAAAGCCGGCTCATTCGACTACGCAAACTGGCGCATTCGCGGCATTGAGGTGGTCGATCGCTATACTTTCAAGATCCACCTGCTCAAGCCCTACCCGCAGATCCTCTATTGGATGGCGCTGCATTTTACCTGCCCGGTCGCTCGGGAAGGCGTAGCCTACTACGATGGCAAACCGCATCCGGACGGTCCGAAGGGAGCGACCGTAAACCGACCGCCTTTCAAATTTCATCCCGTCGGCAACGGCCCCTTCAGCATCTACGAACACATTGACGGACAGAGCTTTCGTTTCGTCCGCAATCCAAACTACCATTGCACCGTCTTTCCCAGCAGCGGGTGGCCGCCGGAGCGCGAGGCGACAAACCGTCCGCTCGCCGGCCACGCGCTGCCGCTGGTCGACGAAGTGGACGTGCCGATCTTCCGCGAGATCCTTCCCATCTGGCTGCGGACGCGCCAGGGTTATCTCGATTACTATAATGTGATGAAAGATGCGGCGAACTCGGCCATCGCCACTACCAAAGAGCTCGCCCCGAAATACCGGCAGCGCGGCATGAAGCTGGAGAAAGCCCTCGAGCCCAGCACCTTCTATCTGTGCCTGAACATGCAGGACCCGCTGCTGGGAAAAAACAAAAAACTCCGCCAGGCCCTGTCTTGCGCTTTTGACTCCCAAGGCTATGTCGACCTGGCCTACGGCGGAGTTGCTCCGGTCGCAACCCAACTGCTTCCACCAGGCCTCTATGGCTTCGACAAGGATTTTAAGAACCCCTACGGTCCGAACTTGGAAAAAGGCCGCAAGCTCCTCGCGGAGGCCGGCTATCCAAACGGCATCGATCCCGCCACGAACCGCCCATTGGAAATTACCATGGATGCCCAGGCCACGGGCGGTGAGGAACGTCAACTCGCCGAATACGAGCAACGGCAACTCGAGCAACTCGGCGTCCACGTGCGCATCATCGAAAACGAATTCGCCCGGCTCACGCAAAAGGAAAACGACGGCAATTTCCAGATCTCAGACAGCGGCTGGGGCGCCGACTATCCCGATCCGGAGAATTTCTTCTTCCTCTTTTACGGAAAGAACTTCCCGCCCGAAGGCCAGAACTACTGCCGATATGCCAATCCGGAATTTGACCGGCTCTTCGAACAGATGTCCGTCATGGAAAATGGACCGGAGCGCCTGGAAATCGTGCATAAGATGAATGAGATCCTCGAGGAAGACTGCCCGATGATTCTCCGCTTCAACAAGGGCTACTATGTGATCGCGCAACCGTGGGCGCCGATCACGCAGATGAATCTCCTCCTGGAACGCGGCTACAAGTACTTCCCGATCGACCAGGAGATGCGCGACAAACTCACACCGGAGTGGAACCCCGTGCCCAAATGGCCGATCGCGGCGGCCCTCGCCGCCCTCGCCGCCGCGGGAGTCTACGCCTGGCGCTTGAATAGGGGGCGTTATGCTTAACTATCTCCTGCGCCGCCTGCTCTACGCGCCGCTCACCATCATCGGGGTGATGTTGGTGACGTTTGTCATTTTTTTCGTGGTTCAAAGTCCCGAGCAAATGGCGCGCACTGCCCTCGGCAAGCGCGCAACTCCTCAGACCATTTACGCATGGCTGCACAAACGCGGCTACGACAAGCCGGCTTTCTTCAATACCGGGCAAAAACGGGAAAGCGCGGATGGTCATCCTTACGATAGCGCGGGAATGTTCGACACCATCTTCTTCAATCGGATGAAGGGGTACGCCACGTTCGATTTGGGCATTGGTGATACGAAGGAAGAGCCGCTCGGTGAAATGTTCCTGCATCGGGCTCCCGTATCGCTGCTCGTCGCGCTGCCGGCCTATATCACCGGCATCCTCGTAGCTGTGGGCCTGGCCTTGTTTCTCGCTTTTGTGCGCAATTCGGCGCTGGATACGGCGGGCGTTTTCTTCTGCGTGGCGCTCATGAGCGTCCCACCGATGGTCTACATCATCTTCGGGCAGGCCGTCATTGCGCTCGCGCTCAATTATTTTCCCTCCTCCGGGTTCGCTCGGGAAGGCTTCCACACCGCGCGCTTTCTCGTACTGCCGGTGGCCTTGGTCGTCGTGAGCAACCTTGGCTATGATTCCCGGCTCTATCGCGCCATCTTCCTGGAGGAAATCGCGCAGGACTATGTCCGTACGGCGCGGGCCAAGGGCGCGAGCAATTGGCGCGTGTTGCTCGTACACGTCTTCAAGAACGGCCTCATCGCCCTCATCACCCTCGTTGTCGCGCGGCTGCCGCTGCTCATCCTCGGCACGATCCTCGTCGAGAATTTCTTCGGCATCCCCGGCCTCGGCAGCACTCTCATGGACGCCATCCAGCGCCAGGACCTCGCGGTGATCAGCGCGGTCACCTTTCTCACCTCGATCCTTTACATCATCGGATTGACGGCCACGGACGTTTGTTACGCCCTGGCTGATCCTCGTATTCGCCTGAGCTGATGAACGTCTACGACTGGCTGCAAGACCTCGCCGTGATCGCCTGCTTTGGCTTCGTGGGCTGGCTCATCGCCCACGGATTTAAAAGTGACCGCTGGCGGCGGGCTTGTCTGCGACTCAAGAACGATCGCCTCGGCATGATTGGCGCCGGCGTCATTAGTCTGTACCTACTCATCGGCGGCCTGGAAATGATCCTGGTTCCCTCGGGCCACGGCTCCAGCTCCAGCATCCTCGGCCTGGTGGCACGCGTGGCGCAACCCGAGGAAACCTATAGCGCCCCGCTCGCCAAGATGACGCTGTCTACGCAGGATCCCAAGCCGCTGCACGGCCTGCACCTGCTCGGCACCGATGCGCTGGGCAAAGACGTGTTCTTCGAGACACTGAGGGCGTGCCGCACCGCGCTGCTCATCGGCGGTTTGACCAGTCTCATCTACATCCCGGTGGGGACATTGCTGGGCATCCTGGCCGGCTACTTCCGTCGCCGGGTCGATGATGGGATCCAGTATGTCTATACAGTGCTCTATTCCATCCCGGACATCCTGCTGCTCGTGGCGATCCTCATCGTCATTGGCAATAACCCGATCAAGATTGGCGGTTTTGTAATTCTAGAGGCCGGAAAAAGCCTGGGCAAAATGGCCTTCGCCCTTTCGATCACTTACTGGATCAGCCTTTGCCGACTCATTCGCGGCGAGACGCTGCGTCAGACTGAGCGGCCCTACATTGCCGCCGCGCGCGCGCTTGGGCAGACCCACTGGAATATCATCACCCGGCACCTTCTGCCAAACGTCATGCACCTCGTGCTGATCAACTTGGTGCTCGGCTTTTCTAGCCTCGTGCTCGCTGAAGCCATGCTCTCCTACCTCGGCGTTGGATCTCCCATCGGCACACCGAGCTGGGGCAATATGATCGATAGCGCCCGCGGAGAGCTGAGCCGCGATCCGGTCGTCTGGTGGACGCTTGGCAGCGCCACCGCGGCGCTCTTCGGCCTTGTGCTTTCCCTAAATATCTTCGGCGATGCGCTCCGCCGCGCCTTCGATCCCCGCCGCGGATGACGATGACCGACCTTCGCCCAGCCGTGTAAACACTCCGCGCCCATGCCCGACTCGCCTCTTCTCGACATCCGCAATCTGGCCATCGACTTCATCACCGAAACCGGAACGGTGAACGCGGTGAAAGGCATCTCGTTCCAGCTTGGAGCCGCCGAGACGCTTGCCGTCGTCGGCGAAAGCGGTAGCGGTAAAAGCGTCACCGCGCTCGCCCTTACGCGGCTGCTCCCGGAGCCGCCCACGGTTTACCGTTCCGGCGAGATCCTCTTCGCAAACAAGGACGTCCTGAAAATGGACCCGGGCGAATTGCGCCGCCTGCGCGGAGCCCAAATCGCTTACATTTTCCAGGAGCCCTCCACTTCGCTGAACCCGGTCTTCACCATCCGCCACCAGATCGCCGAAGCCATCCAGCTGCATCGTCCCGATGTGAAGAATATCGACGACGAAGTGGTGAAATACCTCGATTTAGTCGGCATCGTGAATCCGCGCCAACGCATGGTCGACTATCCCCATCAACTCTCCGGCGGCATGCAGCAGCGCGCCATGATCGCCATGGCCCTGAGCTGCCAACCCAGCCTTCTCGTGGCCGATGAACCGACCACCGCGCTGGACGTCACCATCCAGGCCCAGATCATCGATCAGCTCGCCGAACTGAAGCAGCGCCTGAAAATGGCCATCGTCCTCATCACCCACAACTTCGGCATCATCGGCAACATCGCCGATCGCGTGGTGGTGATGTTCCGCGGCAAAATCGTGGAGGAAGGCCCCACGAAGTCCGTGCTTTCCAATCCCCAGCACCCCTACACCCGCGCGCTCATCGATTGCATCCCGCAAGTCGGGCAAAAGCGCCGGCGGCTGACCACGATCGACCACGCCGCGCTGGAAGCGCACGCCGAAAGCGCCTCAGGCGCACCGCTGTAGCCGGGCCGAAGCGCATCCCGCAACTGCGGGATGCGCTCGCGCGAAGCTCCTGCTTCGTCGCGGAACAAGGAGGAGAGCTCCTGCTCTCCAGGCGGGGGTGTCCGCGGGAGGGAGCGGAGTGTCGGCAGGTAGGAAGAACGCGCATGGCAACCGCCGGACCTTCAAATCCCCCAACCTCCAGCACGCAGCCGCCCCAGGGCGAAACTTCGGCTTTTGGTTTGCCTTGCACCGGAGCGGCTGTTACCCAGTCCCGTTCCATTTTAACCGCTCAAAAGCCATGTCTCTTACGCTAATTTCCGATATCCGCGCCCGCCAAATCATCGACTCGCGCGGCAATCCCACCGTCGAGGTGGACGTCGAACTCGCCGGCGGAGCGGTGGGCCGCGCCGCTGTGCCCAGCGGGGCCAGCACCGGCGAACATGAAGCCTGGGAACTCCGCGACGGCGTAAAGGACCGCTACCTCGGCAAAGGCGTGACCAAGGCCGTCGGCAGCATCGAAAAGACCATCGCCCCCGAGCTCGAAGGCCTCGATGCCTGCGATCAGGTGATCATCGACAAGGTCATGATCAAGCTCGACGACACGCCGAACAAGGCGAACCTCGGGGCCAACGCCATCCTGGCCGTCTCGCTCGCCACCGCCCACGCCGCCGCCAATCAGATTGGCCAGCCCCTCTTCAAGTACCTCGGCGGACCCAACGCCAAGGTCCTGCCCGTGCCGATGATGAACATCCTCAACGGCGGCGCCCACTCCGACGCGCCGATCGATTTCCAGGAATTCATGATCGTGCCGAAGAAGTTCGACACCTTCTCCGAAGCCCTCCGCGCCGGCGTCGAAATCTTCCACGCGCTCAAGGGCGTGCTGAAAGGCCGCGGCCTCTCCACCGCGATCGGCGACGAAGGCGGCTTCGCTCCGAACCTCAAGAGCGCCGACGACGCGCTCGAAACCATCGCCGAAGCCGTCAAGAAAGCCGGTTATAAGCTCGGCAAGGAGATCTTCATCGCTTTGGACGTTGCCTCCAGCGAGTTCTACGACGCGAAGGCCAAGAAATATGTCTTCAAGAAGTCCGACCAATCGAAGCGCTCGGCGGAAGAACTCGTCGCTTATTATGGCGAGCTGCAGTCCAAGTTTCCCATCGTCTCCATCGAAGACGGTTGCGCCGAAAACGATTGGGACGGCTGGAAAGCCCTCACCGACGCCATGGGCGAAAAGACCCAGCTCGTCGGCGACGATCTCTTCGTGACCAATGTCGATTTCCTCCGCAAAGGCATCGACCGCGGCGTGGCCAACTCCATCCTCGTGAAGGTCAACCAGATCGGCACCCTTACGGAAACGCTCGACGCCATCGAACTGGCCAAGGAGAATCGCTATACCGCCGTCATCTCGCATCGTTCCGGTGAAACGGAAGATACAACGATTGCCGATATCGCTGTTGCGACCAATGCCGGCCAGATCAAGACCGGTTCGCTTTGCCGCACTGATCGCGTAGCGAAATACAATCAATTGTTGCGAATCGAAGAACAATTGGGTGACAACGCCGTTTATGGCGGTAAGATGCGGAGCTGAGTAGCAATCGGGACGACTGCGCCTGCGTCCGCTCGGGTCCCCATTGCACTCGCACCTCGCACGTGAGCGCCGTTCACTCCAGCTACGAAGAACCGCCTGCTGAGGGGGGTCTCTGGACCTCCCTCAATCGCTTCCTCGCGGTCCTCATTGCGGTCACTGTCCTGGCCGCAGTGCTCTATCGCTATATGCCGGAGCTGGGCGCCGAAGATGCGCAAAAGGCTAAGGTCGAGTCCCTCACTCACGACGTCACCGAGTTGCGCCAGTTGCACGAAAGGCTCCTCCGCGAAGAAAGTCTTCTCAAGCGGGACCCCGAGTACATCGCGCTCGTCGCCCGGGACAAGCTCGACCTCATGAAAGAAGGCGAGACCATCTTTCGCGACGACCCGGCTCAGCCGGATCCGGCGAAGATGCGGCTGCATCGTTGACGTCAAAAATTTGTCGCGCGGACTTTCGCTCGAAAGTCGGTCCGCCTTGGCAAGCGCCGCTGGACGCGCTGCCGCACCCCATCGTTATTCACCTTTTCTCTCTCTATTTATGTCGTTTGATCTGAACTCCATCAATCTCTCGGACCTCCGGGCGCGCATCAGCGGGCTGCGGAGGTATCTTTGACTTACCAAAACTTCAGGCGCGCCTCGCCGAACTCGAGGGCCTCATGTCGGAGGCCGATTTCTGGTCAAATAAAGAGCGCGCCCAGCAGCAGGTCGAAGAGGTCTCCGTTCTCCGCGGCAAGGTCGGGCCGCTGACCCAAATCGAACGCCAATTCGAAGATCTCGAGGTGCTCATCGAGCTCGCACGCGAGGAGGGAGGCGACAAGGCGGGTGATGAAGTCGCCAGCGAGTACACGACTTTCCTGGAAAATCTCGAGAAATTTGAGCTCAAGATGCTCCTGGCTGGGCCAAATGATCGCTATAACGCGTTCCTGAGCATCAGCGCCGGCGCCGGCGGCACCGAGTCGGCGGATTGGGCGGACATGCTGCTGCGCATGTATCAGCGCTGGTGCGAGCGGAATGGTTTCTCCACCTCCATCGTCGACATCCAGCTCGGCGACGAAGCCGGCATCAAATCCGCCACGATCCGAGTGGTGGGCGAGAATGCCTTCGGTTTCCTCGCCACCGAGCGCGGCGTTCACCGGCTGGTGCGCATCTCGCCCTTTGACGCCAACAAGCGCCGGCACACCTCTTTCGCGGGCGTCGACGTCGTTCCGGAGTTGCCGGAATCGGCGCCCATCGAGATCAATCCCGCGGACCTGGAATTCGACACCTATCGCTCGGGCGGCAAGGGCGGCCAGAACGTCAACAAGGTGGAGACCGCCGTGCGCGCGCGGCACAAACCCACGGGCATCGTGGCCGCGTGCCAAAGCGAACGCTCGCAGTCGATGAACCGCCAACTCGCCCTGCGCATGCTCCAAGCCAAGCTGCAGCAGATCGAGGTCGACAAACAGAACGCCGAGTCGGCCAATGCCTATGATCAGAAAGCTGACGTCGCCTTTGGCAGCCAGATCCGTTCGTACGTGTTTCAGCCCTACCAGCTCGTCAAGGACCTGCGCACCGGCGTACAAACGTCAAATGTGCAGGCCGTCATGGACGGCGACATCGCGTCCTTCATCGAAGGCAAGCTGCGCGGCCTGAAAGCCAAGAAAGGCGCGGACGACGAAGACGATTTGGAGTAGGTGATTTAGCGGAATTCGTCCCAATTCCAACTTGGCGCAGCACGGTGCGGGCTCCATCAGATCCTGTCCGGGCCGCACCATAGGCGCGCCCCAAGGGGAGGCATCTTGCCGCCCGCGCGGGAAGCGCAGCGACGCGGACGGGACGACGTCCGGCTTGCAGTCGAGCGTCACCATTTAGCAGAGTCGCATCCCCACAGACCATGACCAAATACGAATGGGCAGCGCAAGAGATCAAAGCGGCAACCAAAAAATATCCGCCAACCGACTGCAAATACATTGACGCGCTTCTCGCACGTTTGAAGGAGGCCGGCGAGTCACTAACTCGTTCAAAATTCTTTGAATTGTTAGAGACCTGCGGCCCGGCCTTAGGAGACAGCGTCGACTACATGGATTACGATGTCCTGCATGACCACTTCTCGCTCTGCGCAAATTTTAGAGAAGCCTGGGAAATTCCTGACGTGACCCCGCATCCACGCATCGTCACCAAGGCAAAATACGGACAGATCAAATTGCCAGACGATTTCTGCACTCTCGGTGGCTCCCCGGATTGGATTCAGAGCGAAAAGTTTCCAATTTGTGGTGAATGCGATGCCGACATGATTCTCTTTCTGCAGCTCAAATCGATCCCCTACCGTCTCACGAAGGAAAACGAGGAATTAAACGCATTTACATTCGGCGACGCCGGTAATTTTTATGTATTTCAGTGCCCCAAATGCTGGGAGTATAAGACCTCCTCGGAATGCCACTGATACAGCGAATTGGAGCTTATCGCCAACTAATCAATCAATCCCCTCCAACTCCTCAATAGAATGATGCCCTCTCCGTCCATCCGCATCGCCGCGCTCACCCTGCTCACTGCAGCCACACTGGCCAATGCCGCCGAAGACACACCCACGTCGCGCGGCCAGTGGGTCTGTCTTTCTCCCGGATTCCTGGAGACCCTTGCGACCCAGGACGTTGTCCCGCACATCAAGATCAAGCCGGCAGACGAAGCGCCCGGCGCCGGCATCTGCGGCATTTTCGCGGATCGGCAAAGCGGCCAGACCTACTATGTCGTGCAGGGTCGCGGCATCTTCCTGCGCAATGCCGAGGGCAAGCCAAGTTTCACCCGCGTGGACGGAGAGCACTATGACGCCTATTATGAAAATGCCGGACCGGATGTAGATCCGGAAGGACGCGGCATCTGCGTCTTTTCCATCCAGGGCTGGGATATCGCCACCACCTCCTGCATCTCGCACGATAGCGGAAAAACCTGGGCTTCCCTAACCACCGATCCGGCTTCCATCGGTTTCGATCTGGGCGCAGTTGATTGGGCGGGCGGCGGCAAGACCATCCTGGCCAAACGGCATCACAACGGCGACCTGGAACTGAGCCGCGACAGCGGAGCGACCTGGCAAATCATCGCGCCAAAACAAGGTGAGATCCGCTGCCTGGGGCTGCTGGGCGCGAATGTCCTGCTCAAGGGAATCAACGGCGAAAACGCCGGACTCTATCGCAGCTCGGACGCCGGCGCTTCCTGGACAAAAGTCGCAGACTGTTCCTTTGCCAACCTTTCTCAAGCCGTCGTCTATCACGACAAAGCCTACGTCGCCTGCGCGCAAGGCGTCCTGGTCACAAGCGACCAAGGCGAGCACTGGAAGCTCCTGGCCTCCGACTGCCCAAATCTTCGCGGGCCAGTAATGATCGGACGCGACGACAAACAACTGGTCGTCTTCGGCGCGAAAGGCTTTTACGAGAGCCTGGACGCCGGCGAGACGTGGAAACTAGTTGCGCCCTTCAGCGACGATCCCGCCCTTCGCAAAGGCCGCTATGAATATGGCTCGTGGAACCCGGCGGACGACACTTTCTACGTCACGCACATTGCGGGTCAGGCGTATAGTTATCGCCGGTAGTCTGTAAAGATTCACAGGTTTGGATTAGCCAGTTTGCAAGAACGCGATCGGCGCCCCTCCTGGGAGCGCGGGCGTCTCGCGGGCGTCTCGCTCGACTCGTGCAGAAGCGTTTCGTCGGACAGAGCCGAGGTTTCCACTCTCGGACAGAGCGTACGTTGAGCCTCTGTGCGTCTATGAACGAGCTGCTGCTTGATGCAGTTACGCTCTTGGAAAGCGGCTGGAAGCCGCTTTTACAACTTACTAGTCGAGCGTTTCTACTTAGTGAATCCTCAGATGATCGGGTGATCACACGCGCCAAATGACAAAGCGGAGCGACGCATTCAGTCGTAGAAGCGGCTTCCAGCCGCTTTCCAAGAGCGTAACTGCGTTAAGCAGCAGCTCGTTCATAAATGCGCATGCGAGTTCCGTCAGAAAGCACGCCTCACACCACCTGCCCCCGCAGCTCCGGCCGCTTATCCTGCGGCCGCGCGCTCATGGCTGCGATGCTATTCATGAACGCCACCTTCACTTCATTGCCCTCGAAACGGCAGGTCACCGTATCGTGGTGCGGGGTCTCGTAATACCGCCAGACCATCGTCAGCGTATTGGGATCCTTCCACGCGCTGCGCGCGACAATCTTCGCCGCCGTGCCGGGCTTTGCCGACCCACCGGTAACCAGCCGGGGCGGCGTTTTCGGAATCGCCGTCGCCCCGTGTTCCCAGCGATCGAATCCGCACTCGATCGGGTAAGCCGTCTGCCCGTCGCGAAAGATCGCGGAACAAACACCATTCTGGAAAAAGAACGTCACGCTCTCCAGACCAAGATCATTATGTTCGAACTGAAACGTCTTTCCCGCAACACGATCACCAGTGGGCGACACACCCTCGCCCTGCGGGACAACCACCGCCAGCGCTCCGAGAGTTTGTTGGAGCCGCGCCTGCCCATCCACATTGGCCGGCAGCGCCTCTGGTTTAAACGCCGGGAGAAGGTTCTCCCACACAAGGTCGAGTTCCCCCTGCAAGTTGGAGTTCTCGCTCGTTAGACAGATCACCGCATCGTGTTCCGGCAGGACAATGGTGAACTGCCCATACGCCCCATCGCCGCGGAAGTTGCCATGTGTGCACCGCCAGAACTGATAGCAATACCCCTGAAGCCAATCGTTTTTCTCTGCCGGCCTTGACGGCGTTGCTGGACTCGGCTGCTGGATCTTAAAGGTCGTCGCCTCTTCAACCCAAGCGGCAGGGATGATCTGCCGCCCTTCCCAGACACCCTTTTGCAGATAAAGCTGGCCAAACTTCGCTAACGTTTCCGTCTGCACGCTCAGCCCCCATCCGCCGGTATTGATGCCGCGCGGACAGGTCTCCCACGTCGCGCCCTCGACGCCGAGCGGCTGGAAGAGCCGGGGCGTAAGGTACTCCAGCACCGTCTGTCCCGTGACCGCCTGCACGATCGCCGATAACATATAAGTCGCACCGCTGTTATAGAGAAACACACTCCCCGGCTCGTGCACGAGGGGCGCGGCGAGAAAGACCTTCACCCAGTTTTCCTGCTTCTGCATTTCGCCCGTGGCCTCCGGCGCCTGCCCAACAGACATCGTGAGCAAATGTTTCACGCGCAGCGCCGCGAGATTTTCGCTGATCGTCTCAGGCAGATCCTTTGGGAAAAACGAAGCGACCCGATCCTCCACACTCAGCCGGCGTTCCGTCACCGCGAAGCCGACCGCGGTGGAAGTGAAACTCTTGCTCATGGAGTACAGCCCGTGATTGTACTCGGCGCTGTACGGCGCCCACCAACCCTCCGCCACCACATGTCCGTGGCGCGCCATCATGAAGCTGTGCAGCTCCATTTTGCTCTGCCCGATGGCCGCCAGAAAGGCGAGGATGGCTTCCGACGAGACGCCCTGCTCCTCCGGCGTGCTGCGGGGCAGATGGCTGACTTCATGCGCCCAGAGCGGACGCGACGGATGAGCGAGGGCGAAGAGCGCGCCAGCGCCCAGCCCGACTCGTTTCACAAATGCACGGCGGGTCAGCGCTGCGGCGGCGGCCTTTGCGGGGGACAAGGTTTCCATGGCTCCCAACGGTGAGCTGGCCGGCGCGGCTTTGTCAATCACCGCCGCGCCCCATCCTTCCCGCATTGCGCTTCCGCACGGGCGCGCCATGATGGGAAGGCCATGAGCATCGTCGTCTATCAACTTTCTCACAGTCCCTTTTGCATTCCCATCACCACCGCGCTGCGCGCGTGCGGCGCGGACTTCGAGACCCGGGATATTCCAAACTGGGATCGCAGCGAGATCATTCGCCGCAGCGGAGGCGCGTACTATGGCGTGCCCCTGCTGGAGGACGCAGGTCGCGCCATTTATGAAAGCGCGGGCGATTCGCAGGAGATCGCACAATACATCGACCGCACGTACGCCGGCGGAAAGCTCTTTCCCCAGCAGTGCGCCGGCCTGCACGAGATCGTGATCAATCACCTGGAAAATGACGTCGAGGGCGTGACCTTCCGCCTCGCCGATCCCTTTTACCTCGAAACGATCGACGACCCCGTGGGCAAGGTGATGACGATTCGACACAAGGAGCGGAAATTCGGCAAGGGCTGCATTGAAGCCTGGCGGCGCGATGCCCAGGCCATCCGCGCCGAAGCTGACCACCACCTCGCGCACTTCGAGGAGGCGCTGAAAAACCGGCGATTCCTTTTCGGCGATCAGCCCGTCTATGCGGATTTCCTGCTCTACGGCATCATCGGCAACTTTACCTGGGATGGCTGGAACCACCTCAGCGACCAACAAAAGAACTTGCAACGCTGGCGCGAAGAATTGCGCGAGTTTCGTTATTAACTAATAAAAGTTCCTGTCATGAGTTACCCGGAGCAAATCCGCCAACATTTCACCAAAATGCCCGTCATCTCGGCGAGCGCCTTTGTCGCGCCGAGCGCGGTGGTCGTCGGCGACGTCACCCTTGGGGAGGAATCGAGCATCTGGTATCAGGCCGTGCTGCGCGGCGACATCAATCGGATCGTCATCGGCCCGCATTCCAACGTCCAGGATGGCGCCGTCGTGCATCTCGAAAGCAGCCTGGGGACTTTCCTCGGCGAGTGGGTCACGGTCGGCCACCGGGCCATCGTGCATGCCTGCACCATCGCTGACGAGGTGCTCATCGGCATGGGCTCCATCATCCTCGACGGGGCCGAAATCGGCGCGCGCTCCATTATCGGCGCCGGCGCCGTGGTCACCGGCGGCAAGAAGATCCCACCCGGCTCGCTGGTGCTCGGGACACCGGGCAAAGTGGTGCGGCAACTCTCGCTGGAGGAGCAGAGCGCCATCCGCGGCTGGGCCGAGCGCTATGTCATCCTTTCCCGGGTCTATCTGGAAAAAACGGTAGCGCTCTAATCTTTTTCGCCCCGGCGGAGGATTGCATTATCCGCTGGCGCTCCCGCGCGCTTCAGGAAAAGTTGGCCCCATGCGTCCCTGGTACGAATTGACCAATGCCGAGGCGGTGGAAAGCCCCGCCCTGCTGCTTTCGCCCGCGGCTGTCCGGGCCAATGTCCGCCACATGATCGAAATCGCCGATACGGCGCATCTTTGGCCGCATGTAAAAACCCACAAGCTCGCGCCGCTCATCGCCCTCCAGTGTTCGATGGGCCTCCTGAAATTCAAGGCCGCCACCCTCGCCGAAGTGGAAATGTGCGCCCAGGCAGGAGCGCGCCGGGTTCTTTGGGCCATGGCCGCCGTGGGGCCCAATGTCGCCGCGCTCTGCACCCTCGCTCAACGCTATCCCGATACGGGGTTTGGCTGCCTGGCGGACGATGCCGAAGCGATCACGCATTTGTCGGAGGTCGCCCGGCAGCATGGTGTCACGCTCGATATCTTTATTGATCTGGACATCGGTATGCATCGCACTGGCATCGAGCCTGGCGCCGAGGCCGAGAAGCTTTGGAAACAAGTGATCAATTCCAAAAACCTCCGGGCCTTCGGACTTCACGCCTACGACGGGCACATCGATGGCCACAGCCGTGAGGAGCGCGCCGCCATCGCCCAAAGCGCCCTCGCTCCCGCGCTCGACATGCGGACTCGCCTGCAACTGTCCGGCATGCCCGTTCCCTTCTTCATTGTCGGCGGCACCCCCACCTTCCCCATACACGCCGCGGATAAGTCGCTGGTTGTGAGCCCCGGGAGCACCGTGCTCTGGACCTGGTGTCTGGCCCAGTCCTGCCCGGACCTCGCGCCGGATTTCCAATTCGCTGCCGTATTGTTGGCTCGCGTCGTCAGCCGCCCGTCCACAAATCGGCTTACGCTGGATCTCGGCCACAAAGCGCTGGCCGCCGACCAACCGCTACCCGTGCGCGCCATCTTCCCGCAACTTCCCGACGCGCGGCCCGTCACTCATTCCGAAGAGCATCTCGTGCTCGAAACTTCTCACGCCGCAGACTTCCCACCCGGCAGCGTCATCTACGCCCACCCCGCGCACATTTGCCCGACCGTCGCGCTCCATGGCCACGTCGTCGTGGTCGAGGATCACCGGGCGATCGGCCGTTGGGAAGTCACTGCGCGCGATCGGCTCACAACGCTCCCCGAAGCGCCCGCCGACATCTCGGTATAACAAACTATTTCGCGAACTCGCGAGGCTCCTGAAGCCGTATTCACCACCCGCATCATGCCCCCAAAACTTCTCTTCGACGCGCACCTGGACATCGCCATGAATGCGCTCGAGTACAATCGCGACCAGCGCTGGAGCCTGGAGCGCATCCGTCGGCGAGAACTCACCATCCGCGACGGCGAGCCGTGCCGTGGCCGTAATACGGTCTGTTTCCCCGAGCTGCGCCGCGGCCGGGTCGGCATCTGTGTCGCCACTCAGATCGCGCGCTTTGCCGATTACTTCTCGCGCCTATCCGGCTGGAGCAGCCCGGAGCAAGCCTGGGCGCATACCCAGGGCCAGCTCGCCTATTACCGCATCATGGAAGAAATCGGTGAGATGCGCCAAATCCGCACCGTGGCGGATCTCGATGCCCAGGCTGCGCTCTGGCTCGGCGAACCACCGGCCGATGCTCCCATCGGCTTCCTCCTTTCCCTGGAAGGCGCCGACTCGATCCTGAATTGGCGCATCCTCGAGCGCTCCTACGCCGATGGACTACGCGCGCTCGGCCCCACGCACTACGGACCCGGCATCCACGGCATGGGCACGGATGCCCTCGGCCCGCTCACCCCGCGGGGCCGCGAATTGCTCCGAGAAATGGAGCGTCTGGGCATCATCCTCGACGTGACTCATCTTTCAGATGAAAGCTTCTGGGACGCCCTGAGTCATTTCTCCGGGCCCGTCTGGGCCAGCCATTCAAACTGCCGCACGCTCGTCAATTGGAACCGCCAACTCACCGACGAACAGATCCGCGCGCTCATCGACCGCGGAGCCGTCATCGGCATGGCCTTCGACGCCATCATGATGGTTCAGGGCTGGCGCCACAAACAATCCCGCCCCGAGGAATTCGGTCTCCGCATCGAAAAAATCATCGATCACATCGACCACATTTGCCAACTCGCCGGCAACGCGCGCCACGTCGGCCTGGGCAGCGATCTCGATGGAATGTTTGGCACAGAACAAACCCCCATGGATCTCGATAGCATCGCCGACCTGGCCAAACTCGATCCGTTGCTCGCCGCCCGAGGCTATGCGCCCGCCGATATCGACGGGATCCTGCACGGAAACTTCCTCCGTTTTCTTCGCCAACATTTGCCGTCGTGAATTTGTCCAGCTGTCGCGCAGCCTTCGCTGCCGCCTGTCGTGTAGCATTTCGTCGGTCGCCATCGATCACGATACTCGCGTGGCTCCTCGCCTTCGCGGCGCCAATCGTCGCCGCTGCCCCGGCAACAACCCCGGTCTGGGTCGTCGGCAATGGCTTTCACAGCTCCCTCGCCCTCCGCGCTCGCGACGTGCCATTCCTTGCCGAGGTCTCGAGCGAACCCCTCGTCGACGAGCTCCTCATCGGTTGGGGCTCCGCAGATGTTTACCGCGGAAAAGTGGATGCTCTCCATATCCTGAAAGCCATCTTCTATCCCGGCGCCAGTGTCCTGCATACCGTTCCGATCCAAGGCTCGGTAACACACCGCTTCCCGCGCGCCGACGTGATCCGGCTGGAACTCACAAATTCGCAATTTCGCATCCTCCTCCACGACCTCGACGCCGCCTTCGCCCGCGACACTCACGGCCGCCGAATTTTCCTCAATGCCGGATTCTTTCCCGGCAGCCGCTTCTATTCGGCAACCGGTCACTTCTATTTTCCCCGAATGTGCAACATGTGGGTCGCACAGAGACTGCGCGCTTGTGGTGAACCCATATGGGTTCCATTCGCCATCACCGCCACGGAGTTATCGTGGCAGGTGGAACGATTTGGCCGGCGCGAGCAGCGGCTGCAAAGGCCTTCCGATGGGTTTTGAATTTCTGGTATTCACCCATGAGTGACACGGATAAGGTGATCATCTACCCTGTGCCAAGTCTTGTGTCGACCCTGCTTGTGCAGCAGAAAGCCAAAGGCAGTCCGCTGACGGAGCAGGAGGTCATTCAGATTCGTGATGCCTGTCCCTCAATAGCAATGCCTCCCGACGTTGCAGCCAAAGTGGACGAAGGCCGTGGCTACAGAGATCTGGATCCCGAAAGATGTTGGGAACAGTGGCAGGAAGCGCGAAAGGAATTGATGGACGACAAGGCGGCCGAGAGCTGACGGCATCCACATGACTCGCCATCACATTCATCTCACTGAAAATTGGCGAACCCCGTCCAAATGAAACTTTCTCTCCTGGGTCTGCTGGTCACACTGCTGCTTGTTTCCCATGGCTTGCCTGATGAGGTTGAACGTATCGCCGAGGCCACGCCGGAAACCTTTTTCGGAAGTCCGGAGAATCTCAAATTGGTCACCACGGCGAAATCAATTGCCGTCTTCCGCGTCTTCAATTCGCTCGAGAAGCCAAAAGGCAAAAAGAGCGTCGAAATCGATAACCATTATTGCAAACCAAAGCCAACGGTCGTCACGGGCGCCGAAGTCAAGTCCGCCGTCACTGTGCTCTCCGATACGAACAATTTCGGGGTAGAATTTGTCTGCGATTTCGATCCTGCCATCATCCTTCGCTTCGCGGACCAGAAGCACACGCTGGATGTCCTCATCTGCTTTCACTGCGGAGAAATGGTGATTTATCACGACGGAGCCGTCGTTCGACGTCCGTACAAATGGGCGCGCTCCAAAAATACCATCCTTTCTGCCGTCGCCCGCCATGCATTCGCCGCCTTGGCGAAAAAAGCATTTCCGAAAGACCCGGAGATTCAGGAATTGAAATCAGGCGCCAGCAAGCCGAAGGAAAATTAACTGGCGATTTGCCACCCCTTCGTTCGTAGCCGGCGCGCGTTTTGCATCCCGAAGGATGCAACTGGAGCTTCGCCAATTTGCCCGTCTCCCGATGGACGATGCGGCGCAATGTAGGCGAGGTATTCTTACCTCGCGCGGTGTGCCGGAAACGCGGCGGGGCGGGTACAGCGCGACGCAAACACTCAACCTGGTATTCACGAAGGCGCGCAGCTGGAGTTGGCCAATTTGCCGAACATTCGGTCGTCAGCGAACCCCAAGGAGCGGCGGTTTTCAACCGCCCTGGGGTGTGTCCGTGGGAGGGAACGGCATGTCTGCGTGCTGGCGTCTCTCCGTTTCGAAATTGGCCCTACCTCAGAGGACAGACTTCAACTGTCTAGGGCGCGTCAAAGGCGCGCTTGCCTGGAGTTTGGCCAATTTTGGCGCGCTCAACCGGCCGCCTCGCGGGCGAGACGGATTCGGCCGTGGCTACGCAGTTCCGCAAAGAACCGCGAGCGGGCCTGGCTCTCCATTGCAGAGAGGCCATGGTTGGAGCGCCAGTGCAAAGCGTCGCCCGAAAGCGGCGCTTCAGGCATCGCCTGACGCTGAATTAAAATGTCAAAGATCTAGACCCTGGATGAACCAGGGGGTGTCCCGAAGGACGGTGG
>FTCV01002867.1_pt1 | contig 34974 bp, 27 predicted proteins | sample 1639691 | NCBI WGS metagenome assembly FTCV01 (sample SAMEA3914864, study PRJEB12502) | metagenome | biome: forest; material: soil | place: USA | collected 2012-03-12 | depth 0.3 m
CGCCAGGTTCTGGGTTCGAGTCCCAGGTCGCCCACTTCTTCTCCCCACTCGGGGAGAAGCGCACGCACGGCCCACAGCGGGCGTGACGCCAACCTAAAAAGCCGATCGCATCACATTGGCGCTCTGAAAGCGTGACTGCGAACCACCATGGCCCAGACAGCTGCCGAGATCTTCACCGACGCCGCACGGAACTCAAAATCGGCACTGAAAAGTCATCGCCACGCTATGGCACGCGTAATTGTCGCGGCCAAGCTGGACGTCGTAACTCAAGCTGCTGCTAAACCGCTCAGTCTATCGAACCCCGACTGTCGCACCAAGAAGGCAGCTATTCTGCCCGACTTCCGGCCCCTGGGTCGTGAACTATTGAAACGATGCAGTCGGCACGAATGTGAACCCATTCTTTCTGCTAAAGCTAACCTTGTAGAGCGATCCGGTCCGTTGGCGGGGTCCGGTCAATAGAGTGCTGAAGTTAATTGATCGACGTACAGGTTAATGTCCAAATCAGATCGCTCGCCGTCGGATTCATCACTAACTTATTCAGCACCTTGGCCACGGACGCTCAATTTCAGCCTGGATATGACACACCAGTAATTAAGCCCGCCGACTCCACCAGTCAGTTATCTGCACAACCCGGCAAGCATCTCCATCCACGCTACCTCCCTTCACGAATCCGCCTGAACCAACCCTTCACGGACCGCATACCGCGTTAGCTTTGCAACATCGTGCAAACGCAATTTCCGCATCAGCTGTGCACGATGGTATTCAACTGTTTTCGGTGAGATAAATAACCGCTGGGCCATCTCCTTGTTTGCCATTCCCTCGGCCAGCATTTGAAGCACCGCGCGCTCCTTGTCCGTAAGCAGGGCTTCATTGCCCTCGCGTCCGCGCGTTGCGGCAAGCAGCTCCACGGCAAAGGGCGCCATATAACAGCAGCCGCGTGCAACCGCCTGCAGCGCTTCGACAAACATCTCGAGCCGGTCCCTCTTATGGACGAACCCCTCCGGTCGTTCCTGAAGCGCACGAATCGTCAACTCCCGGCTAAGTGTGCCTGAGTAAATCAACGCCCGCGGCGACGTCTCTTCCAGATGCAACCGACGTAGCACCTCTGCGCCATTCAATTCAGGAAGGGTCAAATCCATGATCAGGATATCAGGCTTCGCATCACGGCAGACCTTCAGCACGTCAAATCCAGTACGCCCCTCGCCCACCACTTCGAATTCCCCTTCGCGCATCACTACAAGCTGCAGCATCTGCCGGATCGAAGCATAGTCATCCGCGAGTACGACACGTTTTTTCATAAGCGAATTAGTCCCTGTTTAACCAAAAATTTCCCTGGCTTAACATTTTCGTCAGCCACTTCTGCAGGCACCTTTGGACGGCGCATTCACACGCGGGCTGAACCATGCGCTTCTTCCCTGATGGCCAGCGCTGGCGCAAGCATAAACACGCCAACTCCGCATTAAATCGTAAGGTTTCCAGCAGCCCAACTCGGTAGTGTCCCTCACGATTTACCAGGTGTTTTCCTAACGCCCTTCTCACACAACTCCGGACATCTTCGCAGAACCCGCCGGATAGCTCTGATCCAGCGGCCATGGCATTCTCCGCCCGCTCTCAAACGACCGACGTGAGTGGCAACGAACTGTCCGCACACCTCATCGGCAAAAGGGATCTCATGAAGAAGAAGGGATGCTCCATCTCGGGATTTGTCAATTCGGCGCAGGCGAGCGGCCGCAGTGTCATTCGCAGCCTCATGTACTCGTGCGGTGCAGCAATCACGACGGCCTGGTACCGCGTCTCTGCCTATCTCGAAACGCTTTCTCTCAACCACATCCATCATCCGACTCGAATATAACCATGGCTAAAAAACCTCGCCGTTTCATCAATCGAAGCTCTCTAAGTGTATTGGCCAGTTCCATCTCAGTCCTGGCCGGCGCTCTCCAGCCCGCTTGCGGAGATGAAACGATCACACTTCCAAACAATCTTCGTTCATTCCCGCCGCTCTCGAGCGACCTGCCTTACGACGTGGATGTCAAGGAGGTCCGGAAGCTTGATAAGGAAGGAAAGATCCTTACCGCTCAGCGGGAATTCGACATCCTGGCATGGCAGGCTTTCCTGGCCCTGAACTGGCCGGCAGATGCCAGCGGCACGCCCCTTGACGCTAAGTACTTTAACAACACCGAGGCGCCGCGCATCTGGTCTTTCTGGCGGACCGCTGATTCCATCTTCCTCCCGGATGGCGCGGATCCCAAGCCATGGAGTGAAGGCGGAAACGGGCAGAACAACACACTTTACCGGGCCAAAGCCGCCTGGCGTCAAAACACAACCCCGGCATCGGAAAACTTCGAGGCATTCTCCGGTCCTCTCGTGGACCAGAATGGTAACTGGGTCCGGTACGAAGTACTAGTCAATCGCGAGGAGTTTGACTACCTGGTTGGCAATAAGTTGTTCAATCTCGACGGCCAGGTCGAGTTCAGCCGCCGGGAGAAAGATAACGAGGTCATGTTCCCCGTGAATGAAGGCACCACGAAGCATGGCGCCATCGAAATCAAACTCGCCTGGAAACAACTTGGCAAAAACGACGACCGAAGCCGGTTTTATGTCACCAAGGTCAAGGTCGCTAAGTCGGAGCCCTACAAGCCCGGTCAGACACAGCCCGAAATGGAAGAAATCGAGGCCGGCCTCGTGGGAATGCACATTTCCATGCGCACGGAATCCTCGCCTGAATGGATCTGGGCAACCTTTGAGCAGGTCGACAACGTCCGCCAGAACAAGGACGCGCACGGCAATCTCAGCCATCCTAACTTCTACAACCCGAATCAGCCGCAGCCGGTCAATGTCCTGCCTCCGAAGAATGCCGTCATCGACCCGGCAACCGGAAGCCCTGTGATCACCACCGATTCGGCAAGCGCCTCGACCTGGGTCGAGAGCCTGACCAAAACACCGGTCCAACTCGCTCGCATCAAAGTCCCCACGCAGCCCGGGCTGAATCCGCTCGATGCCTCCATCACGGCAGAGGCAAACGCACTCAATACCGACGTGCAGCAGATCCTGCAAAAGGCGGGCTCCGTCTTCCAGTATTACGAACTCATCGGCACCCAATGGCCGGTGCATCCGAATGCGCCCGCTTTCGCCGGTGGCGAAGGAAGCGCTCCGGAGAGCATCAAGAATAAGACTCCGGGGGACGTCGTGCCTGTCTTCAATATCAACACGACGATGGAGACTTACTTCCAGAAAGGCCAGCAGCCCGCAGGCCCGCTCGAGCAGGACGATCGCCTCTCGCCGACCGCGCCCCCGATCGACAGCACGGTGGTAACCGGCACGGAAAGCTGCGTCGGCTGCCACTATTCGTCGGGAATCTGCATCGGCTTCAAGACGGATCTGAATGGCAAGCCGGTCCTGCAGAATGGCCAGCGCGTTCCCGTATTCGGCGAAAACAATCACTTTGGCAAAACCGGAGGCGCCAATTTCAGCTGGCTCCTTCAGATCGAAGCTCGCGCCAAGCCCGTCAAGCCGGAAGCGACAAAGGAAGCCGGCGCTGTCCGCAACCCCGCACGGTTTCTGCAGACGGAGACGCCAAAGGATCTCCAACTGCACAAGGCCGAGTAAAGGGCCACGGCATTCTTTAACACCAACCGGTGCGGCGCATGAACGGCGCCGCACCGCCGACTTTTGATCTCCCTGTATTTCAATTCCGAAAGCTCTTCTGAGCAATTCGTCCGGGTCGATCAATTCACGCGAAATAGCCGGGTATCATAGACCTCGTTCGGGCCTCGATGGTCAATGCGTCATATTACAATCACAGCCTCCAAACGACATTTGTGAAGGTCTTCGACACCAACCCGGACACCACTATTATCGCGAACTTCTAGTGGATATCAGCGGTCGGTCAGGATAGAAGCATTGCCCCCCCTGCGGCGCCCGTCACTCGTCAGACTAACCCGGCAACCGTTTATGAGTGGCGGCGCCGCCCGGATTTAACCGCTATCGAAAGCCAGATCGGCGCAAGGATCTCCCTTGCGCCGATTTTTTATGCGCGAATATGACTCATCTGCCATCCGGCTTCTGCGCGATAATTCCGGCAACGTTAACAGCGGAAAGTCAGATTCGCTTTCCGTAGCCAGGATTCACCCCCGCGGATCTCACACGGCATTTCGTGATTGAAGCAGGACCTGAAAAATGCCATCCTCGCTGCAAACAGAAGCGGTCTTCAGCTCCCGAAGTCCATGGTGATGTCCCCCGTGACCATGAAATTCTACCCGCAGCTAGTTGCCCCCGAAGCCTTGGGTTTAGGCGATTGGAATGATTGTCATTTCAGACTCAGGCATAGGTTGCATCCGACTGCCTCGGCCAAAAACCACATGTCGGTCCCTGGCAATCACGGCTAACTCATCGCGTTATGGCCATTCGCGTCTTCGCTCCCAAGGAAACGTACCCCGGCGAGACGCGCGCGCCATTGGTTCCGGCCACGGTGCAACGGTTAATCAAACTCGGAGCCGAAGTGGAGGTTGAGTCCGGTGTCGGCGCGGGAATCTCCTGCTCTGACGACACATACCGCACGGCTGGCGCCGCAATCAGCGCAGATCGCAGCGCTTCCCTCCGTCAGGCAGATCTCGTACTGCGCCTGCGACCGCCCGCACCGGAAGACGTGGCGAAGCTGAAGCGCGGCGCGCTGCATATCAGCTACCTCGATCCATTCAATCGCCGCGATCTGCTCGCCGACCTTGCGTTGGTCGGCGTGAGCGCCTGTTGCATGGAGATGATCCCCCGCTCCAGCGTCGCGCAGAAAATGGATGCGCTCAGCTCACAAGCGAGCCTTGCCGGCTATATCGCCGTCATCATTGCTGCGACGCGGCTCGGCAAGATCCTGCCCATGATGACGACACCGGCCGGAACGATCCGACCAGCCAAGGTCTTCGTCATTGGGGTCGGAGTCGCCGGACTGCAGGCCATTGCCACTGCCCGTCGCCTCGGCGCGCAGGTGGAAGCCTTCGACACGCGGCCGGTCGTGGAAGAACAGGTGAAATCGCTTGGCGCGCGTTTTGTGAAAGTGGACCTCGGCGAGACCGGCCAGACGGCACAGGGATACGCAAAGGAACTCACGCCCGAACAGCTTGCAAAGCAGCGGGAGGCCATGGCCCAGCGCTGTGCGGTGTCCGACATCGTCATTACCACCGCCCAGGTTTTCGGGAAGAAAGCGCCGCGCATCCTAACGACGGACGTGGTGAAAACGATGTCGCCCGGCAGCGTCGTCGTCGATCTTGCCGTCGAATCCGGAGGCAATGTCGAATGCTCCAGGCCGGACGAAGAAGTCGATGTCGAGGGCGTGAAAGTGCTGGGCATTACCAATTTCCCCGGCTGCGTCGCCCGAGCGGCAAGCGAGATGTATTCGAACAACCTCGGCAACTTCGTGGAGCACTTCTGGGACAAATCCACCGCTACTTTTCGACTCGATCCCGAGCATGAACTCTTGAAGGGCTGCCTGCTGACGCACGACGGCGAGATCATCCATCCGCAATTCAAGCCATGAGCATCGACGCACTCATTCCCGCGTTATACGTCTTCGTCCTCGCGGCATTCGTGGGCTACCAGGTCATCTCGCGCGTGCCTCCGCTTCTGCATACGCCGCTGATGTCCGCGACCAATGCCATCTCGGCCATCTCGCTGGTTGGCTCGCTCGTCGCGGCAGGAGCCAATTTCAATACGGTCAGCACGATCCTCGGGTTTCTCGCAGTGGTGTGCGCGCAGATCAATGTGGTCGGCGGTTTTGTGATCACCGACCGCATGTTGAAGATGTTCAAGCGCCAGCCCCCAGCGGCCAAGAAACACGAGCCGGACTAACTCCCTCAACGTCGCATGCCTCACTTCGTCATCGAGCTGCTGTATCTGGCCTCCGGCGTCCTGTTCATCCTGGGATTGCGCGGCCTCAGTCATCCGGAATCCGCCCGGAATGGGATGTTCCTCGTCGAGTTAGGCATGTTGATGGCAATTATCGGCACGCTCATGCACCGTGAAATCGTGCGGTATGACTGGATCATCGCCGGGCTGCTGATCGGATCCATCGTCGGCCTCGCAATGGGCCTATGGGTGCCGATGACCGCCATGCCGCAACGAACCGCGCTCTCTCACGCATTCGGTGCATTTGCTGCGGCGCTTGTCGGCATTTCGGAGTACTACCGGCATGGCGGCAATCTGCCGGTTTTTATCATGGTTGCGCTCGGTTTCGAAGTGCTGTTCGGCTTCATCACGGTCACTGGCAGCTTGATCGCCTTTTCAAAACTCCAGGGACTCATGCCCGGCCGGCCGCTAGTCTACAAGGGCCAGAATATCGTGAACCTAGTTTTCTTCGGAGTAACCGTCGGGTCGTTCCTCGGCATTCTCATTCATCCGCAGACGAGCTGGCTCTTCTATCTAATGGCTTCGCTGGCTCTTGTTTTCGGCGTCCTTCTCGTGGTCCCGATCGGCTCGGGCGATATGCCGGTGGTCATGTCCCTTCTCAATTCCTACGCTGGCCTGGCCAGCGCGGCGACGGGCTTCGCGATTGGGAATAGCGTCCTCATTGTCGCGGGCACGCTGGACGGCTTTTCCGGGTTCATTCTGTCCATCCTCATGTGTAAGGCGATGAACCGCTCGATCACGAATGTCCTGTTCGGTGCCTTTGGTTCAGTCGGCGAGGAAAGCCAGGCAGCCGCGGGCGCCGAAATGCGCGAGATCTCGGCGGAAGATGCCGCCGTGCAGCTCGCGTACGCGCGCCAGGTCGTCATTGTCCCGGGCTATGGAATGGCCACGGCGCAGGCCCAACATGTCCTGCGTGAACTGGCCGATGAATTGGAAGAACGCGGCGTAACCGTGAAGTACGCGATTCACCCCGTCGCCGGACGCATGCCCGGACACATGAATGTGCTGCTCGCCGAGGCAAACGTCCCCTACTCACAGCTCTACGAACTCGAACAGATCAACCCGGAGTTTCCGACCACAGACGTCTCCATCGTGGTCGGCGCGAACGACGTTGTAAATCCCGATGCGAGGGACAATCCCAAGAGCGTCATCGCCGGGATGCCTATCCTCGAAGTGGACCGCTCCAAGCTAGCCATCGTGCTCAAGCGCGGAAAAGGCCGCGGTTTCTCCGGCCTCGAAAACCCGCTATTTTTCAAGGAAAACACGGCCCTGCTGTATGGCGACGCCAAGGATTCACTTACGCGGCTCGTTCAGGCGGTGAAGAAGGTGTGATCGAGACTTCCGCTTGTTCCGCCACGTTTCAACTTTAGCTAACATCTTTCTGCAACGACGGCCGCCTATGCCATATGCGCGCGATCGACATAATGCGAATGCACGGCATGGCTTCGGCGTTTGACCGCGTCCGATCCTTCCACTATTGAAAAGGCGTTGGATTCGATCCAGTTCAACTCCGCGTTTCCACCGACTAGCTGGACCGCCGTGCTGGCGGTGCAACGGAGCGCCGACACAGACGCAAGTAGCCGCGCGCTGGAGGAACTCTGCTGCCTCTATTGGTATCCGCTGTATTCATTCGCCCGCCGCCAGGGCCATAGTCCGCACGATGCCCAGGATCTCACCCAGGGCTTCTTTCATTACGTCGTTCACACCGGGTTGTTTGCCGCGGCAGATCGAGAATTGGGAAAGTTACGAACGTTTCTCCTGACGACCTTCCGGCGTTATCTCGCGGGCGTGCATGACCATGACACGGCGAGTAAACGCGGCGGTCATTTGCAGATCGTTTCACTCGACGTGGATCTCGGCGAAGAGCGTTACGGAAATGAGCCAGTCGATGCGGCCACACCCGAACGCCTTTTCGAGCGCAACTGGGCGCTCTCGGTTTTACGCACGGCGCTCAATGAGCTGTCCGCCATCGAGACCGAAGCCGGACACGGCGAACATTTTGCCATCCTCGCACCATTTCTTTCTCCGGAAGGCGAAGGTTCTGAAAATTATCAGACCGTCTCCGACAAGCTCGGCTGCACACAGGAAGCAGCCCGCCAGGCCGTAAGCCGGCTCAGGAAGAAATTTCGCGATTTCCTGCGAAAACAGATCGGCGATACCCTTCGCGATCCCACGCCAGAACAGATCGATTCGGAACTGATCTCGCTGCGCGAAGCGTTGCAGAGTTAGGACACAAGCGACCCGGCAGTCGAAGTCATCCAAGCGCAGCCGCACCGATTGCGCCGAATATGTATTTGCGGGCATGCGCGCTACGTGATCTGCCAACATTGGCAGCTCACCGGGCGGCAAGCTTCAGTTCCCATGAAGACGCATCTATCTCTCCGGGTCGGCGGTCTCGTTCCAGCGGTCGTGCTGATCATCCTCGCCGGCATGACAGGGTGTGAAAAGCAGGGGCAAGTTCTTGCGCTACGCGAAGAATTTTCCCGTCAGCTACAGGTAAAGGACAAGACAATCGACGAGCTGAATCGGAAGATGAATGAACTGCGGAATCAGAACGACCAATTGCAGGCCCAGATCGTGAAGAATTCCGACGAACCGGACAAGCTGACAGCAGCCGTCTCGGAAGCCGTGGCCAAGAAAGTGAGCGACCAAAATGCCCAATCGCTCACCGACTTGAAGCATCAGATCGATCAGGTACTCCAGGCTGTCCACACCAATGGACAAGTGGCCGCTGCACAAAAATCCGATGCGCCCGCGAGTCAGCCCGCCGCACGTCCGACTGCGCCCGCGGCTTCCAACCGCGATTCCAGCACTTCTTCCGATCCAAATCGGAGAAAGATGCGCTTCGATTTCAACTGACCCTGACGTGCGGTTCGCCGCGCGCCACGCCTCCACGACAGTGATTTGATGCCTTCATAAACACGGATGGAAGGCTCCCTCTCGGCATACCTCGTCAAGCAGGGCACGAATTTGCAGCCGGTCGCCCTTCCGCGTACGGCTTCGAATGGTACGGCCAAATCCGATGGCCACGTCAGGTTCACCGTCGGATCTTCTCCAGGCTGCGATCTCAAGCTGGATGGCGCCGGCCTGGACGGACGGCACATGACTTTTTGGTGGGATTGGAAATACTCCTCCTGGGTCGTCGAGAATCACTCGGAGGCGCCGCTCGCCATCGAGAGCCGCTGCCTGAGACGCGGGGAAACGCTGCCGCTTCTCGTTTGGGAGACGACGATCCTGACCGAAGGATTGCACCTCCAGTTTCAGCGCAAACCCGACCCGCCGCTCTTCGCAGGGCGGCCGGCGATGCAATTTCCGCTGACCAAGGCAGGGCTGATGATCGGGCGCGGCGGCAAAAACAAGGACGGCAGCGAAACCCCCAGGCTCTCGCTGGATTCCGCAATGCTCGCGATCTCCACGGGCCAGGCAGAAATCCGAAAAGACAACGGGGACTTCATCCTCGTGAATCACAACACCAGCTCCAGCGGGCGCACGATTCTGAACGGCGACCAGAACTTCGATGAGCGGAAGCTGGTGCTCGGCGACTGTATCCAAATCCCGAACTGCGACTACTACACCTTCAAATTCACGGGAACGTCACTGCGCCATCTTGGGCAAGTGGGAGCGCTGCAGGGAATCCACCTGACCGTCGATGTGAGCGTCGGGCGCATCTTGCATCCAGTGAATCTGGAGCTTCGTAAGGGCGGCTTCATGGGAATCATTGGCGGTTCCGGCCAAGGCAAGACCACGCTCATGAATGCCCTCTGCGGAATCGTCCCGGCAACCAACGGCGGCGTTTTCGTGGATGGCGTGCAGTTGCGCTCGCCACGCGACGTCGCGAAAGCCGGCATCGCCTACGTTCCGCAGGACGACATCGTGCACAAGGATCTGACCGTGGAGGACGCGCTTTACTACGCCGCGCGCCTCCGGTTGAACGCAACGACTACACAGGTGCGGGAGCTTCTCGACACCACGATGGATACGCTGCGGCTCACCGAGCATCGTCAGAAGCAGATCGCCAATCTCTCCGGCGGCCAGCGCAAACGCGTGAGCATTGCTTCGGAGCTGCTGGTAGGCCCGGACTATATCTTCCTCGATGAACCGACTTCCGGTTTGGATCCGCAGACGGAGCGTTCGCTAATGGGTGAGCTCTCTTTGCTCGCGCGGCACAAGCGCATCGGCGTGGCCTGCACGACGCACGTGCTGCAGAATTGCCACGTGATGACTCAGCTCGCGTTCATCTCGCGAGGAAGGCTGATCTTCCATGGCAAGCCGGTGGATGCGGTGCGCTTCTTCATCATTTCCGGGTCGCCTGAAGGTGCGGCGAGAAATCGGCTCGCCCACGCGAATGGCTCGATCGACGGGGCGGTGCTGGATTCCATCTGCTCACCTTCCGGTCTCGAAGAAGGGAACGAGTTCACCGAGGCGGAACTACTCAACAAGATCGCGAATATCTACGACATTGCCCAGGACACGACAAAACCGGTCGAGGAGCAGAATCAGATCGCGGAATGCTGGCAGCGGGAATACCACGCCTCACCGTATTATCAGCCACCCACGCAGGAATCCGATAGTGCGGCCTCTGAGTTGCCGCGGCTTGCCAGGCAGGTCGGCGCGATCACGAGCCTGGTCCTCCTTGTTTCGCGACAGTGGAAGATCCTCGCGTCGTCGCAACTCAATCGCCTGTTTCTGATCGCACAGGCGGTCGTCATCGGGTTGCTCATCGCCTGGGTGAACGACAATCTGGTGCTCCAGATGTTCCTGGCACTGATCGCCACGCTCTGGTTTGGATGCAGCAATGGGGCCCAGCAGATCGTCTCTGAAATCGCCATCTTCCGCCGCGAACGCCTCGCTGGCCTTGGAATCCATACGTATCTGCTGAGCAAATTCCTCTTCCTAGGCGTCATCACAGGTCTGCAGGCCATCATCCTGTATCTGATGATCCTGCTCGGTTCGCCGATCTTCCATCACGACCACGAACCGGATTTGGAGGAAGCCAAGGCGGACGCCTCCGGCCACGTCCCGGTAAAGAACGTTCGCGACTTCCGCATGGCTTTCTTTGACAAGCCCTGGAATGCCCTGGCCAAGGGTGACGACAGCCATGAATCCGCCAGTCCTACGGCGGGGCCGGCTTCCTCGGCAGGGAGAGCTCAGAGGCCGGATGACTTCGGAATCGTGGGCCTTGATGTGGACGCCAACAACAAGCCGCTCGCTTCCGCCGCGCCAAAGCCTCGAACGATTTACATCAATCCGACAGGCCTCCACATCAAAGACGCGGGCTTTGTGTGGATGGAGCGACTCGCGACCTGGTTCCGAATGCGCGACAACATGCTGGATAGCCTGGCGGTCCATCCCGTCACGCTCCAACCCGGGCAGGATTCGCACTTCGCCGATATGGAAAACCATTCCATATCGTGGCCGGTCTTCATGCTCACGATCATCGCCCTCCGGTTCGGTACCCTCATGGCGGCGGCGCTGGTGGGCGTGGCCCTGGGATTGGCGGTATCGACGCTTGTAGATACCCCAACGCAATCGGTGATGTGGGTGCCACTGATTCTGATTCCACAAATCCTCTTCGGTTCATTTGTGGTCATCATTCCGGAGATGAACGATGCGGTGCTGGGCTTCAGCCGCGGCCTGCCGAGTTTTAATCTCCAGCGGATCATGGATGTCGGGCTCATCTACGGCCGTTCGACGCCTCGCATGACCAACCAGACCAAGATCCCGGCTTTTCTGGCCACTCCCCCGAACGAAAAAGAAAAGGTCGAGTGGGACGGCAGGCAGACGAGTTACGACCGGGTCTCCGAGGTCAACAAGTCGTGGCAGAATCTGGTGATCATCCGCCGGGTCCTCGGCGCGCGCGAGAAGCAGATGAATAAGAACGGCGATCCGCGCGACCAGGTCGAGGAACGCAGGGATGTCCTTACGCCAAAAGGCTATCGTTACCTAAACGTCGGTGCGGCAATCCCCCCAGCCATAATCCTTGGAGCCTGGGTGCTCGGATGTTATACTGTCGCAGTCGTCGCCCTTTACAGGAGGCAAACAGGCAAATGAGCAGGATTAAACTCTTCGCCATCTTAGCCATGGGCGCGGGCGCTGTGCTCATCGGCAGAAGCCTCTTCGCGGATTTCATCAGCATTCCGCTCGTCGGGGTGATCCGGTATTCCGAAATGAACCTCGGTGGCAGCGAACTTGCCATCACTATCGTGATCGTCCTTGGCTTGGCGACAATCCTGATCGGGCTAAACGATCTGGCAAACCGCATCGCATGGTTTCTGAGCGGAATCGGCATCGGCCTGACGATCGCCTCGCTCGTCGCCATCTATCGAGGGATGATGGACAAGGTCGAAGAACTAGGCGGTCAGGACGTGAAGGCCCTGCTCGCGAAGACGGAATTTCAGCCTGGCGTGTATCTCGTCTCCGCGGGTTTGCTATTTTTCCTCGGAGGCATGATCGCCACGCTCGTCCAACCGAAGAAAAGGAAAATCTGGTAGTCCGGCGAAGCTTCCGCAGCTGGATTACGGCAAGCCCTGTTCGAGATCGGCGTAAGTCTTGGCATCACGGATCGCAGCATTCACCCGATCAAGAGCGGGATCGATCGCAGGATGAGGCAGCGTCACTGTCCGGTAGTTGCCATTATTCTGGAACGTAATCTCGTCCCACTGGATCGAGCAGATCTCCCGATTGAACTTCGCGACCGCTCGTCCCCGGAAGAATGCGCGAGTCGTTCCAGGCGGACTGAAGATCGCCCGCCGGACTTCGTCTTCCGAGACGAAACGCCGCATCTGGCCAGTTCGGACCAATTCGTAATACAGTCCCTGATCCAGCGATACGTTGTGGTATTCGAGATCGATCGATTGCAGCCACGGATCGCTCCAGTCAAGCCGCTCGGCTTCCTGCATCGTATTCAGCAGATACTTCTTGGCGACCCAATCGACGCGGTCGCTGCAACGCATCACGTCATCCGAGAGGTCATCGAGCACCTTCTCCCACTCGTGGAGCAGCCATCTCGTGTCTGCATCCGAGGCGTCGCAATTCTCACGCGCTGCAGCCAGATAGAGCCGCTGGATATCGACGGCGGAAATCTTCCGCCCGTCCCGAAGCTCGACAATCCAGGAATACGTATGGTCACGGCTGATCGATTTCGTCGCTTCGATGGGATTGGCGAGTTCGAGCTGCGGGGCCTTCCCCTGCTCGATGAGATCAAGCACAAGCGCGGTGCTTCCGAGTTTCAGGGCCGTGGCGACCTGGCTCATGTTCGCATCGCCGATGATGACGTGGAATCGCCGGTACAGCGCGGTGTCCGCGTGCGGCTCATCACGCGTGTTGACGAGCGGGCGCCGGTTCATCGTATCGATCGAGCAGAGCACGCTGAAGAAATCGGACCTCTGTGCGATCTGATAAATCCCCTGCTGGCCGCGCGCGTCTTCGCCTTCCACGCCCATCTTTCCAGATCCCGCAAAGATCTGCCGGGTGACCAGGAATGGCACCACGTCGCGGACGATCCGATCCCACGGGATGGCCCGACTCATGAGATAGTTGTCGTGGCAACCGTACGAGTGGCCGATGAAATCCGTGTTGTTCTTGTAAAGCCGGGCGTGCTGGCCCGGAAGGAGCCGCTGATTGCGCCGGCGCGCGCATTCGGCGAGCACGCGTTCGCCTGCGCTGTCCTGGGCCACGATTTCGTGCAGGCTCGTGCATTCCGGTGTGGAATACTCGGGGTGCGCGTGATCGTTGTAAAATCGCGCGCCGTTCGAGAGCACAAGGTCGCTCTTGATTTCCTCAAATGAGAGCGGCCGGTTTTTGTCGATCTCGTAGTAGGCCGCTTCGTCCGTGTCCTGGAGCAATTCCTCGGCGCGAAAGCCGCGCGCGTCCTGATGCGGGTCCTCGAGGTTGTAGTCCCATTTCATCGATGCACCGTGCTCGGTGTAAGAGCGGACGATTTCGATCGACTCCCGTACGACGTCGAGTGAATCCATCCCGTCGACGGTGATTCCGTATTCCGTTTCGATCCCGAATACGCGTTTCATGTGTTCGCTCTAAATTACCGCGTCGACGGCGGGCGTCGAATCGAAGTTGCTTTCAGAGCGAAGAAAGTCTGCCTGGGTACGGGGATTTGGGTACCGAAAATCGAGCGGCGCCGTCGGAAATTCCGTCGGCGCCGCTGGTCATGAGAGTTCCGGCTTTCACGAAACGGCCCAAAAGCCGCTCGCGATTTGGAATGCCCTCGCGCTTACGGCACGAGGAGAATCGTCAGCCACTTCGGGCCATGAGCCCCCAGCACGAGGATTCGCTCGATGTCACCGGTCCGGCTAGGACCAGTGATGAAGGAGACGAAGCTCGGATACTTGCCCTGGTATTTACGGGCCAGCAGTTCGTAAGCGGCTGTCAGATCGGGCTCGAGCTGGGACCGGCGCGCGATGACCAAATGATGCGGCGGAAAAACGCTCAACGCGCGTCCGCCTGAACTCAGGCTCGTCACGCAAACGGAGCCCGTCTGGGCGACGAGGCATTCGCATTCGGTGAGCCCGGCATCGCAGGTTTCCAGGGCAAACTTGTCGTAACCCGAATCCGTTCGCAGCAGTTCGAGACTCTGCGGAAGAAGCGGCGCAAGCGCATCAGTGAGACTGCCGGAATGCAGCGCGAGTTTCTTCCAGTTTCCAGCCTCTGCGAGTGAGGCGATTCGAGCCGCTGCGGCTGCGAAATCGGCGCATTTCACGACATCCGCGCGCAGGGCTGCGCATTGACGGGCGAAGAGCGCATGCCGTTCTTCGGAAGTCGGACCAACCGGCGGAAGCCATTCACGGAATGGCGAAGTCACATTTGCGCCGAGGAGCGGCGCCGAAGATGGTGCGCCGTCCGATGGAATGGCCGGTTTGTGACCGTGGCCAAGATGCGGCGGACGAGCCGGCACCGTCAGCGCCTCCGCGATGCGGCCGAGAATCTTGTCGCGATCGCCGTTCATTTCCGGGCTCCTTTCCGTTCCTGCCAGAGATCGTGAAACGATGTCGGCGCAGCTTCCGGGAACTCACGAGTCTGCGTCCATGCGCGGAGCGGATCGAGCGACGTACCCGCAACGACGGGATGCAGTTTCTGGGCAAGCGGTGCGAGCCGCGTGCCGATGCGATAAAGCCAAGGGCGTTTCATTGCGAAAACGAAGCCTTTCCAGATCAGCTTCTCCCACCACAGCGGCTTTTGCGCTGCGGCATTGCGGCGGTTGTGAAGCAGATGATGATGAATATCGATTTTGACCGGGCACGTCTCGGTGCACGCTCCACAAAGCGAGGAAGCGTTTGAAAGATGTTTCCAGTCCTGCAGCCCGCGAAGGTGCGGCGTAATGACGGATCCGATCGGCCCCTGGTATGTGGTTCCGTAGGAATGTCCGCCGATGTTTTTGAAGATCGGGCAGACGTTGAGGCACGCGCCGCATCGGATGCAATGGAGCGCGTCCCGCTGCTCCGCATCGGCAAGCAACCGCGTGCGGTGATTGTCGAGGAACACGACGTGGAATTCCTCCGGGCCATCGGCTTCGCCTTCCTGGCGCGGACCTGAATACATCGAGTTGTAGCAGGTGAGCCATTGGCCCGCTCCTGCCGTACCGAGCATCGGTAGGAAAAGCGCGAGATCGGCCAGACGCGGCACGACTTTCTCGATTCCCACGAGCGCCACGTGAATCCGTGGCATGGCCGTGGTCAGGCGGGCGTTGCCTTCGTTTTCCGTGATCGAGATCATTCCCGTCTCGGCCACGATGAAGTTCGCGCCGGAGATGCCCATGTCCGCTTCGATGTACTGCTTTCGCAGGAAGCGCCGGGCGATCATGGTCAACTCTTCCGGACTATCGGTCTTCGCCGAGCCCAGTTCCTTCTCGAACAGCGCGCTGATTTCATCCCGCTGCAGGTGCATGCACGGGAAGACGAAATGATACGGTGGCTCGTGCTTGAGCTGCTGGATGAACTCGCCAAGATCGCTCTCCACGACCTTGTAGCCGGACGATTCGAGCGCATCGTTCAGGTGGATCTCCTCGCTCGTCATCGCCTTCGATTTGACGATGGAGCGAACTCCACGATCGGCGGCCAGCTTCAAAATATAGTCGCGAGCCTGCTGCCCGTTGCTGGCCCAGAAAACCTTTCCACCTCGAGAGGTAAACTGCGTTTCGAATTGCTGGAGATATTGGCCGAGATGATTGACCGCCTCGAACTTCGTCGCCGCCGCAGCTTCGCGGGCTGCCTGCCAATCGGCAAAGGTCGCCTTCGTCTCGTCGCGCTTCACCTCATAGCCGCGAAGTGCCTTGCGAATGAAGGCCCGGCGCGCCGTATCGGCAGTGGTGCGATCGACGTCGTTCCAGAAATGCTGCATGACCTCCGCCGAGGAATCCGAATTCGCGGCGTTGTGGATGCTTTCAGTTGTGGCACTCATACGCTGGCGAGGACGTTGGCCAAGTGCAGGCTCTTGATGACGCGTGGGCTGTTCCGGTCGAGCCAGCCCTGGATCTGCATGAGGCAACTGGAGTCATTGCTCACGACGTAATCCGCGGTCGTGTTGATGACCGACTGGCATTTCACCTCGGCCATGGCGGTGGAGATCTGCGGAAACTTCACGGCGAACGTGCCGCCGAATCCGCAGCAGCTTTCCTGATCACTCATCTCGACCAATTCGAGACCGCGAACGGCGCGGAGAAGTTCACGCGGCGCCTGCTTCGTTCCGAGTTCACGCAGGCCGTGGCAGCCATCGTGGAAGGTAACGCGCCCTTCAAAACGCGCGCCCACATCGCGGACGCCGAGCTTGTTCACGAGGAAATCGGAGAATTCAAATGTCTTGGCCGACAGCTCCTTCGCCGCCTGTTCCTGCGGAGTCTTCGCAAAGAGCTCGGGATAGAAAACCTTGAACATCGCCCCGCACGAACCGGAGGCGGAAACGACGACTTCTGACTTGGAAAAGACCTCGAGCTGACGCGCCGCGACTTCGCGGGCTTCCGCCCAATAGCCGGAATTGAACGGCGGCTGGCCGCAGCAGGTCTGGCCTTCCGGGTAATCGATCTCGTGCCCGAGCCGTTCCAGGACCTTCACCATGGCCATTCCGACGTCCGGGAAGAGCGAATTGATGAAGCACGGAATGAAAAGAGAAACGCGCATGTAAAAAGGGAACGTCAAATTGGGAGGAAAAGTCGCGTTAGGCGAGGGCGAAAATTCGTCATTGACCTGAAGCGGCAAATCTCGGCGAATCCTCAGCTATTCCAGACCCTGCCCCGCAGGAATGAAAATGCGATGTCGCCCACGGACAACTCGGCTCGCATCAATAATTCGTTAAACAAACGGCGCGTTTTCTCACCACCAGCTTTGCGAAACCATTTGCGACCGCGCGCGAATTCTGCACTCTGCACGGGCACATGCGCGCACCTTCTTCGTCTCTTGCACTGCCTCCGGGGGAATTCTCCGCATATATCTTCGATTGTGATGGGACCCTGGCCGATACCATGCCCACGCATTATCGCGCATGGACCAGTGCACTTGGCGAGCATGCGGAGAAATTTCCAGAAGCGCTCTTTTACGAACTCGGCGGCGTTCCCACAGCTCGGATCGTCGAGATTCTGAACGAACGCTACGGACTATCGCTCAATGTCGCTGCGACGGTGCATCAGAAGGAGGCAACCTTTCTCGATCTCAGCCCGCAAATCGCGGCGATCGAACCCGTAGTCGCGCTGGCCAGGGAGTTTTCACGCAACAACAAGCCGATGGCCGTGGCTTCGGGCGGACATCGCCGAATCGTTCTCAATACCCTGCGCGCACTTGGGATTGCGGATCTTTTCAAGGCAGTCGTGACGGCGGAGGATTACCAGCGGGGCAAGCCGGCGCCGGATCCGTTCCTCGAAGCGGCGCTGCGGCTCGGCGTTCCGCCCTCCGAATGTCTCGTCTTCGAAGATACCGCAACGGGCGTCGCGGCAGCTCAGGCAGCCGGCATGCGCTATGTCCTCGTGCCACCGCCGGAACGGGAGATTCGGAACTACGGGATCTGATTTCCAGTTCCACCCTTAAAGGGTGAAGCTGGCCGCAACCGCGAGCGATCCCATTTGCTCCAGCGCGCTGCGGCGTTCCTGCATCGTTCCGGTTGAACCTCCATGGCCCCCAAAAACCTGCTCAAAGCGCTGAAGCAGTACTTCGGGTATGACTCGTTCCGCCCGCTGCAGGAGGAGATCGTACAGGACGCTCTGGAGGGCCGCGATGTCTTCGCGCTTCTGCCGACTGGCGGAGGCAAGTCGCTCTGTTTCCAATTGCCCGCGCTTTTACAGGACGGGCTGACCGTCGTGGTCTCGCCGCTCATCGCCTTGATGAAGGATCAGGTCGATTCGCTCTCAGCGAGCGGCATTGCTGCGACTTACCTGAACTCCACACTCGATGGAACGGAAGCCAAGGCTCGCTTCCGCAACCTGCATCGCGGCGAATATCGCCTGCTCTACGTCGCACCAGAGCGGCTGATGCTCTCCGGCTTTCTCGAAAATCTGAAGAGCTGGAACATCTCGCGGATTGCCATCGACGAAGCGCACTGCATTTCCGAGTGGGGGCACGACTTCCGCCCGGAATACCGCCAGCTCGAGACGCTGCGCGGACATCTTCCGAACGTTCCGATGATGGCGCTCACGGCCACGGCCACCGAGCGTGTGCGCGCGGATATAGTCGAACACCTCGCACTGCGCGATCCGCAGTGTTACGTCGCCAGCTTCAACCGGCCGAATCTCTTTTACCGTGTCCTGCCAAAGGACGGCGCATTCGAACAGACGCTTGATTTCATCCGCCAAAGGAAGGGCGAAAGCGGCATCGTCTATTGCCAGAGCCGCAAAACCGCCGAATCGGTAGCGGAGCGGCTTAAATCCTCGGGAATCTCCGCCCTGCCCTATCATGCTGGACTCGAGCCAACGACGCGGGCGCACAATCAGGAGCTCTTCATTCGCGACAAGGTCTCGGTCGTCTGCGCGACCATCGCCTTTGGCATGGGGATCAACAAACCGAATGTCCGGTACGTGATCCACTACGATCTGCCGAAGAACATCGAGGGCTACTATCAGGAAACGGGGCGAGCCGGACGCGATGGCCTGCCCAGCGAATGCCTCCTGCTCTTTTCATCCGGGGACGCCGCAAAGCAGCAGGCATTCATCGACGACAAATCGAATCCCGACGAGCAGCAGATTGCCCGGGCGCAACTGCAACAAATGGTTCACTACGGGGAAAGCGCAGCCTGCCGTCGCGCAACGCTCCTCGGCTACTTCGGCGAAGAGTTCCCCGAACCATGCGGCGCTTGCGACAACTGCCTTTTCCCACGCGAAACCTTCGACGGGACGATCGCCGCGCAGAAATTTCTCTCCTGTATCTTCCGGCTCCGCAAGGCGTCCAACTTCGGCGTCGGCATCAATCACGTCATCGACATCCTGCTGGGCACGACCAATGACAAGATCGAGCGCTGGGGCCACCAGAATCTCTCCACGTTTGGTATCGGCCGGGAATATCGCCGCTCGGACTGGCAGCACATCGGACGCGAATTGATCCGGCTCGGACTGTGCCGGCAAACGGCCGAGCGCTTCAGCGTGCTGGAACTGACGCCCGAAGGACTCCTTGCGCTCAAGAACCGGGTTTCGGTGACGCTATTCAAACCGATCAAGGAAGACGGGAAGAAGGAGACCGGAAGCCGAGGCGCCATTTCCTGCGACGAAGGTCTGTTTGAGAAATTGCGCGAATTGCGCAAACAGATCGCCGATGAGCGGGACGTGCCCGCGTACGTCATTTTCTCCGACGTCACCTTGCGGCTCATGGCTCGGAACTACCCGGTTACCGAAGCTGAGATTTCCAGGATCAGCGGCGTCGGCGACAAGAAGCTGCGCGAATTTGGCGAACCATTCATGGACACAATCCAGGACTGGGTCGGCCGTCATCCGCGCCAGATTTTCTCCGATTCTGCGACACCTCTGCAAGCGACTGCACAGCGCAAGCCCGCCACCGCACCAGCAACTGCGAAGGAAAGCTACGATCTCTTCAACGCAGGGCATTCATTCGATGAGATCGCGCGTAAACGCGGCCTGTCCGTCAGCACGGTGGTCCAGCACATCTCACGTCTCGTCGAAGCGGGTGCGCCCTTCGATCTCAAGAGGATCGCAACGCGCGATCAGCTTTCGGAGATGGCTTACGTGTTTGCCAAACACGGCTTCGAGCAGCTTGGGCCCATCAAGGAAGAGCTTGGCCGGAACTACACCTACGAGCAGCTTCACCTCTACCGGGCTGTTGCACTCGCGAAGCGGTCCAAATAATTCACGCGATCTCGCAGCGGCTGAAGGTTCCGGTTAGGAAATCGCAGCCTACCGGCAGCCAGCATCCCTATGCTCGATCGTTTCCGGTGCTGACTCCGCGAGATGCTCTGCACCTGAACCCGACGTGACATTCGTGGATTCCAATTGTGACTTCCTACGAGCCACCGCTTTGGCGATCCCAGTGCGAATGCTTGCCAGGGTAAATGGCTTGCGGACTACGACATCGACGAGCTCCGGCTGATCGCCAACGTCGCCCATGATGTCACCGAAACCGGTCACGAGCACGATCGGCATGTCCGGTTCAATCTTCCGGATCTCCGCGGCTAATTGATCACCGTTCATTCGCGGCATCGCGCGATCTGTCAGCACGATATCCCACTTCCCGCCGCCTTGAATCTTCGCCAGCCCTTCCTGGCCATCGGATGCTGTATCGACCGTATGGCCATCCTCCCAGAGGCAGACCGTCAGCACCTCACGAACCGCGGGCTCATCATCCACGACCAGAACGCGCAACGACTTGAGATACTCTTCGCCGCCAGGCTGCGTCTCCGGATACTGAACATCGTCGTACGCGACCAATGAAATCGTCACCGTGGTTCCTTTCCCTGGAGTGCTGTCTATTTCGATCTGCCCCTCATGTCTGCGAATGATTCCGTGCACCATTGCAAGCCCCAATCCCAAGCCATGCTGATCGCCTTTGGTTGTAAAGAAAGGCTCGAAACAACGCATGCGGACTTCCTCTGGCATCCCGCATCCGGTATCGATGACCTGAATCACAGCCGCCCCATCTCGGGAGTAGGTCCGGCAAAAAATCGTCCCGCCCTTTTCTCCAATCGCATCCGCAGCATTGAAGATCAGATTGACGAGCATCTCGCGCAGTTCACTCTCGCTGCCGAGGACGGCCGGCACGCGCTGAAGGTCCATCTCAAACTGAATCTCGACGCCGCGGCCCAAGGCCTGATCACGCCAGCGCGGACGGGTCAAGCCCATCACCTGCTCAACCAAATCGTTAAGCTTCACCGGCCCAAAAACATCATGCTCGTCGCGATACCGAAAAAACTCGCGCAACCGGCTCACGACATTGCTGCTGTCCGTCGCCGCCCGATGAATGATCGCGAGATATTCGATAGCCGACTTGGGATTGATGCGGTCTGAGTGCAACAGCAGATCGCTGTAGCCCACGATGGGAGCGAGAGAATTGTTGAAATCGTGAGCAATGCCGCTCGCCATCTGGCCCAGCGCGCGAAGCCGCTCCTGCTGGACGATTCGCGTCTGGGCATCCTGTAATTGGCGCATGGCATCTTCGAGACGCGCGGCAATATCGGCCAACTCACTGGTGCGCTCGGCCACCCGCACCTCGAGTTCGTCATGAGCGCGCTGAAGTTCTTTGAGAAGCTCGTTGCGCTCGATTGCGTACGAAAGCGTTCGGATCAGGAGGGCATGATCGACCCGGCCTTTGACCAGGTAGTCCTGCGCCCCGCACTTCATCATCTGCAGGGCCAGCTCTTCATCTCCCAGCCCGCTGAAGACAACGATCGGAATATCCGGCGCCAGCCTGCGCAAGGTCGAGACTGTTTCCAGTTGATTACTGTCCGGAAGCCGGAGATCCGTCAGGATCAAATCGACCCCGCCTGCCTTGATTCGCGCGTCGGCCGAAGCGATGGAGCGCTCGGCAATGAAGGAAAAGCGGTGCGGCCTTTCCTCCAGAATCTCCGCCAGCAGAAACGCATCATCCACGTTGTCCTCAATCAAGAGGACGACGCCGCCCCTGTCTCCGCAAGATCGCTCGAACTCAGCCACAACGTTACAATTTGGGTGGAAAACCGCAGGGGCCTAAACCCGAGCGCAAGAATCCACACACGCAATCGCGCGATCATCGGACGAGGGACGTATCCCGCTTCAAAAATTTTCGATTCTTATGCCATCCCCCTCCAGCCGATCACTCCGACGAAATGCAGCCCCTACGGGAGCTTCTTACGCCTCGATAATGTGATTACGAATCGCGTAGCGAACCAGCTCGCTAAAGGCATTCAGCCCCAGCTTGCGCATGATCGCCGCGCGATGCGTTTCGGCAGTCTTCACGCTGATTTTAAGCGCATCGGCCACTTCCTTGTTGCTCTTGCCTTCGGCGAGAAGCTGGACGATCTCCCGCTCCCTGGCCGTCAAGCGGCTGCCCGCCTCAAATTCAGCCGCAGGCGTCTTTTTGCCGTGCAGATAGCGCGCAAAGACAATTTCCGAGATGCGAGTCGTGAAATAGGTTTTATGCACTGCCGCAGCTTCGATTGCCGATGCCAGATGCTGCGAAATATCACTCTTCAGGATGTAACTCCGCGCCCCGGCCTCGAAGACGTCGTACACGAGCTGCTCGTTTTCGATGCCCGTAAAGATCAGGATTTCCACCGTCGGCTGCGCTTTTTTGATCTGCCGGGTCGCGTCCAGCCCATTCAGCTCAGGCATATTGATGTCGAGAACAATCACGTCGGGCTTGAGCTCCGCTGCAAGCGCCACCGCTTCCCGTCCATTCTTGGCTTCGCCACAAACGACCCATCCAGGCACCCTCTCAATCAGCAGGCGAGCCCCCTGGCGGACTACTTCGTGGTCGTCGGCGACAAGAATGCGTACCTCGTTCATGCAGTCGTGGGATCTTCCAAGTACCTCTTCAGTGAATTGTTCTTCTTTCAAAAGCGGCTGTAACACCTCCGCTTACGTCATGATCGTTGCAAGGAACATGCACAGGCGCCAGTGCCATTTTCAAAAAAGCAACGGATTTAAATGGAAGCAAAGGACTACATAAGCCACTTACCTACATAGAAACCCTCTGTAAATTTCAGGGACTTTACTGTCCGTGAAACGTTGCAACACTCAGTGCGATCAGCGAAAAATGTTTTACTGACCTTCGCAAAGGAACCGGCACGCATGCCGGGGTCCGTTTTAGAATCGTGTCGCGTAACTGTTAATAGCACTGACCCAGTCGGAGGCAGCGGCCTCTTCGAGGCGCAGCTGCTCTGCCCCTCGAAGATGCTGCAATGTTCAAAGTGAAAGAGATCGTTCCGGCACGAAAAGCCGCTGCATTGCCACCAATTATTCTCCCGCGAAACCTTCCTTCTACGCCACTCGCGTGCAGCATTACATGGGTGAATTCCAAGCGCTGCCCGGGACTAACCGCCAGAATTCAATCCAGGGTCAATCCATGAACGGTCCAGGAGCAGATCCGAACCTCAACAGTCCGCTCAAGCTGGCGCCATTCACTTGCCCGTCCTCGCGCACTATGCCGGAACCATCGGGCAACATGAAGCCAGCCCAGAATGCGCCAGTAAGTGCGTCTGGAAATCCCGCTGCCGCGTCACCAGCCAAGGCAAGGATCCTTATCGTAGACGACGAGCCCACCAATGTGCTGCTGCTCGAACGCATCCTGACCAAGGCCGACTACACTAAGCTCTCGAAGACTTGTGATCCGCGAGAAGTCCTGCCGCTCACCGAAGCGTTTTTGCCGGATCTCATCCTACTGGATCTTCACATGCCGCATATCGACGGCTTCGAAGTGCTGGTCCAGTTGCGAGAGAAAATCCCCGCGGGAGAATTCCTTCCAGTCCTGGTCCTCACGGCAGACATCACGCCGCAGGCCAAGCTCCGGGCGCTGGCCAATGGCGCAACCGATTTCGTGACCAAGCCGTTCGATAAGAGCGAAGTCCTGCTGCGTGTCGGGAACCTGCTCCATACGCGCCGACTGCAGCAGCAGATTCAGGCACAGAACGAAACGCTCGAGCAGATGGTCCAGCAACGCACGCTCGAGCTGCAGCGCACGGTGATCAAGCTCCAGGAAACGCAGCAACAGGTGGTTCAACAGGAACGGCTTCATGCTCTCGGCATGATGGCCAGCGGGGTCGCCCACGATTTCAATAACGCGCTGTCTGTCATCCTCGGTTTTGGCGAGATCGTGCTTCAGGATTGCCAGCGGATCCCGGCAGCAAAGCCACTGGCCGCACATGTCCAGACGATCGTCACCGCTGCAATGGATGGCGCAGAAATGGTCACGCGGCTTCGTGAGTTCTACCGTCCCGCTGGCGGTGATGTCCCGAAACTCGCGATCGATCTCAATGCCCTGTGCGAACAGGCGATCAACCTGACGCAACCCCGCTGGAAGACCCAGGCTCAAACCCAAGGACGCGTCATCGAGATGGTGACCAGCTTCTCGCCCGTCCCGCCGATTGCGGGCGATGCCGCCGAGATTCGCGAGGCACTCACGAACCTGATCTTCAATGCCGTGGATGCGATGCCGTCCGGCGGCAGCATTTCGCTGCACACTTCGCACAACTCCGAGGGAGTGATTCTCCATCTGAGCGACACCGGCACGGGCATGAGTGAGGAAGTCCGCCGGCGCTGCCTCGAGCCATTCTTTTCAACCAAAGGCGAAAAGGGCACCGGCCTCGGGCTGGCCATGGTTTACGGAATCGTGGAACGGCATGGAGGCACGATGGAAATCCAGAGCGAAGTGGGTAAAGGCACGACTTTCATCATTCACCTGCCTTGCGGCGAGAGCGTCGCCGGAACGCGGGAACCCGCTGTCGGCGAAGTGGAACGGCTGCTGAATATTCTCGTGGTCGATGATCAGCCGGTGCTCTGCGAAATGTTCACCGAATATCTTCGACATGACTGGCACAATGTCGAAACGGCCTGCGATGGCCAGGACGCGCTGGAGAAATTCAGGTCTGCGACGTTCGACTTAGTTATTACCGATCTAGCCATGCCCGGAATGACCGGTGAACAGCTCGCCGCCGCAATCAAGGCGATTTCGCCCGCGACGCCGGTGGTCCTGCTGACGGGCTTTAGCAACTACATGACGCCGCAATCGGACGGCCCGCGCATCATCGACGAAGTGCTGTGCAAGCCCATTTCGCTCATTGATATGCGCAAGGCAATCGTGCGCGCCATAGTCAGATAAAGCCCTCTCAACGGGCGCGCGATCGCGAGCAAAACAGCCCGCGATCGGCCTGTCCCACACTTGCGATTTTCGCAATTTGAGGCATGGTTGAGGATGCCAATCTGGCTGGTCTCGCTTGCCATCGGCGTCATGGCTCCGCTCGCCTTCGCTACGGCGGGAGAAAACTTCAAGGTCTCCTCGGAAGCGTTCCAAAGCGGTGGCCACACCATCGCCGTCGATGTCTTTCATCCATCCACTCCTGGAGTCCATCCAGCAATGGTGGTGCTCTACGGTGCAGGCGGATTGCTGGCGAACAATGGTTACATCCGCCAGCTGGCGCCGGTCTTTGTCACATGCGGATTCGAGACGTATCTCGTCCATTACTTCGACCGAACTGGGGACTCATGGGCCAGCGACGACCAGATCCACGCCAACTTCGAGGCGTGGATTTCCGCAATAACCGACGCGGTTTCATTTATCGTGTCGCATCCGCAGGTCGATCGCGCGAGAATTGCCACGTTCGGCTTTTCGCTAGGCGCGTATCTCGCCGTAGCGCATGCAGCACGCGATCCGCGTGTGCGCGCTGTCATCGAACTATCGGGCGGAATGGATCCTTTCTATGCCTCTCGCGCGGAACACATGCCGCCCCTCCTCATTCTCCACGGAGAAGAAGACCATCGCGTGGACGTGGATCGCGCCCGCGAGTTGGAAACGCTGATGCGCAAGCTCGGAACGCCGTATGAAATCCGGCTCTATCCGCAGGACGGCCACGTCCTGCGCCCTGTCTCCACGATGGATGCAATCCTTCGCGGAATGGCCTTTTTGAAACGATACGTGACCGGGTGAACGGCCTTCGGCGTACAGCGCCAACTAAAAAAACTTCAATTCAATGCCCGCCCGCATCGCCTTTCCGCGGGATGCCGGTCACCGGCGAGCCTGACCGCTAACCTTAGCGCAAGCGATAGGTGATGCGCGCCTTGTCCAGATCGTATGGAGACATCTCCATCTTGACCCGGTCGCCCAGCGTCAGACGAATGAACCGCTTCCGCATCTTGCCCGAGATATGGGCGAGAACGCGGTGCTTGTTCTCGAGTTCAACGCGGAACATGGTTCCGGCGAGCACGGCAACAATGATTCCTTCGGTTTCGATGGCTTGTTCAGCAGGCATGAGTGGTAACGGAGATCGTTGAGATGTTATTTACCGGATCTACAGGGGACGCTCCGGCAGTGCGTCAACGGAAGGGCTCGGGCCCCGATTCATTCCGGCAATCAGGCACCGGACGAGGTGGCGAAACTCGCGAGGAGATCCGCACACAGGAGAAAAAAATTCTGCCCCAACTGTCGTGGCACGCATCGTCAATGCTCGAGACGCTGCCGTCAGGAGTTTGCCATTGAGGGCTGTGATTGCCGTTCCCGCTCATCGGGTTTCGATTCACCATTGAGAAAACTCACCGGAGGATGTCACCGCGCAACGAACAAAAACAATCAATTTGGGCGAGGCGTATTGTCGCGCCAATCGGCCAAGACGCAAGGGAAAAACGCCGACCGCCGTCCGCAACAGACTCCTAAGGCACCCACGCGGCAAAGATTCCCTGCGAGCCGTCGAAGAACGTCGCGCGGTAAACAAAGCCGCCGTTTTCAGCATATCCCTGCCCCTGGCTCGGCGAGAGCGGCTGAGCGCTCAGGATGGAAAAACTCTGCGGAGTCCTGGTAATTCCATCGGCGGTAAATGAAGCGCCCGAGCGAACGAGGAGCTGCAGCTTTCCGTTGATATCCTGCGCCCAAAGGCCGGTATTCGATTGCGTGGACCCATTGCCCGCGCCGGCCTGCAGAGTCCCCACAAATGCGGGGCCGCGCACGCCCGGAAGCGCCAGGGAGCTGATGCCCGCAAATTTTCCGCCCGTCACGCCAGGAGCGGTGCTGCCAGTCTGAAGCATCAGTGCCGGAGCGGTGCTGCCATTGGGAGCGGTCCACAGGCCTGTCGCGAAGGGCTTCGGCGCTTTTCCTCCAGGATTGATAGTGCCGAGAAATGCGAGATTGCCCGCACGATTCGCGACTGGATCGAGAAGGGTCTGATAGGTCGAGCCGGTCAGCCCCGGAATCGAATCACCAGTGCGCGCGACCACTGAGAAATTGCTGCCGGCCGTGCCATTCAGGATTGTCCGATCATTCAGAGCGGAGACGGTTTTGCCGTGGACCAGCGTCGAGAGGAAAGTCCCGGTGTCATCATCCGCGAGGCAACCGAGATCGTAGGCTGCGCTCTGAGCGCCCGCCAGACCGGTAATCGTCCCGCCCCGAGTCGCAAAGGGCGTAATCGTCGACGATGAAGAACCACTATTGAGCTTGGCCACAAGCAGCGACTTGGTTCCGTCCGAGAAAGTTGCCCGCACCAGCACTTCGCCGGTGGCATCGAATCCACGGCGCTGTCCTGGCGAACCGTTCAGCGAGCCGAAAACCGCCACAGCCGAGACCTTCCGCGACTTGCCATCCACCACGACACTGGAACCGGTGCTCACGAGCAAGGAAGGAGTAGTTCCGCCAGCCAGGACGAGCCAGATTCCGGAACCGCCCGTACTCAAGGTGGCCGTGAAAATCAGTCCACCACCTTCGGGAACTGCCAGGGACAGGAAGCTGCCAAAATTCGAATGGGTGCTGACGCCGGGTGCCGCCGCGCCCTTGCGAACGACCAAACTGAGCGTGCCGGATGCATTGGACCAGATGCCCGTGTTATTGGCCGCAACCCCGGATACAGTGGCAATGAAGGTCACGTTCCCCTGCTGATCGAGCAGCGGATCCTTGAAGGTCGCAAACTTGGCATTGGTAATCCCCGGCGCTGCGTCGCCATTTTGAGCAATCAGGACAGGCGAGGCACCAGCAAAGATCCCGCTCTTTGTCGTGCCAGTCGGCGTGCGCATCGTTGCCTGAAAGGCGACCTGACCGGCAGAGTTGATCGACGGAAGCCCGAGAGTCGCATACACGGTACCGGAAACCACGGTCTCGGTTGCCGAACCGGTGACCTTACTTCCACGCAGGGCGATGCAAGTTGTCGATGGATCGGTCAGTTGCACATGCACAGTCGCCGTAGCCGTCCCGCCATAACCATCCGAAATCGTGTAAGTGAAAGAATCAGATCCAGCGAAATTCGGACCTGGCGAATAGTACACCAGTGTTCCGTCAGTAGAGGAAGTTCCGTAAGTCGGAGTTCCCACTGCACTGACCGTCAACGCATCGCCATCAGGATCGGAATCATTGCCCAACACGCTGCCCGACAGGACTGTCGCGCCGGTACGCGCTGTGATGTAATCGTCCACGGCAACCGGAGGCGTATCGGCAGTCGTAAAAGTCACGGTCTGCCCGTAAGTCGTCACCCCGCTTTCCACGGTGACGAGACGGAATTGGTAAGCGGTATGCGGCTTGAGATCGGAAATCGTCGCATTGAAATCCACCGGGCTAACACCGGAGCCGACATCTTGCGACGCTGTGGCGTGATCAAACGCGGTGCCTTCGCCATAAACAAACCACGCAGTTGTGGCAGTACCCGAGGGTGTGACCGTTCCATCCAACTCGACCGACGTCGACCCGCCGCCCTGCAAAGTAGCTGAGCCAGTCGTCGCTTCGGCAACCGGCTGAATCCCCGCAGCTATGAGAACGTAGTGATTAAACTGCGTCGTTCCGCTTCCCACGGTCGAAAGGACCAGCATGTATGCATTGCCGCCAGAGGCGAGACTCAGAGGAGGAATATATTGCAGCGAGTCGCTTTGGTCGCCGAACTGCTTGGTCAACAACTGCGAGCCATCAGCGGCCTTGTATTGAGTATAATTGATACGGCCGGGGGTGGTCGAAGTCGGCCCACCCAGCGAGATGACATCCCCCTGTCCGTCGAAGGCAACGCCTAATCCAACACCTGCCGCATTCTGAGTCTGCTGCCAAAGCAGGGTACCATCGACTCCTGCATATTCCGCAGTGTAGATCGATCTGGTCGTGCCATTCGAATTGGTGGAGTATCCGGTGATCGCGACGTTTCCGTTTGGATCCAGCGCGAGAGCATTTGATCCAGCACCGGCAGTTCCGTTGTACGATTGAACCCAAATTGCCGCCGACCCATCCGAAGCATACTTCACGGTGTAAGCGGCCCCAGCGTCTGTCCCGGTGACAATGACGTTATTCGAGGAATCGACAGCCACGGAGAGCGCTAGTCCCTGGTCCTTCGTCACACTCCACGCCAAGGTACCATCCACTCCGGAATACTTTGCGAAGAAATAATAATAATTCGTGGACGAATTGCTACCGTCCACAACCAGAGTACCAATAGCCCCGGCAATGAAAACGTCTCCATTTCCATCTGCCGTAACGGCATAGCCATACGAGTCTCCATTCCCCGGACTCATGTAAGGTGTCCACCATAGCAAGTGACCGTCCTGCGCATCGCACTTCAGCGTCAGGATCTGCGAAATCGGGGTCGTGGTTGTGCTGCTGTCTGCCGTGTCGCTCGTACCGGATGTGCTCGCCGCGTCGGTGTGCGTAACGCTGCCAGTCAGCACGATATTTCCGTCGGAATCCAACGCCACCGCCTGAACTTCTTCGTCGTGTGCCAGGCCATCGGGAGTTCCCATGTCGTCGGTGTAAAGATTGAACGACTGATGCCACATCTCCGAGCCATCCACTCCGGAGTACTTCACCACGAAGACATCCATGTAGAGCGGAGTGCTGCTTTGCGAGGTGCTGGTCCCCGAAGTTGGCGTAGTGTCCATGCTGCCGGCCACTATCACGTTTCCAGCAGCATCCAGTGCGACCACGGACGGAAAAGTCCCGGTCGCGCTTCCGTCAAATCGCGCCTCCCACATGAGGTGCCCATCCACACCGCTATATTTCAGCGTATCCGTGCCCCGCAGGCCGGTTGTAGGCGACGTGTTCTCACAGGTCAGAATGACATTCCCGTCTGCGTCCGCAATGTGCGCCGCCGAACCGCTCTGGTCGGACTTGGCCAGATTCTGCGAAATACTCCAGATCTGGGTGAACTGGCCCGCTCCCCACGCCTGCAGCGCGAACAGAGTCACGACCACGGAAATGATCCAGGGTCGCACAGCAGGGAAAAAGTGTAGTCGAGTCATGGAAATCTGGAAATCGGACACAGCGCAGCGCACTTCGGCAGAAGCGGGATCGCTGGTCAACCGAACGAGCAGGAATTTCCGCGCATTGGGCGATTGGTCAAGGCAACAGCGCACGCTCAAGTGACTTTTTTATCACTGAGCCACTGGCACTTGGACCAAGAAACCCGGCTGCAATCGAGAAACCATGACTCCCTGGAGCAAATCCGCCATGATTCATTCCATGGAACTCGATCTTCTCGAAAAACACGCCGAACGCGCCTACCCAATCCTGGCCAGCCTGGTGACACCCCGGCCTATCGCGCTGGTTTCCACTCTGAGCCCGGACGGCGTCGTCAATATCGCGCCCTTCAGTTTTTTCAACGTACTCGGTGCCGAACCGCCCATCGTGGCCATCGCGCCGGGTGATCGTGACGACGGCACGCCGAAGGATACCGCCAAGAATATCCGCCTGACTCACGAATTCGTGGTCAACCTCATGGATGAGTCGATCGCCGAAGCGATGAACCTCACGGCGGCATCGGTCCCGTACGGCAAGAGCGAACTCGACATCTCAGGCCTTACCGTTCTGCCGTCGTCCAGCGTCAAGCCGCCGCGAATCGCCGAAGCGCCGGCCAGCCTGGAATGCAAGGAATGGGGCACCCTCCAGATCGGTGAGAACCGCGTCATCATCGGACTGGTTCAGCGAGCGCACGTCCGCGATGAATTGATCGACGCCGAAACACTGCGAATTCGCACAGACCTCCTGCACACGATCGGCCGAATGGCGAGTCCGCACTGGTATTGCCGCACTCGCGACCGGTTCGAAATGATCCGCCCAGCTTAGCCGGGCGACGATCAGCTACCGGGTGCAATTTACCGTTGTACCCGACCGCCGTGGCCGCCCGCCGCGAGGGCCTCCACCTCCGCGAGGCTGACCACATTGTAATCCCCAGGAATCGTGTGCTTCAGGGCACTGGCAGCGATCGCGAAATCGACGGCCTTCTGCGATTCGTCACCGCGCCGCAGGGCAAAAATCAGTGCGCCAGTAAAGCTGTCCCCTGCCCCAAGACGATCGACGATCGTGACGTCGCACCTCCGGGAAAATGAGAACTTTCCTTTGTGATAAAGCATCGCACCCCAGCGCGATTCGCCCGCGCTCGAAGCTTCGCGCATCGTGATTGCCACCGATTTCATTCCGAATCGTTCGCTCATCCGGCGCGCCGCGGTCATCTCGCGCTCCATCGGTTCGGCTGGCGCATCAATCCCGAAAACCGTGCGGATTTCCTCGACACTCGTCACGCAGAGATCGACATGCGGCATCAACGGTGCCAGCACCGCTCCCGCGCGTTCCTGCGTCCAAAGCTTGGAGCGGTAATTCAGATCGAAACTGACCGTCAGCCCCAAGCGTCGAGCTGCAATACAAGCCTGCTCCACGGCAGCCGCTGCACTTTCGGAAAGTGCCGGAGTGATTCCGGACCAGTGGAACCAGCTCGCGCCCGCGAAGATCTTTTCCCAATCGAAATCCCCAAGGTCCGCCCCGGCAATGGCGCTATGCGCCCGATCGTAGATCACCTTTCCCGGTCGCTGCCCGACTCCTTGCTCTAGGAAATAGACGCCGATCCGGTCCCCGCCCCGCACGACTGATCCGACATCCACGCCGAGCCCTCGCAGTTCGGTGAGCGTCCGGTCGGCGATCTCGTTGGCCGGGAGCTTCGTGATAAATCCGGCGCTGCCGCCCAGTTGAGCGATGGCCACAGCCACGTTGGCTTCCGCTCCGCCAAACGTGATTTCGAACTGTCGCGCCTGACCAAATCGCTGAAAGCCCGGCGTCGTGAGCCGCAGCATGATTTCACCAAAAGCAACTACATCAGGCATGATAGAGCAGTCGCATATCAGCGCCACGGCAGGCCATCAACTCCAATGAAACGCCGAGTTGAAGGACCGCTCGAAGCCTTTTCCCGGTGCCCGAACTACGCGATCCGGAAAATCTTGGGCCAGCTGTCCCCGAATGACGCTTGACATCCTTAACGTCGCTAATTATCCGTCCCCTAATATTAGGTGCCGTATTTTCTATGCCGTTATTGATGTTGAAGGAACTGCCGCAGTACGAGTGCTTGCTGGAGGCTTCGGAACGTTACCCGAGCCTTGAGCCAAGCGCCTGCGATGCTTTTCTAAATCTGTTGCGCACGGGCGACCTGGTCGTTGAATCGGAGGCCGATTACCTGAACTCCTGCGGCATCAGCCACGGACGTTTTACGGTGCTTATGCTTCTCAACCGCTGCGTCACCCAGCCATCCACTCCTGCGGAACTCGCCGATGCCGCCGGTGTGACCCGTGCAACGATGACCGGCCTGATCGACACCCTGGAGAAGGACGGCCTGGTCGTCCGCTCCTCGGATCCAGCCGATCGCCGGACCGTCCTCGTCCACCTGACGCCGAAAGGACAGGAAACCATCGACAATATCCTTCCCGACTACTTCCGCCGCGTCTCGGCCATCATGCAGCCACTCGATGACGTCGAGCGGAAGCAACTCGTCGGTTTGCTCCAGAAAATACAGCGCGGGCTTACGCCGGATCGCCCAGCTGAGTCTCTCGAACCCGCCATCGCACAATCCTGATTTTCCTGAATTTCCTATGACAAAACGATTCGTCATCATGCTGCTCTGCGTAGTCGCCTTTATCGCGATGCTCGTCGCGGCAAAAGTCGCGCAGATCAAGGCTGGCATCGCCAAAGGCAAAGCGTTCGCTCCGCCGCCAGCCGCTGTCACCACCGTCGTCGTGCAGCCTCAGAAATGGCAACCGGTGATCAGCTCATCCGGCTGGCTGAAAGCAGTCAACGGCGTAACCGTGAGCACCGATCTCGCGGGCATCGTGTCCGAGATTGCCTTCAAATCCGGCTCGGAAGTGAAGAAGGGCGATCTGCTCGTCAAACTAGACACCCAACAGGAGGTGGCCGAGCTGCAGTCGGCCGAAGCGAAGCGCGACTTTGAAAAACTCGATATCGCCCGCAAGCGGGATCTGGTCAGCAAGAAGGCGATCGCCATCGCGGAACTTGATACTGCCGAAAGCGATTTCCGCCAATCCGAGGCCGCAGTCGCCGAGGCAAAGGCGCTCATCGCCAGGAAGCAGATTACGGCACCGTTTGATGGTTTCCTCGGCATCCGGCAGGTCGATCTCGGTCAATACGTGAATCCCGGTGCGAGCATCGTTCCGCTGCAGTCGCTGGATCCGATCTATGTGGAATTCATGGTGCCTCAGCAGGATCTCGAGTCGATTACCCTCGGCAAAAAGCTGCACCTCCGCGCTGGCGGCCTCAATGGTCAGGAATTCGACGGGGAAGTCACAGCGATCGATTCGAAGGTGGATGACGCCACACGCAACATCACGATCCAGGGAACCGTCGCCAATCCTGGGCGTAAGCTCCGGCCCGGTATGTTCGTCAATGTCGAGGTGTTGCTGCCGCAAACCGATGGGGTGCTCGCCATTCCATCGTCCGCGATCAGCTTCGCCCCTTACGGCAACTCGGTCTTTATCGTGAAGGCTGCAGAAACGCCGGGACCGGATGGAAAGGCCGGTCATATGGTCGAACAGCAATTCGTCAAACTCGGAGCTGCTCGCGGCGATCAGGTTTCCGTCCTGTCCGGCATCAAGCCAGGCGACGAAGTCGTCACTTCCGGAACCTTCAAGCTGCTTCCGAAGGCTCCAGTACAGATCAACAACAGTGTTACCCCGAGCAGCGAATTGCAGCCCCACCCCGCCGATACCTGATCTGCTAGTTAGCGAGCAATTCCATCTATGAATTTTACCGATCTCTTTATTCGGCGGCCGGTCGTAGCGACCGTGGTCAGCCTGATCATCCTGCTGGCCGGCGGCCAGGCGTGGCGATCGCTGACGACCCGCCAGTATCCTCGCAGTGATATCGCTGTCGTTACGGTCAAGACGATCTATGTCGGCGCGAATCCCGACCTCGTCCGCGGCTTTGTCACGGCTCCCATCGAGCGCGTCATCGCCAGCGCGGATGGCATCGATTACATGGAGTCCCAGAGCGCCCAGGGGCTCAGCATCATCACCGTCCACCTGAAGCTCAACTACGACAGCAATGCCGCATTGACGCAGATCCAGGCAAAGCTGGCGCAGGTGCGCAACGATCTCCCGCCCGAGGCGGAGGCGCCGACGATCGAACTTACCACGAGCGATAACCAGTTCGCGGCAATGTATATGTCGTTCTACTCGGACGACCTCGATCGCAATCAGATCACCGACTATCTGAAACGCGTCGTTCAGCCGAAGCTCACCGCGGTTAGCGGCGTGCAGAAGGCCGACATCCTCGGTGCGCGTATCTTCGCCATGCGCATCTGGCTCAAGCCGGATAAGATGGCTGCGCTGCACCTGTCGCCTTCGGACGTCAATCAGGCCCTCGCGGCAAATAACTATCTGTCTGCGCTCGGAACGACCAAGGGATCCATGACCATCATGAACCTGGTGGCCAACACCGACATGCGTTCCGCGGAGGAATTCCGGAAGTTGGTGATCCGTCAGCAGCACAACGCCATCGTTCGCCTCGAAGACATCGCCGACGTTCAGCTTGGTGCGGAGGACTATGATCAGGACGTCCGCTTCTCCGGACAAACGGCGACGTTCATGGGGATCTGGGTGCTCCCTACGGCAAACTCGCTGGACGTCATCAAGGCAGTACGCGCCGAGATGCCGGAAATCGAGAAGCAGTTGCCGACAGGAATGCACGTAGGCATTCCCTATGACTCGACGAAGTACATTCA
>FTCV01001965.1_pt1 | contig 34908 bp, 24 predicted proteins | sample 1639691 | NCBI WGS metagenome assembly FTCV01 (sample SAMEA3914864, study PRJEB12502) | metagenome | biome: forest; material: soil | place: USA | collected 2012-03-12 | depth 0.3 m
CCCGTTGCGTGCGTTGCTGGGGAGGGGATTGACCGGACGGCGCTCTTGCGCTTCTGCCAGCAGGAGCTCAGCCAGTGGCAGATTCCGCGCGACTTCTGGATCGTCGATGAAATTCCCGCGAACGAGCGGGGGAAGATCAGCCGTCGAGTGCTCGCGGAACGGTTCGCGGGACGCGGAGAGTAACACTCTGTGGAGAGCGAATGGCGGCGACCGACAAAGGGTCGCTACGTGGCCGGGTGTAAGACGTTGCCTTATATGGACTTCGGTAGCCTTCGAGGTCGGTCGATTCATGACAAATTCAGAAGGCACTCGACATGAAATGGTTACAAATCTTCGCTTGAGCGGCGTGGACCTTGGGTCGACGTTCCCTTTCACGGGAAGGTAACCGGGCTGTCACATGATTGTAACATGGCTGCCGGATGTTGCTGCGGACATGAAATCCCAAACCCTACTCGGCCGCGCGTTCCGCGCTGGCCTAGCGACCGCTGGTCTTATGGCCATGGCCGTCGCGGCGCACGCCCAGCTCACCATCAATGGCGCGGGCGCTACTTTCCCCAACCCGATTTACGTCAAGTGGTTCGACACCTATGGCAAAACGGACCCGTCGGTGAATTTCAACTACCAGTCCATCGGCTCCGGCGCTGGCAAGAAGCAGATCACCGAACAGACGGTCGATTTTGGTGCTTCGGACGCGCCTATGAGTGATGAAGAGCTTGCCAAGGCTCCCGGCAAGATCCTGCACATCCCGACTGTGGCTGGTGCAGTGGCAATCTCGTACAACGTTCCCGGCGGGGCCGACCTGAAGCTCGATGGTCCTACGCTCGCGAACATCTTCCTCGGCAACATCAAGAAGTGGAACGATCCGGCCATTGCCGCTCTCAATCCAGGGGCCAAGCTGCCGAAGACCTCCATCATGGTCGTGCATCGTACCGATGGCAGCGGAACGACGAATATTTTCACCGACTATCTCTCCACGGTTAGTCCGGACTGGAAATCCAAGGTGGGCAAGAACACGGCTGTTTCCTGGCCGGTCGGCATTGGCGCGAAGGGCAACGAAGGCGTTGCCGGCGGCGTGAAGCAGACGCCCGGATCCATTGGATACGTCGAACTCATCTACGCCCTGCAGAACAAGATGGCCGTGGCTCAGCTCAAGAACAAGGCAGGCGAATTCGTGAAGCCGACGCTCGATTCGATCACCGAGGCGCTGAATGGCGCGCAGATCCCGGAAGACTTCCGTTTCTCGATGGTCGATCCCGCCGGCAAGGGCGCCTACCCGATCGCGGGAGCGACCTGGCTGCTTGTCTACCAGCAGCAGAAGGATCCGGCGAAGGGCAAGAAGCTCGTTGGCTTCCTGAAGTGGATGATTTCGGACGGCGAGAAGATTGCGAAAGACCTTCAGTTTGCACCACTTCCCGAAGCCGTGCTGAAGCGCGTCGAGGCTGAGGTCGACACCATCAAATTCTAAATCCCGAGTCCTTGGGATCGCTTTCCCGGCAGGCTGATTGCGGCCTGCCGGGAACCCGCGAGGACTTTGCGGGGAACCAATTCAGTTTTTTTTCAAATTTTCGCCCAGCCATGACTACCGTAACTCCCGCGAGGCCTACTGCCGATTCGGCTTCGAAGGACGGGGCTCAAGTTCTTCTTGCTCCGCCTTCACGTCATGGCGACCGCATCTTTCGGGGGCTAACGATGGCGATGGCATTCATGCTCGTCATTCTGATCGTGCTGATCGGATGGGAGTTATGGCGTGGCTCCGAGCTGGCGCGACACAAGTTTGGATTGGGATTTCTCAGTTCATCGCAATGGAATCCGGTGGAGGAGAATTTCGGCGCGCTGCCTTTCATCTTCGGCACGCTGGTTTCCTCGCTGATCGCCCTGATCATCGCGGTGCCGCTGAGCATCGGAACGGCGATCTATCTTACTGAGATGGCCCCGCTCTGGATTCGGCAGCCACTCGTTTCACTCATTGAGATGCTGGCCGCAATTCCCAGCGTCATTCTCGGCCTCTGGGGTGTGGCGGTCATGGTGCCTTTTCTGAGAGATGGGCCGTATCAATGGTTGGAGGAGAATCTCGGTGAGCGCATTCCTCTTTTCGAAGGCCCGGTTTATGGGGTGTCCATGCTGTCGGGCGGAATCATCATCGCGGTGATGATCCTGCCGATCATTACCTCCGTTTCCCGCGAGATTCTACGTTCCGTGCCGAATCTGCAGCGCGAGGGTGCCTACGCGCTGGGCGCTACCCGCTGGGAGGTGACACGGATCGCCGTTCTTTCCTACGCGAAGAAGGGCCTCTTTGGCGCGGTCATCCTTGGATTGGGCCGTGCTCTTGGTGAAACGATGGCGGTGACGCTAGTCATTGGCAATCGACCGGAAATCGCGAAATCGCTGCTCTCGCCCGGTTACACACTGGCCAGTGTGCTTGCCAATGAGTTCGCCGAAGCCAGCGGTGGCCTCTACGTCTCCGCGCTCATCGGGATTGGCCTGGTCCTCTTTGGAACCACTGTGCTCGTGAATCTCATTGCTCAACTGCTGCTTCGGAGCTTTGGCGGCACCACGCCAAACCAGGGTTGAGTTAAACGTTTTTCCTTATGATTTCTCCGCGAAACGACCGGCACCTCTGGCGCAAATTCAAGAGCGGCCTGGTGTCATTTCTTTGTATCGCGTGCGCTGTCGCCACGGTGGCGCCGCTAGCGCTGGTATTTTTCCATCTGCTCCACGAGGGATTTTCCGCAGTGAATTGGGACTTTTTCACAAAGATTCCCAAGCCGCCCGGCGAAACGGGTGGGGGAATGGCCAATGCCATCGTGGGCACGATCACCCTGCTTCTGCTGGCGTCGGCCATTGGTATCCCGGTCGGCGTGCTGGGGGGCGTGTATCTCGCCGAGTATGGAACCAAGAGGGTCAATTGGTTCCTGCGCTTCTTCGCCGATATCCTGAATGGCGTTCCCTCGATCGTCTGGGGCGTTGTGGCATATGCGCTGGTTGTCATTCCGTCTAAAGGCGCATCTGCCTATGCAGGCGGGCTGGCGTTGGGCCTAATGATGGTGCCGCTGATCATGCGTACCACGGAGGAGGTCCTGCTGCTGGTGCCAAACGGCTATCGGGAGGCGGCTCTAGCGCTCGGTATTCCCCGTTGGAGGATGACCCTCCAAATCGTGGTGCGCAGCGCTCTGAAAGGCATTGTGACCGGCGTGCTTATCGCCATGGCTCGTATTTCAGGTGAAACGGCGCCACTGCTCTTCACTGCATTGGGAAATACACAATGGAATCGCCGTCTGTCCGATCCCATCGCCTCATTGCCCGTGCAGATTTTCCATTTCGCGGGTTCCGCGTACGACGAGGAACAGCGGTTGGCCTGGGCCGGCGCGCTCGTGCTCGTTTGCATGACTTTTCTCGTGAACATCCTCGTCCGCGCCCTGACCCGCGGTAAGGCCGTCTAAACCGATCCGGCACGAAACCAATTCCATGACTTCCACCATGTCTCATCCGCAAGCACCCGTTGCTGTGCCCGATGCTCCGGCTCAAGCTGCTGCCAACGAAATAATGGCGGCCTTTGCCACACGTGAACTCTCAGTTTGGTACGGGCAAAAGGAAGCGGTCCAAAAAGTAACCCTCACGATTCCGGCCAGGCAAGTGACCGCCATCATCGGACCGAGCGGTTGCGGGAAATCCACCTTCCTGCGTTGTCTGAACCGGATGCACGAACTCACGCCCGGTGCCCGCACGACCGGTGAGATCCTGTGCTTTGGGAAGGATATTTATGCGCGCGACATGGACGCTGCGGTCATCCGGCGCCGGATCGGGATGGTCTTCCAGAAATCGAATCCGTTCCCGACGATGTCCATCGGCGACAACGTCGTTGCCGGCCTGCGCTTGAATGGATTGCGCGACAAGAAGACACTTCGCGAGCGCATGGAAAAGGCGCTCCGCATGGCGGCGCTCTGGGATGAGGTGAAGGACGACCTGAATCGCCCTGGCATTTCGCTATCTGGCGGCCAGCAGCAGCGGCTTTGCATTGCGCGGGCTGTTGCCATGGAGCCCGAGGTTTTGCTGATGGACGAACCGTGTTCCGCGCTCGATCCGATCGCGACGAGCAAGGTCGAGGAGTTGATCCATGACCTGAAGAAGCGCTATACGATCGTGATCGTTACGCACAACATGCAGCAGGCCGGGCGCTGCTCGGACAACACGGCGTTTTTCTACATGGGTAAGCTGATCGAGTTCGATCTGACGGGGAAAATTTTCACGAATCCAGGCCAGAAACAGACGGAAGATTACATCACGGGACGGTTCGGTTGAGCCGTGCCGAGGGGTGAGTACACAGAGATATTGATTTTTATATGAGCCATTTTTGGGAACATCAGCTTCACGCGATCCGTGAGCAGGTCTTGATGATGAGCGGTCTGACCGAGCGCAATCTTGCGCTGGCGATGCGCGCACTCGTCGAACGGGACGATAAGCTCAGCGACACCGTGGAAGCCGAGGATAGCGAGATCGACCAACTCGAGATCCATGTCGATGACATGGTCGTGACCTTCATTTCGACGCATGGATCGGTGGCGTCCGATACCCGCTTCGTGCTTACCGCGTCGAAGATCGCGTCCAATCTCGAGCGGATCGCCGACGAGGCGACGACCATTGCACGCCGGGCGAGGGAGCTGAATACCGAGCCTCTGCTCAAGCCACTCATCGACATTCCAATCATGGCCGAAACGGCCCAGGAGATGTTGCGTGAAGGAATTGCGGCGTTTGTCGAGCAGAAGCCTGATCTGACGGTTGACATCATCGCCCGTGACCGAACAGTCGATGACATTTACAAGCAACTCGTGCGGGAGCTGACCACGTACATGATCGAGAGTCCAAAGACGATCACCCGGGCATTGAATCTGATGACTGTGGCAAAGGCCCTGGAGCGGGTGGCGGATCACGCCACGAATATTGCAGAGGAGGTTTTCTACCTCTACAAGGGCAAGGATATCCGGCACGACCACGCGCTGAAGGGCAAGCCTTAGCGCCTGCCTCGGGCCGCCGACCGCCGGGAGGCGGTCTGGCCTTTCGGCGTGCGCGCGGAGATCAGTTAGGATTGTTTTTCAGTAGCCGGTTCTTTGGCCAGTTCACGGCCTGGGCCTTCGCGCCGGCCGAAGTTTCCGCCACAAAGAGCCAGCTTTGAAACGGGTTGTCGCTCATGTGATCCCCCGTCTCAAATTGCTCGCCGGCACTGTTGCGGTTGTCGCACTTGCCCTTGTTTTTCATCCCGCAGCGGAAGGGAGCGACTGGACGGCGACCCCAGTGCCGTCGCAAACGAAGGTTGAAGCCGCGTCGCCGGTTTGGTTTCGATGCTTCGTCCGGGTGCCCGATAACATGGCGGTCCCCGCGCAATCGGATCTTTGGCGCGACTCAGTGACTTTGAGTCTCGGCGGGATGGGGCGTGCGTTTTCCGTCTATCTCGACGGGCAAAAGATCGCGGACAGCCCGGCCATCGCAGACGGCCAGCGCCGTCGATTCAAAGTTCCAAAGGGGATCTTTGAAAAGAGTCGCTTCAATGTGCTCGCGATTCGTCTCGAAAGTGGCGGGGTGGGACTGGGGCTCGCGCCAATCTTGGCCGGTTACTTCGATGAACTTCCGCTGGAAGGCGCCTGGGAAATGGCAGCCGGTGAAGTCGATCCAGCCAGTCTGAAAGCTGTCGGTGAAAAGCCGGAGAAAGCCGTCTTTACCGAGGCCGGTTTTCATCCCGCCGCGACTCCGCTCGCCCCGACAGAATTCATGCGAGGGGCGAAACTTCCGCGGGCGGATGCGCTGGCAAAAATGCGGCCTGCCGCGGACCTGACCGTGGATCTGGTCTTGAGCGAACCCGAAGTCGCTCAGCCCACGCAGATCACCTTCGATGAGCGTGGCCGCATGTGGGTTTCGCAGTACCGGCAGTATCCGTACCCGGCGGGGCTGACCATGATTAGCCGCGACAAATATTACCGGGCGAAGTTTGATCGCGTGCCGCTGCCGCCACCTCACAACGAGCACGGCCGAGATCGGATCACGGTGCACGAGTCCACCCACGGGGACGGCGTTTACGACAAGACGACCGTCGCTCTCGATGGCCTCAATATGGCGAACTCCGCGCTCTTTGGGCACGGAGGTTTGTGGGTCATGAATACGCCGTATCTGCTGTTCTATCCGGTGACCGATGCGGACGGCCTTCCTCACGGCGACCCGGAAGTGCGGCTGGCCGGCTTCGGTCTCGAGGATGCCCACTCCGTGGCCAATGGCCTCACCTGGGGGCCGGATGGCTGGCTATATGGCGCGCAAGGCAGCACCACGACCAGTCATGTGGTGCGCCCGGGCATCGATCCTCCCGACTTTCCCGGCGTATACCGCGAGGGCTGCATGGTGTGGCGCTATCACCCGGAAAAGAAGATTTACGAGGTCTTCGACGAAGGTGGCGGCAATGTCTTCGAGCTGGATTTCGACGGGGAGGGACGCCTGTTTTCGGGACACAATGGCGGCGATACTCGCGGATTCCATTATGTGGAGGGCGGTTTTCATCTGAAACAGGGCCGGGACCCGGCGAAGTTTGGCCCATCGGAAAATGCCTTTGCCTTTGGCTATCTCGACCAGATGAAAAGCCGCAATCCGATCGCGCGCTTCTCCCATGCCATCATCGTGGCAGATGGTACCGCGATTCCCTCACGATATCAGGGCGCTTTCTTTGCCGCGGATCCGCTGCATCGCGATATTGTCGTCGCCGAACGCTATCCACACGGATCTACTTTCGAAACCAGTGATTCGGGAAAGGCTCTGGCCAGTGACGATCCTTCTTTCCGTCCGGTCTATGTGACGAATGGGCCCGATGGAGCCATCTATGTGGCGGATTTTTGCGAAGAATTCATCGCGCACGGCCAGCATTACCAGGGACAGATCGATCCGGACAGCGGCAGGATTTACCGGATTCGCGGCAAAGATGCCGGGCTCGACAAAGAAACCAATCTGGCCGCAAAAACGGATGCCGAGCTCATCGCGCTTCTGGATCATCCGAGCAAGTGGCATCGGCAGACAGCGGTTCGCCTTCTGGGCGAGCGCAGAAATCCGGCATGCATTGCGCCTCTTCGGAATTTGATGCGCACTCCTGCGGTGCACCCGGCGCTCGAATCGCTCTGGGCGCTTTATCAAATGGGGGCTCTGGACGAATCGACTGCTTTGGAAGCGCTGAAGCATTCCGCCGCGCCGGTACGAACCTGGGTGATCCGGCTCATGGGTGATGAAAAGCAAATGCCGGCCAAGTTTGCGCAAGCTTTGCTCGATCTGGCGAAGACGGAACCGGATGCGGAAGTTCGCAGCCAGATTGCCTCCACTTCCCGGCGATTGCCGGCGCAGCAGGGATTGGCGCTGGTAGCCGCTTTGCTCCAGCGCGATACGGACGCTGCCGATCCGTATATTCCGCTCCTTTGCTGGTGGACGATTGTCATCCATTGCTCGGACGACCGCGAAGCCGTGCTCCAGATGCTGCCGTGGGAGACGAAGATCACAAGGGAGCAAATCCTCGGACGGCTCATGCGGCGATTTGCTTCGACCGGGACACGCACTGATCTGCTGACCTGCGCCCGCCTGCTCGGCGCGGCGCCTGATGAAGGCTGCCGTAAATTACTGATGGCCGGTTTCGAGGAAGCATTCAAAGGGCGCGCGCTTCCGCCTCTGCCGGATGAGTTAATCGAGGCCCTTGCCAAATCAGGACTGGCGTCGCCGCATCTACGCGTTCGCCTTCGTGAACCGGAGGCCATCGCGGGCGCGATGAAGACGGCGGCGGATCCCAAACAGAAACTTGAAGAACGACTCCTGTGCGTACGCCTCTTCGGCGAAGTGAAGCTTCCGGAAACCGAGCCAACACTGCTGAGCCTGGCAATCTCTGCCGAACAGCCGGAGTTGCAGAAAGCCGCGCTCAATTCGCTGCTCCTGTACGACGACGAAGTCATCGGGGAGAAAATCGCGGCGGCGCTACCTCGCTTTTCGCAGCTGGCGCAGACTTCTGCGGTGAGTCTTCTGACCAGTCGCACGCCGTGGACGCTCGCTTTGCTCAAGCAGATAAAAGCGGGAACGGTCCCTGCCGCCGCAGTGCCGGTTGAGATTGCCGCGCAATTGAAGGATCATCACGACAACGCAATCTCCGAGCTTGCGCAGAGCCTCTTCAAACCGCAGATTCGTCCGCCCAGTGGAGAACGTCTGGTCATGATCGACCGGGTTCGCGCTTTACTGGCGGCAGGAGCAGGGGATCCGTACAAGGGGCAACCCATTTTCGAGCAGCGCTGCGCCGTGTGCCATACGCTCTTTCACAAGGGCGGGAAAATCGGACCGGATCTGACCAGCTACCAACGCGACGATCTGGGAACGTTGCTGACGAGCATCATCGACCCGAGCGCGGAGATTCGGGAGGGCTACCGGAATCAAATCATCTCCACCACCGATGGACGTATGCTCAGCGGCATCCTGACGGAAGGTGATGCCAGCGTGCTCGTCCTGCGCGGCCTCGATGGGCAGGATATCAATATCCCTCGCGCGCAAGTGCGCGAACAAAACGCTTCCGATGTCAGCATCATGCCCGAGGGACTGCTCCTTGGCCTTTCAGACCAGGAACTCCGCGACTTTTTTGCCTACCTCCGGATTGCGCAGCCGATCAATAAGTAGAGGAGGGGGGGGCGGATACGTGATTGGGCCAGTTCCTTCGACGAGTTATGCCCCGGGAAACGTCGACACCCGAAACTCCGCTTGCACCGTAAGGGTAGCGGACGCACGCGACGAGAGGGAAACCCCAACGGGCGGCCCTGCTTGTCCCCGCAACGCTTTGGCTGTTTCCCACGACCCGTGTTGAATCGGAGTGCGGCGCTCCGATTCCGGCGACAGGATGGTTTCGCGGAAAGAGTGGACGCCGAGGATCTCTACTCCGAGCAAGGCGGCGCTCTGCCGAGCCTTCGACAGGAGATCCGCCATCGCCCGCTCTCGGATGGCGGGCAGCTCGGTTTCCAAGGTTTCAAAGCGCCAGAAAAGCTTCGTTATCGTCACGCCCTTCTTGGCCGCAATCGAACCGAGAACTTGCGGTAGGATGTCACTCTTCGCCTTGCGGATTCGGACGGAATAGCAGCATGACGAGCTCTTCCAGCCAAGCAAGGCATCGGAACTAAGTCGAATTCCTTGAATAGTCATCTGGTCCGCCGCCAATCCGACCGCCGTGAGGATTTCAAAAAGCTCCCGAAGTTCGCGTGCCTTCTTGAAGGCTTCGTTGCCAGTAAAGATACTCGACCCGTCTACTTCCAAATCGATGTCAGCAGAGGTGGCGGCGACCTCAGTTTCCGCCGAAGCGGCGATTTCAATCGTATCAGGCTTCTCGTTCATTTCTTGACCCTAAGTGGGGCGAATTTCCGTGAGAAGTTCCGAAACCATCATTTCCACGCGGCCAAATGGGCAGACATGTCCTTCGCGCTCGCCTGAATAAACGACGATTAAGTCACCACTGCGCCGGCGCGCCAAAGTCGGCCATCCGTGGTAGAACTGCGGCTCCAGGCTGATCGTGCTGGTCTCACGCACGTTGCCGCGGGGCGACAGACGTTCCGAGGCATGACCCGCCATTGCCGCTCCGGCGACGGCGGCCGCTGTGCCCTTCAGAAAGGAACGCCTGGAGAAATTCGCGGGCAAATCGTCCATGTGGGTCACCGGGGCTTCTGTGCCGCCTCCATGACTTCGCTGATCTTCACTGGAATCCCTCCGTGACGCTTGCTCTCGTCCGCCGCCTCCATGAAGGCTAGTATTTCAATCGTCTCCTCCGCGGGCACGGGCGAAATACCCGTCTGGAAAAACTGTACGACTTGCTGAATCAGCGGCGCATAGTCGTCTTTGCCGGTTTTCTGCTCGGCGGACCCAACTGTGCCAAACACGGTGACCTTGTGAGGCAACGGCTTCGTTCGTAGGGCCACAAGCGTCCCGGTCCGCCCGCCGCTCCATGTTCCGACGATGACGTCCGTGTCGTCGCCGCGTGTCCGTGTCACGGATTTACAGCCGCATCCCATCACGGTATAGAGGGCTTCAGTGGGATGAATTCCATACCAGAAAAGGTCCGGATGGTGCGATTCAAGGTGCGCCGGACCATAGGAGATGGCGCTCCGGATTTCGCCGACGTTGGCCTTCTTCAACTCCACCAAGCTGTCGTAGTAGCGGTAGGCTGAAGAACTGAAAACCGGCACGCCGGCCTCCTTCGCCAGACGAAAAATTTCCAAGCCATCACGCAGCGTGCCGCCAATCGGCTTGTCGATGAATACCCTTTTTTTGGCGGCAAACACCTTGCGCGCCTCGTCCAGATGTGGGCGTCCGTCCACGTTCTCGATCATCACGCAGTCCACCTGCTGGCAAAGCTCCTCGATCGAGTCCACGAGTTTCACGCCGAAGTCTTTCTGGATCTGCTGAGTATACCCTTCCACGCGTGCGGCGCTCTCGGGGATATCTGCACTGAACGACTTGTACGCCGCGACGACTTTTGCTCCTGGAACATGGTTGGGCGCCGCCGCGTCGTTTAGGATTTTGCTGAAGGCGATCACATGCGACGTATCCAAGCCAATGATGCCGATTCGAAGATCGTCGGCCTGAAGCGGGGAGAGAGCGACGCCGAGGAGGCATCCCAGGAAGATGGAAGAGAAGCGCATAGGGGGAGAGGGCAGGACTGACGATTGATCTATTCGACAGGAAGATCCGGCGACGGCCTCCAACTTGGCAAAAAGCGCCGCGATGGTGCGCTTTCGGCGGGCCGGACGCCGGTCTTGGGCGGGGACGGCCCCGATTCCAGTCAAAGATTCCACCCGGCGGCGGGTTCCTTTTGTGAGCCCGGCGAAGTTTTTTGTTTTCGTCGGAGCGAGTCCTCTACGTCGCCCCGCCTAAATCTCCCATTGAATCTTCCACCAGTAGTGGTAGTTGAAATGTAATCGAATGAGCATCCTCGCCTTCATCACCAACCTCGCCGGCCCGCAAGGACTGATCCTCCTCGTGATTGTGGTCTTCCTATTTGGCGGCAAGAAGTTACCGGAGGTCGGCCGCAGCATCGGTGAATCGATGAAGGCATTTAACAAGGGAAAGAACGGCGAGGACGACGAAGAAAAGAAACCTTAATCCGCCTCCGATATGACCAGCCTTGCTTTTGTTTCAAATTTGTTCGGCACCGACAGCTTGCTGATTTTCATGGTGCTACTCCTCCTTTTCGGGGCCAAGAAGCTCCCTGAGCTTGCCAAGGGACTCGGCTCTGCAGTGCGTGAGTTTTCCAAGGCCAAGGATGAAATCGAGCATGAGATCACGCGGCCTCCGCAGCAGCGCATCGAGCAGCCCAAGGAGACGGAAGTCGCCAAGGGCACTGTTGAGGTGCACCCTGCCGAAGAAGTGCAGGAAGTGCAGGACAAGACGCACGCTGCCTGATCCCTTCCTGACCTTTTAGACATTTCGAATTTGGCTCGCCGGCTGAGGCGGGCCTTTTTCGTTTTTACGGACGCGGTGTGTGAATTGTTGGGTTTGTCAGTGCAAAGATCTCGTGAAAGTGCGGTCCTTTCTTACGATGCGATGAATCCGGTCAGTGCTGGCCGGCGAAGAAGAAATACCTATGAAACGTACCGCATCCGCAGTCTGGCAAGGCAACCTCAAAGAAGGACACGGCACCGTCTCCGCTCAAAGTGGTGTGCTGAAGAATACACCGTATTCCTTTCGCTCCCGGTTCGGGGATGGAACGGAAACGAATCCGGAAGAGCTGATCGCCGCCGCGCACGCGGGCTGTTTCACAATGGCGCTTTCCCTGTTCCTGGAAACTGCCGGATTCGTGGCCGAGAATCTGTCGACCAAGGCGACGCTTTCGCTCGACCAGGTGGATGGCAAGTTCGTCATTACGGCGATCCATCTCGATCTCACAGGCAAGGTTCCGGGAATCGATGAAGCAAAGTTCATCGCGGTCGCAAACGAGGCCAAAGCAAACTGCCCCGTTTCGCAGGTTCTGAAGGCCGAGATTACTCTCTCGGCGAGCCTCGAGAAATAAGGCAGGCCAAGCTGCATTTTTCATGGCGGGGAAGGCTTCGTAGGCACGGAAGTGCATCGCAAGCCGTGCCTTCCGCTGATTTCTGACTGGCGTCTGCTTACGCCTTGCGAGACGTAAGCAGGCAGCTCCCTGCAAAGGTAAATATGATGTCCGGGCTGCTTGGGCACGAATCACGGAGATGCGCCGCTGCCAAGGTTTCAGCTCGCTATTTCAAACTGCGGTTTTGTTTTCTGCTCTGATGAGATTGCCCCCCCGATTGACCGCCCTCTTCTTGCTTTTGACGACCTGGCACGGTGCTCGACTTTTCGCCGAGGAGCCGCGGGAGATCGTGGTGGCCAGCTACAATCTGGAAAATTACCTAGGCGAGGAAGCGCCCGAAGAGGCCGGGCACCGGCGCGCGCATGCCAAGAGCGAGAAGGCGGCGGCTGCGGTTGTCCGGATTGTGACGGACATTCACCCGGATGTTCTTGGCGTTTGTGAAATGGGTTCGCCGGAGGAATTTGAACAATTCAAGGGACGGTTAAAGCAGGCAGGGCTGGAATTCACCGATTTTGAATATGTCTCCGGACCGGATCCGGATCGTCATGTCGCGCTGCTCAGCCGGTTTCCGATTGTCGCACGGCATTCGATGCCTGAGGTTCGATATGAGTTGAATGGGATACCCGAGAAAGTGAAGCGGGGCTTTCTCGACGTCACAATCAGGATCAATCCCGGCTTCGATCTGCGGATGGTCGGCGTGCATCTCAAATCCAAGCTCACGGCAGACGGCAGCGAGGCATTGATGCGTCGTCATGAAGCCGCGCAACTGCGCCGGCATATCGATGAAATCATGGCCACGGAGCCTTCGGTGAAGCTGCTCGTTTACGGCGATTTTAACGATACGCGTAGCCAGCCAGCGATGCAGGAGATCATGGGAACGCGCGGCAGTCCTGCTTTTCTCACTGATCTCCAGGCAAAAGACAGCGTTGGCGACAAGTGGACCCAGTACTGGAAAGCCGAAGATCTTTATTCCCGGATCGACTACTTTCTGGCCAATTCCGCGCTCTTCCACGTGGTCGCGTCGAAGAAGACTTACGTGTACCGTTCCGATTACTGGAACGATGCCAGCGACCATCGGCCGATTTACACCACGATTATTCCCGCCAGCCAAAAGCCATGAACTCTCTCCTGCGTCTCACGATTCCGACTCTGATTTTATGCGGGGCGTTCTATGCCAATCTCCAGGCTGGCGAAGCCTCGGCTGACTGGCGCCGGATTGAAGCCCTGGACAACGGGCCGGGCATTCAGCCGAAAACGGCCGATGAGGCAAAGGCGGTCGTCATCGCGCACATGGACCAGCAGGAGAGGGAACTACGTTCGTTTCTAAGTCAGCACCCGCAGGATCCTCACGCATTCGAAGCCAAGCTGCGGCTTGCGCGCCTCCTCAGTATTCGGGCCGGAGCCGATAACTCGGAGAAGAGGCGTGCCGAAGCCTCGGCGTTGCTCGATCAGTTGGCAAAAACGGCAACAGCGCCGGAACAGGTTGTGGAGGTGGACTTTTCAAAAGTCACCACGTTGATGCGAAATCTGCGCGAGGTCGGGCCAACTCAGCGGGAAGAACTCTTGAGCGCGGTGCGGGGCTTTCAGGCGGCTCATCCACGCGATCGACGGGTCGCTGCGCTGCTGACGGAGACGGCAACGCTTTTTGACGCTCAGCCGAAGGTGAAAACGGATTTGCTCCTGGATGCGCAGAACCTGGCCACGGACGAAGAATTGAAAGGCCGGATCAGCGATGATTTGAAGCGGGTCAATTTCCTCGCGACGGAAGTGCCACTCCGGTTCAACACAATGTCCGGAAAGGCCGTGGATGCTGCGGAGTTTCGGGGAAAAGTTTTGGTAGTTGCCTTCTTTGCGTCTTGGTCGCCGCCATCGATGATTACAGTGCGGAATATCCAGGAAGAGGCGTCCCGGCTTCCGAAGGGAAAGACTCAGATCCTCGGAATCAGTCTCGATCAGAATCCGGCATCACTGGCAGCCGCGCTGAAGCAGACCGGTGTGACGTGGCCGGTTGGCTTTGATGGAAAAGGATGGGCCGGCCCGCTGGTGCGTTCGCTTGGAATCAACGCCGTTCCGACCGTGTGGGTCCTCGATAAGAAGGGCCGTTTGCGTGTATTGAACGCGTCTCAGGATATCATTGGGCCTGTTAATCAGCTGCTGATGGAGAATGAGTAAGCGGATTGAGTAATAAAGCGCCACTTAGACTCTATCGCGGAATAAGTTCCGCGATAGAGCGCGCGGAGGCGGTGGGTTGAGGCCATTGGAAATACGAGCGGGCGCTAGAGAGCGTGGCTGGGGAGGGGGGAATGGTCTATAGACGGGGGATCCACTGGCATGGTCTTCTTGTGGATTGTAAGTGTGACACACGTGCGGAATGTCGGGGCAAGTGTATCCGATAGTGCGGCCAACTCCTTGGATGTCTTTATCGGTTGGGGCTTTTTTCGAGATAGACTCTGGAAAGCGTAACGTAACGCTCAGCCCAGCCGCGAATGGCGGATTGTTCTTCGATTGTAAGCTGGCGCACTACTTTGCCCGGCGTGCCCAATACAAGCGATCCGGGGGGGATATGCTTTCCCCCTGTAACAACGGCTCCTGCGCCAATGATTGATCGAGTCCCGATGATTGCACCATCGAGGATGATAGAACCCATTCCTACCAGGACTTCGTCTTCGACCGTGCATGCATGGACAATGGCTTTGTGCCCGACAGTGACCCATTCGCCAATTGCCGTTCCTTGATCGCGTTCGAGGTGGACTACGGCACCGTCCTGGATGTTGGAATGCGCGCCTACGACAATGCGATTGATGTCGCCGCGCAGCACCGCCTGATACCATACGCTGGCTTCCGGTCCGAGGGTGACATCGCCAATGACGGCGGCTCCCGGGGCTACAAAGGCGGTGGGATCGATCAATGGAGTGCAGGATAGGTAACGGTCTATATGCTCTCGATAGCTCATGCCAAATGGTGTTCCGTAGCGAACGCCGGATCAACCGCCAACCCGCATAAATACTGGATTTGACTAAAAGTAATGCGTTCCGGAGAAATGCGTTGACTCGCTTCTTCACGCTTGGCACAAGAACATTGTCACAGCTGACCCACCCCTTAGAACCAGCTTGTCAAACTTAGCATCCTCCTAATCCATGAATAAAGCTGAACTCGTCGGCGCGGTACAAAAGGGTCTCGGAAAGGAGACCTCAAAAGCTCAGGCCGAGCGTGCGTTGGACGCGGTAATCGAAGGCATTAAGACCGGCCTCAAGAAGGATCAATCGGTACAGCTTGTAGGTTTTGGCACCTTCAAGGTGGCAACCCGTAAAGCGCGCACCGGTGTGAATCCAAAGACTGGCGAAAAGATCAAGATCAAGGCCTCCAAAGGCGTGAAGTTCACCGCCGGAAAGGACTTGAAGTCCAAGCTCGGAAAGTAATTCCGAGGCCTGCAGGAATTTCCCCTTCCCCCAGACGCCGAAGAACCCCGTTTTGCTCAGCAAAACGGGGTTCTTTCTTTTTGGGCGGGGCATGAGCGATAAATTGTTTGAAGCCGCACCAGGGATCTGCGCAGATGGCTTGAGCCGCCTGATGGGGTGGCTCAGTTGACCTCATGGAAAGGAACGATTTGGATCCGGGATTCTGAAATCGAGTGCCGTCGGCAATCTTTCCTCTCAGATGGGGTGCGATTTGGGCGCCGCGGGCCGCGAAACGACGTCTCGAGGATGGATGGCGTGCAACCTGCTATTAGTTTTTTTCGCAAATTTGTCGCGGATGTCTTCGACTCTCGAAAAGAAAATCTTATTGGGCTTCGCCCTCGCACTGATCGTCCTCCTCGCAATCGCGGGGACGATGGCCTGGTGCACCCGTCAATTTGCGGACGCGCGGAGCCTGGTGCCGCACACGGAGGACGTGCTGCGAAATCTGCATGGGATGCTTTCATCGGTCGTCGATGCTGAAGCCGCGGTTCAGAGCGAAGTCATCACGGGTTCTCCTGCATCGCTCGGAACATTCAATGCCGCGGAGACTCGGGTGCGTACGGACCTGCAGGCGCTGCAGGAACTAGAGGCGAAAAATGGCGATCCCGTCCGGCTCGCAGCGTTGCGTCAGTTGGTCGATGCGAAGCTCGCGGAGTTCCATTCTCTTCTCGACGTGCGCCGCCAACGCGGATTTGACGGGGCACGCGCGGAGATCGCCAAGGAATCGGGAAAAGATTCCATGGAGGCCATTCGCGAAATGGCTGCGAGGATGGAGGCTGAGGCGTCCGGGCGGCTCAGGACGCATACAGAGGAAGTCGACCGAAAGGCGCGTGTCACGATTCTCTCTGTGCTAGGCGGCTGCCTTTTGCCGCTCATCGCATTTGGCGTCATGTTCCGGCTCACCCTGCAGGAGATCCGTGAACGCCGCCGCATTGAGCAGGCATTGCGGGAATCCGAGGAGTTCCAGACCCGAATGCTTGAGAGCAGTGGAGATTGCATCCAGGTGCTCAGCATCGATGGGTTGCTGCTTTCGATGAATGCGGAAGGAAGGAAGCGGATGGGAGTGAAGCGATTTGCGTCCGTCGCCGGCACGCAATGGGTGGACTTCTGGCAGGGCGAAAGTGCGCCGGCCGCGCAGAAGGCGATCGCCGACGCGGGCAGGGGAGAGACCGCCCGATTCCAAGGGGTATGTCCGACGGCGGGCGGAGTAATGAAGTGGTGGGACGTCATGGTGACTCCGATCCTCGGAGCCGATGCGCGTGCCGATAAGTTGCTCGCGGTTTTGCGCGACATCACCGAAGGACGGACGGCTGAAGACAAGTTCCGCATTCTGTTTGAGCAATCGGCCAACGCGCATCTCCTCTACGACGAGAGCGGAATCCTTGATTGCAATCCGGCCTGTCAGAAGCTGCTGAGGGTTCGGCGTAAAGATCAGGTGCTGGGCCGCAAGCTTGGCGAGTTTTCTCCGAAGATTCAGCCGGATGGGACGAATTCGGATGAGCGGCTGGCAGAGATCCATCAAGTCGCCCTCATCAGTGGAAGCCACAATTACGAGTGGCAGTTCCGTCGTGCGGATCGAGAGGAGTTTCCCGTCGAAGTCAATGTTACTGCCGTCGAGATTAACGGGAGAATGGTACTGCTGGCGGTATGGCACGATCTGACCGATCGCAAACGGGCGGAAGCTGCGCTGCGTGAGAGCGAAGAGCGCTTCCAGGCGTTCATGAATCACAGCCCGGCTGCCGCTTACATCAAGGACGCCGAGGGACGGTACGTTTATATCAACAAGATCTTCGCTGACCGCTTCGGCATTTCGATGGAGGATCTCATCGGAAAGACCGACTTTGACTGGCTGCCGGTCGAAAATGCGCGGAGCGTGACGGAAAATGACGGACAGGTACTCGCCTCGGGAATCATGTCGCGGGTGAACGAGATCGTTCCCACTGCCGATGGCGAGAAAGTCGAGTGGCTGGTTCTGAAATTTCCGATGGTCACTTCCGATGGACGGAAGCTGCTCGGCGGCGTCGGCATCGATATCACCAAGCAGAAGCGCGCCGAGCGGGCGCTCCTGGAGAGCGAGGCCCAATTCCGAGATCTCTTTGACGATGCGCCCGTGGCGTATCACGAACTGGACACCGAGAACCGGCTGACGCGCGTGAACGCGACCGAACTGGCAATGCTGGGATATTCCGCGGACGAGATGGTGGGGCGGCCGGTGTGGGATTTCATTGTCGAGAATCCGGCCGACGACAATATCCCGGTCGAGATTGCAGCCGAACTGCGACTGGAGTCGACGCAGCGGACATTCCGCAGGAAGGATGGCACTGAAGTCCCGGTCCTCATGCGCCACCGTCTCATCAGCAATGCGGATGGCACCATCACGGGAATGCGCTCGATTCTCCAGGACATCTCCGCGTTGAAACGCACGGAGCTCGAGTTACGGGATGCAGAAGAGAAATACCGTTCGATTTTCGAAAACGCGATCGAGGGCATTTTCCAGACGACGCGCGATGGAACTTTTCGCAGCGTGAATCCGGCTCTTGCGCGGATCTACGGCTACGAATCGGCGGACGTGCTGACCTCGCGGGTCTTGGATATCGGCCGTCAGATCTACGTGAATCCAGAACGGCGCGGCCAATTCATCTCGATCATCGAGGAAAAGGGGGAAGTCGCAGATTTCGAATCAGAAGTCTATCGACAGGATGGAAGTATCATCTGGATTTCCGAGCACGCTCGTACGGTTCGCGATGCTGACGGGAAGTTACTCTTCTTCGAAGGAACGGTCATGGACATCACCCAGCGGCGTGAAGCCGAAGCGACCGTGACGCGGGCGCGCGACGCGGCGCTGGAATCTGCCAGGTTGAAGAGCGAATTCCTGGCGAACATGAGCCATGAAATCCGGACTCCGATGAATGGCATCATTGGCATGACCGGCCTGCTCCTCGATACGGAGCTGAATGATAAACAGAACGATTTCGCGCAGACGATTGCGACGAGTGCTGATGCCCTCCTTACCATCATCAATGACATCCTCGACTTTTCGAAGATCGAGGCCGGCATGCTGATGTTCGAGGAAATCGACTTTGAACTCGATGTGGTCGTCGAGGGAGCCCTGGATTTGCTGGCAGAGCGTGCCCTGAACAAGCGGGTCGAGCTCGCCTCGCTGATTGAGCCGGATCTGCCCACGGGCTTGCGCGGCGATCCAGGCCGGTTGCGTCAGGTGCTGACTAACCTCATCAGCAACGCCATCAAATTCACCGAAGATGGAGAGGTCATCGTCACGGCCTCCCGGCAGGAAGAGACGGGAGATGCACTCGTCGTCCGGTTTACCGTGCAGGACAGCGGCATTGGAATCGCGACCGAAGCGCAGGAGCGTTTGTTCCAGGCATTCGTGCAGGCAGATGGATCGACCACCCGGCGCTACGGCGGCACCGGACTTGGGCTCGCGATTTGCAAACAGCTCGTGCAGCAGATGGGCGGCGATATCGGTGTCGTGAGCGAGCTCGGGCGGGGATCAACCTTCTGGTTCACGGCACGTTTTCCGAAGATCATGGGACTGCCTTACTATCCGGTGCGGAGGCCGGAGTTGGAGGGCGTCCGGGTTCTTACGGTCGATGACCACGCGACGCATCGGAAGCTTTTGCATCAATTATTCACGGCGTGGGGCATGCAAGACCATTCGGCAGCCAGCGGGCCCGAAGCGTTGGATTTGCTGCATCGGGCTGCCTCATCGGGCCAGCCATTCCAACTGGCGGTGGTGGACCTCGACATGCCGGGAATGACAGGGCTTTCGCTTGCCCGGGCCATCAAGTCGGACCCGAAGCTGGCGTCGATCCGGCTGGTGATGCTCACTTCCTTGTCCCATCGGGAGACTCCCGACACTCTGCGTGAGGTGGGCGTGCAGACGCACCTGTCCAAGCCATTGAAGCAGACTCAGCTTTTCGAATGTGTGCGCGCAGCGATGTCGCCTGATACCGACCCGAGGTCGATCCTCCCGGGACTGACAGCGCTGGAGGTTGTCGAACCGCCGGATCCGGAACCTTCCGGCCAGAGCCTGCGTATCCTGATTGCCGAGGACAATGTCGTAAACCAGAAGGTCGCGTTGCATCAGCTTCAGCGCTTGGGGTATCAAGCCCAGGCGGTGGATAACGGGCGCGCGGCGCTCGAGGCTCTGCGCCGTTCGCATTTCGACGTCGTATTCATGGATTGCCAAATGCCCGAACTCGACGGCTACGGCGCCACCCGGGAATTGCGCCGTCGCGAAGGCACTGAGAAGCATACCTGGGTCATCGCCATGACTGCCAACTCGCTTGAAGGCGATCGAGAGAAGTGCCTGGCGGCGGGCATGGATGACTACGTGAGCAAGCCGGTGAAGCCGGAGGTGCTCGAAGCAGCGCTCGACCGGCTGCGGGATGTCCGCGAAGTCGCCGACGCAGCAGCTGAATCCATGGCTCCCGACGTTTTGGATCTCAGCATGCTGGCCGGATTCCGCGATTTCGACGATGGCGGCGAGAATCTGCTGTGCAAGCTGATCGATGTTTTCCTCGAAAATAGCCCGAAGCTCATCGCCGAAGCCCGCGAGGCCCTGAACCGGAAAGATCCGACGGCGGTTGGCCGTGCGGGACACACATTGAAGGGCAGTTGCAGTAATTTTGGAGCCGAACGCCTGCGGAAAGCATGTAATGAGCTTGAGGATGCCGGAGTTCATGGCGATCTTGGGCGCATCCCAGAGTTACTGGCCACCGTAGAAAGGGAGTTCAATACTGTCCGCATTGCCCTTGAGCGTGAACGGCTCGTTCCCACACCCGCATGAAGATTCTTATTGCCGAAGACGATCCCGTATCCGTCAAAATTCTCCAGATTACCCTCGAGCACTATGGCCATCAGGTAGCAACCGCAGCCACTGGCGCTGAGGCGTGGATGCAGTTTGATCGTGAGCCCTACCGGGCAGTGGTGAGCGACTGGATGATGCCTGGGATGGATGGCTTGGAGCTTTGCCGAAAGATCCGCGCCCGTCCGAAGACCGACTACACGTACTTCATCCTCCTTACCGCGATCAACACGGGCCGCGAGAATCTCCGCCAAGCTATGGATGCCGGGATCGATGATTTCCTCGTCAAGCCGCTTGACCGCGAAGCCATCATGATGCGGCTGCGTGTTGCCGATCGGATTCTCGAATACTCGCGCCAGATTCGGCAATTGAAGGAACTGCTGCCGATTTGCATGTATTGCAAGCGCATCCGCGACGACCAGGATTACTGGCAGCAGGTTGAGAACTATCTGCACACCCATACGGGGAGCAATTTCTCACACGGCATCTGCCCTGAGTGCTTCGACAAGGAGATGCGCGGAATGCCGCGGTCGGCGCTGCGTGTGACTCCCTCGCCAGGAGCTTAATAAGAAAAGGCTCCGTTGGACGCTTAACGGACCCAGTCACTGCGTTACTGGGCTCCATTGGCGGAATGGTTGTCCCATTGACAGGGGAGCGATGTCGGCAAATCAAGCCACACTCCGCCTGCTCCCAGTCGTTCCAAAATATCGCGATCCGAAACACGAACGCGCCTCGATGATACCAAGGCGCGTCTGTAACTGCCTGCTGTCCGCAAGCCCTACTCGGGCCGATTTGGCCCCAACTCGTTGATGAACGTGCTGAGGTTGGCTGTATCGGCAGGCAGGAAGTCGTTGTGAGGCCCGGCCTGCTGAGCGATGGTCTTGCCGCTGACGATCACGGTCGTCACGTGCTCGCCCACGAAACCGTAGGACTGTTCGTCTGCCGGGTTTGCAAAGCCGCCAGCGACGATGATCTTGGCGATGCCCGAGAGGATGGACGGCGAGTCGGACGCAGTGATCAGTGCATCGTCGAACGTTCCGAATTGGCCGTCTGGGCCGGCCACCGCGCCGGCCACGATATTCACGCCCGTCATCTGGCCGCTTCCATCTGTGCCCTTGGTTTGCACAAGGCCTATCTGCACATCGGCGTTGATTGCATTTCCACTAATATCGTACCCCGCGAGCACGTTGGTAAAGAGCATGTTCCCGACGACCGTCACCGACTTGATGGCGAGGGCCTGGGAATCCGACTTGGGCAGAAGCGTGCCGCCGGCGGTAATGTTTACCGGATTGGCGGCTGTGCCAAAGGCGCCACCGACTTCAACGGTGCCAATATTGTGCGCGGCCAAGATCGAGGCGGAATTGATGCCGCTACCGCCCGAAAGGGCTCCTGAAACGTGGACGAAACCGATATCGCCTTTCTCGGCGACAATGGCAGCGCTGTCGAATCCGCCACCGCCAAAGAGACTTCCGCCATCCGAACTGAAGCCTTTGCCGCCAACCACGACGCTGCCGATTGAACCTGCACGGATCTCGCCGGAGTCTGACGAATCTCCGCCGTCGACTTCCTGTCCGATCGTGATGCTGGATAGCGTTCCCGCCGCATAAATCTGACCGATCTGTGGGGTTCCGCTCTTGGCCGTCGTATTGTACCCGCCGGATCCACCCTGGAGTGAACCATCGATCTGGATGCTGTGGATGTCGCCCCCGCTGGCGATCTTGCCCGACTCGGGCCCCGAGCCGCCGAGGATGCTGCCCTTGATGACGATGGAGTTTATTCCAAGCTGGCTGCTGATATAGCCGCTGTTGAAGCCGCTGGAACCGATGAGCGAACCATCGTTGACCGCCGCTAGAGTGTGGAATGTTCCGATGCTAGACGATGCAGCCGTCCCGATGGTGATATTTCCAATGTGGCCGTTGCTCAGGATGTTTCCGGAGTTGAATCCCGAGCCTCCTCTTACATCGAACCCAACGGAGATTGTTCCAATGTCGCTCGCAGACGACGTCGCGCCAATCGTCTCGATAATTCCTGAGTACTGGCCGACGCCACCGTCGATGGATCCGCCAATGGTAACTTTGCCGATCTTTCCGGAACTGACGATCGCACCCGACAGGAAGCCTCCGCCGACGTTGCCTTGAGGAATAAATCCAACGATCGCCGGCCCCTGGTTCAAGCCGCTGCCGTTGAGATTCCCGTCGATCGTCACCGAGTTGATATTCTGACCGGCGCGAATATTGCCGCTTTGAGTGCCAAAGCCGCCGGATACGTCTCCGTGGACGGTTATGCTGACTAGATTGCCGGCGGCGACGATGCTGCCGGATTCAAAGCCATAGCTGCCATTGACTGAACCGTTTACCACAACATTGCTGATGTCGCCGCCTCCCAGGATCGTCCCACTTTGATAGCCAAAGCTTCCTGCTATTCCGCCGGTGACGACAGGAGTATTGATGGTCGGCTTTAAAGTAGAAGCGGGGCCGATCTTCACAGAAGAAATGTTCCCGATAGCGCCAATGGTTCCGCTCTCGAATCCAGAGGATCCAACGAGACCGCCTCCTAGGGTAACGCTGCCGATGGTGCCCTGGCTGACAATCTCGCCGGAATTAGTGCCAATCGATCCTAAAACGCTCCCGGTAACCTTGACCTGGCCGAGCGATTTGGAGCTGCCAACGGCCCCGCTTTGGAAGCCAGAAGAGCCGAAGATCGAACCGTTGATCGTCAGGCTCGTAATCGGACCATCGGATGCGACGATTCCGGACTGATCACCGTTGCCGCCGTTGAGGTCGCTGCCGAGGATGACAGTCCCCAAGCCGCCGGTCGTCCGGATGGAGCCGCTCAAGTTGCCTGAGCCGCCCGTGATGCCCTGTTCCACATTGACGCTCGCGATGAAGCCGCTGCTGGCAATGGTGCCGCTCTCCTGTCCGCCTCCTCCGTTGATCATGCCGCCAATATGGACAGACGTAATCGAAGTGGAAAGTAATTGACCTGAGAAATCCGCTAGGCCACCCGAGATATTGCCCAGAATGTTGACGATGCCCATGCCCCGATTGCTGGAGATCAGTCCGCTTTTGGTGGCGGCAGTTGTCGTTCCGCCGACCAAGTCTCCGCCCACGGTGACGGGGCCGATTGAGCCGGCGGCAACGATTGCACCGGTCTGGGTAGCTGTGCCGCCCGACACATTGTGCGCGACGTAGAGCGATTTGATCGAATTCGCGGCGCTGATGTAGCCGGTCATCGTGTTGGAACCGCCGATGACAGAGCCAGAGATCTTGATGGCACCGATATTTGCGCCTGCTCCATTGGTTCCGCCCGTGACGATGAATCCGCCATCGACGTCTCCATGAACGGTGATGGAACCCACACCGCCGGCAATCTGGCTGATGATTGAGGTCCCAAAGGTCGACAAATTGGTCGTGCCCTGCGCGCCAAGTGAATTCACCTCAAGGCTGGCAATGCCCTTCGTCCCGAAATTGGAATCTCCCGCAATGATCTGAGCGACGTCGCCTGCGATGGTTACCTTGCCGAGGTCGAGTCCTGTAGCATCGATTTGGCCGATATCGACATGCCCCGCGGGATTACTCGTGACCAGAATCGAGAGCGAGGTGCCCTGGAAGACGTGGTTCGAAGAAAGGGCGAGCTGCGAAAGGACTTTGGCTGAGCTCCATGCGACAGGCGAGAAATGCGCCGCTGCCGCGAGATCGGCATTCGTGCCTTTCGACGTTTTGATGGTCACCGTATCTCCATCCATGTCCACAAAAGTGAGGGTGGCTGGGGCGATCCGGTCTTCGAGAACTTCAACAGCAGGGTGGAAAATAGCCTTTTTCATCGCGAGCATGCAATGCAGTCCCCGTCCACGCGTACGGAGTTTGAATTGCGTAAGACAATCGCTTACCGAGCCGTCTCGGCGATGTCAAAGCGGAATGATGCAGCCCCGGCTTTCGGACCCAGCCAGCGAGAGGTTTGACCGACGTCCCGATCGAACGAAAAAAAGCTGGCCAGGTCGATAATCGGAACTGCGAACTGTCGCAGCGATGCCGACTTACTTGCCGACGTAGGTCACGGTCGGCCAGGGGCCTTTGCCACCCAAGGTTAGGTCTCGGGGATTCAGGTTTGCCAGCGTGCGGATATTCGTGGCGTCAAGGCCCTGCTTGCGGATGCTGATCGTACGGTTTGGCGCCGAAAGCAGGAGATCCTTCAATTCCTGGAAAGTCAGGGAACGCTTTGCTGGAGTATCGCCAACACGACGACCGCGACCGGCGGGCTTGCCTGTCAGCGTTTCCAGTTCCTGCTCGACGGAGCGGATTTCCTGTTCGATGGCGGATCTGCGGGCGCGAAGTTCAGCAATCGCGGAATCCTTTAGCGAGGCGATCTGGGCCTGCAGTTTCTGGATTTCTGCGAGCGGATTAACTGTCGGTTTGGAATTGGCCATAGCAAAGTTATATAACTAACAATCTCATTGGCCTGCATGCGTGCACGTGCCGTGAAAGCGATCGCGCGCCGTAGGCCAATCCGATCTCCGGCTTAGAAAGCAAAGCCGAAAGAAAAGTTTACCGCTCCCCACGATTCGTTTTGTTTCGGATCGGGATTAAAGCCGACATCGAGCCTGATTGGACCGATGGGTAGCTTGTAGCGGAGACCTACGCCTAATGCGTAGCGCATATTTTGCAAGCCCGCGTTTTCGAAATCCGAGACGACATTGCCAGCATCAGCAAATACCGCGCCTATCAGGTCGTCATGCAATGGGAACTGCAGCTCGGCATTAAATACCGAAAACTCTTCGCCACCGATTGGATAATTGCGGGGATCGTGCGGCCCGAGTTCACGTTCGGTAAATGAGCGAACGGTGGTTGCTCCACCGTTGAAATAGCGTTCATCGATAGGCACTGTGGATATCGGATAGATGAGTCCGCCGCGCGCGCCCAGCGCCAGCAGCAGCTTTTGGTGAATAGGTATGTAATCGGTGATTCGCACGGTGCCACGGCCAAAGGCAGCGCTTCCGCCGATGGTATCGAAATCTGTCGCCGCGGTAACGACCCAGCCTTTCGAGGGATTGATCGGGCTGTCTCGATAATCGAGGCTTTGTGTAAGGCCAATGGTAGCGATCTGATAGGATGTAGGTCCCAGGAAGGATGAGACGATCGCCGCCGAGGTGATTTCGACATTCTTGGTTTCGAGGAACCCGGTTGCTTCGAAGTGCTTCATTGGCTTGCCGGTAAACTCCAGGCGCAAGCCCTCGTCCCGCTTCGAATAGCCAATTTCGTCGCGATCGATCACGAAGAAACGCGCGCGAAAGCTGACGTCTGTCTCGAAAAGCCACGGATTTACATAGAGCACGTCCGCTTTTACCCCACGTTGAGAGTAATCCACATCGAGCGTGAGCGGACGGCCGGAGCCGAAGAGATTACGGTCACCAATCCGAAAGCCGAAGATGGCACCTTCGTAGGTACTGTAGCCAATGGAAAAGCCTAGTTCCTTCTGTTTCGCTTCTTCAGCGGTCAGGGAGAGATGTACCACGTTTGAAGGAAGTGCTTCCGTGGTGATACGTAGATTGGTGAATAATCCTGTTCGCAGGAGTTCGCGGAATCTCTCATCCATTTTCTCCGGTGAATAGACCTGCCCAGATAGCTTTCTGAACCGATTCGTAACAACCGTCGGATGCAATCGTGTAAGCCCTGTAACGGATGCTCCGTCGAATCGATAGATTGCGCCGGCTTTGATCGTGAAGGTAACAGGCACCCTGCGGCTGCCATTCGGGCCGGGGACGGATTTAGTGGGGTCGCCGGTACCTTCGGCCTCAGCTTTGTAATACCCCCGTTCCTTGAAGTAGAACTGCAGGTTGCGCTGCATCGTATTGACCAGCTGAGTCGTGTAGGGGGAGTCCATTGGCTCGCCTAACGCAGCGATCAGTTCGGACCGCGAATAAACGGTATCCCCGGCAAAGGTGACGTCCCCAATGGTGTAGCGCGGGCCTTCCTTGATCCTGACGAGAACGTCGGCACGGGTACGGTCCCTCGTGTAACTGAACACGGCGTCGTCGATGACCGCGTCGATATACCCCTCGGATTGGTAGAGTCCGCGGATTCGCGAGACTCCGTCCTGCAGGTCTCCCTCTACAAACGGGAAATCGGTGGGTGACTTGAGAAGGCGTTCTTCGGTGCCCCCGATGAGGTATTGGAAGAGGGTCGCCCGATCCATTGCCCGGTTTCCCACGAAGCGGATATTTCGAAGATAGGTGCGCGGGCCTTCATGGATCGTCAGAATGAGGCGGGATCCGCGGATGTCCCATTTGACGTCTGCGCCGGCATATCCCTTTTTTCGCAGGAAGACGGCCAGATAGTAGGCGGTATCATCCGCGCGTGGGCGGGTTAAGCCCTGGGTCTGGATTTCGCGGATCTGGTCCGCAAGCGGGACTCGCAACTGCTCCGGGGTGTAGGAGCGGTTGCCAACGAACACAATGGTGCCGGCATTCGCCGGAGGAACTGGCTGGATCGACTCGTCTCGTGGCTGCGGTTGAAATGCCGGCGGATTTTGTGAGGTCTGAGCAGCAAGCGGACAGAATGCCGCAAGGCAGCAGGCCAGAAGGAGGCGAATGGCAGACTGAAAACGTGGGTTCGAGGACTGTGAATGAGTCACGCGCGTACCATTAGAATCCGGGCAACTCATCATATCTCTCGTGTTTACCGAAACCTGATGAGATATTTCAGGCGTCCAGTAAAGGCGCCGGTGACGTCGACATCGCCGACGAGATAGAATCTGTCTCCCAGCTTGAAGCTCGCTGAGACCTGCTCGCGTCCAGTCCGGCTATCCACGGAGCCGACGTCGACATTCAGCCGGTCCATGGCCGGTAGGTTTTCGGAGGGATCGCGTTGCTTGAAGATCTTCCGATAAAGTTGCTGGAAAAGCAGGACTGCTGCGCGGCTGGCGAGTACGTCACCTTTGCCTGTGAGTTCACTGCTGGTTGCTCCGGTAGCCAGCAGCGAGATGATGTCCTGCTGGGTCAGGGGAGGTTCGCTCGTTAGCGAGACTTGGGGGTCTTTGGCTATGCCGTAGATATAGGCGTGGATACGGTAGTCGCGAAGGTTCGATTCAGCCATGATGTCGAGCTTCGGCATGAACGCGTCGTCACGTGAAAAGGTGATGAATCCGCGGGTGATGTTCAGCTTCGAGAAGGGAAGCGAGGCAACGAAGTTTTCGACGCGGATCGTCCCTTCGAGCCAGGGCTGTTTGCCGGTTCCGCCAAACATCAGGTCAAGGGCTGCGCTGCCGTTGGCCAGGTTTCCGCGGATCTGGAACGGATCATTCGGGCGGGTCTTAATTGCGACGTCGAAGGTCCAATTGGCAAGAGGTGGATCCAGACTGAAATCGACCTGCGACGGAGCCGAGCGAGGTTGTGGCTTCGGGCGGCCGGGCAAGGCGATAGGTAGGATATCGATGTCCCGCATGAAACGGCTTTGCGTTACCCAGATCGTGCCTGCGAATTTCCCGGCCGAAAGCGGTCCTGTCGCGGTGACATCCGTATCGATCCGGACGGTGATGGAATCGTCCCGCTTCACGAGGATGCTATTCGAGCGGAGGCGCAAATCGAAGACCGGGTCGGTGATTTTCGGGAAGGTCACCTTGCCGCCGAGGTCGAAGGTTCCGCCGCCGATGTCTCCGTGGACCCTTTGAACCGTGAGGGAATTCTGCGTGAAGGCGAGATTGGCCTGGACCGCGCCGATCGGCGGCGCTGCGTCGGTTTTCAGGCGGGCGTAGTCGATCTTGAGTGACGCCGAGCCGCCGAATTGCGGCTTGCCGACGGTGCCCGAGACGCGCGCGTCGATAGCGGCGGTGCCAGCGATGGAGCGAATGGCGGGAACGACGTTTGGCAAGAATGCGAGAGAGGAGGATGGAAGTTTTACGGTCAGATCGAGCGGCAGATCGGGATCGAGCGCCTTCTTCTGCAGCGTCGCGTCGAGATCGAGCGGTGCCCGGCCCTTGATTGTGAGCGGTTGAATCAGGCGCTGCCGGGCGGTGGCATCCAGCGTGAATTCCTTGTTGGAATAATGAGCGTTGAGATCGAATTCGGCGCCGTTGAATTGAGGCGCCGCCTTTGCCCTGAGCGCGCGCGCGGCTACTTTGAGATGCGCCGAAGGCTGGCTGATCGTGCCTCCGGCCAGGACATTGGCCGTGACGGTTCCGGAAACGGGCGTTTGCTGGCCAAATGCGGCGAAGAGTTTGTCGAGGTCGAGTTGGTTGGCGTTGATGTTCGCCGCGATGCGCTTCTCGAAGGGGATCGGAAGCCCCGGGTTCTGCGGCTCGAACGGAATGCTGACGTAGCCTGAAAGCACCTGAAGGTTGCCCTGGCGCAGATTGATGTCGCGGAGTTTGAGCCGGTTTTCGCGCCATTCGAGGCCTCCTTCGAAACTCGTTGCACCCGTGACGACGTGCAGTTGCGAGGATTCCGCGAAACCCGGGCCGTAAAGACCGGCGATCTTGATTTCGCGGAGATCGAGTTTCCCAAATCTGGCCTTGTCCACGGAAAGCTCGAGTTTGCCGGAATGGCTTTGGTCGGACAGCGTTCCTCCGCCTTCCATGGAAAGTTCGAGGACACCGGCGAGTTCGTCTTTGATTCCCAATGTCTGTAGCAAAGGCTGGAGCACAGCGAGATTCGGGAAATGAAGAAGGATCGCGCCTTCGTATGCGGACGGTTTTTCGAGTCCGACCTTGCCGGTCATGGCGATCTGATTTGCCGGATCGATCTGCAAGCGGAGGAGATCCAGTGTGGCTTCGTTGTTTTTGACCAAGCCATTCGCGGTCAGCGCCTGCGCCTTGAATTTTCCAAACGTGAAATCGCTGCCATCGATAGTCACGGTTCCGCCGAGTACGCCTTTCGTGGAAGCGATCTTTCCGTTGGCGGCAAGTTTGCCACTCAGGATGGTTCCTTTGAAACCCAGGCCGAAGGCTGCCAGCTTGGGAGCGTCGATCGTGAATTCTCCCTTTAGCGGAGCTTTGAGGAAGTCCTGGCCATCCTTCGGAATCTGCCCTTCAGCCTGCAGCGAGACGCTATTTCCAGCGGCGACGACCTCGGCCTTCCGGACCGAGATCTTTGGGCCGTTCATATCCGCGTCTATATTCGCGGTATCTGCCATGAAGCTGCCCGAACGAATTCCCGAGAGTTCTGCGCTTACTCGCGCAGAGAGGCCATCGAAGGCCGATTTGTCGGTCGAGTAGAGCGTTTTCTTTGCGTTGCCGGTAATCTTCGCAAACGAAATGCTGAATGGAAATCCGGCGACCTGGCTGCCGCTCGCGATGAAATCCGCAGCAGCGATGTGGTTGTGAATACTGGCTTTGCCGTTGGCTGCGATTGTGCCGGAGAGTGGCTGGGGCATCCACGCGGCAGTCGCTTCGTGGAGATCGGGCGAGTCGAGTTGGAATTCGGTGTCTCCTTCGGTGGAAGAGAAATCGTTGATGGATTTGGGCAGCGTCGCCTGGCCGGTAAGGTGCAACACCGTGCGGCCCATTGTGACTTGTCCCGCGACGATGCGCGCCAGTCCATCGCTGAATCGCGTGGCCACATTCGCGTTGTCGATCTTGACCTTGCCGAGTTCCAGCGCCTCCACGCGCGCTGCCAGTTCGCCTTTCCAGGTCCGCGGGCTCTCGGGTTCGCCGGCGAAGGTCGTGAGCAGTCGGGAGAGCCGGACGACCGGTGGATCTTTTACTCCGAAGTAAGCGGCGCCGGCATGGATATCGATCCCCGCGGCGTCGATTTCCAAAGTCGTGTCGTAGCTTCTCGCCAGGTTTTTGCCCTTCTTGTGGAGCTGAGTGCCGGTAATTGCGATGTTTGCGGTACCGCCGAAGGCATGTGCTTTGACGGTGGCGCCTCCCTTATTCTGCGCGCGCTGCGACGCGTCGAAGTTCACTTCATCGAGGATCAGATCCGGCGATAGGACGAGGCCTTTGATGAAGAGATTTCTCTGGGCGTAACTCGTTTCCGCAGTCAGGTGATCCCAGTCCGGCAGACCGGGGACGTGAAGGCGATCCACGCGGAGGTAGCCCGTTTCATACGGATGAAAAAGAAGGTGGACGCCCTTTACCTCCGTAGTGTCGTCGGGCGAGCGGACGGTCAGGTTGAAATTTTCGATCCGGACCAGATCGGCATAGAGTGCCGGCTGACCCAGTATGTTATTCAAGTCCTCGGCAACCGAGCGTCTCGTTTCCTGTTCCTTCTTTGTGCGGCTGGGCTTCGGTGCGAACACTAGGTCCGCGTCATCGATTTCGTAATTGCTGAGGAAGGCTCCGATGCCGCCGCGGATCAGGCGTGGAATCGAATACTCTGCATGGATCCTTCGAATGACGAGCTTCTCGATCGGAGTCTGTCCGGTGCCATCAGGGTGCGCCTCGACGTCATTGACAGTGAGGTTGGTAAAAAAGCTCCCAGAAAAGCGTACGTTGAGAGCGATGTGATCTCGCGCTGCGATTTTGATCAGCGCGATACGGAGCGCCATCGACAGGAGCGGTCTGTGGAAGATCACGAGGATCAGCAGGAAATACAGGAACCCTCTTATGAGACGGCCAAACCAATGGCGGCGCGGCTTGGGACCCGCAGGGGCACGCTGCGGGTTGGGGCTGGGCGTCTTCTCGGAATTCTCCGGCATGAACGGCCACAGACAGTACCATCCAAATTTTCGTCTGCAAGACGTTGCGAGACTGGCTGTCCGATCTGGGTTTTACTACGTTGCGCCGGATGAACGTCATGGAGCAGTATCTCCGCTACCGCTTGGGCCCCCACGCCATCCGATTTCTCCGTATGGTTTGGACGGTGATCTGGCGCACGCTCGTGAAGTACGACGAGACTGATGGCGAGCAGCGGGCTGCGTCCTTTGCCTACTATGCGTTCTTCTCCCTCTTCCCGCTGGTATTATTGCTCATCTCGATCGGTACCGCGATTGTCGGAAACAAGGAAATCGCCGCGCAGGCGGTAATCGGCTACGTCGAAAAGTATCTCCCGGTCGATATCGAGCCGGGCAGGGCAAATATGGTGCTCGATACGATCAACGGTGTGGTTCGATCTCGCAACAAGGCCGGGGTGATCGCGTTTGCGGTGTTGGCGTGGACTGCGCTTCGCTTTTTCCAAGCGCTGGTGCGTGGGGTCAACAGGGCCTGGGGTATGAGGGAATATTCGTGGTGGCGGCTGCCAATCCAAAACCTCTTCATGGTATTGATCGTCGCGGGTGCTGTGTTCCTCGGGATCTTTGTGCCGATGGCGATTAATTTAATCGAGGAGTTCTATTGGAAGGAGTCGTGGATGGTCGGACTGGATTTCAGCTTCGCGAAGGACGCCTTCGAATTTCTGCGGTACATAGTCCCAGCGCTGATCCTCTTTTACGCTTTCAGCGTTTTCTATCGCGTTGCCCCGCGTCGGAGGACCCAATTCCGGGAAGTCTGGATCGCTGCCTTGATGGTTACTTTCGGATTGCAGGGGCTGCAGAAACTTTTCCTCATCTACACGAGAAACATCACGGATTTTAACCGGCTCTACGGCGCTCTTGGGAGCGTGGTGGCAGTGCTGCTCTGGATTTACCTCTCGGGCTCGCTCATCATTCTCGGCGGCTGCCTATCTGCAGCGCAATGGGAGGTCGAACGGCATCTTACGGATCAGGCAGAGAAAAGCAGGGCGGCGTAAAGGTGGAATGACGAAGCACGAATGACGAAATCAGAAAGAATTTCGAAGCCAGAATCCCCAGGGCCGGACGGCGAGTCTGATCTTGCGGGAATTGCGTTTAGCCTCGCGCTTCGTAAATAGAGCGCAGCCCATGTCTGAATCCACTCAGCCGCCACGCCGCGAGACCCTGCGGGAATTACTATATCTTTTCACGTATCTCCGCCCTCACCGCGGCCGCTTCTTCACGGCCTTTGCGGCGTCGCTGCTCTCGATGAGCCTCGGGGTGATGTTTCCGTGGCTGCTCGGTCATCTGGTGGATGCCGCGATTCCATCGGCGAACGTTGCCGAAAAGGTAATCTGGAATCCCGGAGTGAATACGATCGCTCTGCTCCTGCTCGGCACGCTCGTGGGGCAGTCGATTCTCACATTCTTTTCCTCCACCGGCTTCAATGTGGTGGGGGAGACGGCAGTCGTGGATATCCGTCGACGCCTTTACGCAACCCTCGTGTCGCTTCCGATGCGTTTCTTTGGCGAACGCCGGGTCGGTGAATTGACGAGCCGTCTGTCGAGCGATCTCACGCAGTTGCAGGACATGTTTACGTTCGTCGTTCCGCAGATCATCCGGCAGGCGATGCTCTGCAGCTGCGGATTGATCGCCATTACGGTCACGTCGTGGCGCTTGTCGCTGATCATGGTGCTCTCGCTGCCGCCGGTGGTGCTGACGGCCGTGTGGTTTGGACGCAAGGTCCGCAGCCGCTCGCGTGACGCACAGGATCGGCTGGCCGGTGCCGCGACCATTCTCGAGGAAACGCTGCAGAATATCGCCAGCGTGAAGGCCTTCGCGAACGAGGGCTACGAAGTCCGGCGCTATGGCTCCTCGATTCTCGATTATCTCGGCGTGGTGCTGCCCATGGCGCGAATGAGGGCAGGGCTGATCGCATTCATCATTCTGGGCGTCTTCGGCTCGATTACGCTGGTCATGTGGTCGGGCGCACGCCTCATGCAGGCCGGAATCATGTCCCACGGCGAGCTCACGCGATTCACGCTCTACACCATCCTGATCGGCGGATCGGTAGCCTCGACTGCGGATATCTTTTCCTCGCTCAACAAAACGCTGGGCGCGAGCCAGCGTGTCCGAGAGCTTTTCCGAGAGACGCCGGAGCTTCCACATTCGGCGGACTTGCATGAAGAAGCTGCATCGCGGCCGCACCGGACGAGCCTGGCTGGCGATGTCCGCTTTGATTCCATCGAATTCCGGTATCCGTCACGGGCCGATGTGCAAGTATTGCGGGGACTGACCCTTTCTGCGGCTCCTGGCGAAAAGGTCGCGCTGGTCGGGCCGAGCGGCGCGGGGAAGAGCACGATCGTTTCGCTCCTTCTGCGCTTTTACGAACCGGATGCCGGGACCATTCTTCTCGATGGCAAACCCGCTTCTTCCTACGACCTGGCCAGTGTGCGTGGCGCAATGGCCATCGTGCCGCAGGAAGTCATGCTCTTCGGGGGAAGCATCCGCGAAAACATCGCGTATGGCAGGCCGGGAGCGACCGAAGAGGAAATCCGCACGGCAGCGCGCCGGGCGAATTGCCATGAGTTCATCGAACGTTTTCCGGAAGGCTACGACACGGTCGTCGGAGATCGCGGCGTGAAGCTCTCTGGTGGCCAGCGGCAGCGCATCGCAATCGCGCGTGCGCTCCTCAAGGATCCGGCGATTCTGATCCTCGACGAAGCGACGTCCTCGCTGGATTCCGAGAGCGAACTCCTCATCCAGCAGGCGCTCGATACGCTGATGGAAGGCCGTACGTCCTTCATCATCGCGCACCGCCTGGCGACTGTCCGGCAGGTGGACCGGATCTATGTCATCGAGGAAGGCTGCGCGACGGAAAGCGGCACGCACGAGGAACTGATGGAGCGCCCAGGCGGCACTTATCGCCGGCTGAGCGAACTGCAGTTCAGCGTCTGATCGCGCGGTTTGCTCCGGGGCGTGATCGCAAGATCCGCCGCGCGCCGATTACAACGGCGCGCCGTGGTAGTTCGTGCAGACGAAGATCCGGATCTGGCGCAGTACCAGGCCGTGGCGCTTGATGTCGATGCATTTGACCAGATCGGTATGCTCGAAGCCGTGCTGGATCGAAGTCGGAGCGCGTTCTTCCGGACGATCGGTGATGTACAGGGCATTGCGTCCGGCGAAGAGATTCGGCCCTTCCTCCTGCACGAAGGATTCATCGAGCTGCAGATTCGGGGCTGCTGCACGGAGTGCCCGCACGAGCGTGCGCTTGGCATCCGCCATCTTCGGCGACTCTGGCTTTTCGTCTTTGGGAATTGCAGCCAGGGCTTTCTCGACGTTCTCGCGCAGGTGGGGATCCGCACCCGCCTCGGGCGGATTGCTCAAGTAATCATGCGCGATTTCAATGATATCCGTCGATTCATCGTACCGCTTCCAGAATGAATACTGGCTTTCGAAATCCTGGGATTCCGGCGTGTACACTGGAGGGTGCCCCGGGCCTTCGATCGGAGCATGCTTCATGTAAAAGGCGAGTTGCGCCGCAGTCTGGTACTTGTCGGCAATGAGGAACACATGGCCGTATTTGGCTTCGTGGTCCTTGCGGAAGTCCTCGACGATCTCAGCCATCGTGCGCCATCCGCGGGTGCGGGAACTGGGATCGCTCTCGTAAGGCAGCGGGAAACCAAGCTGCCGCAGGACGTCGGTATTCAGCACGACGATTGACATGCCCAAGCCGATGATCAGCGCACAGACTGCAAAACGCCGCGCCCACGCCTTTTCCTGTGCTGCTTCATGCCAAAGTGCGACGGTCAGCAGCCCCAGCGACAGGCTGGCCGGTGCCGTCCAGTTTGGCTCTCCCGCAGCATTGAAGGAGAGATAGAAATACATGATCAGCAG
>FTCV01002418.1_pt1 | contig 34588 bp, 28 predicted proteins | sample 1639691 | NCBI WGS metagenome assembly FTCV01 (sample SAMEA3914864, study PRJEB12502) | metagenome | biome: forest; material: soil | place: USA | collected 2012-03-12 | depth 0.3 m
ACCTGGGTGCAGCGCACGGCGCAGGACTGGCTGGTGCTGACGCAATTGACGCATCACAGCGCATCGGCCGTGGGCGTGGTTATGGCCCTGCAGTTCGGGCCGCAGATGCTGCTATTGCCGTGGACAGGCTATGTCGCGGACCATTTCAACCAGCGCAAGGTCTTGCTGTTTACGCAGGCGGCGATGGGCATTTTGGCATTGGCGCTGGGCCTGCTGACGGTTACCGGACTGGTGCAGCTTTGGCACGTCTATATCTTCGCTTTCCTGTTCGGCAGTGCTGCGGCGTTCGACGCGCCGGTGCGTCAGACTTTCGTTGCGGAACTGGTGGGTGATGCCGATCTGCCCAACGCGGTGGCGCTCAATTCCACATCCTTCAATGCAGCGCGCATGGTCGGCCCGGCGGTTGCGGGGATCGTGATTGCCGGGGTCGGGACGGGATGGGCATTTCTGCTGAACGGCGCGTCGTTCATCGGCGTGCTGGTTTCGCTATCCCTGCTGCGGGCGGCGGAACTTCATCGGCAGCCCCGTGCGCAACGGCAGCGGGGCAGCTTTACCGCGGGTTTGCGCTATGTACTGGGGCGCGAGGATCTGAAGGCAATCCTCATCATGCTGTTCCTGATCGGCACATTCGGCCTCAATTTCCCGATCTTCATCTCGGTCATGGCGGTGCGGATTTTCCATGCCGATGCGCTTCAGTACGGACTGCTGTCTTCCTGCATGGCGCTGGGCACGATGGCGGGGGCGCTGGTTGCCGCAAGCCGCGAGAAGGCACGGTTTACTGCATTGCTGACAGGCGCGGCGGTGTTCGGAGTGGGATGCACTCTTGCGGCGATCGCGCCGTGGTACTGGGCATTCGCAGCGGCGTTGGTTGTGACCGGGATAGCCGCGCTGACCTTCACCAACGCATCCAACGTGCTTATGCAGCTGTCGACCGAGCCGGCGATGCGCGGGCGGGTCATGGCCTTGCGCGTGGGCGTCGCGTTGGGTGGAACGCCGATCGGGGCACCGATCGTGGGGTGGGTGGCGGACAGTTTCGGCCCCCGCTTTGCGCTGGGCGTGGGGGCGGCGTCCGGCTTTGCGGCGGCGATCGTCGGATTGCTGCTGGTGACGCGTAAATCGCCGGAAATTCGGCGCCCGGCCTGACGCCATAAAACGCGGGCACGCGGTGGCGCGCCCGCGGGAGAAATACTGCGGCTCAGCCCTTGGGCGTAATCCAGACCTCGACCGGCGTCAGGAACTTGCCCGGCGCGGGCTTACCAACATGGACGCGATCGGCCGTAACCTGCTCGCCCGTTGCAAGGTGGAAGGTGACCCAGGGCTTGGGCATGCGCTCGAAGGTCATCTTCTGGATGGGCATGCCCGTGGTGGAATTCATGATGGTTGCAATGATACTCATCCGCGCGCCGTTAGCGGCGCGCGGGGCGGATCGTCCATGCCGGGGCGCGGGTTATCCCTTGCGTGGTTAGTGGGTGTGGCGCGCGGCGGGGATGAACACCGTCAGTGCCGCTCCGATCAGGGCCAAGCCGGCAAGGACCAGCAGGATCGCCTTGATCGACAGGCCGGCGGCGATCAGCAGGCCGCCGATCAGTGGGCCACCGATACCGCCCAGCCGGCTGAAACCGGCGCACCAGGCGACGGCGGCGGCGCGCACGCGGGTTGGGAAATAGTTAGCGGCCAGGCCGTAGATCAGCGTCTGCGTTCCGCTGGTGCCCACTCCGGCGAAGGCGACGATGCACAGCAGCAGTGTCAGTGGCAGGTCCAGCGTCAGTGCGAGTATGGCGGCCGTGCCGATCAGGAAACAGGCGGCCACGACCAGTCGCGGGCCGATCCTGTCGGCAAAGCGCGCGGCGATCAGCGGGCCCAGGACGGCACCGCCGTTCAGCACCAGCAGGAAGGAAAGCGAACCTTTGGCGTTGAAGCCCGCCCGCAGCATCAGCTCGGGAAGCCAGGTGTTGAGTGAATAGACCAGGATCAGGCCGGTGCCGCTCATCAAGCCGATCAGCAAAGTAGGCAGCAGGAAATCTGTAAACAGGCCGCGATAGCCGGTGGCGCCCAAATCTCCGGCAGATCGATCTGCCGGCTGCACGGGAAGATCGATGCCGGTGCGTGCGGCGATGGCGCGTGCTTCATCCATCCTCCCACGCGAAACGAGCCACGCGACCGATTCCGGCATCTTCAAGAACGCGAGCGGCAGCAGAGTCACGAAGGGCAGGGCGCCAATCACGAACATGCCGCGCCAGCCGATGTGATCGAGCAGCAGGATCGCCAGACCGGCCGCTGCAAGGCTACCCAGTGGCACGCCAGCGTAGGTGATGGCGTTGTAGAAGTTCTTGCGCCCCGGCGGCGCATATTCGGAGACCATCGCCGCCGTCGTGCCGAGCAGGGCGCCCACTCCCAAACCGGTGAAGAAACGGAGGATGCCGAACACAGCCGTTGCATGAGAAAACGCGGTGAGCAGCATGCCCAGTGAGAACCAGGCGTAAGCCGCAAGCATCATGCGCCTGCGTCCGACGATGTCGCCGATTGCACCGGCAACAAGGGCCCCGACCAGCACGCCGGCCAGCGCATAACTGCCGAGGAGTCCTGCCAGTGCAGGATCAACCGCGCCGATTTGCGACGGATCACGCAGGAATGTGGAAACCACGGTTCCGTAGACCACCAGATCGTAGCCGTCGAACATCAGCCCGACCATCGCGATGCCGACGATCCATGCAATTGCCTTTCGACGTGTGGCGTCTTGGCCATCCAGCGCCATCTCTTCATTCTCCCATTGCGGGGCTTTTCCCCATCGCCCAGCGCGAGGAAACCCGTTTGCCGCAGCATACGTTGTGGTATTTACGAAGTATACTACATTTATCGGCGCTGGAAATGCGAAGGAAGCAACTGTGCAAGTGATTGAGGGCATTGGCCGCTGATTGGCTTGGGAGCTGTTTCCGGCGGATTTCCTATCTTCTGTGGAGGACGACATCGGCCGTGCAAAGGGCGGGTGATTCGCGTAGGTGTGCCCGGCCCGTTGCGTAGGCTGCGGAAGATTGCCCCGCTCTGAAAGAGGAATTTCCTCAAGAAGAGACGGGGTCGCAGCTATTCAAAAATAATGATAAACCGCTGCATGACCGGAAAAGAGCTTGGCGAACGCATTAGTGGCTGGCTTTCGAAGCGGTCACTGCTTGGGCTGTGTTTGGGGGTGTTGCTATTCGCCGCCTCACTGACACCAAGCCTTGCTCCCCGGCCTCCATTATTACTCGGTGCCTTGGGTGGGGCCAGCTTCGGGCTGGGCTATCTTTTCGGCCTGATTATGGTCGGTATCTGGGAATTCATGGGATTGCCGGTCCACCGGATTTCGCCGCGCGCCGCGCATGTGGCGATTGCGTTCTGCGCGGTGTGGGCAGCGGCGTTCCTGTGGCGATCGATCGATTGGCAGAACGATGTGCGCACGGTGCTGCACATGGCGGCACTACCCCGGTGGGAGCTTGTTCGCACGGCCGGTGCGGCCCTGGTCGTCTTCGCGGTTCTGTTCTTGGCGGGCGTTGCGATGCGCACCTTGTTCCACCGCCTTACGCGATGGCTCGATCGTTATCTGCCCCGGCGTGTGGCCATCCTGCTCGGCTCGACGCTTGCCGTCATGCTGTTCTGGACGATCATCAACGGCGTGATTTTCAGGACCGGTATCCATCTGGCCGATGCCTCTTTCGGCGAACTCGATTCCATGATGGAGGCGGATCTGGTGCAGCCGCAGGAGGCTTGGCAGACAGGCAGCCCATCGTCGCTCATCGCCTGGAGCGGGCTGGGCCGTCAGGGGCGGCAGTATATCGCATCCGGCCCCAAGCGGCAGGATATCGCCGCGCTTACGGGCATGCCGGCGTCCGATCCGATCCGGGTCTATGCCGGGTTGAACTCCGCATCCTCGGTAGAGCAGCGCGCCGATCTTGCACTGGCAGAACTGAAACGGGTGGGCGGTTTCAAAAAACCTGTTCTGGTAGTGATCGCCCCCACCGGCACCGGATGGGTGGATTCGGCGGCAATCGATACGCTGGAGTATCTCCATCACGGCGATGTCGCCAGCGTGGCGATCCAGTATTCCTATCTGGCAAGCTGGCTGTCGCTGCTGGTGGAGCCTGAATATGGCACCGACAGCGCCAGGGCTATGTTCCGCAAAGTGTACGAATATTGGAAGACATTGCCCAAGGACAGCCGGCCGCGCCTCTATCTTTACGGGCTAAGCCTTGGCGCGTTGAGTTCAGAGAGTTCGATGGACCTGTTCGACGTGATCGACGATCCGATCCAGGGCGCGCTGTGGGCGGGGCCGCCCTTTCCCAGCCAGTTGTGGCAATCGACCACGCGGGACAGAGTGCCCGGCACGCCGGTCTGGCTACCCCGGTTTCGGGATGGTTCGGTGGTGCGCTTCACCAACCAGCAGGATCACTTGTCCTGGCCGGGCGCGCGCTGGGGGGCGATGCGGATCGTCTATCTGCAATATGGCAGCGATCCGATTACCTTCTTTACGCCCAGCATATTCTACCGAAAGCCGGAATGGATGAGCGGGCAGCGCGCACCGGATGTGTCACCCACGTTCCGCTGGGTGCCGGGCATAACCTTCCTGCAGCTTAGCGTGGACATGATTACCGGCATGGATACCCCGCCCGGCTTTGGCCATGTCTTCGCGGCAGACCACTATATGAACGGCTGGATCGCGGTGACGCAGCCGACGGGCTGGAACGAGGCGCAACTTGCCAAGCTGCGGAACGCCATCGCGAAGAAGCAGCTTGGGAAGTAACGTCGAAGGCTGCGTTACTCGGCGGGGTCTCCGCGCTCCTCGGCTCGTACCGCGCCCACATGTGGCCGTCCTTGGGCGGCGGCCAGCGCTTCCTGTCGGTGGCGTTCGCGGTAGGAGGCCCGCTGTTCGTCGGTACGCTCTGCATGGCAGGCCGGGCAGCTTACGCCCTCTTCATAAAGCGGTGAGTGACGATCAGCCTCATCCACCGGGCGGCGGCAGGCGTGGCACAGCGTGTATGAACCTTCGACCAGCCCGTGGCCGATGGTCACCCGCTGATCGAACACGAAGCATTCGCCGCGCCACAGGCTTTCAGTTTCGGGCACGGTTTCCAGATACTTCAGAATGCCGCCCTTAAGGTGGAATACGTCCTCGATCCCTTCCTGCTTCAGGAACGCGGTCGACTTTTCACAGCGGATGCCGCCGGTGCAGAACATCGCCACTTTCGTGGGCTTGCCCTTGCCTTTGTTGTGCTCAAGCAGGCGTTCACGCTCGCGCCGGAACCATTCGGGGAAATCGCGGAAAGTGGCGGTCTTCGGATCGATGGCGCCTTCGAACGTGCCCACCGCGACTTCATAGTCGTTGCGTGTGTCGATCACGATCGTGTCAGGATCGCTGATCAGCGCGTTCCAGTCCTGCGGTTCCACGTAAGTGCCGACCGTGGCGCGGGGATCGATGTCAGGCTCGCCCATGGTCACGATTTCGCGCTTCAGCCGCACTTTCATGCGGTGGAAGGGCATGGCGGCGGCGCTGGACAGCTTGACGTCCAGGTCCGCGCAATCGGGCAGGGCGCGGATATGGTCAACGACGCTGGCGATGCCTTCGGGCGTGCCGGCGATCGTGCCGTTGATCCCTTCGCGCGCCAGCAGCAGCGTGCCGCGAATGCCATGTTCGCGGCACAGGCGCTCAAGCGGGTCTCGCAAGCTGACGTGGTCTTCGAACCGGGCGAAACGATAGAGCGCGGCAACTTGCCAGGGTTCGGGTCGGCGCAAGGGCGAGGGTTCAGAAGATTCGGGGCGTTGAACGTGCATGATGGGCCCCATAGCGCCAAGTGGCCCCCACGTCAGCATGCCTGTGCGTCAGGGGGCGTAGCGGGTGAAGACGAAATCATGCGCGGCGGCGCGGGACTGGTGGCAACCCCAGCACGTTTCGTGCTGCGCCACATCTACTGGTTGGCCGTTCACAAAGCGGCCGAAGCCCCAGCCGCCCGTGCTGGCATAGCGCTTCGAATCCTTGACCATGACTTGTACCGTTGTCGCCGCGCCCGGGATCGACGCCGGGGCAAACTCTGGAGAAGGAACGTGTTTCCAGGCCAGTTTCACAAGGAACGTGCCATCGGGAAAGGGCAAGGTCTCGCCGCGATAGGCCTTGATCGCGATGCGGTTGCCTAGCGTAGCGCGCAACTCGTCGAGCGGCGGTGCTTCCTGGGCGGGCGCGATCAGTTCCCAGCTTCGATATCCTTGCGGTATCTTCACACCGTAGATGGGCGAGACGGGCGCCGGGTCTGCGGCGCTTGCGCGCACGGTCAGGACGGCGGCCAGTAATCCGCCGCTCACGATTAGGGCAATCCGTGTGGCGCGCATCACATCTGGTCCACATCAAGTACCGCTTGCGCGAAAGCCTCCGGTGCTTCCTGCGGCAGGTTGTGGCCGATGCCGCCGTTGATCAGGCGGAAAGCGTAAGGGCCCTTGAACTTCCCGGCATAGGCAGACGGATCGGGATGCGGCGCGCCGTTCGCGTCACCCTCCATGGTGATGGTCGGAATGGAGATGGTCGGGCCGGCGGCCAGCTTCGCCTCGTTTGCGTCGTACTGCCGCTCGCCATCGGCAAGTCCCAGCCGCCAGCGGTAGTTATGGATCACAATGTCAACGTGATCGGCATTGGCGAACGAAGCCGCCGATCGCTGGAAAGTCGCATCGTCGAAGTGCCAGCTTGGAGAAGCGAGCTGCCAGATCAACCGCGCGAAATCCGCGGTATTGGCGGCATAGCCGGCGCGGCCGCGTTCTGTGGCGAAATAGAACTGATACCACCACTGAAGCTCAGCCTTGGGCGGAAGCGGCTTGGCGTTGGCGGCTGGACTGCCGATCAGGTAGCCGCTGACCGATACCATGGCCTTGCACCGTTCCGGCCAGAGGGCGGCCATGATGTTGACGGTGCGCGCGCCCCAGTCGAAGCCGGCGACAAGCGCCTGCTTGATGCCAAGGGCATCCATCAAGGCAATGCCATCCGCCGCGAGAGCAGCCTGCTGGCCGTTGCGCGGAGTGGCGGCGGAAAGGAACCGGGTGGTGCCGTGCCCGCGTAAATGCGGCACGATCACGCGATAGCCTTTGCCTGCCAGAATGCCGGCGGCTTCGGCAAAAGCATGGATATCGTAAGGCCAGCCGTGGAACAGCAGCACGGGGTGACCGTTAGCAGGCCCCACTTCGGCATAACCGATGTTCAGGACGCCGGCGTCGATCTGCTTCAGGCTGTCGAACGAAAGGTTGCTCCCCCCTTTCGGCTTGGCCGGAGATGCTGCGCGGGCTGGTGAGAGTGCCGGAAGCGCGGCAGCCGCCGCTGCCGTTGAAACAAGGCCCAGAAAGCGGCGGCGCTCAGTGTCGGGTGGCGTAAGGGTCATGTCGCTATCGTCCTTCGATTGCGCTTCAGCGTCGTGATTGCCGTGATATCCGCTGAAGCCCCCGTGCGCCCGTTATGTGTCGTGAGATGATGACAGCGCAGCGATCCGATCCACCTGGATGGGTGTTTCGATCACGACATCTAACAGCGCCTAACTGGCGGTGCCATCGATCCTGCGCGATGCCGCATATGGCGAATACAAAAATGAAATCGGGGGCGGAACATAGGAGTGTATGCGTGACAGATCCGAATTCCCGTCTTGCATCAGGACGGCTGGCCAGTGCGCACGTGCGTGCGGCGGAGGATGCATGGAACCGGCGTGACATCGATGCAGTCGTGCTTTCCCACCGCATTGATTGCCACTGGCGTGCGGGGACGGAGTTCCTCTGGGGGCGCGAACAAGTGCGAGCTTTTCTGGATCGCAAGCGGCGCCGTGAAATCGACAGCCGTGTGATCCACCAGCTTTGGGCATTTAGCGATGTACGGTTTGCAGTCCGCACGGTTTGCGAATTTCGAACCGACAGCGGCACTTGGTTTCGCGGTTATGGAGATGAAAGCTGGGAATGCGATGCCTCCGGTCTGCTGGGCCGGCGGTTCTCCAGCGTCAACGAGCATCCCATCGGTGAGCATGAACGGCTGCTGCGCTGGCCCACAGGCGCAAGGCCGGTGGACGGGCCCTCTTTGGAAGACTTGGGCCTTTGAACGGGAACTATCCGCCGGAATTCATGAAGAAAGATGTCTATCACGTTGACGCGTCGACCTTTTCGGGAGAAATTGCGACTATACGTAAAGACTTGAAATGCTTGCGATGGCCGATCCGATGAGAAGCCGTCCCATTGAATTTGCGCGAGAAAGGCGACGGTTGGTGGCGGAAACGTCTTCTTTTCCCGGTATTGGCCGGGTCGCCTTCGGGCCTTTCACGCTAAGTCCCGGCGAGCGGCTGTTGGCCAAAGATGGCGTTCCCGTGGAAATCGGCGGTCGCTCGCTCGATCTGCTGACGGCGCTGGTGGAACAGCCGGGCAAAGTGCTGAGCAAGCGCGATCTTCTTCAACGCGTATGGCCCGATGTGGTGGTGGAGGACGGTAGCCTGCGTTTCCACATGGCGGCTTTGCGCAAGATTCTGGGCGATGGCGTCGACGGGGCGCGTTACGTGAACACGCAAGTCGGCGTGGGTTACGCTTTCGTCGCTTCGATTTCGCGGATGGATGACGAAGCGCCGGTTGCGCCGATCGTCGCCATGGTGCGGCCAGCTGGCCCGCCGACGATCGGCAAGTTGCCGACGCGGATGCGCCGTGTGCTGGGCCGTGATGAAGATCTGCGGTTGCTGGTGGACCGGCTGGACGAGCATGGGCTGTTCACCATCGTTGGCGCGGCCGGCGTGGGCAAGACCACGCTGGCGGTGGAGATCGGATACCGCGTGCTGGCCGATTTTGGCGGCAGAGTGCATTTCGTGGACCTGGGGGCCTTGGAAGACCCCGCGCTTGTGCCTTCCGCCATCGCCAATGCCTTGGGCATTCCCGTGCAGGCCGAGGATGCAGCCTCGGTCGTGCTTGGCCATTTGCGCAGCGAGCGCTTGCTGCTGGTCATCGACAATTGCGAGCATCTGATCGATGCGGTTTCCAGCAATGCGGAACGTATCTGCGAAGCCGCGCCTGACGTGCGGATTCTCGCCACCAGTCGAGAGCCTTTGCGGATACTGGGCGAGCACGTTCATTGGCTCGGCTCGCTCGGCTACCCGGAGGACGTGGATGGGCTTGAGCTGGAGGCGCTGACTGCATTTCCGGCGATCCAACTTTTCGTTGAGCGTGCGGTTGCGGCGAACAGCGGCTTGCAGGTCGACTTGCAGACTGCGCGGCAGATCGCCGATATCTGTCGCCGGCTGGACGGCATGGCCCTGCCGATCGAACTGACGGCGGTGCGCGTTGCCATGCATGGTCTGGACGCCACGGCGGAACTGGTGGGGGAGCGGTTCAGCCTAGGCTGGACAGGCCGCCGCACGGCAGTGGCGCGTCAGCAAACGCTGCAAGCGACATTGGATTGGAGCTATGACCTGCTCCCCGAAATCGAACGCCGCACGCTGGAGCGGCTGTCGGTGTTCCTCGGTCCCTTTTCGCTGGAAGCGGCGCTGAAAGTGGTGGCGGACGATCGGATTGATCCCGCCTCGGTCGCGTCGGCGCTGGATGAACTGACGGCCAAGTCATTGGTCGCTGCCGACCGGGCAGGCGGGCCGAACGCCTATCGCCTGCTGGAAATGACGCGTGCCTATGCGCGCGAGAAGCTGCTGGCCAACGATCCGCTGGCGGCACGGGCCGCCGCGCATCGGCATGCGGCCCATTACCTTGGCTTGCTGGAAGATGTTCTGGCGCCCGATGGCAGCCTTTCCAACGGCACCATTCGCATCATCGGCCAGATCGGCAACATCCGCAGCGCATTGGCCACCGCGTTCGAGCCGGATGGCGACCCCGTCCTGGCGGTGCGGCTGGCGGCGATCAGCATCCCGGTTTTCCTCAACATGTCCCTTCTCGGCGAGTGTCGCAGCTGGTGTGCACGGGCGATCGCCGTGCTGGATGAAGAGACTTTGGGCACGGCCTGGGAGTACGAGTTGCAAGCGGCCCTGGGGCTGACATTGATGTTCACCCGGGGCAACAGCAATGCGGTGGAAGCGTCTTTGCGGCGCGCCCTGGACATCGCAGTTGCCCAAGGCGATGCGCACAAGCAGCTGCGACTGCTCGGCCGTTTGCACATCTTCCATGAACGTATCGGCGATTACCGGACCGCGCACGACTGGGCGCGAATGGCGCTGGACGTGGCCGAGACGCTTGACGATCCAGAGGCGACTGCAGTGGCATCATCGCTATCGGGCATTTCCTGGCACCTCGATGGCGATCAGGAACAGGCGCGTTACCATCTGGAGCGCGCGGTCACGCTGGCGCGGCCGTCCGAACGCTGGCGAACGCTGCATTACGGTTTCGATCACCGGAATCGCTCGATCATTGCCCTGGCGCGGACGTTCTGGCTGCTGGGCCATGCCGATCGGGCGCGGCGATTGGCGGCAGACGCCGTGCGTGAAGCAAGCGGGCTGGACCACCCCACGACGTATTGTATTGCGCTGATCTGGGCGCTGCCGGTCTATATCGCGACGGGCGATCTGGCCAAGGCCGCCGAAACTCTGGAGGCGTTCGAAGCGGTTGCTCAGGTCAACGCCTTCGGCCCCTATGTGGCCGCTGTCGGCGGGTTGCGCGGGAATCAAGCGCTGCAACGCGGCAACTGGCGAGAGGCGCTGGGCTGGATCGAGGAGAGCCTCGCCCGACTGCGAGCGATGCGGTACGATCTGCTGACGACGTCCTTCTCAACCTCCTTGACGCGGGCCCTGATGCTGGCGGGGCGTTCCGCTGAGGCTGTGGAACTGATCGATGCCACCATCGCGCGCTGCAATGGCAATGGAGAGCATATCTATACGCCGAACCTGCTGCGCATAAAGGCGGGCATCATTCTGGAGATGACGCCGCAGGACGCGCCGGCGGCCGAAGCCCTGTTGGAACAGTCGCTGGAATGGAGCCGGCGGCAGAGCGCGCGCGCTTGGGAACTTCGCGCCGCGCTGGACATCGCGCGGCTGCGCGCATCGCAAGGCCGGATCGATGAAGCCGCTTCGGTCCTGCGCGAAGTCCGTGCGGGTTTCACCGAAGGCTTCGATACGCTGGACCTGCGCGAAGCGGACGAACTTCTGTACACTCTGCAAGATCCGGGCGCAAATCTTCAGGTGGATGCGCCGACTTCCTTCGCGACACGCTGAGGCCGGCGCCTTTCCCGGCGCCGATCACCAGTTCCACATCGTTCCGTCATCCAGGCGCGCCACTGGCAGATAGGCGGGTCTGTAGGGATACTTCGCGGCCAATGCCTCGTCGATGTCTACGCCATGGCCGGGGGTCTCGCCGCAGAACAGTTCGCCTTGTGCGAAGTGATAATCGTGCGGGAAGACGGCATCGGTCTCCTCGGTATGGCGCATGTATTCCTGGATGCCGAAGTTGGGCACCCAAGTATCGAAATGCAGCGCCGTGCCCATGGTGACGGGCGAAAGGTCCGTCGCACCGTGGCAGCCGGTGCGGATCTGGTAGAGCGCAGCCAAGTCAGCGATCCTGCGCAAATGGGTCAGGCCACCGGCACCGACGATGGTCGTTCGGATATAGTCGATCAACTGGTTCTGGATCAGGTCCTTGGAATCCCAGATGGTGTTGAAGACCTCACCCACGGCAAGCGGCGTCGTGGTGTGCTGCCGCACCAGCCGGAAGGCTTCCTGGTTTTCGGCAGGCGTGCAATCTTCCAGCCAGAACAACTGATAGGGTTCCAGCGCCTTGCCCAACCGCGCGGCCTCCATCGGCGTGTAGCGGTGATGGCCATCGTGCAGCAGATGGTGGTCGAAGCCGTAGGTTTCGCGCAGCTTCTCGAACAGTTTTGGCACGTGATTGAGTGCCTTGTGCGTATCCCATCCGGTTACCGATGGCAGCGCCGCATCGGCGGGCTCGTAGTAGAGTGTTCCGCGCCCCACGCCATAGGCGTCCCTGATGCCCGGAACGCCGGTCTGCGCGCGGATCGCCTTGTAGCCTAGATCGATATACTGGCCCACGGCGTCGACCGTTTCGGCAATGTCGCTGCCGTTGGCATGGCCATAGACCATCACGCCATCACGACTGCGCCCGCCCAGAAGCTGGTAGAGCGGCATGCCTGCCATCTTCGCCTTGATATCCCAAAGGGCCACGTCCACCGCGGCGATGGCCCGCATCGTCACCGGACCGCGCCGCCAATAAGCGCCGCGATAGAGGTATTGCCAGATATCCTCGATCCTGCGCGGGTCCATGCCGATCAGGCACGGGGCGACATGATCCTCCAGATAGGAAACGACAGCCTTTTCACGCCCATTCAGTGTGGCATCGCCGATGCCGTGGACACCCTGGTCGGTCTCTATCTTCAGAGTGACGAAATTGCGTCCCGGACAGGTAACGATCACTCTGGCGGACGTAATTTTCATTGCCTTGCATTCCTGAATTGGTGAACTGGTCTCACGGGCGTCCGGAAACGGGATGGACCGGCATGTGATATTGGTCAGGCCAATATCAAGCAAGAGGTTGCAGGCAGGATATCGCCCAGATGAACGTGAAGACGAACGATCGGCTCTATCAGGACCTTGCGCAGAAGCTGCTGGCCGAGATTGCAGCGGGCGTTTGGCCGGTCGGCACCCGTCTCCCGGCGGAGCGCGATCTGGCGCAGACTTACGCCGTCAGCCGGCCGACGGTTCGCGAAGCCATCATCGCGCTGGAAGTGCAGGGGTTGGTCGAAGTGCGCATCGGTGCGGGCACTTACGTGATGAACCTGCCGGGCGAGGCGCAAGTCGCGCAATTCAACATTTCCGCCTTCGAACTGACGGAGGCGCGTTTGCTGTTCGAGGGAGAGGCCGCCGCGCTGGCCGCCACGCAGATTACCGATGGAGAGCTGGATGAGATCGAGCGGCTGATCGGCGAAATCGCGCGGGAAAACCTGGAAGCTGCAGGAACAGTGAAGGCGGATGAGGCATTCCACCTCGCGATTGCGCGTGCCACGCGCAACAAGGCGGTGGTGGAGGCGGTCGAGCGCTTGTGGGACCTGCGCTACAAATCGCCCGAAGCGGCCCTGCTGCACGAGAAGGCGCGCACCGCCAACGTGAAGCCAGTGGTGGATGAGCATACCGCCGTGCTGGTTGCGCTGCGCGCCCGCGATCCGGCGGCGGCCCGTCACGCAATGCGCGCGCATCTTGGCTCGGTGCTCGAAAGTCTGCTTTTCACGACCGAGGAGCGCGCGGTCGAGGCCGCTCGCAAGGAAGTGGAGGCCAAGCGAGCCCGCTATCGCCGGGCCACTAGCTAACGGGCAGTACCCTCCTCACGATATCTTCGCCGGAAACTGCCGCGCACGGGCCGTTTCAATTGCTTCCAGGCGTTGGCGCGCGGATGATGGATCATGACGAACTCATGCGCCGGATTGCCGGATTTGGTCGAAGGGGATGGCACCGGTCTTGCGTTGCCGGTGGATACCGCTGCGCTGGTGGCCGCAGGTCCGCGATTCCTGACAAAAGCCTTCCGGGCTTTCGGGGCGCTAGGGGCGGACAACGCCGTGAGCGAGATAGTCCAGATAAGGCCATGCGCGCTGGGCAGCACCGGAGAAAAATGCTTTCTCAGGATCGCCTACGAGCGGGCCGAACCCGGCCTTCAAGGCGATCTGTTCGTCAAGTTTTCCCGCGATTTGAATGATGCTGGACGGGATGCGCGGGGCAAGTTGGAGATGGCGGGCGAGGTGCGCTTCGCCCGTTATGCCGCGATCCACCCGCTGCCAGTGCCAGTCCCGAAGACCTATTTTGCCGACTACAACAGTGCCAGCCACACCGGCATACTCATCACCGAAAGGATCGCGTTCGGGGAGAACGGGATCGAGGTGCAGCACCAGAAGTGCATGGATCACTTGCTGGACGATCCGCTGGAGCACTATCGCGCGATCCTTTCGGCACTGGCCGGTATAGCGGCCTCGCCAGCGCGGCACGGTTCATCGGCAGCGCTTAGTGAGATATTCCCGTTCGATCCGCAGGCTCTGATCGCATCGACTGGACTCACCATTCCGCTGACCGAGGCGGAATTGGGGAGCAAACTGACCGATCTTTTCCGGTTTATCGTGGAATGTCGGCATTTGCTGCCGGCCCATATCGAGCCGACGCGGATCAGGGCCATGCTTGAAGAAGAGGCTTTTGCATTTTCAGGTCGGCAGGGCGAGATCGCGCGTTATCTGGTGCGGCCGGGCGCGTTGATCTCGCTTTGCCACTGGAATGCCAATATCGACAATTGCTGGTTCTGGCGCGACGATGAAGGCGCCTTGAAATGCGGCCTGATGGACTGGGGCAATGCCGGACAGATCAATCTTGCATTTGCGCTGTGGGGGTGCCTGAGCGGTGCGCCGGCCGCGATCTGGACCGATCATCTGCACGCGCTTCTTGACCATTTCGTTGCGAGCTATGCCGCTGCCAGCGGTACGGTGATCGATGAGGGGGAGCTGCTGTTGAACCTCCAACTCTACGTCACGTTCATGGGCCTGTCCTATTTCCTGGACACGCCCGCGCGGATCCGTACGCGTACGCCGGGCATCCAACAGGCGCAGGGGCCGCTGGACCCGGTCATCGTCGATGATGCCAGCACGCGGAACCAGTTGCACATGCTGGGCAATGTCCTGACCGTCTGGCAACGCTTCGGTCTAGGTGCGCGGGCCAACATTATATCGGGTGCAAATCTCTAGAGCAGTTTCCGATCCGACTGCATCGGATAAATCGCTCTAAGATTCTGATTTTACGCGTTTTCCGATTCATCATGTGATTCCACCTGATTAGAAAACGCTCTAGCCGACAGAGGTTGGCTTGGCGATCGAAGGCGGCGTCATTCCGTAAGGTTGGCGGCCGCTAAGGATGCAATCGTTGCGCATCTGTTTCCCGTTCACAGGGCCATTCGAAAAAAATCCGGACTCCAAAGTCCGTATGCGCCCGGTTTCCTCTAGAATTTAAGAGGCTGCCCCCCGCGCCGACACGGACGCATTCATGGGCGAAATCCGCGAGGACCCTATGCGCCAGGTCGTAACAGTTTCGAATACAATAACGGTGCGATCAGCGCATCTATTCTCTGATAATCTTCTCGAATTGTTCAATGCTGAACAAGACGTTGATCTTGACTTGACGGAACTTGCCGAAGTCGATCTCGCCTTTGTGGAGATTATCTATTCCGCGCGCGAGCAATGGGCGCGCGCGGGCCGCGACTTGCGCCTGGCGCAGCCAGCCGGGGGCGCCGTTGTCGCGCTGCTGGGCCGCGCTGGCTTCCTGACGAACCTCACCCCCCAGGACCTTGATTTCTGGTTCCATGGAGAACTGCCGCAATGACTGCCTCTATCCTTACCGTTGACGATTCCCCCAGCCTGCGCATGGCGATCCGCATCGCGCTGACCGGCGCGGGCTATGACGTCACCGAGGCGGGCGATGGTGTGGAAGGCCTTGCCGCAGCGGGTGCCAAGCGGTTCGATCTGATCATCACCGATCTCAACATGCCCAACATGGACGGGCTGACGATGATCCGCGAACTGCGCAAGGCGCCCGAACAGGCCGGCGTGCCGATTATCTTCCTCACCACCGAAAGCGACGATGCCATGAAGCAGCAGGCCAAGGCGGCCGGCGCCACCGGCTGGCTGGTGAAGCCCTTCGTGCCCGAACAGCTCATCAAGGTTTCGCGCAAGGTGCTGGGCCGGTGAGCACGCAAGACCCGGTCGCGGCGTTCCGCGTCGAGGCGGGCGAACTGCTGGACCAGATCGAGCACGGGCTGCTTGATCTTGGTCACCGGCTGGACGACCGCGCGCTGATCGATGAAGTGTTCCGGGGGCTGCACACGCTCAAGGGATCGGGCGCGATGTTCGGCTTCGACGCGCTGGCCGATTTCACTCACCACTGCGAGACCGCGTTCGACCGCGTGCGCAAGGGCTTGGCCCCGGCGACACAGGAACTGGTGGCGGTGATCCTTTCCGCGCGTGACCATATGCGCGCACTGATCGAGGGTGACGGAACCGGCCTGGAAACCACGGGCGCGGCGATCCTCGAACAGCTTCAGGCGGCGATCGACGGGGCGGGAGGCGAGATTTCGACACTCGCAGCTTCTCCCGCAACGGCAGCGCAGGCGAAGCAAGCTGCGCGCGGTGGCTGGCGCCTGTTCTTCCGACTTCCTGCCGATGCCATGGCCAACGGCACCAACCCGCTGATGCTGCTCGATGAGCTGCGCGAATTGGGTGAGTGCAAGATCGTCGCGCGCACCGATACGGTGCCGCCGCTGGCCGAACTGGTGCCGACCGAATGCCACATCGGCTGGGACGTCGAACTCCACGGCGACATCTCTCGCGACGATATCGATGACGTCTTCATCTTCGTGATGGACGACATGGAACTGACCGTCGAGCCGCTTGAGGATGAGGGTGCGGAAAGCGTCGAGGCCGCGCCGGAAATCGTAGAGGAAACGGCCGTCTTGGACGTGCCTGCCGTCACACAGGACGGTCCTGCCAACCGCGCTGCCGCCAATCCAAGTGCCAAGGCCGCTGGTGAAAGCGTGCGCGTTCCGGCCGAGCGGCTGGACGAGCTGATGGACCGCGTGGGCGAACTCGTGATCGTGCAGAGCCGCCTGTCGCAGCTTGCCAGCGGGCATGGCTCGGCGGTGGGCAGCGAACTGGCGCTGCGTTCGATTTCCGAGGAAATCGAACGGCTTGCGGGCGAATTGCGCGATACCATGATGGTGCTGCGCATGGTGCCGGTGGCCAGCCTGTTCAGCCGCTTCCGCCGCCTGGTCCACGACCTTGCGCGCGAAACCGGCAAGACCATCGAGCTTTCGACCGAGGGCGAGACCACCGAAGTCGACAAGACCATGATCGAGCGTCTGGCCGATCCGATGGTCCACCTGATCCGCAATGCCTGCGATCATGGGCTGGAAACGCCCGAGGATCGCCTTGCCGCCGGCAAGCCGGCCGCTGGGCAGGTTCGTCTTTCCGCCCATCAGGCGGGCGGCGAAGTCCTGATCACCATCCGCGACGATGGCCGCGGCATCGACCGGGTGCGTGTGCGCGCCAAGGCTGAAGCGCAGGGGTTGATCCAGCCCGGCCAGCCAATTTCCGACCATGACCTGCTGCAGATGATCTTCCATCCGGGCTTCTCCACGGCGGCGCAAGTCACCAACCTTTCCGGCCGCGGCGTCGGTATGGACGTGGTGAAGCGCACGATCGAAAGCCTGCGCGGCGCGATCGACATCACCTCGGCGCCCGGCGAGGGTTCCACCGTGGTGCTGCGCATTCCCCTGACGCTGGCGATCATTGATGGCTTGCTCGTGCGGGTGGGCGAGGGACGCTATGTCATCCCGCTCGGCGCGGTGGAAGAATGCCTCGAACTCAGCCTTGAGGAAGACCTGCGCTCGCGCGGTCGCAGCTTCATCACCTTGCGTGATCGGCTGGTGCCGTTCCTGCGCCTGCGCGAAATCTTCGACACCGGCACGCGGCCCGATCCGCACCAGAAGATCGTCGTCATCGCCACCGGCACCGAGCGTGTCGGGCTGGTGGTGGACCAGATCATCGGCAGCCATCAGACCGTGATCAAGTCGATGTCCCCGCTGCACCGCGACGTGGCGACTTTCGCTGGTGCCACGATCCTGGGTGACGGCGGCGTCGCCCTGATCCTCGACGTCGCGCAGCTCGTCATGCTCGGCCAGAACCAGGAGGAGCGGCTTCGCGCCGCTGGATAAGCACCCATGAGCGCACAACCAACCGCCACGCAGTGGGATGCCGAGGGCAATCTCGAAGTGCTAACCTTCAATCTGGGCGAAGAAACGTTCGCGCTGGAAGCCACGCTGGTTCGCGAGATTCTGGATCTGCTTCCCGAAACCCGCGTGCCCGGCGCGGCGCCGCTGCTGGGCAGCGTCGTCAACTTTCGCGGCAAGATCATCCCGATCGCCGATTTGCGGCTGGCCTTCGCGATGCCCGCTGCCGATGCGACTGTCGACAGCCGCATCGTAGTGATCGAGACGGAAGCGGAAGGCGAGACGTTCCAGATCGGCATTCGCACTGACAAGGTTCACGAAGTGGCGACATTGCAGCGCGCCGCCAGCGAGGAACCTCCCGCCGTTGGCATGCGCTGGCGCCGCGACTTCGTTCGCGAACTGGTTCGCCGGCAAGACGGCGTGGTCGTTCTGCCCGATCTGGCAGCAATTTTTCGTTCTCTGGTCGGCAGCGCGGATTCCGCCGCCGCCCAATCATCCACCCTTCACTGAAGCCGGGGGGCATCATGCGCGCGACCATCAAGCTGAAGCTGGGAGGCACTTTCGTGCTCCTGCTGATCATCATGACCGCAACGATCCTGGTCGGGATATCCCGTCTTACGATCCTGAACGACGCCATCGGCGATCTCGTCACCGGCCCCGCTAAGCAGCTCGATCGGGCCCGCAGCATCGACGGCGGCGTGAGCATGATGGTGCGTGCAGAAAAGAACCTGACGCTGACCGACGATCCTTCGACGCGGCGCGATCTTGAGACAGAGATCGATACCTGGCGCAACAAGGTCGAGCAGGCGGTGGAGCAGGGTAACTCCGGCGCATCGGCCGACACGCGCACCGCATGGTCGCAACTGCGCGACCAGTGGAACGCGTTCAAGCCGGTGAATGCGCAAGTCGCAACTCTCAGTAAGACCGACCATTCCGCCGCCGTGGCGCTGACAATGGGCGAATCGCGAGACCATGCCCATGCCGTGACCGCGAAGGTGGAGGAACTGGTCCAGGTCGAACAGCAGACCATGGCCAAAGCCGATGACGACACCGAAGTGACCTACGATTCCGCGCGATCGCTGATGATCGCGATGGGCGTGGCCGCGTTCCTGATCACCGTTGCCGCTGCCGCCTATCTGGCGCTGCTGATCTCGCGCGGGCTCAATTCGGCCGGCAATGCGATGCAGCAGGTGGCCGATGGCGACCTGACGCGCACAGTGGAAGTCAAGTCGAACGACGAGATCGGCGATCTGCTCGGCCATGTGAACACGATGATCGAGCGGCTGCGCGGTGTGGTGGGCGATGCCAACATCGCGGCAGAGAACGTCTCAACCGGTAGCCAGGAACTCTCGGCCAATTCAGAGCAAGTGTCGCAAGGCGCGACCGAGCAGGCCGCCGCTGCCGAGCAAGCCTCCGCCTCAATGGAAGAGATGGCGGCCAATATCAAGCAGAACGCCGACAATGCCGCGCAGACAGAGAAGATCGCGCGCCAGTCTTCCAAGGACGCCGAAAGCAGCGGCGTTGCCGTGAACCGCGCAGTCGGCGCGATGCGCACGATTGCCGAAAAGATCGGCATCGTCCAGGAGATCGCCCGTCAGACCGACCTTCTCGCCCTCAACGCGGCGGTGGAAGCGGCGCGCGCGGGCGAGCATGGCCGTGGCTTCGCAGTGGTCGCTTCCGAAGTGCGCAAGTTGGCCGAACGCAGCCAGCAGGCATCGGCAGAGATCAGCGCCGTGTCTACTGAGACGGTGCAGGCCGCCGCCGAAGCGGGCGAGATGCTGTCGAAACTGGTGCCGGATATTCGCCGTACCGCCGAACTGGTCTCCGAAATCAGCGTCGCCTGCCGCGAACAGGACATCGGCGCCTCTCAGATCAACGAGGCGATCCAGCAGCTCGATCAGGTTACCCAGCAGAACGCCGGTGCGTCCGAGCAGATTTCCACCACCTCCGAAGAACTCGCCGCGCAGGCTGAAGAGCTTCAAGCTTCGATTGCCTACTTCCGCGTGACCGACGCTCCGGTTCGCCGCAAGGCGCCGGCGATCGCGGCTCGCCCGGTGGTTACTCCGGCGCGCAAGGCTGCGCAGGCTCCGCAGCTCGGACGCTCCACCCGTTCGCTGTCCGTTTCCGACCAACAGGCCCGTGCGCGCGGTTTCGCGCTCGATCTCTCTACCGGCGGTCCGGATAGCGAGGACGAAGCCTTCAGCACCAACGCGGCCTGATCCGTACCGTTTTTTCGTCTCCCCCCAACTCGGGTTTGCAAGGTTACCTTACCCATGCGCGCAACCATAAAAATGAAGCTGGGCGTCACGTTCGGCATAATTCTGCTCCTGCTGGCCGTCGTCGTCGGCGTCAGCCTCACCCGGCTCAGCACTCTGAACGACGCAATCACCGACCTGATTGCGGGGCCCGCCGCGCGGCTTGACCGGGCGCAGCGCATTCAGGTCGTCTTCGGCACACTCGCTCGCAACGAGCGGAGCATGACGATGACGAACGATCCGGCGCAAATGAGGGAGTTCGATGGCAAGGCGACTCGGTCGCTTGCGGAATTCGAACAGCTCTTGGAGGAAGGCGAAGCCAACTCCATTCCGGCAACCCGGCAGGCTTGGCGTGACATGGGCGCCGCGCTGGACAGCTTCAAGCCGATGGATACACGCGTTCGCGATCTGGCGCGTGCGGGCAATAACGAAGAAGCCGCAAGACTGGCGCTTGGTCCGGCACGCGCAGTTCTCGACCGCGTCAATAAGCAGGCCGATGCCCTTGTCGACCGTGCCCGTGACGACATGAAGCAGGTAGATGCAGATACCGATGCGCTCTATGCGTCGGCCCGTTACACGCTTCTGACTGTTGCCGTGATTGCCATCATTGGCGCGCTGGCCGGCGGGATCTGGATATCTCTGATCGTTTCGCGCGGTCTTGGCCGAGTGAGCACGGTGATCAATGCCGTAGCCATCGGCGATCTGGATCAGGACGTGGAAGTCACCTCGAACGACGAGATCAAGGATCTGGTCGACACCGTCAACAAGATGACAGCCAACTTGCGCGTCAGCGCCAGCCTCGCCGACAAAATCGCTGATGGCGACCTGACGGTCTCTCACAAGCCACTGTCCGATGAAGACAAGCTGGGGCATGCCCTTGTCCGCATGATTGAGCGTCTGCGCGGCGTAGTCGGCGATGCCAGCGTTGCCGCCAACAATGTCGCCAGCGGCAGCCAAGAACTCTCCTCGACCTCCGAACAGGTTTCGCAGGGCGCGACCGAGCAGGCGGCTGCTGCCGAGCAGGCTTCGGCATCGATGGAAGAGATGTCGGCCAACATCAAGCAGAACGCCGAAAACGCGGCACAGACCGAGAAGATCGCCCGCCAGTCGGCACAGGATGCCGAAGCCAGCGGCGTCGCGGTCGATCGTGCGGTTGGCGCCATGCGCACCATCGCCGAGAAGATCGGCATCGTGCAGGAAATCGCACGCCAGACGGACCTTCTTGCCCTGAATGCTGCCGTCGAGGCAGCACGAGCGGGCGAGCATGGTCGCGGCTTCGCGGTCGTCGCTTCGGAAGTACGCAAGCTGGCCGAACGCAGCCAGGGTGCTGCCGCCGAAATCAGCGCGGTTTCGTCCAACACTGTCGATGCCGCCACCGAAGCGGGCGAAATGCTCTCCCGCTTGGTGCCTGACATTCGCCGCACGGCCGAGTTGATCTCCGAGATCAGTGCCGCCTGCCGTGAGCAGGACATCGGTGCCGGCCAGATCAATCAGGCGATCCAGCAGCTTGATCAGGTGACCCAGCAGAATGCTGGCGCGTCCGAGGAAATCTCGGCCACTTCGGAAGAACTCGCCGCCCAGGCCGAAGAACTTCAGGCAAGCATGGCCTATTTCAAGGTCGAGGACGCAGGCAAGTCCGGCCGTGGGGGCAACGTCGCCCGCTCCACACCCGCCGCGCGCAAGCCGGCCCCGGTGAAAGCGCCGATCAAGGCCCCCATGAAGGCGGCGATCAAACGCCCGGTGAGCAACGGCCATGCCCGTCCGAACGGCTTCGCGCTCGACCTCGCGATGGGCGGTGCGGACGACCACGACGACGCCTTCGGGATGCAGAACGCATGACCGAGGGGCAGGAAATCCAGGCCGTAACCTTCGGGCTGGGGGCGGAGATCTTTGCGGTGCCGGTGGCACTGGTCCGCGAGATCCTGGACTACCGGGAAACCTTCCGCATTCCCGGCGGCCCGGATTACCTGCTCGGCCTCACAGACATGCGCGGGGAGGGTGTGACCACGATCGACTTCCGCCTGCGGCTTGGCTTGCCGCCGGCGGAACCGACGCCAGCCACGCGGATCCTGGTGATCGATATCCCGCTGGGGGATCGCGTGCTGGTGCTGGGGTTGGTGGTCGATCGCGTGATCGAAGTCACCAGCTTCCGCGCAGACCAGATTGGCGCCGCGCCCGACGTGGGCGTGCGCTGGCCGTCCGATTACATCGGCGGCGTGGTGAAGCGAGAGGAAGGCTTCACGGTGCTGGTGGACATGGCGCGCATCTTCACGACTGAGGATGTTGCCCAACTCTCTGCCCCAATGGCGCTTCCCGCCTGAACATTTGACCGAAATCGGGCGCCCCGCTGTGGGCGCCCGTCCTTCCTGACCTGAAAGCCGCCGAGATGACCGCAGCCGCCCTTGCCACTCGCAGTTCGTCCGCCGCGCAGCCGCTTGGCAGCGATCATATGAGCAAGCGCAACTTCGCGCGGCTGGCGGCCTACATCTATGAAGAGTCGGGCATCAAGATGCCCGAGAGCAAGAAGACGATGCTGGAAGGCCGCCTGCGCCGCCGTCAGCGCGTGACCGGCGCGATCACGTTGGACGCCTATTGCGATCTGCTGTTCGCGGCTGAGAATTTGCCCTCAGAAGGGCTTGCACTGATCAACGCGGTGACCACGAACAAGACTGATTTTTTCCGCGAACCCGGCCATTTCGACTATCTGAGCAATGTCATATTGCCCGAAATGGCGGCGCGCGGTGTGCGCAGCATTCGCGCCTGGAGCGCGGCCTGCTCGACCGGGCCTGAGCCTTATACCTTGGCCATGGTGCTGGACGACCACGCCGAAACCAGGAGCGGCCCGGCCTACGGCATCCTTGCCACAGATCTGGATACCGACGTGCTGGAAACCGCGCGTAGCGGCATCTACCCATCCGAACTGGTGGAGCCGGTGCCCGCAGCCCTGCAGCGCAAGTACGTCATGTCCTCCCGCGATCCGAAGCGGCGCGACGTGCGCATGGTGCCCGCGCTGCGCAGTGCGATCGGCTTCGCGCGGCTCAACCTGATGGACGATCACTATCCGGTGGGTGAACCCATGCACCTGATCTTCTGCCGCAACGTGCTGATCTATTTCGACAAGCCGACGCAGCGCAAGGTCGTGTCTCAACTGGTCGACTGCCTGAAGCCGGGAGGGCATCTGTTTCTGGGTCATTCGGAATCGATCACCGGCCACGACTTGCCGCTAACGCAGGTGGCCAACACCGTGTTCCGGAAGGGTTGAGCCGATGCTGACGGGCAAGAAGATCCGCGTCCTCGTCATCGACGATTCCGCCAGCGTTCGCCAGACGATGACCGCGATCCTCCAGGAAGATCCGGAGATCGAGGTAATCGGTGCCGCCCCAGATCCGTTCAGCGCTGCGCGCCGGATTCAGGAGGAAGTGCCCGACGTCATCACGCTGGACGTGGAAATGCCGCGCATGGATGGCATCACTTTTCTGCGCAAGCTGATGTCGCAGTGTCCGGTGCCGGTGGTCATGTGTTCGTCACTGACCGAGGAAGGCTCCGAAACGTTGCTTCAGGCGATGGAAGCGGGCGCGGTGGACGTGATCCTGAAGCCGCGCATCGGCGTGGCGGATCACTTGGCCGAGCACAATCTCCAGATTCGTGACGTGGTGAAGGGCGCCTCCCGCGCGCGCGTTCGGGGCCGGCCTGCGGTTCGTGAAGCGAAGTCGGAAGGTCCGCCCAAGAAGCTGACCGCCGATGCCGTACTGCCCCCGCCCAGCGGCCGCGCGATGAGCCGCACAACAGAGATGGTCGTCTGCCTCGGCGCTTCCACCGGCGGGACCGAGGCGCTGCGCGAAGTGCTGGAGGCGTTGCCTGCGAATGCGCCCGGCGTCGTCGTCGTCCAGCATATGCCGGAGAATTTCACGCGTGCTTTCGCCAAGCGCCTCAATGGATTGTGCGAGGTGGATGTGAAGGAAGCAGCCGACGGCGATCCCGTGCTGCGCGGCCATGTGCTGATCGCGCCGGGGGGCAAGCACCTGATGCTGGAACGGCAGGGCGCGCGCTATTGCGTGGCGGTGAAGGACGGCCCGCTGGTTTCGCGCCATCGCCCCTCGGTGGACGTGCTGTTCCGCTCCGCCGCGCGCTCGGCCGGATCGAACGCAGTGGGCGTGATCATGACCGGTATGGGGGACGACGGAGCGCGCGGCCTGCTGGAAATGAAGCAGGCCGGCGCGCGCACGTATGCGCAGGACGAGGCGACCTCGATCGTGTTCGGCATGCCCAAGGAAGCCATCGCGCGCGGCGCGGCGGATCGGGTGATACCGCTCGGTTCCATTGCCCGCGAAGTGTTGGCCGCCACCGCGCGATGACGACCGTTTGTTTTCCCGAGCCTGTCTCGGACGATCCGGCTACGGCCGGCCTGGAGGATGCATTGTTTCTCGCCACTATCTCTGAGGATATCCTTGAGGCCGCGCCTTCGCGCATGGAGCTTCACGACGCTCTTGTCGCCGTGGCGAGCGGGCTGGACGCGCGCTTTGTTGCCGCAGGAACGGCGCTCGCCCGTGCCTATGAGATCGTCGAAGCGCTGATCGGTGCGCTGGAAAGCGTCACCAATGCCTTTGAACGGGACGCGGCCGAAGCTGCGGTGGACAATATGCGCGGCACGGCTGATCGGCTGATGCGCTTGCCGGTGATCCAGTCTTCCAGGCGCAAGGCGCTGGTCTCGATCGAGCAGTCTAGCGCCGCGCTTACGGGGCAGATCGAGCAGGTCAACCGCACGCTCAGTTTCCTGCGTATCTGCGGCCTCAACATCAAGGTTGCAGCGGCAGGCTCAGGCGATTTTTCCGGCTTTGCGGACATGATGTTCGCCAAGATCGACCTTGGTGAGCAGGAGATGGAAAGCATCTCGCGTGAGATCGGCTGGCTGGCAGAGGCCGTACCGGGCATGTTCGAAGTAGAGGACCAACTCGCGGCCGAATGTGCGCTGGTGGTCCCTCAGGTGCCGTGCAAGCTGGCGGATGATGCGCTGGCCTTGCAGGATCATCAGGTGGAACTTGCTGAGCGCGCGGTGCAGATTTCCGATGTTGCGCGCCGCATACGCAGCCAGGTCGGCACCGCGCTCGGCGCGCTGCAGGTTGGCGACATCACCCGGCAGCGGTTGGAGCATGTGGCGGATGGCTTGCGCGATCTCGACATGTTTCTCGAAACGCCGTGGGACCTGACGCCGGACGTGATCGAGATCATGGCAGGCCACGCGACGGCGCTGCTGGCGGCTCAAGCGGCGGATACGCTGGATATTTTCCGCAACGAGGCGCGCCTGCTGACCAGCAGCCTGCGCGGCATTGGCCCCAATGCGGCAGCCCTGCTGGAACTGCGCGTGAGCGAGAATGCGGACGAGCCGGACGGTGAGGGCGTGTTCCTGCAAATGCTGGAAAGCAGCGTTGCCGAAGTGGCCAGCGTGACGGAGCGTCTGCGGGAGGCGGATGCGCGCTCGAACAAGCTCAGTAATGTTGCCTCCACCACGGCGCGCAACCTTGCGAAGCGGTTGGCGACGGTCCATCGCATCACCAGCGATGTGCAGCAGATGGCGTGGAATACCGATCTGCGCTGCTATCGCATGGGTACGGAAGGGCGTGGGCTGGCCGTGGTCGCCGCTGAAATTCGGGGATTTGCAGTTACTTTGGCGACGATCGCCTCCGCCATCGCGCAGTCATTTGAAGGGCTGACCGCCGCCGCTGCGACGATCCGGGGAACTGAAGAGGACGAGCCGGTCGATGCCGGGCAGGCCCTTAAGGAATCGCTGGACTGCATCCGCGATGGCGGCCAGCGCATGCGTCGTGGGCTGTCCGAACTCGATCACGGCGCTTCGGCAGTCGCGGAAATCCTTCAGGAAACGACCGACAGGATCGATTGCGAGGCCGAAGTCGGCGACCCGCTGCTGGAAATCGCCGATAGTTTGGCGCTGCTTGGCCAAGAATGCGCCGAGTTGCCCGAGGATGCCCTGGCACCGCTCGGCGAGCTGCTGGGAACGATCGCGGCCCGTTACACGATGGCGCGCGAGCGCGAAGTGCATCGTGCTTTCGACCCGCACGCCGGTGAAGATGCCTCGCCCGCGGTCGACATGTTCGGCGATGACGACGACGATTTCGATGATGGGCTGTTCTGACCTCAAGCAGCGCGGTTGGGCCGGCGTTTAGCAGGAGCGCCGGCTTCGTTCCCGCTCGGCGCTGCGGTGGTGGTTGCGGACCTTGAGCAGGTCATGCCGGGTTACGATTCCGACGACCGTGCCGTCTACGGGATCGATGATCGGGATTCTGCCGATACCCGTCTCCACCATCAGGTCCGCGACACTGCTGAGCGGTGCTTGCGGAGTGGCCGAAGGTTGCGATGCATCGGACATCGCTTCGGCCAGCGTAGCCCCCAGTGGCGGGCCCTCGGTTTGCCAGCGCAAGACGTCCGAACGGGAGACGAGGCCTTCCAACGCGCCGCTTTCGGTCACGACAGGATACGTACGATGCCGCGCGTCGCCCTGAAAGAATGTGACCGCGTTCGCCACCGTCATGGTGCCGTGCAGCACGTCTGGGGAAGGGGTCATGATCTGGTCGGCCTGGAGGAAGTCGAGCGGATCTACCGTGTATTCCTGTAGGATATGCCTTCCGCGCCGGGCGATCTTTTCCGTCAGGATCGAGCGGCGCATCACCAATACGCTGACCGCATAGGCGCCAGCCGAAGCCGCTAGGGTGAGCGGAAGCATTGCGAAGTCTCCGGTTAGTTCCACGGCGAACAGCGCAGCCATCAACGGTGCGCGCATGGCCCCGCTGAGGGTCCCGGCCATCCCAGCCAGCGCCCACAGCGCACCGCCGCCCGGCAGGAACTGGCCCAGCAGAAAGCCCAGCGCGCCGCCGACCAGCAGCAGCGGGGCCAGCACGCCACCCGAAGTGCCGGAACCCAGCGCCACGAGCCAGACCGTCGCTTTCACCACGATCAGCGCCACCACCACACGCATGGCGATCGAACCATCCAGCAGACTGCGGATGCTGTCGTAACCCGCGCCGAGCACGTGTGCATCGATCAGCCCGCCAAGTCCCACCACTGCGCCGCCGAGGGCGGGCCACCACATCCAATGGATCGGGAGGTGGGCGAACAGGTCCTCGATCTTGTAGAGCAGGCTTGAAAGCAGTGTCGCCTGCGTCCCCACCAGAATGCCGACCGCCACGCCAAGTCCAATGTGGGTGGCGGAGAGCGCAACGGCATGATGCGCGGGGAACAGCGGCCCGGCGTCGATCAGCAGCGGACGCCACAGCCATGATACGAGCACGGCTATCACCACGGGCACGAAGCTGCGCGGCTTCCATTCGAACAGCAGCACTTCGATGGCCAGCAGGATCGCCGCCATTGGTGTTCCGAAGATCGCAGTCATCCCGGCAGCCGCGCCGGAAACCAGGAGTGTCTTGCGTTCGGCGGCGCTGAGGTGAAAGGCCTGCGCGAACAGCGATCCGATGGCTCCGCCGGTCATGATGATCGGCCCTTCCGCCCCGAACGGACCGCCGCTGCCGATCGAGATTGCCGAGGAAAGCGGCTTCAGCACGGCGACTTTCAGCGAAAGGCGGCTCTCACTGTACAGGATCGCCTCGATCGCCTCGGGGATACCATGGCCCCTGATCTTGTCGGACCCGAACCGGGCCATCAGCCCCACAATCAGGCTGCCCAGCACAGGCACAGCCACCATCCATAATCCCAGCGCGTTGTCTGTAATTGAGGATGTCGCCGCCGAAAGCTGGCCGAACCAAAAGAGGTTGGTGGCGATCGCGATGGCCTTCAGCAGCACCCAAGCCCCCGCCGCGCCGCCACTACCGACAATCAGTGCCCCCGCCGCAAGAAGCAGCATGCGGCGATCCGCGCTGTGATCTGCAAGTGGTCGGTGGAAAGAACGAGAGGAGGCGGTCTGATTCATGGGCTGCTCGATGGTGGTGGAATCGCTTGGCGCGCCAATATATCGTAATGCGATATTTATCAACGGTTGACACGATCGACCTCCCGGCCGGAGTGGAGGCATGCCCAGTGAACTGACCGACGCCGATTATGCCGCCCTTGCCGATTTCCGCTTTTCGCTGCGGCAGTTTCAGGCATTCAGTGAGGGCAAAGCCGCCGAATGCGGCCTCACTCCACAGCAGCATCAAGCCTTGCTGGTCATCCGTGCCGCTGCCCCGGAAACGGCGACCATCGGCCATGTCGCGGAACGGTTGATTCTGAAGCCGCACAGTGCCACCGGGCTGATCGATCGCCTTGTGACGCTTGGCCTCGTTATCCGCGGAACCTCTCCGCACGACCGGCGACAGGCGGTGCTAGAACTGACGCCGCAGGCCCACGCGGTGTTGGAAGAGCTAAGCGCCACGCACCGCGAAGAGATACTGAGGCTACGGCCGCTTCTGGTGGAGCTTCTGGCTCGGATGCGGAACTGACGCCTTGGCCGGCGCAGCGCTTGACGAGTTCCTGCGAATTTTGCACCGTCCCGCCTGATCGAAGATCTGGCGATAGGTTCAGGGCGTTTTGGGAGACGCTTTCGGCAGATTGAGATTATCCAATAAAATCAACCTGTTATCCTGAAAGCGCATCTTTTCATGAATCCCACTCTATTCCGAGGCGTGCTGGTTGGCGCGCTGGCGGGGCTTCTGTTCGGTTTCGACACCGCTGTGATCGCCGGCACAACGGAGGGCATCCGCAATGCCTTCAGCCTTGACGCCACCGGCGTTGGGGTAACCGTCTCCAGCGCGCTGTGGGGCACGCTGGCAGGCGCGCTGCTGGCGGGCATCCCGGGGGACCGCTATGGCGCGCGATCCTCGTTGACCGTGATCGCGCTTCTCTATCTCGTTTCGGGGTTGGGCTGCCTGTTCGCGGCGAATTGGCCGATGTTGCTGGTCATGCGCGTGCTCGCGGGCTTTGCGGTTGGCGCCTCTTCGGTGCTGGCCCCGGTCTACATTGCCGAGATTGCGCCAGCGGAACGACGCGGCATGATGGTGGGTGCCTTCCAGTTCAATGTCGTGCTGGGCATTCTGGTGGCCTATCTTAGCAACTATTTCGTATCGAGCCTGGAACTCGGCGCGTTGGACTGGCACGTGAAGTTCGGCGTCACCGCGCTGCCGGCCGTACTGCTCCTGGTAATGATGCGTACGATCCCCGACAGCCCCCGCTGGCTTTTCGCCAAGGGGCGTGAGGCGGAGGCCGGCGCCGTCCTTGGCAAGCTGGGTAATGTGGACGTAGCGGCCGAAATGGCCGTCTGGCGCCGTGCAGAAGAGCAGACGCATGCCCCGCGCCTAAGCTGGAAGCGCCATCACAGGCCGATGCTGCTGGCGATCGCGATCGCTGCGTTCAACCAGCTCTCCGGCATCAACGCGATCCTCTATTACCTGAACGACATCTTCGCCGCCGCCGGCTTCACGGGCGTTACGGCGGATCGGCAGGCCATCGTCATCGGCGCCTGCAACCTGATTTTCACGGCGCTGGCGCTGACCGTGATCGACAGGATCGGCCGCAGGACGCTGCTGCTGATCGGTTCTGTCGGCCTTACCACTGCCTTGGCCGGAGTGGCCTTGATCTTTGGTAGCGGTACGCACCAGGGCTGGCTGCTCTACTTGCTGATCGGCTTCATTGCCTTCTTCGCATTCTCGCAAGGTGCGGTGATCTGGGTCTACATCAGCGAGATCTTCCCGACCGACGTGCGTGCACGCGGGCAGAGTCTGGGCTCCTCGGTCCATTGGTTCATGGACGCGGTGATCGCTTTCGGCTTTCCGCTTGCCGCCGCTCATGCCCGCGCGCTTCCATTCTGGCTGTTCGCTGGCATGATGGCGCTGCAATTCGTGGTCGTGCTGGGGTTCTTCCCGGAAACCAAGCGGCGTTCGCTGGAAGCCATTGGGGAGGCTATGTAAGGGGAAGAAAGGTGAGGGGAAGAAAGGCCCGAGGTTCCGGGTCAGGTGGTAGCGGCGACCTGAGCCGCCGCCGCTGCCAAGCCTTGTGGGCGCTTACTTGAAGCGGACGCCCACGCCGCCCATCACACGCTGGCGCGCGGTGTTGCCGTGATAGTCGGAATAGACGTACTGGGCATTGACGTAGACCGGCATGCGACCCTGGGTAATCGTGTATTCCACGCCGCCGCCCACTTGATAGCCATCGGCGCGGTAGTGGTCATAGACGAGCTGATTGCCGTCGGGCGCATCGATCCGGCGGCGCTGTTCCGCATTCACGTAACCGCCCTTGGCGAAGACCAGCAATTGCGGGGTCACGAGGTAGCCGGCGCGCACGGCGGCGCCCCATTCCTCGAACGACTTGTGGCAGATGCTGTTGTCATCGGGAAGGACTTGACAGTTCTGGCTGCCACCGTCGGGGTTCCAGTAGCTGCCCTCGGCACCGATCACGATCCGATTGCCGTACATGCCGTCAAACCCGATCGTTCCGCCATAGCCGAACTTGTCCTTGTGCCTTCCTTCGGATTGGAAACGGTCGCCGCCGAAGTTGCCTTCTACGCGAATGCCCCGGAACGAGGTTCCGTTTGAGCTGGTGGGGGTAGAACTTGTGGAGGTACTTTCATCCTGAGCCAGTGCCGGTTGTGATGCGATACCTGCAATCAGCATCGCGGCGAGCGTGAGGGGTTTGATGGTCATAGCCAACTTCCTTTTGTGGTCGCTAGCTTGCCAAACATGAGAGGTGCAGATTTGGTTTCATTAAAATTGGTCGCAGAATAGGATTAGTCCGTAAACTGTGTCCTTTAGGCAACGTTTAGGATGCGTCAAATTTGTTTCTGAACTGTGCATTGTGAACACATTTCATTCATCCTGCGAACGGTTCAGTTCGGCGCATTTATTTCTCGTCCATGCCGGACGACAGTCCGCTCGGCTGGTGGCGCGGCAACGGCTGCGGCGGCGTTCGCGGCAGGTAAGGCGACGAAGCTCGCTTTTGCTCCAATCGCCAGACCATGACCTTCAAAGCCTAGCGCTTGCGCCGCCTCGGTCGTCGCCATCGCCAGCGCCACGTTCAGATCCTGATCGTGATAAAATCCGGAGCGGTAGCCGATCAGCATCGCGCGCTGGAGCATGTCGCCATTGCCATAGGGCCACCATGCATCGCGGATGTTGTCGTTCCCGGCAAAGACGCGCACCCCGTGTTCGCGCAGGCGCAACACGGGCGGAAAGGCCCGGTCGCCCGGGGCATTCGTCATGATCGCAACGCCGGCATCGGCGAGTGCCTTTGCGGCCTTGTCCAGCACCGGTTGCTCCACGTCGGCCAGAGCATAGGCATGGCTCACCGCCACACGGTCGTTCAAGCCCAATGCCAGCGTGCGGGCGGCGATACGGTGCAATTGCTCTACGCCCGGCAGCCCCGCTTCATGCAGGTGTATGTCGATCTTGGCGCCGTACCTTTCGGCAATTCCGAAGACCACGTTCAAATGGCCTTCGGAATTGCCATCCATGCCTTCCGGATCGATGCCGCCGATCACTTCGGCGCCTTCGCGGATCGCTGCCTCCAAAATTTCAGCCGTGCCCGGGCAGGCGAGTATGCCTGCCTGCGGAAAGGCGACCAGTTCGATATCCACCAGATCGCGCCATTTCTCCCGTGCCGTCATGACCGCGTGAAGGTGAGAGAGCCCGGTTGTGGCATCCACGTCGACATGGCTGCGCATGGCTATCGTGCCCCAGCGCAGGGCTTGCGTGATCAGGGCGTCAGCACGGAATTGGGGTGGACGAACTTCGGCCAGCAGGGCCTTCTCCACGGCCAGCCTTTCCTGCAAGTTCGCCGCCGGGCGGTGGGGCTGCCACGGTTCGCCAAGGAAGCTCTTGTCCAGGTGGAGATGGCCATCGACGAAAGCAGGAAGGACCAACTGGCCGCCCAGATCGACGATCTCCGTCCCTTCGCTTGGGGTAATGGCAGGGCCGATCGCAACGAACCGCCCGGCGGACACCGCCAGATCGGCGGGGCTGCCATCGGGTAGCAGGGCGTTGGTGAAAAGCTGTTCTATCATTGCGCGGTTCCGGCCGGCTCGGCGGCGTTCCACGCGGCTACCTTTGCCTTCGTTTCGGTGAGCATGCCGTCAAGCGCCGTCCGATCGTAGAGCTTGCCGCGCATCACCACGGCATTGATTGCGCGCGTCGCGGAAATGTCCTTCAGCGGATCGCGGTCCAGCAGCACTAGATCGGCCGCCTTGCCCGGCGCAACGGCGCCATAGCGGCCGAGCATCCCGAACCAGGCCGGACCGGCGCGGGTCGCAGCGGACAGCGCTTGCGCGGGCGTAAGGCCCTTTTCGACGAAAAGGCTCAATTCGTCGTGCAGACCGATGCCGGGATAGTTGAACGAATTGAGGAAGCCGGCATCGGTGCCGGCGATCACGGTAACGCCGGCCTTTTCCAACATGGGCAGCACAGCGGCCATATGGTCGAAGTGTTCGTGTCGCGCCGTGATGGCTGCCGCGTCGGCCTTGGCGGCGCGTTCGATCCGCCAGTCATACGTCTTGCGCAGCTTCGGGCCGATATAGGCGAGGTAGGGATCATGGGCGTGATCGTCGGCATCCAGCCATGCCAGCACGCGGCTGCCATTCAGCGTGGGCGTTACGAAAACGCCCTTTTCCGCAAACTTGCGGTAGGATGCCATGGCCGTGGCCGGTTCGAAGCCGGTGTCCAGCCGGCGGTTCGCCTCGGCACGATCGATGCGACCGGTCGCGAAGTCGGCGGCGATTGCCGCTTCGTCTTTCACGCCTGCCTTGTAGGCATAGTCAAGGTGCTCGATCGAGCTGATCCCGGCATCCACCGCCTGCTCTACGGTTAGCGCCATGGGAATATGCCCCGAAGTCCGCAACCCGCGCGCCTTTGCTTGCGATACGGCATAAAGGAACAGCTGCGGATCCAGCGTGCTGTCGGTGATCTTCACGAAGTCCACCTTGTCCCGATCCTGCAGACGGGCGAGGGCGGCGTCCACATCGGCCTTGCTGCCGACTTCGATCGTGCCTTTCCACACCGGCTTGATACCTTCGATCTTGGCGCCGGAGGTTAGCAAGCGCGGGCCGAATAGTGTGCCGCCGGCAATCTCGCCCCGCCATGCCAGAACCTGTTCGGGCAGGTCGCCCGAGCAATCGCGGATCGTAGTAATGCCGTGGGCAACGTAGAGCGGCAGGAGCGCTTTGTTCTCTTCGATCAAGTCGGGACCGCCGCCGAAGTGGACGTGCATGTCCCAAAGGCCAGGGATCAGGAACCGGCCCTTGCCCTCCACCACGCTCTGCGCCTGCCATTCGCGGGCGATCTCTCCATCCTTGCCAACCGCCACAACATCCTCGCCGCGCAGAACGACGGCCTGCTCCTTCACGGTGCGGGCATGTTCGACATCGACCACGGTGACGTGGCGGATCATCACATCGCCCTGGCTTGTGGCATGTGCGGGCGCGGCCATGGTCGTGACCATGAGGGCGGAGATCAGCGGCGCGAGAAACTTGGTCATGGTGGCTCCTTCGCGCCCGATTTACGACAGAGCCCATGGCATGCACAAATTAGATGTTGGCATGATATTCATTCAGAACCATGATGCGGCATGTTCGATCTACGCCTCCTCCGCAGTTTCGTGGCGATTGCCGATACGGGCCACTTCACGCGCGCGGCGGAACGGCTGGGCATGACGCAGTCGACGATCAGCCAGCAACTTGGTCGGTTGGAAGAGCAGGCGGGGCATGCGCTGGTGGACCGCGCTGCGCGTCCGGTGCGGCTGACACCGATGGGGGAGCGTCTGCTGGGTCACGCCCGGCGCATCCTGCAATTGGATGCCGAAGCGCAGAGCCTGTTGCGCGATCCTGCTGGTACTGCGGCAATCTCGATCGGGTTGCCCGAAGATCTTGCGACCCCGGCCATGGCGCAGGGCTTCGCCAGCTTTGCCGCACGCAACAGCCGGATCCGGCTTGACGTCGTCACCGGGCTCAGCCGTGATCTGGCCTCTCGCTATCGGCAGGGGGAGTTCGACATCGTCGTCGTCAAGGAAGAGCATGCCGCATCGGACTGCCGCGCCAGCTTCCCAGAGCCGCTGGGATGGTTCGGCCCGCTTGAACCCGGTGTCGAAGCCCGCGATCCCTTGCCGCTGGTAACATTTCCGGTGGGCGGCCTCTATCGAGAGACGATGTTTCGCGAACTGGAGGCGGTGGGGCGCCGCTGGTACGTGGCCTTTTCCGGCAGCAGTTTGCAAAGCGTGCTGGCGGCGGTTTCGGCGGGAATGGGGCTGTCCCTCCTGCCGCTTTCAGTCACGCAGGGACAGCGCGTTCGCCGGTTGGATGGGCTGGGTGAGGCAGCGCCCATGGTCGTGTCTCTCTACGCGCGAGAGGATCAGGAGCCGGTTGCCGATCTGGTCCGCATGACGGCGGAAATCCTAGCAAAACGGTAAAAGCAGTCAAGCGCGTGGCGATCGGCTAAAGGTGTGAGTTCGATATTTGATGAAGGCTGGGGAAGCTATGGGCAGGCGCTTGCTGGGTTCGATTTTGGCAGGTGCCATGCTGTGCCTTGCCGTTCCCATTAGCGCGCAGCAGACGACTCAAACTCCTCCTGCCACGGCGCCGGACGCGGCGTTCGCCGGGCATTATTATCTGACCGGCGTGATGG
>FTCV01001967.1_pt1 | contig 34514 bp, 28 predicted proteins | sample 1639691 | NCBI WGS metagenome assembly FTCV01 (sample SAMEA3914864, study PRJEB12502) | metagenome | biome: forest; material: soil | place: USA | collected 2012-03-12 | depth 0.3 m
GAAGAGTTTACTGGCGGTGTTTCCTGCCAGCGCGAAATGAGCCCGATCCCGGCAGCATGCCCCGCGCAGAAGCGACCGACGGCCACGCAGGCCGCAATGCCGCCGTCTTCAGCGATGGATGCATCAGCCGAAAAGCTGGCTTGGCTGATGGGCACGCTGGAGCAATTGCGCGGCTTATCGCAGGCAAGAATTCCGCGTCGCGAAGGCATTAGCAGCGAGGAATTTCTCCACCAGCATTACGCCGCCAATTGGCCAGCGCTTCTGGCCGGCGAAATGGCGGGTTGGCCGGCGTTGTCCCGTTGGACGCCTGACTACCTGCGCGAAAAGGTCGGCGCGAGCCCCGTCCAAATCCAGGTCGACCGCAATGCCGATACCGATTTTGAGCGGAACATGGACGCGCACAGCGCATCGATGCCGTTCGATGCCTTCATCGACAGCATCACGCGCCCTGGCGCGGGAAACGACCGTTATCTCACTGCCTACAATTCGGCTGCCAATCAGGAGGCGCTCGCCCCGCTTCACGCGGACCTGGGGTTCGTTCCGAAACTGCTGCGGCCCGACGCTGAACGGCCATATGGCCTCCTATGGATCGGCCCTGCCGGAACATTCACCCCGCTTCATCACGACCTGACGAACAACCTCCTGCTCCAGATCACCGGACGCAAACGCATCCTGATGGTGCCGCCCACCGAAACGCCCCGTCTTTACAACGACCATCACGTCTACAGCCGCGTTGGCGACCTTTCGCAAACTGGCATCGTGGCGCAATTTCCGAAGCTGGACGGATTACGCGTCCATGAGGTGATCCTGAACCCGGGGGAGGCGCTGTTCATCCCCATCGGCTGGTGGCATCAGGTGACGTCGCTGGATTTCAGCGTGACGATCACGCACACGGACTTTCTCTGGCCGAACGACTTCCACGCGGCTTACCCCGGATAGTTGGCAGTTATTTCGTGCATCGACGGCATCAGCCTGTTGGGATGGTCACTAATGGGGCGTTGCTGTTGTTGCTGCTGGTATCGTTCAAGGAAAGCAGGATCTGGGTGATCAGGAACATCCGCTTGGAATCGGCGTCCTTGCCGTCGATCCAGAACCAGTTTCCGCGATAACGGATGGCAACGTGGGGATCCGCCGGCCGGTCGGGACCGCTGTGGATGTGGATCAGGAGGGGGCTGCTAGTGGCATCGGCCTGAGGTTCTCCCGCCCGGCCGTTGCGATCGTTGGCGGGAAGTTCAACGCCTTGCGCCATCTCGGTGAATATCTCGAACATGGAGCGGGAACCGATCGCCAGCTGTTCAGGCCCGGTCTGTGCCCCGCCGAAGCGGATCGCCAGTTCCTTGGCGCCGCCCGGCAGTTTCAGGGTGGCTCTGATGAAGGCCAGATCGGTGCGATCGCGATCGGTCAGAGTGCCTGAAAATAGGGCCTTCGCAGTGAAATGGGCATGTTCGTCACGCTCCACATGAAGCGTAATCGCGCCGCTTCTTTGCAGGCGCCCCAGCGCTTCGATCACCGGGATGAATTGGGGATCGGGCGCGTCCGCGAACAGCGGATCGTGGCCACCAGCGCGCACGCCGTTGATCGAGCGGGCCGAAAGGCGGAGCAGATATTCCGCCGACCACCCAGCCTCCATCATCGCCAACAGTGACGCCGGGGGAAGGGGCGATAGCATGCTGCGCGAAAACCGATCGCCCGATAGCGGGGCGTAAGTGATCGTGGGCGTTTCACGCAGCAGGACATTGGCGCCGGCCGATCCCGCATCGTTGCCTGACGCGGGATTGAGCGCGAGATCGGCGTGCAGGGATCCTTCGCGGGTATATTGGCTGATGACCGAGCTGACTTCCAGAAATGCCGGTGCGTCCCCGTAGCGGATCGCCACGATATTGAGCAGCAATTGCTCCTTGTTGTTCTGAAGCAGCCGCATGGAATAGTCCGAACGATCAATGCCCATGCGCTGGGCACCGAACGACGTGCAGCCTGTCATCAAGAACGCGAAGGCGGGGATCAGCAGCCGCACATGACTGGGCAATGCCGCCATCGGTTCCTCCGGTCAGGGCCTCGGAATGGCGGGCGGCATCGCCGGGCGAGAGGCTTAGCCCGCAGACCGGGCGGGGAACTGGGCCATCAGCTTGGAGACTTCCTTGTCGATCTTCTCGGGATTGAGCTTGGAGCCGACGTCATCGACTGCCATGCCATGCCAGAGCGGGCGCTTCGTCTTGGCATCGAAGGCATCAACGGACAGTTGGCCTTCGGTATACTGGCGGACATCGACCTGCCGCCCGAATGCGCCCCAGGTATCGATATCGGTCTTGTCCTTGGCGCCGACGGTGATGATCAGGGCAAGATCGCCCGAATCCGCCTTGGTATAGCCCTTGCTGGTCAGGCCCTGTTCCACTGCCATGCGGATGCGTTCATAGGCCACCGGGTCCATGCCGGTGGGCGGGCCCGGGTTCACGAAGTAGAAGGTCTGGTATTGCGCGAAGCTGACGCCGGGCGTCGTATCTGAGGATACCTTTGCGAAAGCGACGGTGGGTGTCGCCATCGCGATCGCCAGTGCAGCAGCCAATGCAATCCGTGCCATCTTCAAACTCCGTCGCAACCAGTCGGAAAGATCGGAGTGAGATTAGCCCCGTCAACGCTCCATGTTATCGAGACTTTTCCGGAGATGGCGGGGATAGAACCCCTGACCCCGGTCATGGCCCGGCACGGCCTTTCCAGAGCATTTCTCCCCTGCCGAAACGCCCCGGCAGAAAATAGCCCGGCAACATTCGCGCACCGGTACTTCGCCCTTGCGCAACATTCACCCCCCGGCTAGCTGACCCTCACCGGTTCCTCCAAGGGGCCGGCAAGATCGCGCCGGTGCCTCGAAAGAGGCTTAATAGGGAACGCGGTGAGAGGGCTTGCCCCTTGAATCCGAGGCTGTCCCTGCAACTGTAAGCGGTGAGCGCGATGCATATCGCGGCGGGGCAAGGACGCCTGCCGCAGCCACTGGGCCGGACGCTAAATCATGCGGGGCCTGGGAAGGCCGTGCATCAAGCGATGACCCGTGAGCCAGGAGACCTGCCGGCGTCTGGTCGCTCTCGCTTTGGCCCAGGGGATGGCCGGGGCCCGGTATTTTTCCGTCTGAGCGACGAACGAGCGGTGAAGGCCGCATCGGTTCGCGTAACGGTCGCCTCGGGCGTCCGGCCGTTTGCGTGCGCCGACCGTCGCTGGCGGCACGCCTTCACCCCTAGTCGCAGGCGCCGGGGGAATAGTGATGTTTTTCTACAGAAACGCGCTGCGCGCAGGCGTTGCGATCGGGGCACTCACCCTGTGTGCCGCCGCACCGGCATTTGCCGAAGACAGCGGCGCGGCCGCAGCCAGTTCGGCAGACAATACCGGGGCCGATGGCGCAACCACCAGCAACGAGATTCTCGTCTTTGGGCGCGGCGAAGCCAAGATCGGCACCGCCCATGCCGCCAGCGAGGGATCGGTGGGCGGTTCCGATCTGCTCGTCCGGCCGCTGCTGCGCGTGGCGGAACTGCTGGAAGCCGTGCCGGGCATGGTCGCCGCGCAGCATTCTGGCAGCGGCAAGGCCAATCAATACTTCCTGCGGGGCTTCAATCTGGACCACGGCACCGATTTCACCACCTATATCGATGGCGTGCAGATGAACTTGCGCACGCACGGCCATGGACAGGGCTATCTCGACCTCAACGGCCTGATCCCCGAAATCGTCGCGCGTGAGGACTTCCGCAAGGGCCCCTATCGCGCCGACGGCGGCGACTTTGCCCTGGCCGGCGCGGCTTACATGACCACGATCGACGCATTCGATCGTCCATGGCTTTCGGTCGAAGGCGGGTCCTACCACTCCGGCCGCCTCGCCGCTGGCGGCACGATCAAGGATCTTGGCGGCGGCGATCTCACGCTTGTTGCGCAAACCAAGCGTTATGACGGCCCTTGGGAAGAGGCTGAGCATCTGCGCCATTACGCAGGCTTCGCGAAGTACGAAGTGCCGATGGGCGAAGGCACGCGTCAGGCCTCGCTCCACGCCTACCACGCGACCTGGCGGCCGACCGAGCAGATCCCCGAACGCATTATCGGATCGGACGTCTGCGCGGACGTGTTCTGCTCACCCGATCCGTCTGCACGCGGCCGTACGACGCGTTTCGTGGGCAATATCGGCGTCACGCAGACGACGTGGAGCGCCAATGTCTATGCCCAGTATTACGACTGGGACATGTTCTCGAACCCGACTTACGCCGATCCGGATGGGACCAGCGCGCAGATCGAACAGTTCGACAAGCGCTGGGTTACCGGCCTTACCGCGCGCAAGCAGTGGCAGTTGGCGGACAGTCTGGAATTCTCGGTAGGCACTGAGAACCGCTACGATCATATCGGCAGCGTCGGCGTCAATCGCACGGCGGATCGCGAACTGCTCTATTCGCTCGGCCGCTATCGTGTAGAGGAACTGTCCGGCGCGCTCTATGGCGAGGCGACGTGGAAGCCGCTTGCGGGCCTGCGCCTGACGGGCGGGCTGCGCGGTGACTACTACCACTATTCGGTCCGCGCACGCGACGAGGCGGCGGCCGAACTGGGGCAAGGCAGCGGGCACGATTCCATCGTTTCGCCCAAGTTCTCTGCCGCTTACGAGGTCACCCCGCAGTTCGAGGTCTATGCCAACTGGGGGCGTGGCTTCCACTCGAACGACGTGCGCGGCGCGGTCAATGTCGATACGCCGGTGCCCGTACTGGTGCGCGGTACTGGCAAGGAACTGGGTGGCCGTTTCCAGGCGGGTACGTTCTCACTGACGGGTACTTACTGGTGGCTGGACGTTGCCAGCGAACTGCGCTTTGTCGGCGATTCCAACGCGGTTGAGCCGACTGGCGCCAGCAAGCGGCACGGCTACGAAGTCGTCGCCTTCTGGCGGCCGCTGCCTTGGCTGGCGCTGGATGGCAACTACACCTACAACCATTCGCGCTACGATAACGGCGACCGTATCCCCAACGCTTTTGAGAATGCCGCCTCCGCCGGTGCGGCTATCGTGCTGGACCCGTGGGAAGCCAGCATCCGCGTTCGTCACCTTGGCCCCTATCCGCTGGTTGAGGACAACAGCGTGCGTGACAAGGGCAGCACGGTCTTCAACGCCCGTGCTGCATGGAAGGGCGCGAAAATCGAAATCTACGGCGAAGTGCTGAACATCTTCAATAGTCGGGACAAGGACATCGCCTATTACTACGAATCCTACATCCCTTCGTTCGATACCGATGGCCCGGTCGAAGGCCGGCTCAGCCGCGTGATCGAGCCGCGCACATTCAAGATCGGCGCGCGCTACACCTTCTGAATGCGCAGCGTGGCGCGGGGGCGTCGTCCCCCGCGCCACGCTGTCATTGTGTAGTAAACCAACGCGATGCTGCCGCTACGAGGCCGGCTGGGTCCGCTTCACTATTGCTTGCCCAGGCCACGAACCCGTCCGGGCGGATGAGCAGCGCGGCCAGTCCCAACCGCTCCTCCGCTTCACCGGCCCCTACTTCACCGGCGACATAGTCTATTTGTCCGTACCAAAGCGCGGCCAGCGTCCTTAGCGGTGCGTCAGGCGCGAAATCCAGCAGCAGCCCTTTTCCTCCGCGCAGCAGTTCGCCAAGTCTTCGCCCATCGCTAAATGCGAAGTCTGGCGCGCTGCGTCCCACGAGCGGATGATTGCCGCCTAAATCGTAGCGCAGCGATAGGCCCCAAACCTTCCCGGCGAAATAGGAGGCTCCATCCTGGGTGCCGATGAGGTCGCGAATGATGCCGCCTAGCGCGCGAGTGGCGGGCGAGGGGCGCATGAGCGCGACTTGGGCGCGCGACCAGTCGAGAATTCGGGCCCCTTCCGGATGCCGCTCCGTGCAGTAGCTGTCGAGCAGCCCGTCCGGAGCTTGCCCACGGATCGTGGCCGCCAGCTTCCAGCCCAAGTTCATGGCGTCGCCGATGCCCAAGTTCAGGCCTTGACCGCCGAGTGGTGAATGGACATGCGCGGCGTCCCCGGCGAGAAGGACGCGGTTTTGGCGATAGGCCGCCGCCTGTCGGGCCCGGTCAGTCCAGGTGGCGGCGATCCGCAGCGTGTTGAGCGTGACGTTCGTGCCCGAAATCCGCCGCAAGACCGTCTGGACGTGTTCGCGCGTGATTGGCTGCGTTCGGTGGTACATACCGCCGTCGAAATCGACCATCGCGACCGTGCCGGGCTTTGCGTAAGTGTACATGCCCGACGGCGTGAAGTTGCGGCCCACTTGCAGCACATCGGGATCGGCCAGTTCGGCATCAATGGAATAGCCGGTGAATTCTGGATCGGTGCCTGCAAATTCGAAGCCACCGATCTTGCGCACCACACTGCGGCCACCGTCGCAGCCGACCAGCCATTTTCCGTATAACGTCAATCCGCCTGCATGCACGGCCACCGCGTCGTCCGTCTGGGTGAAATCGTCAACGCCGGCGCCGCGCCTGATCTCCGCGCCCACGGCGGTGGCGCGTGCGGCAAGGATCGTTTCCAGCGATTGCATATCAACCGGCAATTGAGTGCCCGCTGGGCCCGGCAGCCGGTAAGGCCAGCGCGAGAGATCGACGTCCTCGCTAGCGAACGGAATTCCGGCGAAATGGCCGCCGGGCCGACGCTGTTGCTGCTGCATCCAGTGTGCGGAGGCGCGGGTGGCGCCGGAGGTTTCGTTGTTGCTGCCGGCTTGCGCGACGGCATCCAGCAGGCCCCGGCGATCGAAGGCTTCCAGCGTCGGCGCAGACAGTCCGCGCATTCCGAACGGCAATGCCTTGAGCGGGGAGGATGGATCGGCCTTCTGTTCCAGAATGAGCACTGAAACGCCTGCAAGTCGTAGCTCGCAGGCCAGGAACAGCCCGACGGGACCTGCGCCGGCGATGATGACGTCATGGATGAAGGGCGGTGAATTGGACATGGGTACTCCTGCGTCGATCATGTTCGACCGGAGCGTTCCTCGAACCGGGGGCCACGCGGACGAACGATCCAACGCGCATGCGGCGTCAGATCTTCGTCGCGGGGATCCCAGGCGCGAAGCCAAAGACCAGAGCTTTCGTTACCGAAAGGGCTTGGGCTGACCAGACCAAACCTGCCTTTTCCGACGCCTGCTCTATAGCAGACCATCGCTTCGCTTCAATGCGCAATGGCGGGGGCGTCATTACGCCGCGTGGGGCAAAGCGGAAGCGGGATCGCGGGCAAAGAGCACGGTGGCGCCAAGGACTATTGCGCCCGCCAGCAGCAGCGGAACGGCCAGGCCAACGTGAAGCAGCAGTGCCGCGCCGATTGCCGCGCCCGAGAAGATCGAGAGCACGGCGCCGAACCGACGCAGGAAGTTGGGCGACTTGGCCCTGCCCGTCATGTCCGCCGCGATGCCGGTGATGGTGAGGGTGAGAACGGTGGTCGTCAGGTCCGGCACTTTGAGCGAGCGGACGGTGGCGTTGCGCAGGCCCATCGCGAAGCCGGTCAGCACGATCACCGAAAGCACTGCGATCTCTGGTGCCTGCGCGGCGATGTCGATCCGGGTGGAAATGGCGGCAGCGATCCACAGCAATCCCGCCTCGATCACGGCGGCCCAGAGCAGCCAGCGCCGCAGCGGCAGTTCGACATGTGCGCGGGCAAGGCGCCCCGCACCCCATGCGCCGATCATGAAGGCAAACAGCGCAAACAGCGCCGGGATGACCTTGAAGCCAGGCGTTCCCGCTGCGGCGAAGCCAAGGAACACGACATTGCCGGTCATGTTGGCGGTGAACACTTTACCGAGCCCCAGGACGGAAGCCGCATCGACAAGGCCGGTTGTCGCCGAGAGTAGCAACAGCAGGCGCGGCAGGGTGGATTTCGTGGCGGCGGGTGCTGGGGTGGGCGTCATTGTCGGTCTCCAGGGTTGGGGGATGCCGATGGTCTAGGGTGCGGTATCTTTCTCAGGTATCTGAATAAAATCGACCGGTTTGTTCGATAGAATGGAAGTGCCTCAGAAGCGGAAGTTACTTTCCAGGCCGAGCATGCGGATGGTTTTGGCCGAACCCGTCTCGCGGATGAAGGCACCCGGTGCAAAGGCGGAGAGGGAGGCGGAGAGTTCCAGTTCCGCAGTCGCCTGCCATGCCAGTGTCGCCTCCACTTCCTTGCCGACGAATTTCGCGCGGCTGTCTCCGGCGTCGCGGATCAGGTTGCCGGGAATGTCGTAAATCCCGTCCTCCCGCGAATAGCGCCAATAGGCCATCGCAGCGAAGCTGGCCGAGACATCCGGCGCCACTTCCATGCCGAGCGAGGAATAGGCATTGACGATGTTGTAGGGGCCGACCGGCGAGAGTTCGCCGAAATACTTGCCCTTGGGAAATAGCGCGTTGAACGTGCCTAGGCGATTGTCATCGCGCTTGCCGTCCCCACTGACGACGTTGACACGCACGGTGAGATCGGGCGCCAGCGGGGCGTCCGGGGAGGCGTGGCCGAGTTCGGTGCCAAGTGTCCAGGCCGAGATCGGCCCATCCGCAAAGCGGCCGAACTGGTAGACGCCCTCGACGTTCCAGTGCCAGTCATCCCGCATGCCATGCCAGCGCGCGCCGAGGCTGTGGCGCGTTTCCATGCCCTGCCGGGCTCCCCAGTGCGCGGCGTCGTTGCGATAGCCGAGGTAGTAGAGATCGAGGCTCGGCAGCGTGGCGTAGGCGCCCCAGAGTGACTTGTCCGGCGAGGTGCGGTCGTTGAAATCCCCCTTGCGGGCCTGCACGGGCTTCACCGCCAGTAAACTGATTTGCGCTTTTCCCAGCGTGACGTTCGCCCGCACACCGTCGAAGGCGAGCGGCACGTTGGGGCCGTAGCGGGTGCCGATCAGCCGCTCGGTGCCGAGCGAAAGCATCTGCCGGCCCCCGCGCAGTGTTACCGGGCCAAGGTCGGCCTCGGCGAAGCCTTGCAGCAGGTCGAGCCCGGTGCCGTCCACCGGGCTGGGTGAGGGCGCGACGCTGGCCGAAGTGGAAGCGATGGGTTGAACGAATGCGCGCAGCTTGCCGACATGGAGGTCGGCATACGGTAGCGCACGGAACCAGACGTAGCTGTCGTTCGGAGCCTCGGCACTGCCCCAGAGGTTGTTTGCCAGGTTTTCGTTGCGCACGCGCAGTTCGATGCCGGTGGAGAGCCAGACGTCGTCGCTGATGGGAATATATTTGAACGGGCCGGTCCAGTGATGATCGCGCTTTTCGGCGTCGGCAAGGTCGGACCAGTCTTCGTCGTAACGGGTGATGGAAAGGGTTGGGGCTTGCCATGCTTCCGTGGGCTCGGCGTGGGCGATGGTGGGGGCTAAGAGCGAGCCAAACAGAGCTAAAGCTGTCTTTACACATCGCTTCTTCCCGTCATCCCCGCGAAGGCGGGGATCCCGCTTGTTCTTCTTGCGGCAAGGCAGAAGAAAGCGGGGCCCCCGCCTTCGCGGGGGCGACGAAGGAATTTTGGACGGCAGGCTACGCAAGTCAGACACGGTGCTGCGCCCGATAGGTGAGCATCGCGACAAGGATGAACCCGCCGACAAGGCCCATGTGCTCGAAGAAAGCATTGGTCGCGCCGAAGCGTTCCGGCCCGGCGGGCATTGCCCAGAAGGCATTGGCGACGAGCGCTGCGAAGAAGGTGAATACACCCAGCATGCCGGCGCCCAACCAGACGAGGCGGTTGGTCAAGATCAGCAGCGGCCCGATCAGTTCCACCGCGATGGTCAGCGCCGCCCAAAGCGCAGGCGGGGTCAGGCCGAAGTGGGCCTGTTCCGCCACGGCGCTGGGCCAGTCGGTCAGCTTGGTAAGCCCGCCGACGAGGTAGGCGCCCACCAAGAGGAGGCGGGCGAGGAACCCCGTCGGCGCGAAGTCCAGCACCGATGCAACGAATTTGGGAGTACCGGTGCCGGACATGGCTCAGTTCGCCTCGCCCCGATTGGCTGGATCAGAGTGGATTTCGGCGATGTAGCCGCCCGGGAAGCGCACGATGGCGGCTTGGCGCTTGCCAGTATCATAGGGCGCAACCAGCGTTTCCACGCCAGCGGCCGAGGCCTTGGCAAGCGTCGCGTTGAGGTCGCTGACCGCATAGCCGGTCATGTCGCGGCCATAGGGCCAGGGCAGTTGCCCGTCCGAGACATAGACCACCATCTTGCCATAGCCGCTGGTGATCGAGACGCGGCGGATGGTCTTGCCCGGCTCACCGATCTCGGCGCCATTGGCGGCCTTGTCGTCGGCGGTGATCTTGGCATGGGCGAAGCCGGTCCAGCCCTTGATGAAGCTGTCGGCGGCATCGGCGGTCAGGTAGATGCGGTTTTCCGGCACGGTTTCCAGCGGCGTGTAGTTCGGCTTCGCGGTGTGCCAGTAGAGCTGCATGTTCACGCCGCCCGGCCACTGGATCACCGAATCGCGGCCAATCGGATCGGGGAAGGTTTCCAAGCGGCGCACTGCGCCGTGGCTCTGGGCCGATTTCACGGCAGCGTCGATGTCGGTGACCAGATAGCCGGTACGCTCATCGCCGAAGGGATAGGGGATCGGCGTCTTGAAGCCGAAGACCGAGATGGTGCCCGCAGGCGTCAGCACCAGCTGCGACTTGGTGAGGCTCTTGGTCGGCGTCACCTGGAATTCGCCCTGCTTGCTGGTGGTGCCGCCGAAGGTGGCGACGAAGCTGGCGACGAACGTGTCGAACTGGTCCTGCGGGACGTAGACGTGGGTGGTGTCGTATTGGGCACCGACCGAGTAATCGGCCGGCGCCTTTTCAGCGGCGAAAGCAGGCGTGACAGTGGGGCTCGCGACCAGCAGGGCAGTCGCGATAATCATGGTGAAGCGTTGCATGTCTGTGGCTCCGATTTGGGGGGAGGGGCTGTGCCGCTCGTTCGATGGTGCAAGACCCGTTTAGGGGGTGCCTGGAAATCTATCGATCCGAATAATATCGACTAATATGTTCGAAATTATGGAATAAAAGCGGTGCGGCCCCTCCTCGCCCGAAGGGGCCGCAGTGGATCAGACGGCCCAGCAACCGCAGCCGAGCGATCCCCAGAAAGTCTGGACATCGGCGGCCGGGACATTGGCGCCGAGCGCTGCGGCATGGTCGTGGCCGTGGACGCCGCAGCTGCTAGCGCAGCCGCAGGCAGAGGCCAGCTTCTGCTTGGCTTCCGGCGTCTGGTAATAGCCACCGAACGTCGCGACCGGCGACCAGTCCGGCATAGGGCGGGGCAGTTCGGGGGCGAGCGGGCGATAGTCGCCCTCGCCATGGACGACTTTGCCGCCGAGCACGGTCAGGACGGAGCGGATATGAACGATGTCATGCTCCCGTACCGAGAAGAAGTCGTCCGAGAGCAGCGCGAGGTCGGCAAGCTGGCCGGCCTTGATCTGGCCCTTCTTGCCCACTTCGTTCGAGAACCAGGTATTCTCATGCGTCCACATCGCCAGTGCCTTTTCGCGGCTGACGCGGTTGGCATTCGGATAGAGGCGCAGGCCGCCGACGGTGCGGCCCGAAACCAGCCAGGAGAGCGAGACCCAGGGGTTGTAGCTGGCGACGCGGGTGGCGTCGGTGCCCGCGCCCACGGGAATGCCGGCGGAGATCATCTTGGCGATCGGCGGCGTGCGCTCGGCCGCCTTGGCGCCGTAGCGTTCGACGAAATCCTCGCCCTGGTAAGCCATGCGGTGCTGGACCGCGATACCGCCGCCGAGCGCGGCGATGCGGTCGATATTGCGGTCGCTGATGGTCTCGGCATGGTCGAAGAACCAGTTGATACCCTCCAGGGGAATGTCGCGGTTGACCTTCTCATAGACGTCGAGCGCGCGGCCGATCGTCTCGTCATACGTGGCGTGGAGACGCCAGGGCCAGCGATGCTCGGCCAGCAGGCGGATGACGGGTTCCAGATCGCCTTCCATGCTGGGCGCCATGTCCGGGCGGGGCTGGCGGAAATCCTCGAAGTCGGCGGCGGAATAGACGAGCATCTCGCCCGCGCCGTTGTGGCGGTAGGTGTCGTCGCCCTGTCCTGGCGTGACCTGCTTCACCCAGCCTGAAAAGTCCGCCAGCTCCTCCTTCGGTTTCTGCGTGAAGAGGTTGTAGCTGATGCGCACGGTCAACTGGTCTTCGGCGTGAAGCTTCTCGATAATCTCGTAATCGTCGGGATAGTTCTGGAAGCCGCCGCCCGCATCGATCACGCCGGTCACGCCCAGCGCGTTCACTTCGCGCATGAAATGGCGGGTGGAATTGACCTGATATTCCTGCGGCAGCTTGGGGCCCTTGGCGAGCGTGGAATAGAGGATCGTCGCGTTCGGCTGGGCTAGCAGCAGCCCTGTGGGGTTGCCCGAAGCATCGCGCACGATCTCGCCGCCCGGCGGGTTTGGCGTATCCTTGGTATAGCCGACGACGCGCAGCGCGGCGGCGTTCAGCAGCGCACGGTCGTAGAGGTGGAGGATGAAGACCGGGGTGTCGGGCGCGACGGCGTTCAGTTCCGCGATCGTCGGCAGGCGCTTTTCAGCGAACTGATGCTCGGTAAAGCCGCCCACCACGCGCACCCATTGCGGGGCGGGGGTGTTGTCGACCTGCTTCTTCAGCATGGCCATGGCGTCGGCCAGGGTCGGCACGCCGTCCCAGCGCAGTTCCATGTTGAAGTTCAAACCGCCGCGAATGATGTGCATGTGGCTATCGATCAGGCCGGGGATCAGGCGGCGGCCCTTGGCGTCGATCACTTCGGCGCCGGGCGCGGCGGCCTCGCGCGCTTCCTGCTCGCTGCCGACGGTCAGGAACTTGCCGTCACGGATGACCACGGCTTCAGCCTGCGGGTTTTCGCGATCTAGGGTGGTGACCTTGGCGTTGACGATGATCGTGTCGGTCATGAGGAGATCCTTGGAGCGTGCAGTTGGGGAGGAGGGAGAGAGAATTACGCGTCGTTCTTTTCGGCCGTCTCAGAACAATCGCCGGGCAAGCGGCCGAGGATGTGCTCGCGGCAATCGGTCTGGACGAAGTGGACGACTTCATCGCCTGCTATCACCTTTTTGGCGAGCGGAACTATCTGTTCGCCAAGGAGAATCCCCAGAAGACCGATCAGGGCGATCATCGGCGGGGCCGGCGAACGAACGCCGAGGAGACTGTAAACTACGCCCACCAGCAACCCGGCGGCAATCGAGAGAAGGTAGGGTTTCATCGTCGGTCTCCTCGATGATCGGAAGGTCTGGGAATGCCTTTGCCGACATTCCCGGTTTCTGGTTCAGGCCTGTACGAAGGCAAGCAGGTCGGGATTGATGGTGTCGGCGTTCACGGTCAGCATGCCGTGGGAGAAGCCTTCGTAGATCTTCAGCGTGGCGTTCGGCAGGATCTCTGCCTGGAGCACGCCGGCGTTCTTGTAAGGCACGACTTGATCATCATCGCCGTGGAGGACGAGCGTGGGGACGATGATCGCCTTCAGATCGTCCGTCTGGTCGGTTTCCGAGAAAGCCTTGATGCCTTCGTAGTGGGCCTTGGCGCTGCCGGTCATGCCCTGGCGCCACCAGTTGTCGATCACGGCGGGCTTCACATCGGCGCCTTCGCGGTTGAAGCCGTAGAACGGACCAGCGGCGACATCGCGGAAGAACTGCGAACGGTTGGCGGCAAGGCCGGCACGCAGACCATCGAACACTTCGATCGGCAGACCGCCCGGGTAGGCTTCCGTCTTCAGCATGATCGGCGGCACGGCGCTGACCAGTACGGCCTTGGCGACGCGGCCCTGCGGGATGCCGTAGCGGGCGACATAGGCTGCCACTTCACCGCCGCCGGTCGAGTGGCCGATGTGGATGGCGTTCTTGAGGTCGAGGTGTTCCATCACCGCAGCGGCATCGGCGGCGTAGTGGTCCATGTCATGACCGTCGCTCACTTGTTCGGAGCGGCCATGGCCACGGCGGTCATGCGCGACGACGCGATAGCCCTTGGAGAGGAAGAACAGCATCTGCGCATCCCAGTCATCCGACGAGAGCGGCCAGCCATGGTGGAAGACGATCGGCTGGGCATCCTTCGGGCCCCAGTCCTTGTAGAAAATTTGGGTGCCGTCCTTGGTGGTTACGTAAGCCATGATGCTGGTCCTTGGATGTGCTGGGAGAGATTGAGAGAGAAAGAGAGGGTGGGGACCGGCTGCCTTCGGTGAGGGCCGGATGGGGGGATTGGCCGCCGGTCCCGAGCTTTAAATCAGTGACCGCCTTCGGAAGCGCCGAACATGGTCTTGGCGTAGTTGATGCCGATGCCGTAAGCGCCGCCCCACTTGCGGGCGATGCCGGTGGTGCTGTCGTAAGTTTCGGTGCGGGCCCAGTCGCGCTGCAGTTCGAGCAGGTACTGGAGCGAGGTCATCGGCACGGCGCCAAGCTGGATCATGCGCTCAACGGCACGTTCATGCGCTTCGGTCGAGATGTCGCCGCAGGCATCGGTGATCACGTAGGCTTCGAATCCCTGGTCGATGGCGGAGGCGACCGGGCCGACGATGCAGACCGAAGTCCAAAGGCCGGCGAAGACGATGCGGGGCTTGCCGATGCGGTTGATCTCTTCGATCACGGCTTCGTCTTCCCAGGTGTTCATGCTGGTGCGGTCCAGCATGGGCTGGCCTTCGAAAGCCTCAGTAATCTCTTCGAACATCGGGCCGGAGAAGCTCTTTTCGGCAACCGTGGTGAGGATGGTGGGGACGTTGAAGGACTTGGCGCCGCGCGAGATCAGAGCGGCATTGTTGCGGAGCAGTTCGGGAGCGATCGACTTGGTGGCGAAGGCCATCTGAGACTGGAAATCGATCAGGACTAGTGCGTGATTGTCGGGCGAGATCAGCGACTTGCCGGGCTTTGCGGTGGCGGTGATGGTCATTGGTAGGCTCCTTTTGCGTGGCGTTTTGAACTTGTGAGAACAGGGTTAGGCGATTGATCTGCTTGGGAAAATCTTGATAAAATGATCTAGATTGTTCGAGAAAATCGAAGTTAATTCTGGTTAGTGGCCGATGGCAGCATTCAGCGGAGCAAGATTGAGCCAACGGCACCCAAAAGGCCGTAGCGCGGCCGCGTGGCGGCCGTGCGTCGTTGTTGCGCGCTTGGCCGTAAGTACGGCGCGATTGTGAGAAGTGGAGCGTTGGTCCCGATCAGCATCAGTTCCCCCCGGACCAGCGCCTTGGGCGCTCAGGGCGCCCACGATAAGCGCTTGGGTCGCCTTTGTTCAAATGCACATCGGGAGGGTCGCGCAACCGCACAAATTCGCAGATGAAGGCGCTGCATTGGCGTTGAGCGGTTTTTGGTCCCGGTCGAACGCTGCGGAAGTATGCGGTGTTAGGGGCGCTGCCCTGTTGGGCTTGCGCTGGACGGCTTTGGCCTCTCGCCGTTTAGCGGGAGCGCCATCGGCGCCGTCACGAACGAGGTCTCACGCCGGTCGCGGTGACAATTCCGCAGCTTGTTGCCACCGCCTGTACCCGATCACGGCCAGCACGACCATGGCCGCGTAGAGCCCGCCCGTCAGCCACAAGCCCTTGAAAATGAACATGCCGACGTAAAGCACGTCCACCGCGATCCAGAGAAGCCAGCTCGCCGAGTGGCGCCGGGCGGTCCAGTATTGGGCGACAAGACTGAAGCTGCTGAGCCCCGAATCCATCCAAGGCAGCGCGGCATTGGTGTAGTGGCTGGTGAACCAGCCGATCGCGACGGCACCGATGGCGCCTGCGGCAAGGCCCGCCCACGCTTGCAACGGCGAAAGCGGGCTCACCACGACTTCGCCCGCTTCCTCTTTGCCGCGCGTCCAGACGATCCAGCCATAGAGGATGGCGATCCCGAACAGCGCTTGCAGCACCATGTCCGAATAGAGCCGCACATCGAGGAACAGCTTGAAGTACAGCGCACAGGCCAGCAGGCTTACCGGCCAGCACAGAAGTCGGCGCTTTGCGGTCAACCAGATGCCCAGAAAGCTGACGACGACGGCGATGATTTCGAGTGCCGACATCAGGCCGATGCTCCGCTTTCCAGGTGTTGCAGGAACTCCCGCCCGGACGCGGAGAGGAACCAGTCGGCGTGGTCGATCAGATAGTCCTTCCACGCCAGCGTCGCCTGCTCGGGATCGCGCAGGATGCCCGCAAAATAATCGATTTCGGACAAGGCGAATTCCACATGTAGCAGTGGCAGCAGGCGGACGATGGTTGTCACGTCGGCGGTGGTGAGCGGCAACACCGTTCGATAACCGGCAAGCAGCGCGACGGCGGCCTGCGCGTCGGGTAGGCCCCGGCCCATGTCCAGCCAGGGAATGGCGGTGCGCTCTATGGCAGTGGCGATGTCGTGCAGTGCGCAGGTTTGCGTTGCCAGGCCGAAGTCGAACACGGCGCTTACGCTGCCGTCTAGAGACCATAGCAAGTTGGAAGGATGCCAGTCGTTATGCGTCCACAGCGGCGGCTGCTTCTCCGACCGCGTGGCAAGACCGTTGCCGAGTGCAGCGAAAAGGCGCGCCAATTCCTGCCGCCATGCCTTGTCCGTCAGAAAGGCGGCGATGGGCGGGCGGGCTGCGACATAGGCTTCGGCCGCCGCCATCGGATCGGTTGCGGGTAGGATCGTGAAGCTGGCGATCAACGGATGGGAGGGACGCGGGGCGGCCGTGAAGCCGTGCGCAGCCCGATGCAGCCGAGCCAGAGCCACCCCTGCCGCATGAGCATGTGCGTGCGAAAGGAAAGGCGTCCACGATTGCCGATCGCGATAGAGATCGACGCCGGCCGCCTTGCCCTGCAATTCGTAGCTCCACGGGCCATGCGTGATCGCCCCGGTGCCGTCGGTCGCGGCAAGCACTTCGGGCACGGTCAGTCCGTTCGCGCGCAGATGCGCCATGAACGCGTGTTCTTCCGCGAGGGCGGCTGTTGAGCGCAACTGCTGATGGTGGCGCTTGAGGAAGAATTCGCCCCGGTTCGTCTGCACCAGCGTCGCGGCCGAGAAGGGGCGCGGGGAGTGCCAGAGGAGCCCCTCGAAACGTCCTGCCGCCGGGAACCGGGCCAGTACGGCTTCGGCCTCTTCCGCCGTGATCGCGGGCCAGACCGGCGCCTCCAGCACCGTGCCCATCCCGTGAACGAGATGGGGGGCGGTATGGGGAAGGGGCGCCGGGCTGCCCACGGTCAGAAGGCGCGGCTCAGCGTCGCCACGAAGGCGCGCCCACTGCCGACGTAGTAAGCCGGAGCGGAACCGGAAATCAGCGTGCCGTTGCGGCCCACCGTATCCAGCGCATTGGTGCCGATCGTCTGCACGCCGGACAGCACATGCGGATTGGTGACGTTGATCGCATTCAGGCGCAAGTCCATGCGCTGGGCGTCGATCAGCCCGGCAAGGTGGACGCCGACCGACAAGTCCAGCGTGGCATAGCCCTTGATGCTCTCGTCATTCATGAACGTCGAATACTGGCGGCCAACGTACTTCAGCGCGGTGCTGCCGAACAGGCGGCCATCGTCATAGGTACTGCCCATGGCGAACTGGAACGTCGGGCTGGAAACGGCGTGTTTGCCCTTGGTCGGCAGGTAGTCACCGTTGACCGGCAGGTCGTCGTCCAGCCGCGCATGCAGATATTCGCCGGAGAGATAGACGCTGACGCCCTTGGCCGGGCGATAGTCGATCTCTCCATCCAGGCCGTAGGAGGTCTGGCTGCCGGCATTGACCGTGGAATTGACGAGCGCGCCGCCGCTGTCGATCACCGTCGCCACTTGCCGGTTGCGGAAGTGGTAATGGAACGCGGTCAGCGAAAACGACAGGCTGGGGCCGATGTAGCGGTATCCCAGTTCTTCCGAGACCGAATACTCGTTCTTGAGGTTGCTCGCCCCCTGGCTGACGATCTCTCCACCGTAATAGCTGTTGTAGAGCGCGAACTCGTTCGGGGTGCGGAAGTTGGTGGTGACGTTGGCGAAGATCTGCTGGCGATCGTCCAGCTTGTAATGCACCGCCGCGCGGGGAAGGGCGGCGAAGCTGTTGCTGCGCACGGTCGATTGCGGGCCGGGCAGGTAATTGCGGCCGTTGCGTAGCACGTCCACGCCCTTGAAACCCGCATCTACGCCAAGGCGCGGCGTCACCTCAATGCTGTCGGCCAGGAAGAAGCCCTTGGTCACCGTTTCGGTGCGCGCGTTTTCGTAGGCGAGCAGGCGGCCATCGGCGGTCTGGATAGCCTGGCTCTGGTGGCCCCACTGGTCCAGCGGATGGCCATCGGCATCGATCGAGGTGTAGGACTGGGTAACGCGATCGGTGCCGTAGTCGAACCACAGTCCGGCAGTGATCCGGTGCGCGCCCGCTTGCAGGGTCAGCTTGCTGACGTCGCCGACGCGCATCTGCTTGCCGGTCCAGTTGCCGAGCACCGTCGCCATGCCGTCCACGGCGCCGGGCAGCGTGATCGGCTGCGTCAGTTCCTCGGTGCCCAGGAAGTTTCCGGTCTCGGTCAATTGCGTGCCATAGGGCGCGTTGCCGTATCCGAACTGCAGGTAGGCAGTGCTGTCGAATGCCAGACGGTCGTTCAGCTTCAGATGCAACGGCGCTGCCATGTAGACGTTGCGGAACGGGGCGCGATAGAGCCGCCAGTAATTGGCGTCGCCCTCGCTATAGTGCTTATCGTAATTGAACCCGCGGCCATAGGTCTGCCAATCCGCCAGCGTGGGGCTGGGATAAGTGGAGGTTTTGGCCTCGTTGAACGATACCGCGATGCTGGCGCGGTTGCCGTCGCCCCACTCGTTCAGAAGCTTCGCATCGACATGCTGGCGCGTGTCGAAACCGGCGCCGCGCCAGTTGTCCGCGCGGTTGTTGGAATAGGAGACGAAAGCTTTCAACCCGGTCTGGCCGATCCTGCCGGTATCGAACCGCACGAAGGCGCGGCGCTGGTTGTAGGAGCCGAGCGAAAGGTTGACGAGGCCGCCCATCTCCGCCTTGGGATCGTCCAGCGAAAGCGAAAGCAACCCGCCGGCAGCGGCAACGACCGGCGCGTCTATATCGGCGGCGCCTTGCGCCAGCGTGACTTGCCGCACGTTCTCCGCATCGGCGAACTGAGAGGGGTAGGCGTAGAAATAGCCGATGTCGTTCTGCGGCGCGCCTTCCATCAGCACGCCGATCTGGTCCTGCCCCAGTCCGCGCAGCGTCAGGCTGGAACTGGTCGACAGGCCATAGGGATCGCTGGACGAAACATTTGCGCCGGGCAGCAGGTTGACGAGTTGAAACGCGTTCAGCGTTGGCGCCTGCTTGACGATGAAATCGCTGGAAATCGCGCTGACCGCCTTGGGCGCGGTCTGATCGGGCAGCAATCCTTCAGGATCGGGATGGCCAATCACCTGAATGACGGTGGGGCCTGCATCACCGGCGGAATCCGCCAGCGCAGGCGTTGCCATCAGCAAGATCGGCAAGGTCAGTGCGGCACTGTTCAAATAACGGAAATCGGCAGTCTTCTTCACGCGTCCACTCCAATCGGAGGGACAACGGATCTGCCGCCAGCCCTCCCTACGCCGGTGTCAGCCGGATCAGGTTCAGCGGGTCGTGGTCTGCTGACCACCTCTCAGCCGCGCGTCAGCGGTCCCCCGGGGATGGCGGGCCTCTAGGCCGTCATGAACGATGTGGAAAGCGTTATTGCACGTGGGGCGCGAATTGATCGCTCCGTGTGGCCAACGAATGGCGCTGCCCGGCTGGAAAGCGCCATCGTTGTCGCGATGAACAAGGGCTGGTCAGGCCCCGGCTGCGACGCCGTTGGATACGCGCAAGGTTTCGCCGTTCACGAACCGGGCCTGTGGGGATACCAGGAAGAGCATGGCATCGACGATGTCCTGCTCTGCTCCTTCAAGCGGTGAGAACTGCATGCCCTTGATCCGGGCGAGCGTTTCCGGCGCCATTTCGTCCCGGATGGTATCGGTCAGGATCACGCCGGGGGCGATGGCGTTCACGCGAATGCCGTCGGGACCGAATTCGCGGGCCAGCGTCATCCTCATGCCGATCACCGCCAGCTTCGATGTGCCGTAGGCGCCGCCCATGTAAGCTGCGGAGGATGCGATGTTGACCATGCTTGCACCCTCGCGCCCGGCCATGTGCGGCTGCGCAGCCAGAGAGCAGATTACGGTGCCCATGACGTTTACTTCGAACAGGCGGCGCGTGCGTTCGACGCCCATCTCAGCCACCGGGCGGCTATAGGCATGGCTGTGCAGGCCGGCATTGTTGATGAGCACGTCGATTCCGCCGGTTTCTGCCGCGATCCTGCCGAAAAGGTCCGTGATGCCCGCCTCGTCCGTGACGTCCAGCGCATGTCCGACCGCGCTGCCGCCGATTTCCGTCGCGGCGGCCTCCACCGCATCACGATCCAGATCGATGAGAACGACATGCATGCCGCCGTCCGCCAGCGCCTTGCCGAACGCCTTCCCAAAGCCGCGTGCGCCGCCGGTTACGATGGCGGTCTTGCGCTTATCCTGCATTCCGGTTCCTTTTCTGCATGGTCATGCGATACGCTCCATGACGGCGCGTTTGTCTTGTTCGATCCTGACATCCGCCCAATGTAGCCCATCGATCTGGCTCACCCATCAGGCGGCGATGTGGCTTTGCGGCATTGCGCGAGCGGCGCGTGCCCGCAGGTCGCTGGGACTGGCGTCCAACATGCTGCGCGCGAAGTGGGATAGGGCGGACTGTTCGGAGAAGCCGAGCCTGTGCGATATCGCCCCCAGTTCAAGGTCGGTCCGCTCCAGGTAATAGAGCATGTAGTCGCACCGCACTTCGTCCTTGATCCGCTGAAAGCTGGCACCTTCTTCGCGCAGGCGTCGGTGAAGCGTGCGCGGATGCATGGCAAGCAGGCGGGCAACATCCTCGCATGTGCATTCGCTGGTCCACAGCCGCTGCATGACGATGCCGCGCACTTGCGCACTTGCCGTTGGGCGCAGGCGCGTGCCCCGGATTTGCGAGATGGCCCGGGCAAGCGTCTTGGCGTCAGGATTGCGAATGGGGCACGCCATGTCTTCCGCACGAAAGGCGACGCCGTCTTCGGTGCAACAGAAGCGCACGTCGCAACCGAAGTAGCGGCGATAAGTGCGAGCCGAGGCCAGGTTGTGATGGCGGAAATGGACTTCGCGCGCGCGGACCTGCCCGTCGGTCAGTGCCATCGCACCGAGATGGCCCAGCAGCAACAACTGCTCCACCGCCTGACAGCGGTTGGGCATCGCCTCCACCAGGACCTCATGGCCAAGGAACACGTGCCGGCCCGATGCGGTCGCCTCCTTCCAGACGCGCGCGGCCAGCGAATGCGCGGCATTGTGCGTGACCGCCAGCGTGGTCGCTTCCCCAAACGTGCGTGAGTTGCGCATGACGGTGCCAAGCCTGGCATAGACACCGTCACCTTGCTGGCGCACGGCAAGCCGCATGCCGAAATCGATCGTGGCAAGTTCGTGCGCGGCGCGCTCCATCAGCCAGATCCACTGCTGATAGGAAGCGGCGCCCTCACATTCGCAATCGTCGACGGTAAGGCCGACCTCGCTCAGCAGGATTTCGGGCCGTCCCCCCAAACCGCGGACGAGTTCAGGAAAGTGCCGCAGCAGCCGCGCGCGCAGGATGTGGGCTTCACCACCGCCGTCGTTCGTCGGATTGGGGACGTCCGGCTCAAACGTCACTGGTGAGTGCCTGTCTCCCATTGCATCCTCGTGCGGCTGTGTGCCCCGCCGGTTTTCCTTTCTCGCATTCATGGAATGCAGGATCGTATGAATCAAGGCAGGACGGCTTTCGGCCGCGAAACATCGCTGCACCGGCGTTCGTGCCCCCTCATTCAGACGCGAGGTCAGGACGAAGCACCTCTTGTCAATATCCCTCTATGCGGTATTCAATTCCGAAAAATGGATCGGAGATTGTGATGCGGAGAGGCCTGTCGACATTGGCAGCCGTAGGAATAGTCGTGGCTGGCGCAGGGGGCGGGGCGGGATCGACCGTTGCGTTAGCTGGGCAGGCTGTTCCTGCCGGGCAGGCAAATCGCGAATGGGTCGATCCTGCCACGGGCCACCGCATCGTTCGGATTGATGACCGACCGGGCGTTTATGGCCTCTACTTCAACTACAATGCTTTCACGCCGGATGGCGGGCGCATGGTGTATCTGACGACGGAAGGCATCCGCACGGCCTCCACCCATGATTGGTCAACGAAGCTGGTGTTCCGGGGCACGGTGGACCGGCTGTTGTTCGCGGGGCACACGCGCGCCACCTCCTACTACACGACACGCCCGTCTGGATCGGCCGATGGAGAGGGACCATTCACGGTCTGGGTGCTGGACCTCGATAGCGGAAAGTCGCGCAAGATTGCCGAGATGCCGGGCGGCCGCATCGAATCGATCAATGCCGATGACACCTTGCTGGCGGGCCACCGCGAACTGGCTCCGCCGCCACCGGCCATCGCTGCGCAGGGCCGCCGCGATCCCAAGACCGGCGCGCCGACCTATTCCGGCGTCGACGATCAGGGGCGTCCGCTCTCCTTCGCAGAGGCTAAGGCACGGTGGATGGATGCAAGGCTGGCCGCGAAAGTGCCGATGGATATCTTCACCATCGATATCGCGACCGGCGCACAGCGCAGCATCCATCGCGCCACGGATTGGCTGAACCATGTCCAGTTCTCGCCCACCGATCCGGCCCTAATGATGTTCTGCCACGAAGGGCCGTGGCACAAAGTGGACCGCATCTGGACGATCCGGGCCGATGGAACGGGCCTCACCAAAGTCCACCAGCGTCTGATGCAGGGCGAAATCGCCGGGCATGAGTATTGGTCCGCAGACGGCAAAGCCATCTGGTATGATTTGCAGATGCCGAAAGGCGGGATGCTCTGGCTCGCGCGGCGGGACATCGCGACGGGGCGGAGCACTTGGTACAAGGTGGCCGCCGACCAGGGATCGTATCACTACATGACATCGCCCGATGGCACCGTGATCGCCGGGGACGGCAATGGCGCGGGCAAGTACATCAGCCTGTTCCATCCGATTGCCGATCCTTCGCCCGAAGCGGCCGATACGTTGGACGGCGACCACCTGATCGCCACTGGATCGCTGAAGAGCGAGCGGATCGTAGATCTTGGCCGGCACGACTACACGCTGGAGCCGAACGAACACTTTACACCGGACGGGAAATGGCTGGTCTATCGCGCCAATGTGGAGGGGCGCCCGGTGCTCTACGCCGCGGAACTGCGCGGTTCGGGCGGCTGAATCTAGAAGACCCGTTCCACGGCAACCCGAAACGGAAAACGGCGCACCACCCGGGCCTGCGCTGGGTCCAGGCCGGCGCGGGTCAGCACCGCAGGCCATTCGTTCGGCCGGATCGATCGCGCGATCGACAACTGGCCGTCCTGGCGCACGATGCGGTGAACGCCCATCACCCGCGCCAGCAGCGGGAAGCCGTAGTAGGAAAAGAGGTGGCGGTTCAGGTCGCAAATCAGCCAGCCCCGCCGCGCGTCGTGCTCCATGAACCGCAGGAAGCGATTGAGCTGTTCGTCGCTCATGTGGTGGGCAACCTGGCTGCTGACAATGAAGTCGAACCGTTCGGGCTGGGCCGCATAGTCGCCGGTTCGGTACTCGATGGGCAAGCCGGGCGGCGTCGCGGCGCGGGCCAGCGCCTGGCTTCCGGGGTTTAGGTCCACGCCGACCAGCCGGGCATCGATCTTCCGACGTGCTGCCCAATTCGCAATGGTACGCAGCAGATCGCCATGGCCGTACCCGACGTCGAGCAGCGTGAAGCCCGGTGCATCGCCGACCGCGCGCGATAGAAAGGCAAGCGCGGCATGGGCGGTGAAGGTCCAGCGATTGACGCGCGCCAGATCGCGCAGCACCTCCCCATAAATGCGCGGATCCAGATCCGGCGCATCCATCTGCTCTTCCTGGCGCGACCGAACCGAAAGCGTGGTCATGGCAGCAATCTCCATGCCGATCGAGCGACGGGATTCGGCCCGCGCACATGTGACGATTATGGCATGAACATTGTCCCGCGTGGAAGCGTTCTCATCCTTCAGGCTCCCTTGCGGCGGACGGCGAAATGGCGCACTCTTCGGCAATAAAATCAAAGCCGGGATGCCGCAATGAATGGCATTTTCATGGGAACGGGACTTACCCTGGCATGCCTGGCGGCGACGCTGGCGCAGGCACCCTCGGCGCAGGCAAAATCCGCGCAGGCGCAAGTGGTGCAGGCGCAAGACGCCCGGAAGGCACCGGACGTCCTCGGCCGCTGGTTGACGGACGACAAGGCCGGCGTTGTAGAGATCGCACCTTGCGGTAATGCGCTGTGCGGCAAGCTGGCAGCGGTGCTCGATCCGAAAGCGCCGTCCCAGGACATCAACAATCCCGATCCGGCTCTGAAGGGCCGGCCGCTGGCAGGCATCGCCATCCTCACCGGCTTGGCTCGTGATGGCGCCGGATGGAGCGGGGGCGAGGCCTACGATCCCAAGACCGGCCACACCTATCGCGCCAGCATTCGCCTTGCCGATGACGGCCAGCTCGACGTTACGGGATGCGTCCTGCTCATCTGCCGAACGCGGCACTGGACCCGCAGCATGGAGGAGAACAGCCGTTGACCTATGAAGATGCCATCGCCCTGATCGCCAAGGAAACCGGCCTGCCGCCCGAACGGCTGCAACCCGAAGCCACGTTTGCCACGCTGGACATCTCGTCGATCGACGTCGTCAGCATGGTGTTCGAATTGGAAGACAAGTTCGGGGTAGAGCTTCAGCCGGAAGAACTGTCGCGGGAAATGACGATGCGCCAGTTGCTGGAACGCATCGGCGTGCCGGCGCCGCAGTGAGCGGCCGGGTCCTCATCACCGGCATGGGCTGCGTCAGCGGTCTGGGCCACGGCGTTCATGCGAATTGGCTGCGCGCCCGCGATGGTGATGGTGCCATCCGCCCGCTTCCGGAAGAGATTGGGGAGGGGGTGGCGGCATGGGTGGAAGGCACGGCGGGAAGCGACAGTGCCTTCGCGCAAGTGGATCCCGAACGGCTGCGGCACCTGGGCAAGCTGGACCCGCTTTCCAGCTTCGCGATCGAGGCCGCGCTGGAGGCGGTGACGGCCGCCGATCTCATGGGTTATCCCTCGCTCTCGCAGCGCACCGCGATCATTCTTGGTTGCGGCAGCGGCGGAAACCAGACGCGGGAGGTGGCTTACGAGCGGCTTTTCGCGAAAGGGCAGCCGCGCGCCCATCCGCAGACGATACCCAGTTCGATGATGACCGCGCCGGCCGCACAGATCGCCATTTTGTTGGGGGTCCACGGGCCGGTCTTCACGATTTCCAGCGCTTGCGCATCCTCTGCCCATGCGCTGGGAGAAGCGATGCACATGATCCGATCTGGCCGGGCCGACATCGTGCTGGCCGGCGGAGCGGAAGCGTGCCTGACGCGCGGGGCGCTGGCCGGATGGCAATCGCTGGGGGTGCTCGCGCCCGACACCTGCCGGCCGTTCTCACGTGATCGTCGCGGCATGGTGCTGGGCGAAGGGGCGGCGATGCTCGTGCTGGAAAGCGAAGCGCACGCCCGTGCCCGCCGCGCGCCGATTCTGGGCGAACTCGCAGGCTATGGCACGTCCACCGATGCCGCACACATGACAGCGCCGGACGTCGGCGGGATCAGCCGGGCGGTCGGCGCCGCGCTTGAGAACGCCGGGGTCGGCAATAACACGCCGATGCTGATTTCCACGCACGGCACCGGCACGGCGCTAAACGACCCCGCAGAGACCGCGGCGCTTCGCGCCGTCTGCGGCGCGGGGCTGGATCGCCATCGTGCCATCGCCACCAAATCGGCACATGCCCACATGATCGGCGCAGCCGGCGCAATGGAATTCGTGATCGGCATGGCCGCGTTGATCGAGGAAACGGCGCCGCCAGTGCTGAACTACCTAGGCCCGGATCCCGAATGCGACCTGCCGCTGGCGCTGAAAGCGGAAAGATTCGCTCCTGAAATTCTGCTGTCGAACAGCTTCGCGTTCGGCGGCCTCAATGCCGTGTTGGTGGGGCGGCGGGCATGAAGGCGGACATGAAGGGGGCCATTGCACATATCAACCGCATCGGCGTCGCCAATCCGCCCTTCGAAGTTCACGACGCCTTCGTTCGCTATGTCAGCGGCGAACTGCCCGATCCGCGCTCACGCCGCCTGTTCGAACGCATGGTCGCCCGATCCGGCATTGCCCGGCGCTATTCGTTCCTTCAGCCAGAGGTTCTGCCCGATGGCACCGTCCACGATGTGGAGGGGTTCTACAGCGGTGACGTCTGGCCATCCACCGGCCAGCGCATGACCCGTTATGAGCAGGATGCCCCGCGACTGGCGCTCGCTGCGATAGAGGCGTTGAATATCGATGCAAAGCAAAGGGCGGGCATCACCCACCTGATTGTCGCATCCTGCACGGGCTTCATGGCGCCGGGGCTCGACCAGGCGATCGTCGCCGCGGCGATGCTCGATCCCGGTGTGGAGCGCACCGTCGTCGGCTTCATGGGCTGCTACGCCGCCGTCAATTCGCTGCGGCTGGCGCATCACATGGTCAGGTCGGAGCCTGCCGCTCGCGTGCTGGTCGTCACGCTGGAGCTGTGCACGATCCACTTCCAGCGCAGCCAGGACGTGCCCAGCCTGCTCGCCATGCTGCTGTTCGGGGACGGCGCCGCCGCCGCGCTGGTGACGGCGGAGCCTCACGGGCTGGCCATGCACGATTTTCGATCCGCGACGATCCCGAACAGCGGCGGTGCGATCACCTGGAACATCCGCGATCAGGGTTTCGACATGTATCTCAGCGGCGAGGTGCCCGGTCGGATTGCGGAGGCGCTGGCCGCCGATGCCGATCGAACCGACGGGCGGGGCCTGCTGGGTGAGATGACCGCTGGAGACTTTGCGCTATGGGCGGTCCACGCCGGTGGACGCACCGTGCTCGACGCCGTTGAACATGGGCTGGGACTGGAGGAGGGAGCGCTCGCTCCTTCGCGTGGGGTGCTCCACGATCATGGTAATATGTCTTCATCCACGCTGATGTTCATCCTTGCGCGCGTGCTGGCGGGTAAGGGGGCTGAAAAAGGGGATGGCACCGGAAGCGGGACGGGCCTTGCGCTGGCGTTCGGCCCCGGCATGGCCGCCGAAAGCTTTCGCTTCTCATTGGCAGGCTGAGATGGGCGATGTGCTGGTCATAGGCGCGGGGCTCGCCGGCAGTGCGGCTGCCTGCTTGCTGGCGCGTGCCGGCATTCAGGTTCACTTGATCGAACGGGAAACCGGCCCGCACCACAAGGTCTGCGGCGAATTCCTCTCTGCGGAGGCGCTGGCGCACTTGTCGCAACTCGGCGTGAGGCCGGAGGCGCTGGGCGGGGTGCCGATCGAAACCATACGGTTGGTCTGTGGCCGCCGGCAGGCGCGAGCAGCTTTGCCGTTTCCAGCCATGGGATTGAGCCGCTACGTGCTCGACGAAGCGCTGCTTGCCCGGGCGGAGGCGGCCGGTGCCCGGATAGAGCGCGGCGTGCGCGTTACCCGGCTGGATGGCGCAACCGCGCATACCAATCGCGGCGAGATGACGGGCGACCGGATCCTGCTCGCCACCGGCAAGCTGCCAGTGCGAGAGGATGTTGATACCGCTGCGTATCGCGTGCGGGACGGCTATGTCGGCTTCAAGATGCACTATCGCCTTGCCCCTGCGGCATCGCGGCGCCTGCGCGGAACGATCCTGCTGGCGCTGCTGGATGGTGGCTATGCCGGTTTGCAGATGGTGGAGGACGGTCGCGCCAATCTCTGCCTCGTGATCCGGCGCTCTCGCCTGTCCCGCCTGGGCGGTGGGTGGGATTGCCTGCCGGACTGGCTTGGCCAAGCGCGCGAACTGGAAACGATGCTGGGGGACGCCGAACCGCTGTTCGACCGCCCGGCGACGATTGCCAATCTGTCCTACGGAATGCCGCCCAAGCCGGCCGATACCGACCCAGTTTTCCGGTTGGGAGACCGTTGGGCGATGACGGCCTCTTTGACCGGAGACGGCATGGCGATCGCCCTGCGCAGTGGCTTCGTTGCAGCCCGCTGTCTTTCGGCGGGCGAGGACAGCAGCGCGTATCGGCGCCGACTGGTGGCACACGCGCGCGGACAGATCGCGCGTGCCATTGCGGTCCAAAAGGCGCTGGCACTGCCCGGCGCAGGCATGGTCGCCTGCGGACTGGCAGCGATGCTGCCTTCAGCCCTGCGCTTCGGCGCGCAGGCAACGCGCATTCCGGCGTGGCAGACGGGGTAAAGGCGAAATGCCGCATAAGGCCGATTACGCAAATTTGCCTCTGCGCATCGGATTTGTTTCCCGCTGGAAGGGGAAAACCATCGTTGTCGCGCTGCCCCTGCAATTGAGTTGACCTTGGCCGCGCAGGGTATAGATCGATGGGATGGGTGGGTGTGCGTCCCTATAATTGGGCCTCTGAAATTTTGGTTTGCCGCGTTTTCCGAGTCATCAGGTGATTCCACCTGGTTAGAAAACGCTCTAGCGAGATAATGGATATGACCGCAGCACGCGAAGACAAGGCCGATGTCGAAGTGAAGGGCACGCAGACGTTGATGCGCGCGCTGGACATCATGGACGAGGTAATCGGGGGACCGATCCGGGCCGCCGACCTTGCCCGCAAACTGGACATGAGCAAGACCACCGCGCACCGTCTGGCACAGGCGCTGAAATCGCGTGGCTATCTTTCGGTGACGACCGACGGCTTCGGCCTGGGGCCTAAGCTGCTGGAACTGGGTGTGATGGCCACGGAGCAGATCGACTTCGTGCGCGTGGCCCGCCCGTTCATGGAACGGTTGTCGGACGAGACCGGCTTCTGCGTCTTCGTGGGCAAGCGAGAGGGCGACTGGTCGCGCCACCTGGACCGTGTGACCGGCCGCCAGCGCCTGCGTGTGGCGACCGCGCCGGGCGATCGCCGCCCCATCGCCGAGACCGGCCTTGGCAAAGCGCTGCTGCTCGACGAGCCGGAGGAAGTTTGGGAGGAACTCTACCGCCAGGCCAATGGCGGCAAGGTTCCGGCCAAGGCGATGAAGGAATACGTCGCCCTGATGCGCGATCATAAGGCGCGCGGCTATGTCTTGCATGACAGCGAACTGGGTGACGGCGTGCGTTCGTTGGCGGTGCCGATCCGCGATGCCCGCCGCCAGATCTGCATTGCCATCTCCATCGCCAGCGCCGCGCATTACCTGACTGACGATATCGTCGATGACCTTGTCGCCGCGATCGTGAAGACGGCCGGGCTGATCAGCGAAGCCGTCGGCTACCGCGCCCCGCGGCGGTGAGGGTGCTGCGCCAGCCGCCCGGCTGGCACTGACGCTAGCGCAGGCTTAGTTCCCCGCATTGAGCGGCGTGCCGAGGTCGCCATTACGCTCTTCGTGTTCCACCAGCGAATTGCGGCCCCATAGCTGGTCGTAGCGCCAGCCGGACAGGTCTTCGACCACGGCCTGTGCTTCGGGGCTGGTCGGCGTGCGCGCACCGGATCGCAAGTGCTCGATCTCACGCATCAAGACCTCGTGCGTGCGGGGAGAGAGGCGGAAGCGGAGCGAGACCGCAATGCCGAAAGTGAGCATGCCCACGGTGCCGACGCCAAGCAGCAGGGCTATGGTCAGGATCGCGCCGTGCGATTGCTGGGCCGCGCCGGAGACGAAACCGCCCGCCTGCATCACGAAGCCCACGCCGGCCACGGCCGCAGCCTGCGTCGCCTTGCGTACGAAAGTCATGACGCCGGCGAAGGCGCCCTCTCGCCGGCGGCCGGTGACGATCTCGTCCACGTCGGCCATGTAGTTGTAGGTCGCCCAGGGGATGTAGTTCAGCGCGCCGCGACCGAGGCCGGCCAGCACGATGGGCAGCCAGATCATGTGGCTGGCGGCGGTAATACCCACGGCCCAGAGGCCGATCAGCGTCAGCGCGCCGGCGCCGAAGCTGGCGGCGGCGATCTGGTAGGCGCGGCTGGGGGAGGCGCGCAGCGCCATGTTGATCGCGATGATGACGGCCATGAACTGCACGATGTACATCGTGCCCAGCAGGCCGGAAGCGACCGCCGTGGTCCCCGCCAGCGCGAAGATCACGAAGAAAGTGAAGGCGGCGTTGAACACGTCCTGGCTGATATAGCCGCCAAGGTACATGCCCAGGTGCAGGCGGAAGGCGCGGATGCGCATGGTAGAGAACAAGTTGCGGTAGAGCGCCTTCAGCGCGTCCAGCGGTCCTGCGGAGTGGCGTTGTTCGTCGGGGAGTGGCACGCCGCCCAAATGTCCTTGGGGCATTTGCCGCTCCCAACTGAACAGGTAGAGCATGGCCGCCGTCACCATGAACAGCGCGGCGAAGATCAGGCCCATGTAGAAGAAGGTGTCGGCGCTGTCGCGGCCCAGCGCCTCGATTAGCCACAGCGGCAGGAACCCCGCCAGGATCGCGGCGGCCTGCCCGAACAGGATGCGCGATCCGGCGAACTTGGCCTTGGTGCGATAGTCGCTCGACATCTCGGCGGCGAGCGTCTCGAACGGGATGATCTCCATGGCGTAGACCAGTTCGAACAGCACGTAGCTGACGAGGTAGTACCAGAAGCTTTGCCCCGGCAGCCACATCAGCGCGAAACTGGGCAGCAGGGGAATGGCGGCAAGGATGAAGAAACGCCGCCGTCCGAACCGGCGGCCGAGCGCGGTGGTGCCGAAGTGGTCCGAGATATAGCCGATCATGGGTGAGGCGAAAGCGTCCAGCACGCGCGCAACGGCGAAGATCGTTGCGGCCTGACCCGCCGAAAGCCCGCAGAACTGGGTGTAGAAGATCAGCACCCAGCCCGAGATGACCGCCATCGAACCGGCCCCGAGCACGTCGTTGGAGCCATACGCGAGGTAGTTTCTCAGGCGCACGGGGCGCACGGCCAGTGTCTGGCTTTCGGGCACTACAGGATCCTTCACCGTATTTGTTCTTGTGCGGGCCGCCTTCGGGGGAAGCCTCGTGGGAGCGATTATTATGTCGGAGTAATTGGCTTGTCAGCAGGCAAGAAGCGAATGGCCTCGATCATCACGGCGGGGTCGCCGGATTCGAGCGTGATCTGGTGGGTGCCGGCCGGGAACACGGCGGAAACGGGCATGGAAATGCGGTTGTCCAGCACGGCGAGGGCCCAGGCGTGGTCGCCGGTATGGCGCGGAATTTCCAGCGTCTGCGCCGCGCCGTCGATGCGCAGGGTCAGGTGCAGGGCATCGCCGTTGTCCGAGGGGTAGCTGGGCAGCACGTCGATCACCGCGCGCCAGTCACCTGGCGGCAGCGTGATCGTCGCACGCGCAGGGCCGGAGCCAGTTGCGCCAAGCACGGAGCCTTGGCGACCGAGGCCGTCGATCAGCCGCCAGCCTCTGAATTGGTCCGGTCGGAGTAGGGGCAGCGCCGCAACCGTCACGGGTTTAGGCGGGGCCGCAACGGGCCCGGCGGGCATGGAGGCCATTGCCGGGATCACCGGCAGGCTCTGGCGGAAGCTGCGCCATTGGCCGTCGGCAGGCTCTACGCTCATGATGCCGCGCCATTTGCCGCCCGCGATTTCGCGATTGAAGCGCCAGGTCAGCGCGCTGATGCGTTCGTCGGCCTCGGCGGCGATCTGGCCGCGCCGCCAGCTTTCGGCGGCGTCCCGGTCGCGCAAGACGTCATGCGCCTCCGCCGCGAAGAAGCGCCGGTTGGCGGCGGTGGAGGCGGAAACGGGGTAGTCCACCAGTTCGAAGAAGGCGTCGGCCCGGTCGGCAGGAATTTTCGGGCGCAGCGCTGCCAGGCGTGCCTCCATTGCCGCGAATTCGGCCAGGCGGGCATCGGCCTCCGCGATGGAAAGCGGGCTGGCGTGCGGCTTCTCGCCGGGGAGATACCACTGGAGATGTTCGGGCCGCCGCGCGAAGTTCAGGCGGTGATAATCCGCCATGACTGCGGCGACGTCCTTGCCGGTGCCCCGGCCCAACGTCTCGTCCGCCCAGCGGCCCACCCAGGTATCGATCGGCGTGGTCCGCGTACCCTCCACATCCCACGCAAGGCTGAGAAAGTAATCGATGTCGATCTCGGCCGGCTTGATGTCGCCAGCATTGACGATCCACATCTGCTGCGCGCCCATATCCCAGGCCCGACCCATTTCCGCGCGGATCAGGGCTGGCGGCGTGGTCGAGAGCCAGAGGTAGGACAGCGGCGCGCCGAGGTAGGAGACGTGGTAGTAGACGCCGGCCCCGCCGCTGCGCCGCCGCTCTTCGGCATTGGGGAACTGGCGGATGTAGCCGAAGTTGTCGTCGGTCCACATCAGGGTCACATCGTCCGGCACTTTCAGCCCGGAACGATAGATGTCGAGCACTTCCTTGTAGGGCGTGAAGACTTGCGGCGCTCCCGAAATCCGCGCTTCGCGCAAGAGATCGCGCTGGTCGGCGAAGACCTGCTCCAGCACCGCGCGTCGCTCCGCATCGGTGCTGGGGCCGATCATCGCGCTGTCGTGGATGCCGCGCTGGCCCAGCGTCCAGATCGTCTCGTAACCGCGATTGGTCTGCACCCGCGCGCGCCAATAGTCGCGGATCGCGTCGCGGTTCGTCAGGTAGTTGAACTGATCCGCCGTGCCCTGCCATTCGCCCACGTTGTTGCGCAGCATCGGCTCCGAATGGCTGGAGCCCATGACAATGCCATAGCGGTCCGCCAGCGCGGCATTGGCCGGGTTGGCGTTGAACGCACGGCTGACCTTGTGCATCGCCGGCCAGAGCATGTTGCCCTTCAGGCGCAGCAGCAGGTCGAAGACTTTGGCATAAGTTTTCGGGCCGGGCGCAGGCTCACCCGGCGCGTAAGTGCCCTGTGCCCAGGGGACTAGGCCCCAGTCCTCGTCATTCACATAGATCCCGCGATACTTGACCGAGGGCGGGCCGAAACGCCGCATTCCCGCAGAAACATAGAGCGCATCATGGTGTTCGGGCGGAACGTCCGCCCACCAGTGCCAGGGCGAGACGCCGATCGCGCGGGAGATCTCGTAGGCGCCATAGGCCGTACCGCGCCGGTCGCTGCCCACGATCACCAGCGCCTGCTTAACGCCGGGCGCGGGGTTGGAGACCGGCACGATCAGGAAGCTTTCCCAGGCACCGCGCAGTTTGGCGGCATCGATCCGTCCCGCCCCGACCAGCCGGTCTATCGCCGGATTGCGGCCCAGCGTGCCGATCCACACCTGCATGTCCGACGGCTGGCCTGCGCCCGCCACCGATGCGAGATCCGTCCGCAAGTCCTCGGCAGCGATACGGACCAGTTCGTGGTCCTCCGCCGCCGTGACGACCCGCGCGACGTGGCCGTCCTGCGCCAGCGCGAAGTCACCGCGCGCGGGCTGGAAATGCACCCAGTCTGCCGGAGCGGCCGCCTGCGCCGGATGGGCAAGGGCAAACCCCGCCGCCATTGCAAGGCCGCCCCCTACCGTAAGGAAAGCCGCCCCGCGCATCGTCAGATGTAGGTCCGCAGGAATTCGGCCAGCGCGCAGATGGCAAGGCTCTGCCCGTAAGGCATCGAGGTAAGCGCGATGTCCTTGTAGAACTGGAGCGTGTCGCCCATTGCCGTGCCGAAGCTGACCTGCTGAAGTTCGCCCGCATCGTCGACATTGGCGAGCACGCCGCGCACGGCGCGGATGCCGACCTCTTCATATTCGCGCGGCAGATAGCCCTTCCTCACCGCCTTCAGGATGCCATAGGCGAAGCCCGCCGTGGCGGACGCCTCAAGGTAGCTGGTGGGATCGTCGATCAGCGTGTGCCACAGGCCGGTTTCGGCATCCTGTGTCGCCGCCAGCGTGCGGACCTGCGCTGCCAGCGTGTCGATCAGGAAAGTGCGAAACGCATCGCCGGCCTCAAGGTCGAGCAGCTCGATGATCTCAGGGATAGCGATCGTCACCCAGCAGTTGCCGCGCGCCCACAGCGCTTCGGCAAAGTTGTGGCGGCCGTTGAAATCCCAGCCGTGGAACCACAGGCCCGTCTTCTTGTCGGCCAGATACTTGATGTGCACCAGGAACTGGCGCTTGGCTTCCTCGATATACTGCGGGCGGTCCAGCAGCAGGCCGATCTTGGCCAGCGGCAGCACGCTCATCATCAGCGTGTCGTCCCACAGCTCGCCCGGATTCTCGTCGTTGTAGACGATGTGCTGGAAGCCGCCTTCCTCGGTCTTGGGCAGGCCATCGGGCGCCATCAGCCATTCGGCCCAGGTGTCGAGATAGGGGATGTAGCTGGGATCGCCCTCCAGTTCGTAGAGGTAGGCCAGCGTGATGAAGGGCGCCATCGTGTTGATGTTCTTGGTGGGCGTGCCTTCGGCGAAGCGGTCCGCGAACCACTGGCGGATGATTTCCAGCGCCTTGTCGTCGCCGGTCTGCTCGAAATATCGCCACATGCCGAACAGGCCGACGCCGTGGGTCCATTCCCAGCCGGCCCAGCCCTTGGTGTCGATCACGCGTCCGTCTTCAAGGTGCAGCAGGAATTCGCCGGTCTCGTCGGTAATGTTGACGAGGTTGTGCATGAGCAGGTCGATCGCCGCGGTGACCTGCTGGCGGGGGATGTCATGGGTAAGGGCGGCCACTCAAGTTCTCCTGTGGGCGATGCTGTGGCGGGGGGGACGGGGGGGGATTTTAGGGGTCCGGAATCGC